>Ga0299906_10000114_pt1 | contig 76612 bp, 65 predicted proteins | sample RVTome_14_FD_200259 | JGI IMG/M metagenome (GOLD analysis project Ga0299906, IMG submission 200259) | Soil microbial communities from uranium-contaminated site in the Upper Colorado River Basin, Wyoming, United States - RVT145D125 (version 2) ...
GTCCTCGGCAAGAACGCCTTCCGGATCCCCAACGCGGCGTTCGTGCGCGTGCGCCACGTGCGCAGCGCCCAGGCGATCGAGATCGAGTACCGCGTGCGCGACGGCGGCAGCCGCAAGGCGGCGGTGCCCTACGGCGGCGACGAGGCCGGCGGCGACGAGCTCTTCGCGGCCCTCCAGAGCCATCTCGCCTCGCGCTGAGGTAGACTGGCGCCGCCATGTCGAGCAAGCTCGGGCGCCGCGCCCTCTACGCCGTCGTCGTCCTCGCCCTCGCCGCTTCGGCCTTCCTCTCCTTGCCCCTCACCGTCCTCGAAGGCCGACCCACGGACCCCACGGCGGCGGCCGAGATTGCCGCGCGGGCCGACGAGCACTTCGCGAGGATCCTCGCCGGCCGCGGCCTCGACCGTCCGTTCCCGGACATGGTGCTGCGGCCGGAGAACCCGCCGACGGCGGCCAGGGAGCGGCTCGGCTACCTGCTCTTCTTCGACCCCGTGCTCTCGGGCGAGCGCGCGGCTCTTCGGGGAAGCGTTCGACGACGGCGTCACCTTCGCGTAGGATGACGGACCGATGACGGGACCCCACGCGCGCGAGACGCCGGTCGACATCTTGCTGGTCGAGGACAACGCGAGCCATGCCGAGCTGGTGATCCGTTGCCTCGGCGAGCACCGCCTGGCCAAGACCATCCACCACGTGGCCGACGGCGAAGCGGCGCTCGACTACCTGTTCCGGCGCGGGCCGTTCCAGGACGCGGAAAAGTACCCGCGGCCGCAGCTCGTCCTGCTCGATCTGCGGCTGCCCAAGATCGACGGCCTTGAGGTGCTCAAGGAGATCCGCCAGTCCGAGAGCCTGCAGCGCATCCCCGTCGTGATCCTGTCGACCTCCTACGCCGAGCCGGACGTGGGCAAGGCCTACGACTACCATGCCAACAGTTATCTGGTCAAGCCGCTCGACTTCGAGCAGTTCACGCAGCTCATGAACGACCTCGGCTTCTACTGGCTGGGCTGGAATCACTATCCATGGCCTTCCTGACGAGATGGAGACTGCCATGAAGAAAGAGCGGCTTCACGTGCTGGTCGTGGAGGACGAGGAGGCGCACGCCGAGCTCATCAAGCGTGCCTTCGAGCCCCAGTCCGACGTCATCCGGCTGAGCGTGGCCCGCAGCCTCAAGGAGGCCCGCAAGAGCCTGACCGAATCGCTCCCCGACCTCGCCATCGTCGACCTCTTCCTGCCCGACGGGCGCGGCCTGGAGCTGCTCGACGACGACTCCGACGGGCCCGACTACCCGGTGGTCATCGTCACCAGCCACGGCGACGAGGAGGTGGCCGTCGAGGCGATGAAGGCGGGCGCCCTGCAATACGTGGTCAAGTCGGAGGTGGCGCTCGCCGAGCTGCCGCACAAGGTCGAGACCGCCTTGCGCCAGTGGGGCCACATCGTCGAGCGCAAGCAGGCCGAGGCGGCCCTGCAATCGAGCGAGGAGCACTTCCGCTCGCTGATCGAGAACGCCCTCGACATCATCACCGTGGTCGACCGGGACGGCAAGATCTGCTACGCCAGCCCGTCGTGCGAACGCGTGCTCGGTTTCGAGGCGGTGGCGCGCTTCGGCAGGGACGCCCTCGAGCTCGTCCACCCCGACGACCGGGACGCGCTGGCCGCCCTCATCGAGGCGGCCTTCACCACGCCGCCCACCGGCCGCCTCGTCTACCGCCACCGCCACGCCGACGGCACCTGGCGCCATCTCGAGGCGGTGGGCTCGAGCTACCTCCACTCGAGCGACGGCTACCGCGCGGTGATCAACTCGCGCGACGTGACCGACCGCGAGCACGCCCAACAGGAGAAGAAGGAGCTCCAGGGACGCCTGCGCCACGTCCAGAAATGGGAGATCGTCGCCAACCTGGCCGGCGACGTCGCCCGCCAGTTCAACGACGTCCTGAGCCCGATTCTCGACTACGCGACGATCGCCCTCCAGCAGACGCCCCCGGGCAGCCCCAGCCGCGCCGGCCTCGAGCGGGTGCTGGCGGCGGCCCACCACGCCCGCACCCTGGCCGAGCAGATCTTCGTCTTCAGCCGCCGCGACGCCACGCGCATCGAGCCCGTGAGGCTGCAGGACCTGGTCGAGCGCGAGCTCGCCGCGCTCGACCCCAACCTTCCCGGCGACGTCGAGCTCCACCGCGACCTCGACGCCGGCTGCTCCCCGGTCGCCGCGGACCCGGTGCAGATGCGCGAGATCCTGCGCAACCTCTTCTCCAACGCCCTCTACGCGATGCGCGAACAGGGCGGCCGGCTCGACGTGAGCTTGAAGCGGGTCGAAGGCGCGCCCGACGACGCCGGGACCGTGCGGCTGCTGGTCCGCGACTCCGGCCACGGCATGGACGCGGAGACGCTCCAGCGCGCCCTCGAGGCCTTCTTCACCACCAAGAGCGCCGGCGTCGCCGCCGGCCTCGGCCTGTCGGTGGCCCATGCCATCGTCGCCAGCTACGGCGGCGAGTTGACGGTGACCAGCGAGCCCGGCAAGGGTACCTCGATCCAGGTCGACTTGGCCTGCGCCAGTTGAGGCAGGGCGCAGGAGACGGCGGTGCGCGGCCACCCGTGCCACGCGTCAGGCCGCGACGGCCAGGCGGCGAGCCCGGCGCCGCCCCCGTACCTTCCGACCGCGGAGTTTACATCCCTTACAAACCTATTGCGCCGCCTTAAAGACCTGCCGGCCCTCCAAGCCTATATTGAATGACGACGCTGACAGTAGCGGCATGGCAAGACCCGAGAGAAAGGAAAACACCATGAGAACCAAGATCATCTTGACGACGACCCTCCTGGCGGCGCTGCTCGCGGCGGTGGCCGCCGCCCAGCCGGGCCGGCGCGGCGGCCCCTGGCACCGCGGCGGCCTGCCGTGGGAGACGCTGGCCGCGGACTACGACCAGAACCAGGACGGCCAGATCACCCTCGAGGAATTCGGCGGCGCCAAAGGCACCTTCGAGCACCTCGACCGCGACGGCGACGGCGTGCTGACCGAGACCGACTTCCCGAGCCGGGCGCGCTTGCGCGAGCACTTCGGCGGCTTCCTCGTGCTCCGCGCCGACGCCGACGACGACGGCGCGGTGACCACGGCGGAGTGGCAAAGCTTCCTCGCCGAGCTCGACGCCGACGCCGACGGTCTGATCTCGGAGGACGAGCTGCGCAGCACCTTCAAGCGCCCTGACGGAGCGCGCGGCGATCGGCCGCGCCGGCCGCGGCCCTGGGCCGAGGGCGATCACCCGCTCGACCGCGACGGCGACGGCGCGGTGGAGGTGGAGGACTTCAACCTCATCTTCGCCGCCCTCGACGCCGACGGCGACGGCACCGTCACGGACGACGAGGTGCCGATGCGTCGGCTCCACCGCCGCGGCCGGTTCTGAGCGGATTCTTACAGCACTCTTACAGAGCCCCTACGGCTGGTCCCGTAGGATTCAGGGCGGGGCAGGACGATCGCGTCCCGCCCCGCCCGCTCGCGTTTTCGGACGCGCCGTTCCACTACCCGAAGACCACGAAATGCCGACGACCACAACGACTTCAAGCGACCTCGGGAGCCGGGTCGCCGAGGCCCGGGAACGTCTCGACGCCCACGTGCGCGAGGTCGTGGCCTGGCACTTCGATCCGGCCACCGGCTGCCCTTTCTGGCTCGAGCGGGCCCGGAGCTTCGACTTCGACCCGATCCGCGACGTCCGCGGCTACGCCGACCTCGAGCTCTTCGGCCACTTCCAGGACGAATGGCTGCGCGGCGGCCCGGTGCGCCGCTGGCTGCCGCGGGGCCTCGCCGGGAAGCCCTTCTACGTCTTCGAGACCGGCGGCACCACCGGCATCCCGAAGAGCCGGATCAACGTCCACGACTTCGAGGTCGACTACGAGATCTTCGGCGATGGCCTCGACGACGACACCTTTCCGCGCGGCAGCGACTGGCTGATGCTGGGCCCCACCGGGCCGCGGCGCCTGCGGCTGGCGATCGAGCACCTCGCCCACCACCGCGGCGGCACCGCCTTCCACGTCGACTGCGATCCGCGCTGGGTCAACAAGCTGGTCAAGGACCAGCGCTGGGACGAGCTCGAATCCTACAAGTCCCACGTGATCGACCAGGGGATGAAGGTGCTCAAGGCGCACGAGGTCCGCTGCCTCTTCACCACCCCCAAGCTGCTCCAGGCCCTGTGCAAGAAAGTCTCGCTCGACAAGGCCGGCATCACCGGCATCTTCTGCGGCGGCACCGAGATGAACGCCGAGTTCCACCGCTTCGCGCGCGAGGAGCTGGCCCCGGGCGTCGACTTCGTGCCGGTCTACGGCAACACCCTGATGGGCCTGGCGGCGCCGCGGCCGTTCGACCCCGCCAATCCCGACTACACGATCACCTACTATCCGCCGCTGCCGCGCGCCGTCTTCGACATCGTCGACCCCGAAGACACCGCCCGCACCGTGGGCTACGACGAGACCGGCCGGGTGATGCTCACGACGCTGACGCGGGAGTTCTTCATGCCGCGCTTCCTCGAGCGCGACGAGGGCGAGCGGGCGACGCCGATCGAGAAGTACCCCTGGAACGGCGTGTCGAACCTGCGCCTCTTCTCGCGCTTCGCCAAGTCGGTGGCGGTGGGGGTGTACTGATGGCGCCGCTCCACGTCCCCGTGCTGCGCGCCGGCCGCCCCTACCGCAGCCTGCAGGTGGCCGAGCTGCACGACGTCCGCGACGGCGCCCTGGTGGCCGAGGTGAGCCAGGCGATCCCGGGCGTGATCGCTCGCGACCTGGGCCGCGCCGCCGAAAACCAGGCGAAGCTCGAAGAGCGCACCGTGGCCGACCTGCTGCTCGTCTGCCGCCGCGCCGGCGAGCTCTTCGGCGAGGCCGAGCTGCCGCTCGGCGAGGCGACCCAGACCCCCGAGCAATACCTCGAGCAGCTCGCCGCCACCAGCGGCATGCCGATCGCCATGGGCCGCCGCAACATGGAGAAGATCACGGGCGTGCTGGCGGGGATGGAGCACGTGCTCGGCGGTCTCACCCGCGGCCTCGACTACACGGTGCTCGACGGCGGCTACGGCACCTGGGGGAACCGCCAGATCTCCTATCAGCGCCAGAGCGACAACCTCGGCGCCGTGCTGCCCAACAACTCGCCGGGCGTGCACAACCTGTGGCTGCCGGCGATCCCCTTCAAAGTGCCGCTGGTGCTGCGGCCCGGCAGCGCCGAGCCGTGGACGCCCTACCGGCTGGCCGCGGCCTTCTTCGAGGCCGGCCTGCCGCGCGAGGCCTTCAGCCTCTACCCGAGCGACTACGGCGGCGCCACCGAGATCCTGCTGCGCACGGGACGCTCGATGTTCTTCGGCGACGCCTCGACGGTGCGCGGCTGGCAGGGCCAGGGCAAGGTCCAGGTCCACGGTCCGGGCTGGAGCAAGGTGATTCTCGGGCCCGACGCCGCCGAGGACTGGCGGCGGCACCTCGACCTGGTCGCGTCCTCGGTCGCGGCCAACGGCGGCCGCTCCTGCATCAACGCTTCGGGCGTCTGGACGCCGTCGCAAGCGCGCGAGATCGCCGAGGCCCTGGCCGAGAAGCTGGCGTCGATCGTCGCGCGTCCGCTGGACGACCCGGCCGCCGAGCTCGCCGCCTTCCCCGATCCCGAGATCGCCCGCCGCATCTCCGACCTCGTCGACAGCCAGCTCGCCGCGGGCGGCGCCGAGGACCTGACGGCCAAGTACCGCGAGGGCTCGCGGGTGGCGGAGGCGGGCGGCTGCACCTTCCTGCTGCCCACGGTGGTGTGGTGCGAGAGCCCGGAGCATCCGCTGGCGCAGGCCGAATACGTCTTTCCCTTTGTCTCCGTGGTCGAGGTGCCGGACCTCGAGCTGTGGGACCGCCTGGGGCCGACGCTCGTGGGCACCGTGATCTCGGAAGACCGTTTCTTCGTCAACCGGGCGCTGACGAGCCGCGCCATCGACCGCCTCAACCTCGGCGCCGTCCCCACGTACCAGATCTCGTGGGACCAGCCCCACGAGGGGAACCTGTTCGACCACCTCTACCAGCAGCGGGCCTTCCAGCGCGTGGCCTGATCCACCTGTGAACGACGCCTACGACCTCCCTCTCGACCCTTCCGACCGGACGCCCTGGACCGTCGACCTCGGGGGGATCCACGTGGTCTTCGGCGAAGGCACCCTGGAGCGCCTCGGCGCCGAGACCGCCGCCCTCGGCATTCGCCGCGCCCTGCTGGTGACCGACGCCGGCCTCGAGAAGGCGGGCCACGCCGACCGCGCGATCGAGTCGTTGCGCCGCGCCGGCGTCGCCGTGCGCGTCTACGACGGCGTCGAGGAGAACCCCACCACCGAGCACGTGGGGCGGGGCGTGGCCGAGGCGCACGCCCACGGCGCCGACGGCCTGATCGGTCTCGGCGGCGGCAGCTCGATGGACTGCGCCAAGGCCGTCAACTTCCTCTTCACCAACGGCCGCTCGATGGCGGACTACCAGGGCGTCGACAAGGCCACGCGGCCGATGCTGCCGTCGCTCGGCGTGCCCACCACCACCGGCACCGGCAGCGAGGCCCAGCGCTTCGCCCTGATCTCCGACCCGGCGACCCTCCGCAAGATGGCCTGCGGCGACCGCAAGGCACGCTTCCGCACCGTCGTCCTCGACCCCGAGCTGGTCTCCACCATGCCCCGCAGGGTGGCGGCCACGACCGCCATCGACGCCGTGTCCCACGCCCTCGAGAGCTACGTCACGCGTCGCCGCAACCCGATCTCGCAGCTCTACTCCCGCGAGGCCTGGCGACTGCTCGAGTCGAGCTTCGAGGCCTTCCTCGCCGACCCGCACGACCGCGGCGCGCGCGGCCGTATGCTGCTCGGCGCCCATCTCGGCGGCGCCGCCATCGAGGCGTCGATGCTCGGCGCGGCCCACTCCTGCGCCAACCCGTTGACGGCGCGCTACGGCGTGACCCACGGCGTGGCGGTGGGGCTGATGCTGCCGCACGTGATCCGTTTCAACGGCGCCGCCGTCGACGAGCTCTACGGCGAGCTCGCCCTCGCCGCGCGGCTCAACGGCGGCGGCGTCACCCACGCCGAGCGCGTGAGCGCGCGGGTCGGAGAGCTGCTCGCCGCCGCCGGCCTGCCGGCGCGGCTGCGCGACTGCGGCGTCGACGCCGACCGTCTGGACGCCCTGGCCGCGGAAGCCGCCGACCAGTGGACGGCCCGCTTCAACCCGCGCGCGGTCGCCGCCGGCGAGCTGCGCGAGCTCTACGCCTCGGCGTATTGAGGACGGCCTACGCCCGGCTGGCACGGCGACATCCCTAAGCGCTAGGATCTTGAGGAAGTCGCCCCCGTAGCCGGGCCGACTACCTCCGAGTAGACCGGCTCAGAGACGAAAGATGACCAGAGATCGCGAGGATACGCTCCACGCCGTCGACGGGTTCGCCAAAGACGAGGACTTCGAACGGCTCTTCTTCCGCTACTACGGGCCTATCCGCATCTTCTTCATCAACCGTGGCCTCTCAAGTGATGAGAGCGACGACTTGACCCAGGACACCTTTGTAAGAGCCTACCGTAGCATGGGCCAGTTCCGGAATGAGGCCTCGATCAGAACTTGGCTGCTCACGATCGCCACCAATGTTTGGCGCAACACGGTGCGAAGCCGACGTGCAGCCAAGCGCCAAGCCACGGCACTGCCGCTCGAAGACAACCCCTCCAGCGAGGACGATGCCGTTGAAGACGCGGTCGAGGAGGAGATGGACCTCGCGGCGGCATATCAGACGCCGCTGTGGGTAGCGGTGGAGCCGCTGGAAGAAGCGCTGTCTGACGAGCGAGCGAGCCTGCTCCGTGAGGCTTTGGCAGAGCTACCTCCCCAAATGCGACGATGTATGGTGCTCCGAGTCCAGCACGATCTGAAGTACAGAGAAATCGCTGCGCTCATGGCTATCTCCATCGACACCGTGAAGTCGCAGCTTTCCCAAGCCAGGGACCGCCTGCGAGCCAGATTGGCCGATCAATTCGCGGACATCGAGCTCTAAGGCGGCCATACCGCCCGTTTGACCATTCCGGAGCCGTTTGGGGTCTATACAAGTAGAGGGTCAGGGAGCTACCGCCGGACGTCGTCGATGCTGAGGACCGATTTCAGGACAGCGGTGCAGGCGCTTCACGAAGAGCGCCGTGGCCAGTTGCGCGTCCACCCCACGCTCGACGATCTGAGGGCCTACCACGGGCGTAGTCTTCCCGTTAGCCAGTGGGAGAGCATCGCCGAGCACCTCGCCGACTGCGAAAACTGCACCATCCTGCTGCTGTACGGCGTGATAGGCCCGGACCACGGATCTTCGGACGAGACGCTGGACGCCCAGCTCGAAGAAGCCTGGAACCGGATCCGTCTCCGGCTCGAGAACGGCAAGCCGTCCGGGAGATCGCTGGCAGGCTTGCTCGCGGACGGCCCGCTTCCCGTGGCAGAGACCTTGCGAATCGCCCTGGAGGCGAGCCGGGCCCTGGCTGGGCTCCACGCCAGGGGGCGAGTGCTGAACGACCTGCGCGCCGAGAACCTCACAATCGGCCCCTCCGGAGAGGTTCGGGTCCTCGACCTGGGGCTCGCTCCCACGCCGGCAAGCCTCGAGGTCGGCTACGGGCATCCGGCGGAAGACGCGCTCAGCGACCTCTATCGGTCGCTGTCCCCCGAGCAAGTGGCGAGAACAGGTCTGGACCATCGGTCCAACCTCTTCTCCTTCGGCGTGCTGTTGTACGAGATGCTGACCGGGGAATCGCCGTTTCGGGACTCGACACCCCTCGGCACGGCCAGCCGTATCGTGAGCCTGGACCCGGTGCCGGCGTGCGAGCTCAACCCCGAGGTCGATCCGAGACTCTCCGCACTGATTGACCGCCTGCTGGCCAAGGAGCCGGAAGACAGACCATCAAGCGCAGCCCCGGTGGTCCGGGAGCTCGAGGCGCTCCTCTCGCAGTCGCCTGACGCTCCCCCTATCGAGGACCAGATCGAGAGCCTATACGACGAGATCATCGCCCTGACCCGAGAGAGCTCGCCCCGGACCGACGAGATCGAACAGGCGTATGCCCGGCTTCAGGAGCTCCAGCTCGCCGAGGCCCGACAGTACCGCGAGCGGTTCGAAGCCAGTCTCAACATGCCCATCGACGCCGGTGAGCAGATCCTGGCTCGAGCACGTGCCCTGAGGAAAGAGCTTGAAGATCTTGCCTCCTCAGACTCAGCCGCCCAGGACGCCGACGAACCGTAGGCACCGGCCCCGGCCCGCCAGCCGCTGGACGAGCTACCGTGCCTGTTTGCGGTGGGACTTCGGATTCACGTGCGCGATCTGTCTTCTGCACGAGGTCGACCTCTATGGCGGCCAGCCCGGGGAAGGGCTGGGCGGCACCACCGTCGAGCACGTCATCACGCGCAGCGCGGACGCCACGCGGGAGAACGACTACGACAACTGCCTCTACGCTTGCCGCTTCTGCAATCGAGCGCGATCGGCCAGTCCTGTGCAGGCCGAGGGCGCCCGCCTTCTCGATCCGACTCGCGATGCCTGGGGCAATCACTTCGTTGCCACCAGGGGCTACCTCGAGCCAGCCGACGGAAACGCTGACGCCAGGTACACACACCGCGTCTACCAGATCGACGATCCTCGAAAGGTCGAGAGACGCGAGACGCGCAGTGAGCTGGTCAGCGACCGGCTGCGTCTCCTGGCGCGCGTGGGAGACGAGATCGCCGACTTGCTGAGGTTGGCCAACGCAGCACGGCGACGTGACGTTCGCAGTTTCGGCCAGGTCTTGGAGGAGATAAGGGAGCTGCGGATCGACGCTGACCGGGCCCTGAAAGATCTGAGTCGATACGCTGCCGTACCTCGCGACGCGCCACGGACTTGCCGCTGTGCGCCACCACGCGACCACTCGCTTCCGAAAGAGCTCGAGCGACAGGCGATCGAGGTGCCTTGAGCTCGTGTTAGCTTCTTGTAAAACTCCGCCAGTCTTGGATCCGGTGACCGCCCTCCACGTAGGTAGTGCCGTAGGATGATCGCCCGGGCCATGCCCGTGGCGCGCCTGCCTGGAAGAGGACCGAGATCCCATGTTGAACACCCGCTCTTTCGACCCGCTTGATCTCATCATCGCATCGCTGCTCGCCTGCACGCCGGCTGCCGCATCCTCGGACGCCTGGCCGCAGTTCCGCGGCGGCGGCGAGCAGCAGGGCGTCGCCGCCGGCACGCTGGCGAGCGAGCTCGAGCCCGCGTGGACCTTCGAGGTCGAAGGCGGCACCGAGTCCACCGCCGCCATCGCCGGCGGACGCGTCTACGTGCCGAGTCTGGCCGGCAAGCTCTACGCCCTCGGCCTCGACGGCGGCGAGCTGCTGTGGACCTACGACGCGGACGGCGAGGAGGTCAAGTCCTCGCCCCTGGTCCACGAGGGCACCGTCTACTTCGGCGACGAGTACGGCCGCTTCCACGCAGTCGACGCCGAGACCGGCAAGGGGCGCTGGAAGGTCGAGGTCGACGGCGCCATCTCGAGCTCCGCCAACCTCGGGGACGGCTGCATCCTCTTCGGCTCCTACGACAACTTCATCTACTGCGTGAAGCCGGCGGACGGCGCCGTGGTCTGGAAGGTCGAGACCCAGGGCTACGTCCACGGCACGCCCGCGGTGGTGGACGGCAAGGCGATCTCGAGCGGCTGCGACGGATTCCTGCGCCTGGTCGACGTCAAGACCGGCGCCACCGCCGCCGAGCTCGAGGTCGGCGCCTACGTGGCCGCCAGCCCCGCGGTGCGCGACGCCGTCGCCTACTTCGGCACCTTCGGCAACAACGTGGTCGCCGTCTCCCTGAAGGACGCCAAGATCCTGTGGGACTACGACCCGCCCGAGCTCGACTTCCCTTTCTATTCGTCGGCGGCGGTGACGGAGAAGCTGGTGGTGATCGGGGGACGCGACAAGATGGTCCACGCGCTGGACCGCGCCACCGGCAAGCCGGCGTGGACCCACGCCGCCGGCGCCCGCGTCGACGCCTCGCCGGTGGTCGCCGGCGAGCGCGTCTACGTCGCCGACACCGCCGGCGTGCTGGCGGCGCTGGCGCTGGCCGACGGCGCCGCCCTCTGGCAGTACGAGACCGGCTCGGGCTTCACCGCGTCGCCGGCGATCGCCGCCGGGCGGCTGGTGATCGGCACCGAGGACGGCGTCGTCTACGCCTTCGCCGAGACCCGGCGCCCGTAAGCCGCATGACAGCACCGTAAGACAACGAAGGACGACATGACACTGACCGATACGACCCCTGACACCAAGAAGACGGAGGTGGGGAGCGTCTTCGTCTCCAACTACCCTCCGTATTCGTTCTGGAACGCCGACACCCTGGACCGTGCGCGCGAGGCGCTCGCGGCGCCGGCGCGGGCGGGCACGCCCCTGGGGCTCTACCTCCACGTGCCGTTCTGCCGCCGGCGCTGCAAGTTCTGCTACTTCAAGGTCTACATCGACAAGAACGCGTCGCAGGTGCAGGACTACCTGGACGCCCTGGCGCGCGAGGCCGAGCTCTACGCCGCCCAGGGCGCGGTGCAGGGCCGGCCGCTGAGATTCGTCTACTTCGGCGGCGGCACGCCCTCCTACGTCGCCGTCAAGCACCTCGAGGAGCTGCTCGGCCGGGTCAAGGCGGCGCTGCCGTGGGACGAGGTCGAGGAGGTCACGTTCGAGTGCGAGCCGGGCACCCTGACCGAGTCGAAAGTGGCGGCTTACCGCGAGCTCGGCGTCACCCGCCTGTCGCTCGGCGTCGAGCACTTCGACGACGAGGTGCTCTCCGAGAACGGCCGCGCCCACGTCTCCACGGAGATCTACCGCTGCCTGCCGTGGATCAGGGCCCAGGGCTTCCCGCAGCTCAACGTCGACCTCATCGCCGGCATGGTCGGCGACACCTGGGAAAAGTGGCGGACGGCAGTGGCGAAGACGATTGAGATCGATCCCGACAGCGTGACGATCTACCAGATGGAGCTGCCGTACAACACGATCTATTCGCAGGGGATCCTGGAAGGCGGCGACTCGCCGGTGGCGGACTGGGAGACCAAGCGGGCGTGGAACGACTACGCCATCGACGAGCTCAAGGCAGCCGGCTACGAAGTCTCGAGCGCCTACACGCTTCTGAAGCGCCGCGACGCGAAAGCGCCGCGCTTCCTCTACCGCGACTCGTTGTGGCACGGCGCCGACATGTTGGGCACGGGGGTGGCGTCGTTCGGCCACATGAGCGGCGTCCACGTGCAGAACGTCAGCTCGTGGTCCGAGTACCTCGAGACGCTCGACGCCGGCGAGCTGCCTCTGGGCCGCGCCTTCGAGACCACGCGGCGTGAGCGTCTGACGCGCGAGCTCATCTTGCAGATGAAGCTCGGCCAGCTCGACCTCGACTATTTCCGCGACAAGTACGAGGTCGATCCGCTGGAGACCTTCGAGGGCGCCTTCGCGCGTCTCGAAGAGCAAGGTTTTCTCGCCGAGATGAACGGCGAGCGCGTGCGGCTGACGCGTCGCGGGCTGTTGCAGGTCGACGCCTTGCTGCCGGAGTTCTACGACGAGAAGTACCGCAACGCGCGGTATACCTGAGCTGACAAGAAGAGCCTCCGCGAGACATGCTGGGAGAGCAGGCGAGACGCCAGACCTCCTGACCTACCCCTGACCTGCCAGCTCCGGCACCAGCTCCCGCGCCGCCCGCGCGTCGACGGGATCGCAGTCGCAGACCACGCCGGGTCCGGGTCCGGAATCGTGGTAGTAGCTGCCCGGGAAGAGCTCGACGTCCGCGTCGCGCGCCCCGACCTTGACCACCTCCGCCGCGCACACCTTGTACTCGGCGGTGCCGGTGACGGGATCGCCGGCGTCGTTGGTCAGCAGGTTGGCGCGCGCCTCGGCGAAGTGCAGCGGCATCCAGATGCAGCCGGGACGCACCTGGCGCGACACGATCGCCCGCACCCGCACGGCGCCGCGGCGGCTCGACACTTCCACCAGGTCGCCGTGCTCCACCCCGCGCTTCTTGGCGTCGCGCGGGTGGATCTCCACGAAGGGCTCGGGCTGTTTCGCGTGCAGGCCCGACTCGCGCCGCGTCTGGGTGGCGGCGTTGTAGTGGTAGAGCGTGCGGCCGGTCGAGAGCAGCAGGCCGTAGTCGTCGTCCTCGAGCTCCATCGACGGCCGGTACTCCACCGGCATGAAGAGCCCCTTGCCGCGCAGCACGCCGCCCTGGTGCAGGAAGCGCGTGCCGGGATGGCCCGGCCCCGGGCACGGCCATTGCAGGCCGGTCATGCCGTCGTGGACCTCGGAGTCGATGCGCCGGTGGCTGATCCCGGCGAACTTCGGCGCGTCGCGCGCCAGCTCGTCGTAGACCGCGGCGGGGGAATCGAAGCGCCACGCCTCGCGGCCGCCGGAGCCGCCGCAGGCGTTGGCGAGGTCGATCAGCGCCTGCCAGTCCGCCCTCGCCTCGCCGGGCGGCTCCACGGCCTTGCGCACCCGCTGCACGCGGCGCTCCGAGTTGGTGAAGGTGCCGTCCTTCTCGGCGAAGACGGCGCCGGGCAGCACCACGTCGGCGAAGCGCATGGTCTCGGTGGGGAAGACGTCCTGCACGACCAGGAGCTCGACCTTGTTGAGGCCCTCCTCGAGCAGCCGCACGTTGGGCTCGGAGAGCACGATGTCCTCGCCCATCACGAAGAAGCCTTTGATCGACTTGCCGGCCTGCTTCATCATCTCGTTGAGGTTGAGGCCCGGCCGGGGGTCGAGCTTCACGCCCCACGACTTCTCGTACTTGGCGTGGACCTCCGGGTCGTCCACCCGCTGGTAGCCGGGGTAGAAGACCGGGGTGGCGCCGGCGTCGTTGGCGCCCTGGACGTTGTTCTGGCCGCGCAGCGGGTTCATGCCCGCCGACGGCTTGCCGAGGTGGCCGGTCATCAGCACCAGGTTGGCCAGGGCGTAGACGTTGTCGGTGCCGTGGGAGTGCTCGGTGATGCCGAGGGTGTAGTAGATGCCGGCCTTCTCCGTGGTGGCGTAGCGCCGCGCCGTCCAGCGGACGTCGTCCGCGGCGACGCCGGTCACCCTCTCGGCCTCCTCGGGCGTGTATTTCGCGACCGCCGCGGCCACGGCCTCGTAGCTCTCGGTATGGCGGTCGATGAAGTCGTGGTCCACGAGGTCCTCGGTCACGATCACGTGGGCCATGGCATTGAGGAGCCAGACGTCGGTGCCGGGGCGCAGTTGCAGGTGCTTGTCGGCGATCGTCGTCATCCAGATCCGCCGCGGGTCGGCCACCACCAGGGTGGCGCCGCCGTGGATCGCGCGCTTCATCTCCATGGCGATGATCGGGTGGGCCTCGCTGGTGTTCGAGCCGATCACGAAGAGGAAGTCGGCGTCGCGGATCTCGCCGATCGAGTTCGTCATCGCCCCGGCCCCGAACGTGGTGACCAGACCGGCCACCGTCGGGGCGTGTCACGTGGCGGCGCACTGATGGACGTTGTTGGTGCCGAACACCGCCCGCGCCATCTTCTGCACCAGGTAGTTCTCCTCCATGGTGCAGCGCGACGAGGAGACGAAGCCGAGGGCGTCGGCGCCGTGGCGCTCCTTGACGGCGTGGAGCCCGGCCGCCGCGCGCGCCAGCGCGTCGTCCCAGGACGTGGGATGGAGCTCGCCGTCCTCGCCGCGGACGAGCGGCGTCGTCAGCCGCTCCGCGTGGTGGACGAAGTCGTAGGCGAAGCGTCCCTTCACGCAGAGGTTGCCGTCGTTGGTGGTGGTGCCGGTGGGCGGGCTGGTGACCTTGACGATCTCGCCCTGGCCACCGCGGGCCGCGCGGTCGACGTTCAAGTCCAGTTGGCAGCCGACGCCGCAGTAGTTGCAAGTGGTGCGCACCTTCTCGAGCGCTCGCTCGGGGGGCTTCATGCGCACCAGCGGCATCTTTTCGGCCATGGCGCCGGTGGGGCACACGTCGATGCAGCCGCCGCACATCTCGCAGGTGGTGTCGAGCAGCGAGAGGCCGTCGACGGTGGAGATCGTGGCGCGCGAGCCGCGGCCGGCGAGGGTGATCGCCGAGACCGACTCGATCTCCTCGCAGTAGCGCACGCAGCGCTCGCAGACGATGCAGCTCTCGGGGTTGAAGTGGACGTAGGGGTTGCGGTCCTCGCGCGCGGCGCGGAGGTTCACCATCGTGCCCCAGTCGTCGGCGCCGTAGCGCTCGGCCATGTCGAAGAGCTGGTCGGGCGCGCCCTTCTCGGACGTCTCGCGGTCCTTGGGATGGTCGGTCATGTAGAGCGACAGCAGGGTCTGCCGGTGACGCTCGATGCGCTCGCTCTCGGTGACGACGCTCATGCCGGGCTCGGCGAGGGTGGCGCACGAGGGCGCCATGCGCCGCCAGCCGTCGACCTCCACCAGGCAGGTGCGGCACACGCCGGCCGGGGCGAGCCGCGGGTCGTGACAGAGGGTGGGGATCTCGTGGCCCTCGCGCCGGGCCACCTGGAGCAGGGTCTGCCCGGGCTCGAAGGCCACGGCCCTGCCGTTGATCTCGAGCTCGTAGCGTGCGGCGGTCATGGCGTCCTTCCTGGGTGTCGTCCTCGGGCGTCGCTCTTCTTGGTCATCAGTCCGTCCAGGTTACTACAGATTCGGCGTCTATTTCGCTCTTTCCCCTGCCGGGACAAAGCCGAAGCCGAAGCGCGCCTTCCACCAGTCACGAAGGAGCCTGGAGACGAAGACGAAGTTCTCTTCGGTGTTCCTGCACAGGTAGCCGTCATGCTCGAGGATCGGCGGACGCGAGAGTCTCCAGCAGACGGTCGCCCTTGGCCTGCCAGTCGCCGAGCGTCAGGCCGCTGCGCAGGACCACGGTGAGGTCGTCGAGCTGGAGCGACTCGACCTTGGAGCCGATCTTGTCGAGGATGTTCCCGAAGACGGCCTTCGTCTTCTCCCAGAGCCGCGCGTGCGGGTGGGTGGCGACGCTCAGCTCGACGACGGCGTCGGCCGCCGAGTGGGACTTCTGGAGGTCGACGAAGAGGCAGAGGAAGCGCCCCTCGAGGCGCCGGACCGCCTCCCGCATCAGGCTGGTCTTGCCGATCCGCCGCTGGGCGACGATGAGGAGGTGGGCTCCCTCCTCGAGGTAGTCGGCGAGGAGGGCCAACTCGGCTTCCCGGTTCCAGAAGCGGTCCCCCGAGACCCAGTTTCCATGAGCGCGTCTCAGTCTTGTCTCTGGCATCGCATCTTTGCAACAGATCTATTGCCAACAGAATTGTTGCGAAGGTCGGAGGCGGTGTCAAGGCGGTCTGAGCGGAGGTCAGGCGCGCGGCCATCGCCTACTCGCAGACGAGCGAGTGCCTCACCGGCGTCGCGTGGTAGCCGACGCTGAAGCGGTCGCGCAGCGAGGCTCCTGCGGACCGTGAAGCTCCGCGTCGGTCAATGCTCTCATGCTATCCTGCTCCGGTCAAGCGATTTCTAGATTCTGCGGACGCCGGGGAATCGGCTATGATCCGCGCCTGGATTCGAGGAGCTGACATGGCGAAAGCGATGAACGTGCTGGGCGGCCCGCTCGCGGAGTGCTGCGCCTCTCCGCTGACGGGCTTTTACCGCAACGGCTGCTGCGACACCGGCCCCGAGGACGTGGGGCTGCACGTGGTCTGCGCGCACATGACCGAGGAGTTCCTGACCTTCAGCCGCTCGCGCGGCAACGACCTGGCGGCGCCGGCGCCGATGCTCGACTTCCCGGGTCTGAGGCCCGGCGACCAGTGGTGTCTGTGCGCCGCGCGGTGGAAGGAGGCGCTGGGGGCCGGCGTCGCGCCGCCGGTGGTCCTCGCGGCGACGCACGAGGCCGCCCTCGAGGTCGTCTCTCTCGAGGACCTGAAGCGGCACGCCCTCGACCTCTCCAACTGACGCCGGGATCGCCCATGGCACCGAAGCCGGAAGAGCTCCCCACCTACCGCCTGACCATCGAGTACGACGGCTCCCGCTTCGCCGGCTGGCAGGTGCAGAAGAACGCCCGCACGGTCGCCGGCGAGGTGCTGCGGGCGCTCGCCGACGCCGGGATCGAGGCCGTCGAGCTGGGCGGCGCCGGCCGCACCGACGCCGGCGTCCACGCGCTCGCCCAGGTCGCGCACCTGCGCCTGGCGCGGTCCATGGACCCGGAGCGGCTGCGGCGGGCGGTCAACGACCGGCTGCCGGCCGCGGTCCACCTGCTCGCCGTCGAGCCGGCGCCCTCCCGTTTCCATGCCCGGCACCTGGCGGTGGCGCGCAGCTACGTCTACCAGATCTCGCGGCGCCGCAGCGCCTTCGCCAAGCCGTGGGCGTGGTGGGTCCGGGAGCCCCTCGACGTCGGCCGCCTGCGGGCGGCGGCGGCGCTCCTCGTGGGCCGCCACGACTTCCGCCTCTTCGCGGTCCGCGAGGACGTGCCCAAGAGCACGCTGGTGGAGGTGGCGTCGGTGGAGGTGGCCGAGGACGGCGACCTCGTGGTGCTGCGCTTCGTGGCGTCGCACTACCTGTGGCGCATGGTGCGCCGGCTGGTGGGATCGCTGGTGCGCGTCGCCACCGGCGATCTCGACGCCGAAGCGTTCGCCGGCCTGCTCGAGGGCCGGCATCCCGGCGACGAGGGCGATCCGGCACGCTGGACGGCCCCGGCCTCCGGCCTCTTCCTCGAGCGCGTGGTCTACCCGGGCGACCCGCCGCTGCCGCCGCTCGCCGCCGTGACGCCGATCGTCCGCCCGCCGGCGCCGTCGGCGCCGCCCCCGGCCGGCAAGCCGCCGCGGCGTCGCGGCGCCCGGTGACACCGTCAGGGGCCGTCGTCGTCGTCCTTGGCGAAGAGCTTGCCCAGGGCCTTGGAGACCTCCTTCCTGGCCTCGCTCTCCACCCGCCGGCGCGCCATCCGCTCCCAGCCGCTGCGGTCGAACGCGACCTGCGGGCTCAACTGCGAGCCGCCGATGGCGATCGGCAAGTTGACGCGGCCGTCGGCGTCGGTGAGGGCCTCGACGACCTCCTTGGGAAGCTCGATGGCCTCCGCTCCCTCGCGCGGGGCGCGCAGGGTGGTGCGCAGCGCCAGAGCGCCTTCGAAGCCCACTCGGCCCGACAGCTCGAGCTCCAACTTCCCGGTGACGATGCGGAACGGCTCGATCTCGAGGCGGTCGTCGCGGATCCCGAAGCGGATGTCGAAGGGCTCGTAGGCCTCGCCGATGATCTCGGTGCCGGCGACGAGCCGCTCGAGCGCCGCCAGCAGGGGGAGCACCGGCAGCTCGCCCGGCGCCAGGGCGAGCACGCCCTGGCCGGCGAGCGCGCCGTGCTCCGAGCCGTCGCCGGTCACGTCGAGGCTCAGGCGGGCGGGGCCGAAGCCGCCGTCGTCGGCGGCGCCGAGGATCAGGTTGGTGTTCAAGGGGTCGCCCTCGACGGTCAGGGCGTAGGTGTAGGGGTCGGCGTTGAAGTCGGCGTCGAGCTGGGTGACGACGAGGCGTCCCTGGGCGGTGGGGAGCTGCAGGCCCTCGATCCGCAAATGACCGCCTTCCATGCGGACGTCGCCGCGGGCGTCCTCGGCGAGGGCCGTGGCGGTCTCGACCTCGTCGGCCTCCAGCTCTCCGGCGGCCGTGAGCCCCTGCATCGCCGAGGGCGCGGCGGGGTCGAGCGCGACGTCGCGCAGCTCGAGGTCGAGGCCGCGGATCGTGGTGGTGCCGCCTTCGGGGTCGGCGGCGTCGCGGATCGTCAGGGTGCCGTCGACGATGGCGAAGCGCGAGATGCCGAGGTCGAGGCCGGAGCCGCCTTCGGCCGGCGCCGTCACTTCCGGCGGCGGCGCCGCTGAGACCGCTAGGTCGGACGCCGCGACGACGGTGACCTCGGCCTCGGACACCAGCTCGATGGCGGGCCGCACGAGGACGATTTCCACGATCCGCACCTGGCCGCGCAGCAGCGGCGCGAGGCGGTGCTCGAGCACCAGGCGGTCGGCGCGGGCGTGGAAGGCGGAGCCCGGCGTGTGGCTGGTGACCTCGACGTCCTCGAGCTGCAGCCCGCGGAGCAGGTTGAGGCGGAAGCCCTCCGCGCGCAGGTCGAGCCCCGCCTGCTGGCCGGCGCGCTCGAGGATGGCGCGGCCGAGCCGGGGGGAGTCGTAGTCGAGCGTCAGGACGACCGCGGCGGCGGCGACGATGACGACGAGGATGGCGAGCATGATCAATCGTCTCTTGCCCATCGTGGATCCTCCGGGAAGTGACGTCGGGGCGGGCGGCGGCGTTAACGCACGGGCGCGCTCAGCGGCGGCGGTAGGCGCGCCAACCCTGGTGGATCGCCTCGCTCAGGGAGCCGGAGGCGCCGAGCATCGCCGTCTCGGCCTTGCCGGCGGCATTGAGCTCGGTGTATTCGACCGCCTCGCTCCAGCCCGGACCCATGGCGCTCCCTTCGCCGACGAGGTAGGCGTTGAGGCGCAGCCGGGCCTGGGTGGCCTGGCTGTAGCGGCCGAGGTACTGCAGCTCGCGGTAGCCCACGACTTCGACCTGCGCCACGACGACGACGTGAAAGCCCTCGTCCTCGAGCAGCGGCAGGATCTCGGGGACCGCGACGTCGTCGCCCCAGCGCCGCAGCAGGTCGGCCAGACGCAGGGAGTTGCGCTCGTCGGCCACGTCGAAGCCGGCGCCGCGCAGACGGTCCTCGAGCTCGGCCTCGAAAGCGCCCGCGAAGAGCGGGTCGCCGAAGGCGACGACCGCCACGACCGGCCGCGCGGGCAAGAGCGGTGGTGATGGTGGCAGCGGCGGTGGTAGCGGCGGCGGCGGTAGCGGCGGTGGCGGCAGGACCTCTGCGATTTCCGGCTGCTCGACCCGGTCCGACAGGTCCGACAGGTCCGACAGGTCCGACAGGTCCGACTCCTGCGCCCCATCGGCAAGGCCCAGGAGCTCTCTGCTGCCCACGGCCGGCGTGGCGCCCGGCTCTGCCGGCGACGTTTCCTCGGCAGCCTCGAGCGCCACCGGCTCGGGCCCATCCATGGCACCGTCGGCCGTTCCGATCGGAAGCGGTTCCGCGCCGCCTTCGCCTTTGCTTTCCGGAGGCGTCGTGCCGGCCTCTGCGTCCCCCAGGAACATCGGCAGCACGTAGTAGACCGCCGCGGCCGCGAGGCCCAGGCCACCTATGGCGAGGACCGCGAGGATCGCGGCGACGGCCCACGGCGAGGTGCGCCGGGCCTGCGGCGGCGGCGTCAGTTGGGCCGCCGGGCTGACGACCACGGTGGGCTCCACCGGCAACGGCGGCGGCAGGGGTGGGGGCGCCGCCACGGCTTCACCGCGCTCGCAGCGCGCGACGGCCTCGGCGAACTCCTTGCAGTCGGCGTAGCGAGCGTCCGGGTTCTTGGCGAGGGCGCGCATCACCAGGCCTTCGAGCTCCGGCGGCAGGCTGGGGTTGAGCTCGCGCAGCGGCGGCGGCTCGTTGACCAGCACCCGCACCACCTCCGACGCCGACTTCATGGGGAACGGCACGCGGCCGGTGAGCAACTCGTAGAGCACCACGCCCATCGAGTAGACGTCGGTGCGGTGGTCGACCTCGCGGTCGCCGGAGACCTGCTCGGGGCTCATGTAGGCGGGCGTGCCGAGGGCGGTGCCGGTCTGGGTGAGGCGTTCGCCGCCGGCCACCATGGCGAGGCCGAAGTCGGTGACCGCGGCCTCGCCGTGCTCGTTGACGAGGACGTTGGCGGGCTTGACGTCGCGGTGGACGATCCCCTGGCGGTGGGCGTACTCGAGGCCGCGCAGGGCCTGGCGCGTCCAGGCCAGGGCCTGGGCCGGCGGCACCGGCCCGGGGCCCTGGTCGAGCACGTCCTTCAAGGTGCCGCGCGGCATGTACTCGGTGATCAGGTACCAGCGGCCGTCCTTCTGTACGTGGTCGAGCACCCGCGCCACGTTGGGATGGCTGAGCTGGGCCTGGGCGCGGGCCTCGCGCGAGAAGCGCTCGTGGAACTGCGGCTCGTCGACGGCCACCGCGAGCACCTTGATCGCCGCCCGCCTGCCCAGGCTCTTGTGACGCGCCAGGAAGACCTCGCCCATGCCGCCCTTGCCGAGCGGCGACTCGAGGACGTAGCTGCCGATTTCCTGACCTTCGCGCATGACGCTTGCCGCTAGCCCGCGGGGTGCACGCCGTGGCCCTTGCGCACCGCGCCGGCGCTGCCGGAGACCACGTTGCAGATCGTCAGCTTCTCCTTGACCGAGGCGGCCTCGAGGCGGGCGACCTCGGTGACGCTCTGGTCGAGCACTTCGCCGGTGTCGGGGTCGCGGATCACCTCGCTGACGCCGACGACGAAGCGCTGGCCCGCGGTGACGCCTTCGCGGCTGCCGCGGTTGATGTAGACCTGGCCGTCCTTGACCATGACCACGCTGCCGCTCCACGGGATGCTGGGGAGCTGGCCGGTCATCCACTTCACGGCCTGGTCGGCGGCGTCGGCGATCGCCTGGCCGAGGTTGTCGTCCTTGTGGCCGCCGAAAACGCCGCCCCAATCGCCGCCCGAGTAGCCGACTCTGGCGCCCTTGCTCTTGGCCTGGCCGATCACGCTCTGCGACGCCACGATCTGGCCGGTGGTCGAATCGACCATGTAGATGGTGACGTTGACCTCGGCGGTCTTCGCCTTGCCGCCGAGGCCGATGCCCTTGAAGCGAATTCCGCCCTCGCCGCCCTTGGTGTCGTACTGGACGTGGGTGATGGCGCCCTTGACCAGGAGCTGGGCGGGGGTGAGCTGGCCGGTGACCGGCGTCTTGGCGCCGCCGGCGGTGCGGCCGGAAGCGCCGAGGTCCTGCTCGGCCATGGCGGCGCCGCGCATGTCGCTCTCGCCGAGGACGATGAAGCGTCCGCTCTGGTTGAGCAGGTCGGTCAGCACCGTGCCCCAGGCGTTTCCGATGTCGAAGTGACCTCTCCAGCCGGCCTGGTTCTCGAACTCGGTCACGCCGACGGTATAGCGCAGGTTGCCCTGGGCCGCCGCCTGGAGGGGCAGGCACAGGACGACCAGACAGGTCAGGACGAGGAGCTTCGAGATGGTGGGTCGCATAGACTTCTCCTTGGGTTTCCCGGATGCCCGGAGGCTCCATTATATAGCCGCATCCGCGCCTTCTCGGAAGAGGTGTGGGGTGAAAGAGATAAGATCCCGGCGATGCAGCTCAGCACCCTGGCCCGCGATTGTCTCTACGTGAACTGGGCGCTGCCGCGCGCCGCCGCCCCCGAGCTGCCGCCGCCGCTGCGTTACGAGACCCACGGCTGGCACGACCAGGAGTGGGTCTTCGCTTCGGTGCTGCTGTTCCGCTTGAGCGGCCTCCACCTGCCGTCGATGCCGCTGGCCCGTTTCTCCTACCCGCAGATGAACCTGCGCCTCTACGTGCTGGACGGCCGGGGCATGCCCTCGGTGCTCTTCCTGCGCACCCTGGTGCCCTTCTGGGTCGCCCCGATGTCGCGGCTCCTCGGCCGCCAGCCGGCCACCGGGGCGGCGTTTTCCTATCCCTCGCCGTCGGCGGCGCCGGAGGCCGAGTGCTGGACCTGGACCATCCGCCGCCGCCGCAAGCTCGAGATCCGCGGCCGCATGGCCTCGCCGGGCAGCGGCCCCGGACCGCGGCTGGGGAGCTGGGAGGCCACGGTCGAGTACTTCCGCAACCGGCGCCGCGGCTACGCGGTGTGGGACAGCCGGCTGCGCTCCATCACGACCTCGAACGTCGCCGCCGCCATCTGGCCGCTCGCCGTCGAGATCGGCGAGGCCGGCCTGGTGAGCGAGTGCCTGGCCGACGTCGCGGCCGAGGTCTGGCAGGCGCCGCACTCGGCGTGGCTGTGCCCGGAGATCCCGTTCCGCTTCGAGCTCGGCAAGCCGATCCGGCTTCCGGTCCCGGCGCGCGGCCTGCCGGCGGCCGAGGGCCTGAGCTCGTCGGCCTACCCGCCGTAGGGCGACTTCTTCTTCTTGTAGCCCGCCGGCGGCGCGAAGGCTTCCGCCGGCAGCGGATCCAGGCGCACCTCCACGGCCTCGGACAGACTGTTGACGCTCATGCCGAGGATCCGCGTGTCGATCTGCGTCGACAGCGCGAAGCCGCCGATCTTCTTCATCTCGTCGAACATCTTCTCGAAGCGGCTGGCGGCCGGTCCCATCGCCGCGTAGAGCATCTTCTGGGCGTCGTAGTGCTCGCCGGGCGGCTGCAGGTCGGGCGTCGCCCAGACGAGAAACTTCAGGTTCTCGCCCATCGTGAGCTGGTACTGCCGGCACGCGTAGCCGGCGATCTCGCGCGTGCCGGGGATCTTCTCGACGTCCACCTCGGTGGCCTCGCCGAGCATCCTCGCCATCATCGGATTGTCGTCGAGCATCTTCGCCAGCTCCGCGAAGTGCGCCCGCATCTCCTCGAACGAGGTCTCGAAGTAGCTCTTCTTCTTGTGGTCGACCTGGATCATCTGGCCGCTCTCGAGATCGATGATGGTGTCGAACTGGCCGTCGGAGGAGCGGACCTTGTTCGCCGAGATGTACTGGGTCGCGGTCATCGGCTGGCCCTTCGAGGGAATCACCCGGGAGACCACGGTGAGGTCTTCGGCGGCCGCGGCGGCGGCCACGACGACGAGAACGATCAGCACGGGGAGGCGGAATGGGAGGTTCATGGCGTCGGTGTCCTTGAGGTCGGTTCGAAGGTCGGGGGATTCTACAACAGACGGCGGACGAGCTAGGGGCCGTGGTCCTCGAGCAACGCCAGGAGTTGCCGGCACGAGCTCCTGACGGCCTCGCGCCACTCCAGGCCGTTGACCGCGCGGCGGCTGGCGCCGTCGAAGAGCCGATCGTTCCATGACGGCGCCAGCAGGTGGCGGTAGTCGAGGAAGAGCTCGTCGCCGGCGAGCACGTCGGCGAGCGTGAAGTAGTGGCCCACGTGCCACAGGACGTTGGGGGTGAAGGAGTGGTTCATCAGGTCGGTCGACGTCCGCTGCCCGGCGGCGGCGAAGCAGACGTGCTCGACGTGGCGCCAGGAGAACATCCGCAGCTCGCGCGGCAACGCCAGCACCTCGTCGGCGGTGCAGGCTTTCTTCGGGTCGGGAAAGTCCATGCCCACGAACGTGCCGCGGGCCACGTCCTCCAGGGCGAAGACGCCGGCGCCGGCGCCGGGGATCGTCGAGGGGCGGGTCTCGGTGCGGATCAGGAAGCCCGCGGCGAGGGAGGCTTCGAAGATGGGCATGGTCTCCTCCGGGTCATTCCAGGGCGGTCCAGCCGACGGTCTCGAATCCCGGCGCCAGGCCGTTGCGGCGCTGCCGGCGGGCCACGGCGCCGGGCTCGGTCTGCAAGAAGACGAGCCGGTCGCCACGCCGGCGGGCGTCGGCCAGGCGGCGGGCGGTCAGCGCCGTGCCCAGGCCGCGGCGCCGCCGGCTCGGCAGGACGGCGAGATTGTACAGCCCGCACGCGCCGCGGGCGTGGAGGGCGCTCGCCACGCCCGCCGGACGGCCGTCCACCCTCGCCAGGTAGTGGACGACGGTGGCGTGGCGCCACGAGCGCCACAAGGCGCGGGCGTAGCCGGGCTCCGGATCCTCGGCGAAGACGGCCTCGAAGACGTCGACGAAGGCGCTCATGCGCTCCTCGCCGTCGACGATCTCGACGGCCGCCGAAGCCTCCGGCGCGTCGTCGTCGCGGCCGAAGAACCAGCGGTGGCGGAAGCTCGGCGCGAAGCCCGCGCCGGCGAGCCGCGCCGCCAGATCGGCCGGCCGCGAGAAAGGGCTGACGGCCACCGTCGCCGGCCGGCCGCGGCGCTCGAAGAAGCGGCGGATCTCGGCCAGACGCGCGGGCCAGGCGGCCGCGTCGACGTCGACCAGCGCCGCGTGGTTCCATTCCGGGTCGGGGATCGTCGGCGAGGCGAACAGGCTCACGCCCGCGAGGTCCCGCCGCTCGGGGAGGTAGAGCGCGCAGTGCAGGCGGTAGTGGGCGCGCTCGGCGCGCGCCAGCTCGGCGGCCGGCAAGCTCATGAGAAGAACCGCTCGCAGGCCGCGCGGCCCTGCTCCGCGAAGCCGGGCGCGAACATCTCCAGGTAGTCCGGCTCGCCGGCGCAGAGGCTCGCCGGCAGCGCCACGTAGGGAAAGGACAGGCCGGTGTAGAGCTCGTGGATGCGACGGGCGTCGCGCTCGAAACGGCTGTGGCCGTCCACGGGATCGGCGACCAGGTAGATGCCGCTCGCCGCCATCAGCAGGTATTCGAGGGTCCCCGCCGGGCCGCCGGTGCGGCCGCCGCGGGCGAGCTCGCGCAGGCGGTCCCACGAGATCGGCCGGCGCCGGCCGGGCCGCGGACGGTAGAAGAAGCGCTCGTCCGCCGGGTCGAAGAAGACCATCCGGTACTTGGCGCCGCCGGCGACCACGGCGGCCACGGCGATCGGCTCGTCGCCGGCGGGACGGCACAGCCGGATCAACTGCCGCGCCATCTTCACGGGATCGTCCACGGCGAGCAGGAAGCGGTTGAAGAGCGGTCCCAGCGCCCCGATCTCGGTGCCGAGGAAGACGGCGTTGACGCGGTCCCAGTAGCCGACCCAGGAGACGCCCTCGGCGAGCGCCTCGCGGGCCGCGGCGAGCGGCCGGCGGGCGGCTTCGAGGTCGTAGCGCCGCAGCCGCGCTGCGAACGAGCGCAGGCCGCGCCGGTCGCAGCGCGCGGGCAGCAGCGCCCGCGCGCCGGGGCGCACGCCGGCGCGGAAGATCGCCAGCACCGCGTCGGCGAACGCCGCCGGCGAGAGGGCGGCGCTGCCCAACATGGCGAGCGTCGTGTCGAGGAGGGCGGCGAGGCGCTCGCGGGCCGCGCCGGAGATGGTCAGGGCGTCGTAGACCCGATTGCGGTGGCGCCGGAGGTAGGAGGCGCCGACCAGGTGGACGGACCCCAGGCGCCGGTGGAGCTTGAAGAGCAGGAAGTCTCGCTTGCCCCCCCGGCAGGTGAAGGCGTCGCTCGCCAGCGACAGGACCTCGGGGGCGCCGGTCCCCATGACCTCGGCCAGGCGCGCCAGCAGGCGGTAACGCATCAGGTCGTCGCCGCCGAACCAGCAGCCGGGCTGCTCCGCGAGGATCGGCCGGGGATGTCGTGCGAGGCGCGAGAAGCGCCGGGCGTCGACGCCGAAGTCGGCGAGCAGCCGCTCGTAGCCGGCGTGCTTGCGCTCGTCGCGCACGTGACGTTCGAGCTCGCGGAAGGTCGTCAGGTGGACGCGGACGGACCGCGGCGGCGAGGCGTCCAGGACTTCGATCATATCGATGAGCGTCAGCGTGAGCCGGCGTCGCCGGCGGCGTCGACTCCGCTCCGGTAACGGTCGAACCATCCTATCGTGAGCAGCATTCGGGCGATCTGGTGGCTGGGGTGCCGTTCCCCGTAGTGCGGCTCGCCCGGCAGGCGCACCAGCAGCGCGTCGACGCTCCGGAGCTTCAGGGCGGAGTAGATCTGCTCGCCCTGGGCCGCCGTGGTGCGGTAGTCCTCCTCGCCGACGACCACCATCGTCGGCGTGGCGAGGTCGGCGACGCGCCACAGGGGCGAGCGTGCCCGGTAGTGCTCGGGGTGCTCCCACGGCGGTCCGGGGAACCAGTCGTCGATCACCCAGGCCGCGACGTCGGTGGTCAGCACGAAGCTCGCCCAGTCGACCACCGGGTAGGCGGCCACCGCGGCGCGATAGCTCGGGCGCTGGGCGATGGTCCACAGGGCGAGCAGGGCGCCGCCGCTGCCGCCGGTGATGAAGAGGTTCTCGGGGTCGGCCCAGCCGCGGTCGACGGCCGCCGCCACCGCGGCGTCGAAGTCGTGGACCTCGTCGCCCGGATAGGCGTGGTGGATGAGGTTGCCGAAGGCCTCGCCGTAGCCGGCGCTGCCGCGCGGGTTCACGTAGAGCACCGCGTAGCCGTGGGCGGCCAGGAGCTGCTTGTCGACGTCGAAGCGGTCGCCGAAATCGCGGAAAGGGCCGCCGTGGACGTCGAGCACCAGCGGCGGCGGACGCGCCGGGTCGAAGCCCGGGGGCAGCACGACCCAGCCCTGGATCGGCCGCCCGTCGCGCCGCGACGGGAACCAGACCTCCTCCACCGCGCCCAGCTCCTTGGCGGCCAGCAGGCCCTCGTTGAGCGCGGTCAGCACCCGCACGCCCGGCGTGCCGACCCGGCCGAGGGCCACCTCCACCGGCACCTGCGGACGCGAGTAGGTGAAGGCGTACACGCCGCCTTCGGCGAGGGTGAAGGTGCCGCCGCCGTAGGCGCTGTAGCCGCTGCCCACGTCGCCGCTGAGCTCGCGCACCCTGCCCTCGAGGTCGACGTGGGCGACGCGGGTGTTGCCGCGGTCGTGGTACGTCGCCAGCAGGCCCTGGCCGTCGCCCGTCCAGCGCGGAGCGCGCACGCTGCGGTCGAAGCCCGCGGTCAGCGCCCGCGGCGCGCCGCCGGCGCGGGCGAGCAGGTAGAGCCGTTGGAGCTGGTAGCCCTTGCGTTGCTCGTCGTAACCGACGTAGGCCACGAAGCGGCCGTCGGGGGACACGGCGGGCGAGGCGTCGGGACCGCGGCGGGCGGTGAGGGGGCGCATCGTGCCGCCCTCCACCGACACCTCGAAGAGCTCGGTATCCAGGGGATGGAGCTCCCAGTCCGGGCGCCGGTTGGCCGAAACGACGAGGTAGCGGCCGTCGGGCGTCCAGGAGGGGGCGGCGTCGTCGCGCTCGAGGTTGAGCGGGTCGAGGCTCGTTTCGTGGAGCGGCGACGCGTCTCGGGTGACGCGCCGGGGTTGACCTCCGTCAGCCGGGACCACGTACAGCCGCAGCACGCCGTGATCGAGATAGCCCACGCCGTCGGCGCGGTAGACGAGGCGGTCCTCGATCCGCGGCGGCTCGGCCCAGCTCGCCCCGGGCGGCGGCCGTGGCAGCTCGGCCACGGCGGGCGGCGGCGCGCTCTCGCGGGCCACGAAGGCGATCGAGCGTCCGTCGGGGGACCAGGCGAGGCCGCCGGGCTCCTGCCCGAGGTCGGTCAGGCGCGTCGGCGCCCCGCCGGCGAGGTCGAGCACGTAGATCTGCGTCGTGCCGTCGCGGTCGGAGAGGAAGGCGAGGCGGCGTCCGTCGGGGGACCAGCGGGGGGAGGTGTCCTGGTGGCGTCCTTCGGTGAGGGCGCGCGGAGCTCCGCCCGCGGCGTCGACGAGCTCGAGGCTCGAGTACCAGGAGTCGGTGGCGACGTCGGGAGATTCGCGCACGTAGACGACGGCGCCGCCGCCGGGCGCGACGCGCGGGTCCGACAGGTAAGCGAGCTCGAAGACGTCGTCGGCCGTCAGGCGCTCGAGCGGCTCCGCCGCGGATCCACTCCCCGCCAAGAGCCACGTGAGCGTGCCCAAGGTCGCCGCGAGACCCCGCATACGATCTCCTTCCGGGGCGGGAGGCTATCCCATGGGTCGTCGGGCCTTCAAGGGAAGCGGCCTGTCCCTCTTCTCCGGTCACCTTTCCTCGGGCGCTTCGGTCGGTGGCACGGCGTGGCCCTCACCGATTCCGGGCGGAATCGGTGAGAGTCTGGCGTGACCCTGGACGATTCCAGGCGGAATCGGTGAGAGTCTGGCGTGACCCTGGACGATTCCAGGCGGAATCGGTGAGAGTCTGGCGTGACCCTGGACGATTCCAGGCGGAATCGCTCAGAGTCGGCGGTGGCCCTGGGCGATTCCAGGCGGAATCGCTCAGGGTCGGGCCGGACCCCGACTGATTCCGCGCGGAATCGCTCAAGGTCGGGCCGGACCCCGACTGATTCCGCGCGGAATCGCTCAGGGTCGCTGCGGTGAGCTGGCTGCGGCCTTTCCTCTTGACAATCTCGAAAACGCGAAAGCACGGCCCGCGATCCGGTTAGGGTTGACGGCGCATTCTCGCGCTTACGTGGGTAGGGACCCCCCCACGCCATGAAAGAACAGCCACACCTCACGACGTCCCCCACCCCACCACGAAGGACGACCGGGAGCCGCGCGCCGCTCGTCGTCCTCGGGCTATCGCTCCTCGCAGGATTGCCGGCGACGTCGCAGGACGCCGGCGTCCTCTCCGGCACCAGGCCGACTCAGGACAAGGCGGCGGCATGGGCCGGCGACCACCCGCGGAAACGCCACGAGCGGACGTTCAAGGGCGCCTGGGAACCGGACGCTCGGGAGCGCCGGACGCCCGCGCCCAAAGGCGCGGCGCCCGACCCCTGCGAATGGTCGTCGAGCTACGGCTTCGGCGGCCTCGACGGCCCCGTCTACGCGCAGGCGACGTTCGACGACGGCAGCGGCGAGGCCCTCTACGTCGGGGGTGAGTTCACCACCGCCGGCGGCCTGGCGGTCTTCGGCATCGCGAAGTGGGACGGCAGCGCGTGGTCCGCCCTCGGATCGGGCATGGACGACGTCGTCTGGGCCTTGGCGACGTTCGACGACGGCAGCGGCGAGGCCCTCTACGCCGGCGGCTTCTTCACCACGGCGGGCGGCGTGCCGGCGGCCGGCATCGCGAGATGGGACGGCACGACCTGGTCCGACGTCGGCGACGGCGGCGACCTCGCGGTCTACGCGTTCGCGGTCTTCGACGACGGCGGCGGCGACGCTCTCTTCGTCGGCGGCGAGTTCTCCACCGCGGGCGGCGCGCCGGCCGACAACGTCGCGAAGTGGGACGGCGCCGCGTGGTCTGCCCTCGGCGACGGCGTGGACGACTACGTCAACGCTCTCGCCGTGTTCGACGACGGCGGCGGCCCGGACCTCTACGTGGGCGGCATCTTCGAATTCGCGGGCGGAGCCCCGGCCGACTTCATCGCGCGATGGGACGGCGCGGCGTGGTCGACCGTCGGTCTCGGAATGGACGACGAGGTCGCCGCGCTGAAGGTCTTCGACGACGGCGGCGGCGACGCCCTCTTCGCCGGCGGTTTCTTCGAGGAAGCGGACGGCATCTCCGTGTTCGGCGTCGCGCAGTGGGACGGGGCCGACTGGTCGGACCTGGACACCGGCATGGACGGCCCCGTGCTGGCGCTCACGACCTACGACGACGGCGGCGGTGAAGCGCTCTACGCCGGCGGCTTCTTCGTCTCGGCAGGCTCGGTGCCCGTGTTTTCCCCGGGCGTCGCTCGGTGGGACGGCGTGGCCTGGTCGGCCCTCGACCTGGGAGTGAGCTTCCTCTTCGGTTTCCTCGGCGAGGTCGATTCGCTGGCGGTCTTCGACGACGGCGGCGGCGCCGACCTCTACGCCGGCGGCATCTTCATCGACGCGAGCGGCACGCCGGCGCTCTTCCACGCATCGTGGGACGGCGCGGCCTGGTCCAGCGTCTTCGCCGCCGGACCCGACTTCCAGGGCACGGACGCCGTCGTCTACGCGTTCGAGATCTTCGACGACGGCAGCGGCCCGGCCCTCTACGCCGGCGGCGAGTTCCTCACCGCCGGCGGCGTGCCCGTCCACGGCATCGCCAGGTGGGACGGCACCTCCTGGTCGCCCCTGGGCTCGGGCGTGAGCTGCGAGGACTTCTTTCCTTTTCCCGAGTTGAGGACGGGGGCTGACGACGTCAAGGGAATCGTCCTGCCCGGGTGCGGATTCCCCTCGGTCCAGGCGCTGGCCGTCTACGACGACGGCAGCGGCCCGGCTCTCTACGCCGGCGGCATCTTCGATCTCGCCGGCGGCGTGCCGGCGGCCAACGTCGCCAGGTGGGACGGCACGGCATGGTCCGCCCTCGGCGACGGGACGGACGACGTCGTCGAGGCGCTGGCGGTCTTCGACGGCGAGCTCTACGCCGGCGGCGAGTTCGACTTCGCCGGCGGCGTCCCGGCGTCGAACGTCGCCCGCTGGGACGGCACCGACTGGGCCGCCGTCGGCGCCGGCACCGACGACGACGTCGAGACCCTGGCGGTCTTCGACGACGGCGGCGGGCCCGACCTCTACGCCGGCGGCGAGTTCGACTTCGCCGGCGGCGTCCCGGCCTCGATGATCGCCCGCTGGGACGGCAGCGCCTGGTCCGCCGTCGGCCTGGGGATGGACGACGAGGTCGAGACGCTCTACGTCTACGACGACGGCGGCGGGCCCGACCTCTACGCCGGCGGCGCCTTCGACGTCGCCGGCGGCGCGTCGGCGACGAGCATCGCCCGCTGGGACGGCAGCGCCTGGTCCGCCGTCGGCGGCGGCATGAGCACGTTCGACGAATTCCGCACCGTGGACGCCCTGATGGGGTTCGACGACGGCGGCGGCACCGACCTCTACGCCGGCGGCTTCTTCGAGTTCGCGGGCGGCGTGCCGGCGGCCAACGTCGCCCGCTGGGACGGCGCCGCGTGGTCGCCCCTCGGCGCCGGCACCGACGAGGAGGTCGAGGCCCTGGCGGCGTTCAACGCCCCCGGTCCGTCGCTCTTCGCCGGCGGCTTCTTCACCGAGGCGGGCGGGCTGCCCTCCTCTTTCATCGGCGAGTGGACCTGCACGCCGGCGGAGCTGACGATCGACGACGTGACCCTCGCCGAGGGCGACGCCGGAACCACCGACTTCGTCTTCACGATCTCCCGCAGCCACAACGCCACCGACGCGTCCGTGGACGTCGCGACCGCCGACGGCGCCGCTCTCTCGCCGGGCGACTACGCGGCCCTCCCCCTGCAGACCGTGAGCTTCGCCGCCGGCGGTCCCCTGACCGCGACGGTCACCGTCTCGGTGGTCGCCGACACGGTGGAAGAGGCGGCCATGAAGGACTTCTTCGTCAACCTCTCGAGCCCGGCGCAGGCGATCGTCGCCGACGGCCAGGGCGTCGGCACCATCCTCGACGACGACGACGACGGCGCGCCCGCGGTGGCGGCGGTCGACTCCACCGCCGCCACCGGCGGCGCCCTGGCGGAGTGCGAGGAGGCGCGGGTGGCGATCTCGCGGCTGCACGTCACCTTCGACCAGCCGATGGGCGACCCGGCCGGCGACGCCGCGGCCGACGACGTGACCAACCCGGCCAACTACCGCCTCTTCGCCGCGGGTCCGGACCACGACGTCACGAGCGCGGCCTGTGCCGCGCCCGCGGGCGACGACGTCACGGTCGTCGTCGTCGCCGTGTCCTACGACTCCGGGTCGATGACTACCACCCTCGAGCTCGGAACGGCGCTGGCCGACGCCCCCTACCGGCTGGTGGTCTGCGACGAGATCGTCGACCTCGCGGGCAATCCGCTGGCCGGCGGCGACTTCACGCGGACCTTCCGGGTCGAGCGCGAGAACCTCTTCGTCAATGGCCAGCTCGACTGCGACCTCGGCGGCTGGACGCCGGCGTCGACTCCGGGCGAGATCGCCTGGGCCGGCGACGACGTCGACGCGGCCTCGATCTCCGGCTCGGCCGCGATCACCAACCTGACCTCGAGCACCGACTTCTCCCTCGGCCAGTGCGTGCCGGTCGCCGCCGGAGTCGCCTACGAGCTGAGCGGCACCGTCCGGCTGGCGGCGCCGCCCGGGGTGGACGTCTTCCTCAGCCGCACCTGCCGGCCCTACGCCGCCGCCGGCTGCGCCGGCTCGCCCCTGGTGACGAGCGTGGACCTGTTCCCGGTGAGCGACACGGGCGGCGCGTGGGAGAGCGTGGCGAGCACCTTCACGGCGCCGCCGGGAACGGCCTCGGCGTTCTGCGGCTTCGAGCTCACGACGCCGGGCGGCGAAGCCTTCACCGCCGCTCTCGACGACCTCCGGCTCGCCGAGGGCGACGCCATCTTCACCGACGGTTTCGAGTCGGGCGACACCACGGCCTGGACGCTGGCCGTTCCGTAAGGCCGAGGTACAGGGGGCGAAACCGAGATGCACGCATCCGCACGATGGACCGCCGCGGCCCTCCTCGCGGCCTTCACCGCGCTTACGGCGACCGAGCTCGCCGCGAAGCCGCGGGACCCGGCGGGCTGGTCGATCCTCCGCCACGAGAGCCCCCTCGTGGCGAAGGCCCCCTTGAAGCTGGCACCGGTCGCGTCGATCGTCGACGACGGCAGCCGCGAAGCCGACGTGGGCTTCACCGCCGCTGCGGCGTTCCAATTCCTGTGGTTCAACCGTTTCGACCCGCCCACCACTCCCGGGCAGGACTTCGACCTCGAGGAGATCCAGGTGCTCTTTCCGCCGGGACCGGACGTGGTGCCCGGCGCCGCCGTGCAGCTCGTGGCGTTCAGCGACGCGGACGGCGACCCGGCCAGCGGCGCCGTCCTCGTGACCGCCTTCGACGACGTCATCCAGGTCGTCGACGGCACGACGTTCTCGGTCTATCCGGTGAATCCGCCGGTGCGCCTGTCGCCGGGCTCGGGCGACCTCTTGGTGGGCGTGATCAACCGCTTCGTCGTGAGCGGGGTCTCGCCGCCGTCGCGGCCCGCGGCCCTCGACACCACGGCGAGCGCCGGCCGCTCCTGGTTCGCCCTGTGGACCGGCGACCCGCCGGACCCGCCGTCGCTGCCGAGCGACGACGTGCTGGCGACGATCGACGCCGTCGAGCCCGGCAACTGGATGATCCGCGCGTCCGGTTCGCTGGTGGCGGTGCCGGCCGAGATCCCGGTCCTCGGCGGCAAGGGACTGGCGGCGCTGGCGACGCTCATCGCGCTTGCGGCGGCGGCGCTGCTGCGCCGCCGCCACCGCGGAGGGGCCGTCATGGCATCCCGGCTTCCATCCACTCGAAGATCAGTTGCCGCCGGCTCTCCGAGAGGTCGCGGACGACCGGCATGTGCAACGGATCCCGCATGTCGAGCGCCAGGACCTTGCGAATGATCTCGTAGTTCTTCTTCACCGAGGCGTGGTCGGAGAGACCGAAAACCGCCATGACCGGGTACAGGCGGCCGTACTGGGAGAAGATCTCGCCGATGCCGTTGGCCCACGTCGGCTCGCCGGCGATCGTCGTCTGCTCGTAAATCTGGACGCTGACGACGTCGTTGGGATCGCCGACGTAGCCGCTCACCTTGGGCGTGAAATCGTAGGTGATGAAGTAGATATTCCCGTCGAGGTACACGCGCGGGTTGCCCGGATTCGTCCCGGTGAGCTGGAAGCTGGCGACGCCGTCGGCGTCCACGGTCGCGGTCATCGCGTCGAATTTCAGCGCGTCCTGCGGGATCGACAGGTTCTTGATGCCGGCCGAGCCGCTCGTCCCCAGCGTATTCTCGGTGTACTCGACGGCTTCCTTCTCGCTCAGCAGGCTCAGCCCGACCTCGAGACCTTCGGTCCCCGCGACCTCTCCGAACTTGCGGACGTAGAGGTTCACCGTGGCCGTCTCGCCGCGCGGGAAGCTCGGCGTCGCCGCGACGCCCGGGTTCAGACGAAAAACGAACTGGTCGGCGCGCAGGCTCAGACCTTCCGGGTTCTCCTGCAAGAGCACGGTCCGCTGGCCGCCCGGAGTCCCCAGGAGCACCAGCGGATGGTTCGCGACGGCGGCGAGCTGCTCCGCGTCGAGAGCGACGTCGAGGACGCCGGCGCGGGTCGTCATCAGGCCGCCGGCGGCGTCGTAAGGGATGTCGTCGACGAGCGGGACGTAATTCGTCGAGCCGGGCGGCGACGCGTACGCCAGCGACAGCGTGCCCAGCTTCGCCGCCCAGGGCGCCTGGCCCGGCAGCTCGACCGGCAGCGAGTTGGCCAGGTCCAGGGTCAGGGCGTCGCTACGCAGCTTGGCCGGCGCGAAATAGCACGGGCTGCCCGACGGCGGCGCCAGGGTCCGCGCCGGCACGACGAACGTCGGCTCGTCGTCGCCGGAAACTCCCACCGTGCCCACGATCTGGCCGTAGTCGAACTGGTACGGGGTCGCGGGCGTGTAGGGTTGTTTCGTAACGTCCAGGATGGTCGCGCCGTACTGCTTGGCGACCTGCTCGCCGAGGAGCAGGTCGAGCTGGAAATTGACGTAGCTCGAGGTGGGGATCAGGCCGGCAGTGGCGCCGCTCAACTGGCTGTAGGTCGACAGCACCTGGAGCTTGTCCACCACGTCCTGCGGCACGCCCGCGTCGGTCATCTTCTGGAACGTCCCGGAGTCGAAGAGGTAGTTCTGCGGCGAGTTGTTGTGCGCGTTGACCACCATGCGGACGGACAGACGCTGCGGGGAGCGCTCTTGCAGCTCCGCCAGGACGGCGGAGCCGCCGGCGTTCCACGCCAGGTTCGTCAGCGTGGACTGGTAGACGGCGCTGCCGCTCGCCGAGCTCCTCGGAGCGTTCGCGCCCTGCGCGTTGCCCCAGATGCCGTTGAAGGAGATGGGCTCGAAGGTGCCGCGCACGAACGCTCCGGCGGCGTCGCCGACCTGCAGCAGCAGGCCCCAGATCTCGCTGACGTTCTGCTGCATGGGGTCGAGGTCGACCAGCTTCGGCGGCGCGTTGGCGTAGGCCGCGCTCACCGGCTGGCCGACGAGCGCGTCGTTCGGCGCGACGCCCGGCGTGGCGCTCACCTTGCACTGGAAGAAGTCGAAGATGCCGTCGTTGTCCGGTGCCCAGTAGAGCTCGGTCAGCTCGGGAGTCCAGTTGGCCGGATCGAAGTTGTTGGCGGTGTTGTTGAGGGTGCTCGGGGAGGCCTGGAACTGGCCGCCGAAATGGATTCTTGGCAGATCGAGATAGCTCATGGGTCTTTCCTCGCTCGACGTCAGTTCGTGGTGTACGGGCCGCAGGCGGCGGGCAGGGATCCGTCGGCGCAGCCGCCGCTTTTCGGCGCCACCTCGTCGAAGAGGTGGCTCAGGCCCACCGGCGGCAGGTTGCGGCCGAAGGTCCCCGAATCCTGGTTGTGGCAACTGAAGCAGTTGTTGGGGTTGGTCCGCGCCGACGGGCCGTTCTGGACGAAGGTCTCCATGGCCGTGTTGGCGGCGGAGAGCGAGCCGACCTGGGCCTGAGCTGCGGCGGCGTGACCCCGCCCCGGGTCCAGACGTTGCCCACGAGCTCGTAATTCGCCCACACCGGATCGATGGCGCCGCCGGCGTCGCGGATCATTTCCTGGACGTTCGCGTTGAGCTCCCGGATGGCCTCGGTGCTCTCGGCGAGCATCGCCTTCGTCGCTTCCTGGCAGGCGAACTGGTTGGGGTCTTCCTCGCAGCTCTGGCCGGCGGGGAACGTGCCGATCGTCGAGTCGCCCTGCGGGTGCATGCGGCAGACCTGGGCCGGCTGGCCGGGCTCGTAGAAGTTGGTGGTGCAGTTGTCGCAGGTCGCCGGGTCGAAGAAGCTCCACGAGCCGCCAAGGGGCGGCGCGGCCGCCAGGTCCGAGCAATCCGGCGCGTTGTTGCGGTGCTCGAACGAGGCCCAGACGAGCGCCGGGGTCTCGGGCGTCTTGCCGACCACGTGGATGCCGGCGAGGCCGAGCGTGACGCTCTCGCAGGCTCCGCCCTGGCCGGGTGGCTGGATCCAGCCGGCGGTCGAGTAGAAGAGGCCCGAGGACTCCTCCTCGGGCCTCAGCACCTTCCAGGCGGTCTTGAGCTCGAAGGCGCCGTCGGGGAACGCGAGGTTCGGATAGGCGCCGATGAGGTCGACGGTGCCGGCGTTGCCGGGCTTCAGGGGGCCGGCGCAGTCGGAGCGGTAGAGCTCGCAGCGGGTGAGCATGTCGTAGGCCGTCTCGTTCACCGACAGGCCGTACCAGGCGAACTGGCCGTTCGGGTCGATGAGGGGCTGCTCCACGCCGGCCTGCTTGACGATGTTCGAGTACACGAACGGTGCGGCGCCGGTGGCCTTGGCGGCGACCGTCGCCGGGTCGTTGCAGGGATCGGGCGGGTGCTGGCCGTAGGGGGTGGGCTGCCCGCCGGCAGCGACGAAGACGCCGTAGTTGGGCATGAAGGACTCGAATTGCAGGATCTCCGGGTCGGCGGCCGTGGGCTGCACGAGGTAGAGCAGGGACTGCCAGGCGAACTGCTCGAAGTTGCAGATGGAGCCGGTGCCCGGGACTTCGGCCGGGAGGGACGGCGACCGGATCCACGCCGGATCGGCGGCGCAGCCGGACGCGGCGGCGGTCTCGGCCGCCGGGGTCTCCGGCGGCGAGGTCTCCTCGGAGGGACCGGTGCAAGCGGCGGCGAGGCCGGCGAGCGCCACGATGGTGGCGCGAAGGAAGATCTTGATCATGAAAGCTCTCTCCTCTAGGTCGGTCGGTGACGACGCCGGGGACCCGTGGCACCCTCCTCGTCTGCTGTAGGATCACCCGAGGAGGACGAAACCATGCCCAGATCCGCGATGCTGAGATCCGTCCCGGTTGTGGCGTCGATTGTAGCCGCTTTGCTGCTCGCCGTGAAACCTGCCGCGGCCGAGGACGTCTCCCGGACGATCTACGTCCCCGAGGGCTGGGAGGGCGCGTACGAGTTCGGCTACGCGCCCGTGCTGCGCGTCGGCGAGACGGTGATCGTCTCCGGCGTCCCCGCCGGCGGCGACGGCACCTACGAGGAGAAGATCCGCGGCATGTACACGCGCGTGCGCGAGCTGCTCGAGACCGCCCGTTTCACCCTCACGCTGCCGGCGACGGAGGCGGCGGCATGAAGGTTGCTCGCGCTGGTCACCCTGCTAAGATGCCGGACAGACAGTCTTGACGAGGAGGAACGATGGCCCTGGCAGAGGTCCTTGAAGCAGCCGACCAGTTGACGATGGAAGAGCAGGAGACCTTGATCGAGGTCTTGCGTCGCCGTTTCGCCGACTTGCGTCGCCGTCAGATCGTTCACGAGGTGCGGGAGTCCCGAGCCGCGTTCGCTGCTGGGGAGTGCGAACCGGCGAGCGTCGAAGAGATCATGAGGGAAATCACCTCTTGAAGCGCAGGCTGGTCCCCTCCCCGACCTTTCTCCGAGCGACGAAGCGGGCCGTCCGAAAGACTCCGCAGGTGGCAACTGACATCGAGGACACACTCAAGAGGCTCGCTGAGGATGCCTTCGACGTGCGCCTGCGTTCCCACAAGCTGAAAGGGCCGCTTGCGGGCTTGTGGGCCTGTAGTGCCGGCTTCGACCTCCGGATCGTCTTCGAGCTCGTCGAAGACGAGGAGGGCATGGCCATCGTCCTCCATACCGTAGGCAGTCATGAGGAGGTCTATTAATTCTGTCGGAGGCGGCGGCATGAAGGTCCTGGTCGTCGACGACGATCCCGAGCTCCTGCCCCTGGTGGCCTTCGCGTTGCGCCAGGGGGGCTTCCTGGCCCTCGAAGCGGCGACCGGCGAACGCGCCCTGGTCGCCCACGCCGGCCGTCCGGTGCCGACCGAGCGCATCCTGCGTCACGTCTGGGGCACGCGGGCGGGCGGCGACCGCCAGCTCCTCAAGCAGCTCGTCCACCGGCTGCGGCAGAAGATCGAGGCCGACCCGGCGAGCCCCGAGCGGCTGCGCACCGAGCCGGGGATCGGCTACGTCCTCAGGACCACCGTCGATCCCGCTCGAGACCAGCCAGGAGCTCTTCGAGCTCCGTGGCACCGAGGCTTTCCAGTTGCACTCGGCGCTGCGGCCCGAGCTCGACGTCCAACAGGCCGCAGACCTCTACGATGCTTCGGCGAAGACCCTTGGCGAGACCCTCCGCTTCCCCCTCTTGTCGTCCTTCAGCGCGCCCCTCCTCACGCCCGCGAGCAAAGCCCCGGGCTTCCCCCCGGACCTCACCTTGCCGTTCCGCCAGCGAGAGCATCCCCCGCGCGTCCTGCTCCGCGATCTTGGCCCGGTCGTAGGCGTCCCACTCCCCCGGAGTGAAGCTCGCGGTGCGCGCCACCTCCAGCGCCGAGCGATAGGGCTCCGCCGCCAGCGGCGGCGGGATCACTTCGAGGTTCTCCGCCTCGCGGAAGAAGTAAGCCCAGTGGTCCACGGTCGTCGCCGGGGCCGCTCCTGCCGTGTACTTCGGCAGCTCCAGGAAGACGTACTGCACCTCCGGCAGTCCTCGGGCTCCGCCGTGCTGTTCCTGCATCCGCCAGCGGCTGAGCATCGGCACCGGCGGACCCCCGGGCTGCGGCGGCTCCGGCCACACCTGGAAGTCGCAGATCGTAACTCCCACGACGTCCGTGAGGTCCTGGTAATGGTCGCCACTGTGGATCTGCATGACGTAGGACTTGGAGACGTTGTAGACGACTCGCTTCTCGAAGGCCTCGACGTTAAGGACCTGCATCTCGACGACGTAGACGTTCCCGGCGGCGTCTTGGCACTTGACGTCGACGATGGACAGCTTGAGCTCGCTGACGGGGACCTTCTGCTCCGGAGTGAGGAAGGTGATCTCATCGATCCGGTAGGGGCCCTCGAGCTCGAGCAGCGAGTTCAGGAGCTCGATGAGCAGGTGCTTGTTCGGCTCGGTGCCGAAGATGCGCTTGAAGACGAAGTCGGTCTTGGGATCGGCGAAGACGGGCCACATGACGTCAATATAGCACCTCGCCGCCGAGCTCCGCGGTCAGCGAAAGGGGAACAACAAGGGGATCAGGAGGGAAGCGACGACCCAGAAGAGGAGGTTCAGCGGCGCCCCGAAGCGGGTGAAGTCGGTGAAGCGATAGTTTCCGGCGCCGTAGACCATCATGTTGGTCTGATAGCCGGTGGGAGTCATGAAGGACGCCGAGGCGGCGAAGCAGACCGCCAAGACGAGGCCGCGGGGGTCGATCCCGAGCTCCGCCCCCACGCGCAGGACCACCGGGGTCAGCACGATCGCCGCGGCATTGTTGGTGATGGCCTCGGTCGCCAGGGAAGCCGCCAGGTAGACGACGGAGAGCGCCACCCAGGGGGCGAAGCGCTCCGGGACCAGGCCGCCGGGGACGAGGACCGCCGAAGCCATCACGTCGGCGAGCCCGGTGCGGAACATCGCGTCGCCGACCGGGATGAAGGCGGCGATGAAGAAGATCACCCGCCACTCCACCGCCCGGTAGCTCTCCTGGGGCCGGATCACGCCGAGGGCCAGGAGCAGGACGACCGATCCCATGACGCCGACGAGAAGGTCCAGGACGCCGGCGGCCGCCAGCACCATGATCGCGGGCACCAGGACCAGGGGCAGCCACCAGAGCCGCTCCCGACGCAGGTGCAGGTCGACCTCGGTGGTCACGATCAGGTCGTCGTTGCGCCTCAGCTCGCCGAGCCGGTCTCGGGGGGCGACGATCAGCAGCGTGTCGGCGAAACGCAGCGGCGTGCGGGCCAGGCGCTCGCGCAGCGTCGCCTGCTCCCGTCGGATCGCGAGGACGAAAGCGCCGTAGCTGCGGCGGAAGTCCGCCTCGCGCAGCGTCTGCCCGATCAGACCGCTGGCGGGGCTGACGAGGGCCTCCACCACGACCTGCTCGCCGCCGGTGAGCTCCTCGTCGGTGAGCTTGACGTCGCTCAGGAGGGCGACCCCGGTCTCGTTGCGAAGTCGCACCAGGCTCTGGGGGCCCCCGCGCACGAGGAGGATGTCGTCGGGCCGGAAGCGGAGGATTCGGAGCATTTCCGAGATGCGCTGCGATTCGCGGATCACCGCCAGCACGGTGACGTCGTAGCGCTCGCTCATGCGCACGTCGCTGACCGTCTTGCCCACCAGATTCGATCCCTCGAGCACCCGCAGCTCGGTGAGGTAGTCGGCCATCTCGAACTGGCTGGTCAGCGATTCGATCTCGGCCCGCTCCGGAAGGGCACGCGGCGCCCGCACGAGCACGTAGCCGAGGCCGAGCACGAGGAAGACGATTCCCAGGGAGGTGAACTCGAACATCCTCAGCGGCTCGCCCCCCGTCTCCTCGACGATCGCGCTCACCAGGAGGTTGGTGGAGGTCCCGATCAGGGTCAGGGTGCCGCCGAAGATCGCCGCGAACGACAGCGGCATCAGCACCTTGCTCGGGCTGATCCCGAGGCGCCGGCAGAGCTCCATCGCCAGGGGGATCGTCATGGCCACCACCGCCGTGTTGTTCAGGAGCCCGGACATCAGCGCCACGAACCCGAGGAGTATCCCGATGCCGACCCAGCGCCGCTTCCCGAAGCGCGTGCTCAGGCGCTCGCCGACGATCTCCAGCAAGCCGGTCCGCACCAGGGCGTGGCTGAGGATGAACAGCCCGCCGATCGTCAGCACCCCCTTGTTCGAGAAGCCCGCGATGCCCTCTTCCAGGGGGACGATGCCGGTCACCACCAGCGCCAGCAGCAGGCAGAGGGCGGTCACGTCCACCGGCAGCAGCTCGAAGAAGAAGCAAGCCATAGCCGCCAGGAGGAAAACGAGCAGGAGCAGAGCTTCGAAGGCCATGATCGCTCGCGATCATATGCGATCGAGCCGGTCGCTCTCGCGGTCCGCCTCAGCTCATCTGATCCCAGGTAGTTGAAGGGGGTCAGCGCGTTGAGCGTCTCGAGCCGCCGCTGATCGCTACACCGCGACCTCGACGCCGCTCTTGCCGATCCAGCGCCCGACGACGGCGGCGAGCTGGTCCTCGCGGAAGGGCTTGGCCAGGTAGTCGTTCATGCCCGCGGCGAGGCAGCGCTCGCGGTCGCCGGCCAGGGCGTGGGCGGTGAGCGCGACCACCGGCACCTGCCAGTTGCCGCCCTGCTGACGGCGAATGCGGCGGGTGGTCTCGTAGCCGTCGAGCTCGGGCATCTGGCAGTCCATGAGCACCAGGTCGTAATGGCTCGCCGCCAGCGCGTCGAGGGCCTCGAGGCCGTTGCCGGCCACGTCCACCTCGAGGCCGATCGACTCCAGTTGGCGGCGCGCCACGAGCTGGTTGACGGCGTTGTCCTCGACCACCAGCACCCGGTGGTTGCCGGCGGCGAGACGCTGCTCCAGGAGCTCGGAGACGGTGGTGTCGTCCTCCGGCGCCTCGCAGCGCGCGAAGGTGGTCACGAAGGAGAACGTCGAGCCCACGCCCGGCGCGCTCTCGACGGCGATGCGGCCGCCCATCGCCTCGACCAGGCTCTTGCAGATCGCCAGCCCGAGACCCGAGCCGCCGTAGCGCCGCGTGGTCGAGCTGTCGGCCTGGGTGAAGGGGTCGAACAGGGTCTCCAGGGCCTCCGGCGGGATGCCGATGCCGGTGTCGCGCACGGCCACGCGCAGCGTCGCCGCACCGGCGCTCACCGCCTCCGGCGTCACCTCGATCGCCACCTCGCCGCGGGCGGTGAACTTGATGGCGTTGCCCACCAGGTTCACGAGCACCTGGCGCCAGCGCGCGGCGTCGCCTTCCACCCACTCGGGCAAGTTGTCGCCGACGGCGAGGCGCAGCTCGAGGCCCTTGGCCGCGGCCCGCGAGGCGAAAAGGCCGGCCAGGCGCTCGAGCTCGGTGCGCGGCGCGAACGGCGCGGTCTCCAGGGCGAGCATGCCGGCCTCGATCTTGGAGAAGTCGAGCACGTCGCTGACGAGGCCGAGCAGCATCTGCGCCGACCAGTGGATCTTGTCCGCGTACTCGTGCACCTCGCCCGGCAGGTCCGCCTGGCGCAGCAGCCGCGCCATACCCAGGATGCCGTTGATCGGCGTGCGGATCTCGTGGCTCATGTTGGCCACGAACTCGCTCTTGGCCCGGTTCGAGCGCTCCGCCCCCTCTTTGGCCTGCTCCAGGAGCCGCGAGCTGGTGAAGCCGTCCCAGTACTCGGCGTGGAGCTTGCGCCCGAGGAGCCAGAAATAGGCGACGCAGGCGACGAGGAGCACGGCGGTCCAGCGCGCCTTCGGATCGTCGAGGACGAGCAGGCAGGCGGAAGTCGGCACCATCAGGACCAGGAGGATGATCCGGACGAGGTCCCAATTCGGCGAGTAGTTGTAGATGGCGATGGTGGCGGTGCCCGTCGAGATCAGCAAGGCGACGAACGTCATGGCGCCGAATTCGAACTGGAGCACGGTGAGGCACTGGACCACGACCCAGCAGGCGACCGAGGCGAGCAGCAGGCCGTAGAAGGCGCCCGGCGAGACCGCTGGGCGCCGCTGCCACCCGCCGCGCACCACCGCGATCACCACCGACAGGCCGGTGACGGAAAAATAGACGACCGGATGGCGCCATTCGAAGGACGCCACGAACCCCATGGCCACGCACATCGCCGGATAGCCCGCGATCCCCGGCCGCGAACGCCGCTCCATGGCCTCCAGGATCTGGCGCTCGAGATCCCGGCGATCTTCGCCTGCAAGAGCTTCCGGTAGCTGCATCATCGATCCTCAAGCGGCGGGAATCACGTTCCAACGCGTCCTGGCGCGCGCCGCCTCGCGGCCGTCGGCGAGCCGGACCAGGGAATGGACGAAGCTGTCGTCGCCCTCCTGCTGCGACCGCGCCACGAGATCGTCGCCGGCGTGGCACTCCGCCTTGAGCTCGATCTCGAGCTCGCGGACCTCGCCGCGCCGCCAGGTCTCCGGCGGCACGTTCTCCTCGACCTGGGCGACGTAGAACACGTGGTTGACGTGGCCGTTCAGGTCAAGGTCGCCGCGGCGCACCCCGAGGCGCTGCTCGCGGGCGGCGGCGGTAAGCGCCGGCAGCCGCTCCGGCGTGCCGGTCAAGGCGCGCTCCGGCGTGCCGGGATGGAGGTCGAGGATGCTCTGCGGGATGCGGCGCAGGGGCTTGCGCCGCTCGACGTCCATGAGCAGCCAATCGCTCGACGCCGCGGCGATCGCGGCGCCGCCCTCGAGCACCCGGAAGTCGCGGACGGCGTAGGGCCGGCGCACCTCCGAGGGCCAGGTCTCGACGGTCACCTCGTCGCGCCACGCCGGGTAGCGGTCGACCCGGACGCGCAGGCGCGCCAGGAACCAGGTCATGCCCTGCTCGAGGAGCTGGGCCGGCGACGCTCCCAGCGCGTGGGCGTGGAGGCTCGCCGACTCCTGGAGGAGATGGCACAGCGACGCCAGGCTCGAGCGTCCGCCGGGACCGAGCTCGTAGGAGCGGAGGTGGAAGACGTACCGTCCCCGGTTCACCCCGGCTCACTTCTTCGGCTTCATCGCCGCCATCTGCGCCTTGACCGTCTCGCGCGGCAGATCGGTGAATTTGCCGAACTCCTGGCCGTTCTTGAGCCATTCGCCGCCGTCGATCACCACGCACTCGCCGTTGACGTACGCGGCGCCCGGCGAGAACAGGTAGACGGCGAGGTCGGCGAGCTCCGGCTGCTCGCCGAAGCGGCCGAGCGGGTTCGCCTTCTTGGCGCTCTCGAGGAAGCCCGGCGGCATCAGCCGCGAGAACGCCCCCTCGGTGGGGAACGGTCCCGGGGCGATGGCGTTGGAGCGGATGCCGTAGGCGCCCCACTCGACCGCCAGGGAGCGCGTCATGGCGAGCACGCCGGCTTTGGCGCAGGCGCTCGGCAGCACGAAGGCCGAGCCCGTCCAGGCGTAGGTGGTGACGATCGACAGCACGTGCCCGGGCGCGCCGCGCCCGATCCAGCGCCGACCCACCGCCATGGTCGCGTGGTAGGTGCCGTAGAGCACGATGCGGACGACGGCGTCGAACGCGTTGGCCGACAGGTCCTCGGACGGCGCCAGGAAGTTGCCCGCGGCGTTGTTGACCAGGCCGGTGAGCTCGCCGAGCTCGTCCTCGAGGCGGGCCACGGCGGCCTCGACCTGGTCGGCGTCGCGGACGTCGGCCCGCGCCCAGGCCGCGGCGCCGCCGGCCTGGCGCACCGCGTCCACGGTGGCCTCCAGCGGCTCGCGCCGCCGCCCGCAGACGCCGACGCGGGCGCCGAGGGAGGCGAAGCGCTCGGTCATGGCGCGGCCCAGCCCGGTGCCGCCGCCGGTGATCAGGATCGTCTGTCCCGCGAGCAGATCGTCTTGGTACATGGTGGGCTCCTGAACGTCGGACCTGTCGGACTCGTCAGACCCGTCGGACGCTCCCAGGTTCAACGGCCGACCCTATCACCCGGCCGGCTCCCCGGGTCCCTCGAGGCGCGACAGCAGGAGCTTTGTCGTCTCCTGCACCAGGGGCTCCCGCGCCGATTTCGCCGCGCGGCCGATCACCGGATAGAGCCGCGTCAGCCCGTGGTCGTAGACGTAGTGGAGGGCCGCCGCGGTCACCCAGGCGCCGTCGACGTCGCCGATCGGCGGCGGCGACGTCGCCAGGCGGCGCAGCGTTGCGGCGGCGTCGGCGGGCACGAGGTCGAAGAGCCGTCGGGCCTCGCGCAGGCGCTCGCCGATCGGCAGGTCGTCGATCACCGCGAAGACGAGCTTGCGCACCTCGCCCACCAGCAGGTTGTCCAGGAACTCGAGGGCCTGCGCCCGCGGCGTGGCCTCCTCGCTCACCAGCCCGCGATGCGCGGCGCGGATGTCGCGCTGCGGATAGAGCAGCGCCAGCAGCGCGAAGACGTTGGTCAGGTGGTCGTCCATGCGGTCGCCGAGCAGGCGTTGCAGCAGGTGGGGCCTGCCGCTCTCCACCTGCCACTCGACGCGCGGCCCGCGCAACACGAAGGTCCGGGGGTCGAGGCTCCACAGGTCGACCAGGGAGCGCAGGTAGGCGCGGCTCTCGAAGCCGAGCTGGTCTTCGATCAGCTCGGGATCGAAGCGCAGCCTCGGGTCCTGGGCGCGCAGGCGCGCCAGCGCCTCGATGACTTTGCGGCGCAGGAACGGGTCGACCGCGACCAGGCTCTCCAGGAGCGCGGCATGGGCCTCGCGTCCGCCGATCTCGGCGATCGTCTTGGGCAGGGCGCGGCGCACCCAGATCTCCTCCTGGTCGTCGTTCAGGAAGTGCTTCAAGGCCGGGATCACGCTCTCGCCGTAGGCCACCAGGGCGTTGCGGGCCTCGTGCTTGAGCCGCCGGCTGTGCAGGTGCGAGATCAGGATGGGCACGTAGAGCGGATTGCGCACCCCGGTCTCCACCCGCCGCCTCACGGCCTGCGCGGCGCCGCGGATCACCCGCGGCTCGCGGTCGTAGAGCAGCCGCACCAGCCCCGCCTGATAGTAGGGGTCTTCGAGGGCCCCGAGGGCGCGGGCCGCTTCCAGGCGTACGGCGGCCTCGCCGTCGGTCAGCATCTCGTCCAGGGTCTCCTCGGCGCGCCGGCGCACCTCGCCGTCGGGATGGCCGGCGAGGTAGCTCACCGCCACGGCGCGCATGCGCACGTCGGGATCGCGGAGACGGTCGAGCATCAGCTCGCCGATGTCCTGGGGCGTCAGCGCGACGAGCGCCAGGGCGGCGCAGGCCCGCACCGTGGCGTCGCCGTCCACCAGCAGCTTCTCCACCAGCGGCGCCACGTCGCGGCGTCCCTGGGCCTGGAGGATCCGCAGGGTCTGGCAGCGCACCGCGCCCTCCGGGTGGTAGAGCAGCCACGGCGTCACCAGGTGGCCGCGGTGCTGCGCTTCGAGCAGCTCGAGGCTGGTGAGCACCTCGCGCGGCTCGGAGCTGCCGAGGCCCTCGATCAGCGCCTCCAGGGTACGGGCGTCGGTCAGGTCGAGCTCCTGGTCCGGCTCGAGCTGGCGGCGCAGCAGGGCGTCGCGGAAAGAGCTCACGTAGCGCCGGTGGGTGGTGCCCACGATCGCCAGCCAGGCGACGATCCAGGCGAGGCTCAGCCACACCGCCTGCGGCGGCGCCAGCCAGTGGAAGGTCACGGGCAGCAGGGCGAGGGCCGCCACGCCCTTGCCGAGGCGTTGCACGAAGACGTCGATGAAGGCCTTGGCCTTGGGCCGAAGGTGTGCCGCCACCGGCTGGAAGAGGAGCTCGCGAGTGGCCTGGTCGAGCGAGTAGCGCAGGCCGTTCTCGCCGACCTTGAGGATCCACGCGGCCACCCACAAAAGCCCCGGCAGCCCCATGACCGCGGCCGCCGCGAAGACCGCCGAGCCCAGACCGTTGGTCACCGGCAGCACCCGCAGCGCGAAGCCCACGCCCAGGCGGCGGTGGATGCGCGAGGTGAAGAGGAGCTGGAAGACGACCGCCGCGCCCCCCATGACGCTGAACAGGTTGCCGAAGACGGCGGTGCGCTGGTCGAGGGTGGTGGTGTTCTCCTCCACCGCCCAGGCGAACTGCAGGTCGATCACCTGCGACACCATCGACCCCAGGAGCATCACCGCGGCGATCGAGAGCAGGTAGGGCGAACCGCGCACCACCTCGAGACCGCCGCGGGCGTCGCCCGGGTTCTCGGCAGGGCCGCCCTTCGGCTCCTCGGCCATGCCGCGGCACTTGAAACGCACCAGGAAGCTCAGGATCACGAGCACGCCGGCGGCCGGCAGCAGCACGTCGCGGGTCTCGAAGAGGCCGCTCATCAGCCGCGCCGTCTGGCCGCCGGCGATCGAGCCCACAAGCCCGCCGGCGCCGATGAAGCCGAAGAGCCGCTTGGCCTGCCGCGCGTCGAGGAGGTGGCTCGAGTACGACCAGAGCTGGCTCACCAGCAGGATGCCGACGATCGACACCCAGACGTAGAAGGCGACGCTCACCCACCTGCCCGCCAGGCCGTAGAGCCACCAGAAGCCCACCAGGCTCGCCGCCACCGCCAGGCCCGAGACGGCGATCAGCCGCCGCTGCTCGAAGGCGTCGACGAGCCGTCCGTAGAGCCGCAGCACCGGGTAGGAGACGAGGGCGATCAGCAGGTAGACGTAGGGGAGCTGGTCGGCCCCGAGCGCGTCGACGTAGGTCGCCTGGCGCACCGACTTCGAGGCGTACTGGAAGGCGAGCACCAGGAAGTGCATGGCGAAGAGCAGCCAGCACAGGGTTCCCTCGCCGGGACGCACGTCGACGGCGATGGTCGCGGTCAGGGATCGGGTTCGAGGGGCGGGGGTGGGCTCGTTCGACGGCATGGCGTCACTCGGACGCCCAGCAGACTAGCACCGGCGTCGTGCAACCAGAGACCCCGGGTGGTCGACGGAGCCTCGGAGCAAGCTGGTGGACGATCTCGGCGGCCCTCGGCCGGAAGGTGCGAGCCGGTCCCGTCGGACGAAGCAGATCCTGGCCCGAATCCGCGCTGGGTTTCCCCGGCCAAAACCGTGTATTCTCAGCCCATGATGATGACGATGGGCACTGTTGTGGACGGCAAGATCGTCGTCGACGGCGAGCCCCTGGAAGAGGGCTCGACGGTGACGATCCTCGCGCCGAGTGGGGAAGACGAGACGGGGTTCGAGCTCGGACCCGACGAAGAGGCCGCTCTCCTGGAGTCCATCCAGCAGGCTGACCGCGGTGAGGTCATCTCTGCGGAGGACCTCCTGCGCGACTTGGGGGCGACCGATTGACCTCTCCGCTACCGGTACGGATTACCCGCCGGGCTGCGGGCGAGATCAAGAAGGCGTCGTCATGGTGGGACGCGAACAGGAGCAAAGCTCCTCGAGCTTTCAAGGAGGATCTTCAACGCGCGTTCGACCAGTTGGCGAGACAACCCCTCATTGGTTCACCGGCGACCAACGAGAAGCTTCCGGCCGTCCGTCGTCTCCATCTGAGTCGAATCCGGTATTACCTCTACTACCGAGTCAGGGAAGATCTCCCAACAATCGAGATACTGGCCCTCTGGCACACGAGCCGAGGGTCAGGCCCTGATCTATAATTGCAGGTCAACGCGGCGAATGAGGTCGACGAGCTCAAGCACGCGCTCATGCTCGGCCGGCTGGTCCTGTGGACGAAGAAGCGGACGTCCGACGGACGCCTCACCCCGCGTCGACGCCCTCCGACCCTCCGTCCGTCGCCGCCGCCTGCTCGATCATCCCCACCACCTCCTCGACGGCCTCCTCCCCCGCGTGCTCGGCGACGAGCTCGCGGAAGCGCGCGTCGCCGAGCAGCTCGCGCAGGCGGCCGAGCCAATGGAGGTCGATGCGGATCTGGGGGACCCGGATCTCGAGACGGATCGACAGGCTCGGCCGTCGGCTCGACCGCATCGTAGGGGACGGTTGGGTCGTAGAGCGGCTGGTCCGCCGCGGTGCCGGCCTTGGGAACGCGGAGCAGGAGCGTCGGCGTCGACCATTCGGCTACCGTCTCAGGACGCGGCGACCTGGGACGCTCGCGCTCCACCGACGATCGAGCGCGAGCAAGCGCGGCCAGCGGCGCCGGACGCTCGCTCAAGGCGAGCCCGGCGTAGAACGCCGCGCCCAGCGTCGTGGCGTAGCGGTCGCTGACCGTCGTCCGCATCGCCAGCACCGACGGCACGCCGTGGTCGAGGAGCCCGCGGGGCTGCCGATGGCCACCAGCACCCGCAGCGGTCCGGGAATCGACCAGGCGACGGCGGGTCCGTCGCCCGGCACCGCGCGGTAGAGGTGGACGCGGGGATGGAGCGCCAGGGCGTCCTCGGGCGGGGCGTCCGGCGTCGACGGGAGGCACAGCGTCTCCCAGGGGAGATCGAGGAGGGAGTCGTCGGTGATCTCGATTCCGAGCTCCGGCGTGAATCGGACCGCGCCGCCACCCTCGCCCTCTCCCACCTCGCCGAGCTCGGCCACCGCAGGATCGCTTTCTTCCGCGGCCGTCCCGAGAGCGCGGACGCCCAGGTGCGCTGGCACGCCATCCTGAAGGCGGCCGACTCCCTGGGGCTCGACGTAAAGAGCGAGCTCACCCTGCAGCTCGGCGGCGAGCCCGAGTCGGACCAATTCCCGCCGCGCAAAGGCTATCAGCAGGGCTACGACCTCGGCCAGAAGCTCGTGTCGTCCGGCGGCCCGTTTACGGCCCTCTTCGCCTTCAACGACGGCTCGGCCATCGGAGCCATGAAGGCCTTCCAGGAAGGCGGATCCTCCTGCGCCGCCTGGCGGGTCACGACGCGTTCCCCAGCTCCGTGACCGTGAAGCCGGAGCTCATCGTCCGCGACTCGACCGGACCCGCGCCCGGTCGCGACCGGCAGGCTCTGGCCCGAGAGTGACGAATTCTCGGAAAGACTTCGATCCGCGAGGCGGCGCACGGTCCCCAGTCGCTCCGAGCTGCAACCGCGGACCCCCGCCGAGCGTATTGACGTCATGAAAAATCACGGCAGACCCCTCGCCACGGCAGCCGCCGCCGCCGCGGCCCTCTTCCTCCTGACCACCCTGGCCGTGAGCGCCGCGAGCAAGCAGACGCTGCAGGGCGAGTACCGCTGGAGCGGCGAGAGCGGCAGCCTCGAAGCCGTCTTCGCGCCGGACGGCGACGGCCGCTGGAACGTCGACTTCCACTTCAAGTTCCAGGGCGCTCCCCACGTCTACTCGGGCACCGCCAGCGGCAGCCTCGACGACGGCGACCTCGAAGGGACGGTGCGCACCGAGAACCGGCGGCGCACCTTCAACTTCCGCGGCGCCTTCGAGGACGGGGTCTTCCGCGGTGCCCACTCCGAGGTCCAGGGCGGGCGCGAGAGCCGCACCGGCACCCTGACGCTGCGGCGCTGAGCCCGAGTCCCGTTCGCCGCGAGGCGTCCATGCGTAGGGAACTTCCGAGACGCCGCGAGCGCGACGTTATACTCGGATGAGATGAACCCCTACGACTGGCAGAGCCATCATCCCCGGATCGGAATCCCCCGTCAACCTGTCGGCCAGGTCGCCACGACCCTCTACGGCGGCGGCGGCGGCGTGGTCCTCGGTGGCCGCGGCATGGGTAAGAGCGTCTTCTTGCAACAGCTCCTGGTGGTGCTCGAGAACGAGGGTGAGATCCATGTTGCCCTGATCCCGGCGCCGCCGGCGTCGCTGACGGTCGGCGACTGCCTCAAGCAACTCATGCGCAGTCTCGGCGTCGTCGTCGACGACCCGATCGGCTCGCGCGAGATCGTCGACGCCTGGTTCGCCCGCGATGGCGCTCCCCGGCGTCTCGTCCTCCTCTTCGACGAGTTCGACCGCTATGCCTCGGGTCAGGACCGCGGCTCCGCCGATCCGCCGGGCCGGGGCTTCTTCAACGACCTAGAGGCGACCCGCCGCGACGTGCGGGGACTCGGCTTGATGGCCACGGGAAGCCTCGGGGTCTTCGTAGCTCGCGACATCCTCGGTTCGAGCTTCCTCTCGCGGGCGCTCCACGTGCGGCTCAAGCCTTTCGAGCGTCCCCAGATCGGCGAGCTCGTGCAGGCGTTCGCGCGGCGTGGACGACCCTTGAGCGACGAGGTCTTCGACGCCCTGCTGCTCGCCTCCGGCGGCATACCGGCGCTTCTCACCTATGGTCTCCAGCAGTTGTGGGAGCTCGAACGGCCGGCTTCCGAACGCGACGTGACGCGGATCTACGCCGAGTTCGTCGACCACCACCACGAGTACTTGCGCGACTTGTTGAGCTCGGTCGCCGATCCCAGGTTGTCGGAAGCGCCGCAGCGGGTCCTGGACCGCATCCGCCGGAAGCCCGGACGCATCGAACGCGGCGAGCTGGAGGCGGCGTGCGAGCAGCCGAATGGCCTCCTGGCGTTGAACCTCAACGACACGCTACGCCTGCTCGAGGCCGCGGGGCTGGTGCGCTTCACCGGCAAATACCACCTCACCGATCCGGTGGTGGCCCATCCGATCCCCAGCATCCTCAACTTGCCCGCCGCGTCGCCGCCGCATCGGCGCTGGCGCGAGCAGCTCTTCGGCGACCTCGGGACGCTGCTCGAGAAGCTGCACCAGTGGAGCGCCGACTTCTTTCGTCCCGGCCGGGAGCGGCCTGGTCGCGGCCAGTCGAGCCGAGGCGACGAAGGCAAGCAGTTGGTGCCCGAGTCGGTCTTCGCCGCCCATCTCGCCCTCGGCTTCGAGCTCCTCGGATGGGAGGCCGAGAGGGAGGGACTGAGCGCCGCCGGTCGTACGGATCTGAAACTGCGATACAACGGCGCGCCCGAGGTCGCGGTGATCGAGGTCAAGATCTGGGGCCGCAACGATTACCGGCAAGCGCAGCGCCAGGTCGAGAGCTACTGGACGGCCGAGGTCGCCGCCGGGGCGGTAGTCCTGTTGACCGATGCCGACGTCGCGGACTGGCCCGAGCGCTATCGCCGGGAGTGCCTGGAGCCGTTGGGCGTGACCATCGAGCAGAAATCGACCTCCGACTCCCCCATCCGCGCACGGTTTTCGTGCCGGTCTACCACCGCGGACGGGATGACGGTTCACGTCGATCATTTCCTGCTCCGGCTCTCCCGGCGGTGGTAGAGATGGTCTGCCGCATCCGCCCGATCCCCAGCAGCCCCAGCATCGACGTCAGGTCGCCTGCCATACGAAGCTCGGCTCGGCCGGGCATGGGGGCTTGACATGGCGACGCTTGAGGTTCTGGCGCATCAGGCGTTGGCCCGCGACGAAGAGGTCGAACGCCGTCCTCAGTCTGGCGGCGGCGGTCTGGGGCGTGGGTGGCCTTGGGCGGCGCGAGAGACCTCCGGGACGCCACTCAGCCGGCCGCGGCGCGCTCGGCCGCCAGAGCCTCGACGCGCTCGAGCAGATCGCCGAGCTCGGCCAGCGTCGCGGCGTCGTCGGGACGTGGCGGGCCGTTCTCGGACAGCTCCGGCAGCCCCACGCTGACCCACACGCTGCGCTCCTCGTCGTCGAGGAAGCGGCGGTTGAGCCCGATGCCGTGACGGGCGAGCAGCGGCGCCAGCTCGTCGTAGCGGTCGCGCAGGTGGCGGCGGGTGGCCTGGTAGGCGCGCTCGCACACCGTGCGGCGGGATGAGAAGCTGAAGATGTTCGAGAAGAAGATCTCGTGGTCGTCGCGCCGCGGCTCGATGAGGACGACCGAGGCGCCCGGGTAGCGCTCGTCGTAGGCGCGCAGGCCGAGCGCCATGCGCGAGTGGATGAGGGTGCGCACGGTCTGCGCCAGCACCGAGGGCAGGCCCTGGCGGATCAGGTGGCCGGCCTCGAGCTCGTGGCGGCGTTCCGCCTCGCGGGTGTCGACCGGCACCACCGGGTTGATGCAGAAGACGACGTCGGCGCCGGCGTCGAGCGCCACCGAGGCGTGCATGGTCTTGAGCAGCACGCCGTCGACGTAGCAGCGGCCCTCGATCTCGACCGGCGGGTAGAGACCGGGCAGCGCCGTGGTGGCCTGCACGGCCTTCGAGATCGGCACGTGGTCGTAGCCCGGCGTGCCCCACACCGCCGCCTCGCCCGATTCGATGTCGGTGGTGACGATGGCGAGCTTGCGCTCGAGCTGGCGGAAGTCGTCGCTGCGGCCGGGGCGGGAGAAGATCTTCTCCACGTACTCGCGCACCGACTCGTTGTCGAAGATGCCCACGGGCAGGGCGCGTCCGAGGCCGGTCAGGGCGTCGAGCAGGCGCTTCTCGCGCCGCGTGACGTAGCTCCTGATTGCCGTGCCGAGCAGCCCCGGCGCCTTGGCGAGGCGCCGGCCGATCTCCTTCAGGGCCGGCTGAAAGAAGATCTCCGGCACGAAGGGATGCTCGCCGGGCTCGCGCTTGACGATAGCCCGGCACATCTGGGCGGTGGTGAGCTGGTTGGCCAGGCAGGCCGAGAGGAAGCCGCCGGCGCTGACGCCGACGTAGATGCCCGCGTGATTGAGGCTGAAGCCCACCAGGGCCTCGTCGAGCGCCCGCAGGGCGCCGATCTCGTAGATCGCCCCCTGGGCCGCGCCGCCGGCCAGGGCGACGCCGACGAAGGGCCGGCGGGGAGGCTGCGAGGCGCCGCGCGCCTCGCTGGGGTCCTGGGCGTTCACGTCCGTCATCTGAGCCTCGCTTCCCGCGCCGCGCGGGATCTCCAGACCTTGACGCCCTCCTCATACCACAATCACGGCAGGATCCGTCCCGTCGTCTCCTTGTAGGGCAGGCTGTGCCTGCCGATCCGGGCCGACCGCACGAGGATCGTCAGGCGGAGCCTGACCTACAGGACCCTTGTCCTGCCTCGGGAGGGAGGGCAAGGGTCCGGCGAGAGCACCGGCGCTCAGTTCGGCGCGGCCTCGTCCGTCTTCTTGGCGGCGGCCTTCTTGGCGGCGAGCTTGTTGTCGCGCAGTTGCTCGACGACGGCGGTCAGCTCCTCGACGCGCCGGGTCAGGGTGGCGATCTCCTCGCGGCTGGGCACCCCGAGGCGGCGCAGGGCCGCGGCGACGGTCTCGTCGAAGCGGTCGCCGACCTTCTCCCAGGTCGACTCGGCGCGTTCGCGGGCCTTGCCCCTGGCCTCCTCGACCTTCTCTTTGACGTCGCTGAAGCGTTCCTTGCCCTTGGCCTCGTACTCCTCGCCCTTCTCGACCAGGTTCTTGAGGAACTTCGAGCCCTCCTGCTCGGCCATCGCCACGGCGCCCAGGCCGGCGAGCCAGACTCTGTGGACGGACTCCTTGAGATCTTCTTGCAGCTTGCGTTCGGTGGTCATGTTTCGAGCCTCCTTGTTGCTCAAGCCCCTACGGTCAGGGGCCGATGGGTTCTACTGACGGGCGGCTTTCTTCGCCGCCGGTTTCTTGGCTGAGCGGGCCGCGCGGGGCTTGCCGGAGCGCGCCGTGTCGGCCTTCGATTCGGCCTCCAGGGATTGCAGGGTGCGCTCGAGCTCGGCGAGGCGCTCGCGCAGGTGCACCATCTCCTCGCGCGCCTGGCGCACCGGGGCGAGACGGTCGATGGACCGCCGCACCAGGCCCTCGACCCGGTCCTGCACCTTGTCGACGCCGCTGGCGACGAGGCGCTCGCCGCCGCGCACCAGCTCGTGCAGGAGCTCGGTGGGCAGGAACGAGGTGCCCCGCTTGCCTTCTTCGTGGATGACCTGGGTGAGGATCTGGGCCGTGACGTCGTCGGACGTCGCGTTGTCGATCACCTGGATCTCCTGGCCCTCGCGGACCCACGCGGCGACGTCGTCGAGCGACACGTAACGGCTTTCCTCGGTGTCGTAGAGCTTGCGGCTCTCGTAACGCTTGATCACGCGGATCATGCCTGTCCTCCTCCCGTCCAGCCCGAGCTCCTCGGCGCTGAACGTAGTGTCGTTCTCGAACTCGTAGATCGCTCTCATGGCGGTCCTCCCGCCGGTGTTCCCGGCTCCTGGCCCCCAGCGTCGCGCCGGGCCTGCCGCGTCGCGGCAAGAACAATATACCGCAGTGCGGCAAAGGATGTCAAGGACTTTTTGCCGCGTTGCGGCGAGAGGCGGGGCGTGCGGCGGCCAGGCGGTCCTGGAAGTCGCGGCCGAAGGCGGCGAGGGAGCCCAGGTCGGTGGGCTCGTGGGGGACCAGCGGCAGGGCCACGAGGGGACGTTCGCCGCCGAGGCGGCGGCGCAGCTCGCCCAGGGCGCGGCGGTGGCGCTCGCCGAGCCAGCGGAAGAGGCGGTGGCCGGCGTCGTCGCCGTCGGCGTCCGGGAAGTCGGGGTGGACGCGGTTGACCACGATCGGCCCGAGCCGGAAGCCGGCGTCGGCGAGGCGGCGGGCGAAGAAGAGGGTGTCGGGGATCGCCTGCTCGCCCGGGCCGGCGACCAGGACGAAGACGGTGCCGCGGTCGGCGAGGAGCTCTTTGACCTTCTCGGCGCGACGGCGGAAGCCGTCGAAGAGGGGCTCGAAGGCGAGGAAGAAGTCCGACATGTCGCGCAGCAGCTTGAGGCCCACGACGCGGTCGAGGAAGCTCTCGAGCCGCCGGTCGACGAAGCCGAGGCGGCCGAGCAGCCCGGACGCCGCGTGCAGGTGGCCCTCGTCGTCGAACCAGGGGCGCAGGGCGATCTTGAGCGCCCCGGAGTCGAGGAAGTCGACGATGCGCTGCGGCGCTTCGAGGAAGTCGATGGCCTCGCGCGCCGGCGGCGTGTCGAGCACCACCCGCCGGTAGCGCCGCTCGGCGGCGACCTCGTAGAGGCGCTCGACGGCCATGTACTCGAGCACCCCGCCGAGGTGGCCGGCGAGGTGGTCGTAGTAGCGGTTGCCGAGGATGCGGTCGCGGGCCTCGGGGGTCGGCGCGTAACGGTCGACGAGTCGGTCGAAGGTCTCGCGGGCGTCGAGGAGGCTGGCGCGCAGGGTCCCGGAAGTGTCCGCCGCGACGTCCACCTCGGCGCCGCCGGCGGCCTCGTCGACGCCGAGGGTGTCCTTGAGGCGCCGCGAGGGGTCGAAGGTCATGACCAGGGTGTCGTGGCCGGCGCCGGCGGAGACGAGCCCGAGGGCGGCGGCCAGCGTCGTCTTGCCGACGCCGCCGGAGCCGACGACGACGAGAAGGGGCGGCCGGGGCGCGGTGAGGTCGAGGCTCATGCGGCGTCCTCCGCGTTCAATTCGCCTGCCAGGAGCTCGGCCAGGGCGGCGACGAGCTCGGGCCCCGCGTCGACGGGCAGAAGCGGCAGCTCGATGCGGGGCCCCCGCCAGCGCTCGGCCAGGCGCGCCAGCTCCTTGTCGTTGACCCGCCGCCGGTCGTGCCAGAGCCGGGTCAGGGCGTCGCCGCCCTGGGGCTGGTCGCCGCCGGCGTCGGGCGCCGGCGGATAGAGGCCGTTGGCCACCAGCAGCTCGGGCTCGCGGCCGAGCTTGCCGGCCAGCGCGGCGCGCAGCTCGAGGGCCTCCTGCACCGGCATCTCCTCGGCCAGGGTGACCACGGCGAGGCCGGTCTTGGCGGGGTCGCTGACGAAGTCGGCGACCTGGCGGGCGAGCTCGGCGAAAGGCCCCTCGCCGATCGCGTCGACGAAGAGGCGCGGCGCCGTCAAGAGGAAGACGCCGTGGCCGGTGGCGGGGGCGTCGAGGATCACCGTGTCGATCGCCGGCGCCCGCGCGAGCTGCCCGCGCACGACGCGCAGCGCGTGGCCGAGGATGGCGATCTCGGTCAGGCCCGGGGCGCCTTCGACGAAGCGGTGGTAGACCGGGCTCTTGAGGATGCGCCGCGCCACCACGCCGACCTTGATCTGTTTCTCGACCACCCAGTCGGCCACCGCCTCGGGCTTCAGGTTCTGGAGCCAGAGGCCCGGCGCCACCGCGACGATCTCGCCGCCGGAGGGCGGCACGCCGCAGAGGTGGTGGAGGTTCTCGCGCGGGTCGACCTCGAGCAGCAGCGTGCGGCGTCCGCGGGCGGCCAGGATGCGGCCGAGCGCGGTGGCGGTCACGCTCTTGCCGGTGCCGCCCTTGCCGGTGACCACCAGCAGGCGCAGCGCGCCGAGTCGGTCGTCGAGCTTCATCGCGCGTCTTGAGTATCACGTCTCGAGCGGCTTTTCCCAGGGTGTAAACCTGGGGCGAGGACGCCGGTCCCCGGAGAGGACGGCTACAATCGACGGCGGACGGCGGCGGTCGACACGGCGAGCGGACGACGACACGGTGAGCCAACTCCAGGAACGCGTGACCGAGCTGCTCAGCGGCCTGGTCGGACGGCCGGCCGAGCGGCCGCGGGCCGAGGAGCTGATGGCGGCGGTCTACGACGAGCTGCGCCGGCTCGCCCGCGGCTACCTGCGGCGCGAACGCCAGGGCCACACCCTGGAGCCCACCGCCCTCGTCCACGAGGCCTACCTGCGCCTCGTCGACCAGACCCGCGTCGACTGGCAGGGACGCACCCACTTCTTCGCCGTGGGGGCGCAGATGATGCGGCGGCTGCTCGTGGACCACGCCCGCCGCCACGACCGCAAGAAGCGCGGCGGCGACTTCCGCCAGGTGACCCTGGGCGAGGCCGCCGCGCCGCTCTTCGGCCAGAGCCTGGGACGCGACGAGCTCCTCGCCCTCGAAGGCGCCCTCGACAAGCTCGCCGCCCTCGACGAGCGCCAGGCCCGCATCGTGGAGCTGCGCTTCTTCGCCGGCCTCACGGTCGACGAGGCGGCCGCCGCCCTCGGGGTCTCGAAGCGCACCGTCGAGGCCGACTGGACCCACGCCCGCGCCTGGCTGCGGCGCGAGCTCTCGGCCGCGGGGGAGACGTGACGCCGCGCGACCTCCACGGGCGCGCCAAGGAGCTCTTCGCCGCCGCCTGCGCGCGCACGCCGGGGGACCGGCCGGCCTATCTGCGCGCGGCCTGCGCCGACGACGAGGAGCTGCTCCACGAGGTCGAGTCGCTGCTCGCCTTCCATGACGACGACGGCGCCGTCTCCGCGACCCTGCCGGCAACGCCGCCGTCCCCGCGCGCCGGCTCGGGGACGTCGTCGACCCGCCTCACCGGCCGCTTCCAGCCCGGCGAGCTCTTCGCCCGTCGCTACCGCGTCGTCGAGCTGCTGGGGATCGGCGGCATGGGCGAGGTCTACCGCGCCCACGACGAGGTGCTGGCGGTGCCGGTGGCCCTGAAATTCATCAGCGAGGCCGACGACGAGCGCCGCGAGCGTCTGCTCCACGAGGTGCGGCTGGCGCGCCGGGTCACCCACGCCGCCGTCTGCCGCGTGTTCGACGTCGGCCAGGTGGGGAAGGAGTACTTCATCAGCATGGAGTACGTCGACGGCGAGGACCTCTCCTCGCTGCTGCGCCGCATCGGCCGGCTTCCCGGCGACAAGCTCCTCGAAGCCGCCCGCCAGCTCTGCGCCGGCCTCGCCGCGGCCCACGCCCGCGGCGTGCTGCACCAGGACCTCAAACCCGGCAACGTGCTCGTCGACGGCGAGGGCAAGGTGCGCATCACCGATTTCGGCATCGCCACCACGCTCGACGGGTCGGCGCGCGGCGGCGTCCTGGGGACGCCGGCCTACATGGCGCCGGAGCGCCTTGCCGGCCAGGCGCCGTCGGTGCAGAGCGACCTCTACGCCCTCGGCCTGGTGCTCTACGAGATGGCGACGGGTCGTCCCGTCTTCCGCGCCGCCTCGTCCTACGAATACGCCGAGCTCCACCGCGACGCGGTGCCCGCGGCGCCCTCGAGCCACGTCCACGACGTCGACCCGCGGCTCGAAGCGGTCGTCCTCGCCTGCCTCGAGAAGGACCCGCGGCGGCGCCCGGCGTCGGCCCTCGAGGTGGCGGCGGCGCTGCCCGGCGGCGATCCCCTGGCGATGGCGCTGGAGGCCGGCGCGACGCCGTCGCCGGAGCTGGTGGCCAGGGTCCGCGGCGAGGACGAGGGCCTGCGTCCCGGCCTCGCCGCGGCGCTCCTGGCGCTGCTCGCCGCGGCCCTCGCCGGCGTCTTCTTTCTCGCCGGCAGGGCGGTCCGGCTCCCCGCCGGCGACGACCTCAAGCCGCCCGCGGTGCTCGCCGAGCGCGCCGCCGCCGTCCTTCACGCCCTCGGCCACGACGTCGTCGGCTTCGAGGACGAAGAGCGCGGCGGCCGTCCGGCGGGCCGCGCCTGGGGCTTCGTGGAGGACTTCGCGTCCGGCGGCGAGCCGCGCGTGCGCTTCTGGTACCGCCAAAGCCCGTTCCCCTTGCTGCCGGAGAGCTCCTGGCGCCGGGTCTTCGACGAGCCGCGGGTGAGCCTCGACGACCCGCCGCCGACCGGGGAGGGAATGGTGCAGGTGGTCCTCGACGCCGAGGGCCGGCTGATGATGCTCTACGTGCTGCCGGCGGTGCTCGTGGACGACCAGCCGCCCGCCGTGGCCGCGGGTCCGGACTGGGCGGCGGCCCTGGCGGCGGCGGGCTTCGACCCCGCCGAGGTGACGCCCGCGGACGGTCCCCGCCGCGTCCCCCCGGTCTACGCCGAGGAGCGCCGGGCCTGGACCGGCGCCGACCCCAGGGCAGCCGAAGGGGAAGAGCGGCCGCGCGTCCACGTCGACGCCGCCGCCCACCGCGGCCGGGTGGTGTACTTCAGCGCCTGGCCGGAGACCGTCGACGAGCCGCCCCGAAGCCTGCACTCGCTGCTCGCGGAGACGCTGATCCTCGACGCCGGCCTGATCGTCATCGCGCTGGCGGCCATCGGCGTGGCGCGCTACAACGTCCGTCGCGGGCGCGGCGACCTCTACGGCGCCCGCCGGCTGGTGATCTTCGTGGTGGCGGCGAAGCTCGTCTACTGGCTGCTGGCGGCGAGCCACGTGCCGAGCCTGGAGGACGAGCTCGTCAGCTTCCACGTCACCCTCGGGGTGGCGCTCGTCGAGGCGTTGCTGGTGTGGCTCGCCTACGTCGCCCTCGAGCCGACGGTGCGGCGCCTGTGGCCGCGGACGCTGATCTCCTGGAGCCGCGTGCTGCGGGGACGCTGGGTCGACCCGCTGGTCGGCCGCGGCCTCCTCGTCGGCGCGCTCGCCGGCGGCGCCTGGACGCTCGTGCGCTCGCTCGACCGCCTGGCCGCCGGCTGGCTCGGCCTGCCGCCGGCGGCCGAGATCGACGCGGTGCTGCAGCTCGAGCGGGCGCTCAACGCCCGGCTGCCCGTGGCCCACCTCCTGGCGGGCGGGCTCTACGCGGTCTACGCGGGCGTCCTCGGGCTCTTCCTGCTGACGGTGCTGCGCCTGCTGGGACGCCGGCCCTGGGTGGCGGTGGCGGGGTTCGTCGTCCTCCAGGGGGCGGCGGAGCTCGCCGTCGCCGGCGAGCCGCGCACCGCCTGGCTGACCCTGGGCCTGGTGATCGCGGGCAGCGCCGCCTGGATCCTCGTCCGCTTCGGACTGCTGACCTACGTCGCCGCCCTCTTCGTGGAGGACGTGCTCACCGCCCTGCCGGTGACCTCGGACCTGTCGGCCTGGTTCGCCGGCGCCGGGCTCTTCGCGCTGGCGTCGGCGGCGGCCCTGGCGGGCTTCGGAGCCTGGACGGCGCTGGCCGGGCGTCCGCTCGCCGGCGGCTGGCTCGGCCCGGACGCGGTGGCCGCGTCGCGTGCAAACGATCGATCCAGGAAACCCCAAAGCCCAGGGTAAGCGAAGCGCACCCTGGGTCGCGGTCGAACGGGCTTGGCCGCCGCGGGCGTCCCTGTAGAATCCCTCGTTCACCATGAGCCGCCGCTTCCAGAACGTCGAGCCCGCCCACAAGTTCCACACCTTCGACGCCGTCCTGCGTTGGGGCATCGGGGACCGCTGGACGGGCCGGCGACGCATCGCGACGCCCGGAGCGCCGGCGCCGGCCGTGGAGCCGGACCTGGAGCTGATCCGCCGGCGCGACGGCCTGCTCCTGACGTGGATCGGCCATGCGTCGTTCTTCGGCGTCCTCGGGGGCGCGCGCTTCCTCGTCGACCCGGTGTTCTCGCGGCGCGTCGGGGTCTTCTATCCGCGCCACGGGCGTCCGGGGTTTCCGCTGGCGGCGCTGCCGCCGGTGGACCTGCTGCTGGTGACCCACGCCCACTACGATCACCTCGACGCGCCCACCGTCCGCCGGCTGCCGCGGACGACGCCGGTCGTCGTCCCGCTGGGGCTCGGGCGCTGGTTCCGTCGCCGGGGGTTTGAGAGCGTGACCGAGCTCGACCGCTGGGAGAGCGTGGAGGTCGGCGGCGTCCGCGTGACCTTGACGCCGTCGCGTCACTGGTCGCGCCGCGGCGTGGCCGACTTCAACCTCAAGCTGTGGGGCGGCTTCGTGCTGGAGGCCGACGGCCGCGCCGTCTACCACGCCGGCGACAGCGGCTACTGCGCCGCCTTCGCCGAGATCGGGCGTCGATTCCCGGCGCTCGACGCCGCCCTGCTGCCGATCGGCGCCTACACGCCGGCGTGGTTCATGGAGCCCAACCACATGAACCCGGAGCAGGCGGGCCGCGCCTTCCTCGACCTCGGCGCCCGGTGCCTGGTGCCCATGCACTGGGGCACGTTCCAGCTCACCGACGAGCCGCTCTCGGAGCCGGCGCAGCGCATGCGGACGTGGTGGGCGTCCGAGGGGCCGGACGACGGGCGCCGGCTGTGCCTGATGGCGGTGGGGGAGACGTTGAGCTTGCCGTAGGCTCAGCTCGTCTCGCGGCGGTACTCCGCGAGCTTCTCCCGAACGTCCGGGGACGGACGATGCTCGCCGAACCCGGACGCTTCCACGATCAGGACGTCCGGTATGCCGGCGATGTCGCGGTCGCGAGGGTGCCGTTCCAGCCCGGCCAGGCCGGGATGCTCGCTTTTTCCATAGACGCACCACTCGAGCTTCGCGAAACCGGCGGCGCGCAGCGCCTCCTCGAGCATCGAGCGATTGAAAAGGAATCTGTGACCCCAACCTCGGAACGCCTTGTTCAATTCGAGGCAGCTCACCGTCGAAGCGGCGTCGTGACGCCACCGCAAGGGATTGATCACGGCCGTTTCCTCGGACGCCTGCGCCCAGCGCGTCGAGTAGCAGGTCGCCCACACCCAATCGAGGTTGGGCGTCGAGATCCTGACGACGCCGTCGGGCGTCAGGATCCTCCTGCACTCGGCGAGGAGGGCGATCGCTTCGTCGAGCTCGAGGTGCTCGAGGAAGTGCTCGGCGAAGACGTAGCGCGCGGCCCGCAGCGGCAAGCCGCGGCGCGCGTCGGCGATGACGTCGACGGCGGGGAAAGGCCGAATGTCCAGATTGACCCAGCCGTCGAGACGGACGGGACCACAGCCCAGGTGGATCCTGACCTCGCTCAACGGAAGACCGTCCGAAAGAGGAAGCTGCCGAGCTCCGCCAGCAGGTCGCCCCCACCCGCGGCGTGGCCCGGGCTCCAGGCCGAGCCCGGATCGTAGAGCGACCCGCCCGGCGACGCCGTCTGCGTCGGCAGCCGGCGCTGGCTCGCCTCGACGCGCTCCCGCTCCTGGTCGAGGGTCCGCGTGTGCTCGAGACCGCCGGAGCGCACCCACTCCAGGACGTGGGCCAGCTCTTGATCGTCGAACCAGACTCCGTGGTCGGCGCAGCGGTCGACGATCACGCCGCTGCGGCGGCCGAAGTTCTGCCGGTTCATCAGCTTGCCGCAGGTCACGCAAGGTCGGTAGAGGGCACCGCGGCTCGCCGCCGGCGGCAGGGCGGAAGGACGCGGCGCGCCGGCGCCCGCGCCGGCGCGCGTCTTGGCCCGTTCCACCAGCACGTCGAGGGCGGCCTTGCTCAGCCACAGACCGGCGCAGACGCCGCACTCGAGCACGCTCAGGCCTTCCGCCTCGAAGCTCCGGCTGCGCAGCCGGCGACCGTCGCCGCAGGCCGGGCAGGTCGACTCGCTCTCCCCCTGATCCGCCTTTGAAGCGTCGATCGGCTGGCCGCAGTGGTGGCAGAAGCGGGACGCGTCGCTGATCCGGGCGGCGCAGTGCGGGCAGAGGGTGTTGAGATCGCGCTCATGGAGGGTGAAGCTCGACTTGCAGGAGGCGCACGCCTCCTGGCCGGCCTGCCGCGGCCCGCCGCAGGAGCTGCAGCGCACGACCGCGGCCTCGTGGCTCTTCATCTTGGGGATGACGAGCGTCACCCCGCAGGAGCAGTGGAAGCGCTCCCCGGCCGCGCGGCCGCTGACGTCGTATTGGCGGGAGCAATGGGGACAGGCGACGAGCTGGCGCATCTTCGAGCCTCCGCGGACGAGTCTAGCGGAGGCGAGACACGCTCCGAGGTCGACGACCTCACGAGCGCCTCATGGTAGACTCCATGGCGGAGAGCTACCATGGCAGCCGTGACGTCCTCCAGCCCAGCACCGCTGACGCTCCAACTCGGTCCGACCGTCCGGTTGGACGACGACCAGCTCTTCGAGATCTGCTCGCGCAACCCCGAGCTCCGCGTCGAGCGGACGGCCACAGGAGAGCTCATCCTCATGCCACCCGCCGGCGGCAAGACCTCCGACCGCAACTCCGAGATCACCACTCAGCTCGGACTCTGGACCCGACGCAACAAGACGGGGCGCGCCTTCGATTCGTCCGGGGGCTTCACTCTCCCCAACGGCGCGATGCGCTCACCCGACGCTGCCTGGGTCGAGCTGGAGCGGCTCCGAGAGCTCACGAGCACGCAGAAGGAGCGTTTCCTCCCTCTGGTTCCTACCTTCGTGATCGAGCTACGGTCCCCCTCGGATACCCTCTCCACTGTCGAAGCGAAGCTGGACGAATACGTCGACAATGGCGTCCGCCTGGGCTGGCTCATCGATCCGGTCCGGAAGCGTCTCCACGTCTATCGGCCGCAGGCCGCGGTGGAGATCCTCGACAGGCCGCCCACGGTGTCCGCCGATCCCGAGCTCAAGGGCTTCGTGCTCGAGCTGGCTGAGATCTGGGATCCGGCCTGGTGACCAGCTCCCGAGTCGGGTCTCATCTCCCTCGCCGCCAGCCGACACGGCCCGGAACCCACGCACGATAATCGAGGGGACCTTCGGAGAGCCGGCGGCGCCGCGGCGTCCAACTTCCGGAGCCAGAGAGGCCGGTGCCGTTCAGTTGGACGTTTCGTCGTCGAGGCGGAGCTCGTCCACGGAGCTGACCGTCAGAGCCTGATCCAGGATCTCTTCGAGGCGCTCGACGCTCCTGATGGCATCCAGCTTCTCGCGGACGTAAGGCGGCACCGACGCGAGGCGTCGTTGGAGGACCCGCAGGACGCTGTTGCGCGTGGCCTCGAGCAGGCCGCGGGCCTCGCCGCGGGCCTCGCCGCGGGCCTCGCCGCGAGCCTCGCCTCGGGCCTCGCTCTCGGCGATCGTCTCTTCCCAGGTGATGACCATCTTCCGTACCTCCTCGTCCCTTCGGGACTCAGCAGCAAAGCGCTTCATCTGCGCTTCGTCCAATTCTACATAGAGATCCACGAGCTTGGCCAGCAAGAAGCGGCGGGCCTCGTCGATCGGCGCATGGCCGATTGACCGGAGGCACCGGAGCTTCTTCTGCACCGGATCCCACTGCGACTTCATCAGCGCCGCCAGCCCTGCCGCCAGCGGCTGAGGACGCTCGCGAGTCTGGCCTCGCACCGTCCCGGTGTGCTAAACCTTACGCCGTCCGGAAACCGGCATCCCCCGTGGACCGCCCAAGGAGACCCGCATGCACGACGACCGCCCCGTCCTCCGTCTGACCCTCGCCCTCCTCCTGGCGAGCGCCCTGCCGCTCGCCGCCGAGCGCCCCGATCCCTCGCCCCCCGCCGACGCCGCGACGCGTCAGGCCGCCTGGGAGCGTCACCAGGAGCTCGAGCGCGCTTCGCCCTTCAAGGGCCTGCCGTGGCGCGCCATCGGGCCGGTGATCCAGGGCGGACGCGTGGTCGACGTCGAGGTCGTGCCCGGCGAGCCCTACTCCTTCTACGTGGCCTACGCCACCGGCGGGCTGTGGAAGACCACCAACAACGGCGTCACCTTCGAGCCCCTCTTCCAGGACCAGGCGACGATCGTCCTCGGCGACGTCGCCGTCGACCCGCAAAACCCCAAGACGGTGTGGGCCGGCACCGGCGAGAACAACTCGTCGCGCTCGTCCTACGGCGGGCTCGGCGTCTACCGCTCCGACGACGCCGGCGCCAGTTGGCGCAACGTGGGCCTCGAGGACAGCGACCGCATCGGACGCATCGTGATCGACCCGCGCGACTCGCGGCGCGTCTACGTGGCGGCGCTCGGCAAGCTCTACACCCCCGGCGGCCAGCGCGGCGTCTACCGCACCACCGACGGCGGCGAGACCTGGGAGCGGGTGCTCGCCCCCGAAGGCGGCGAGATGACCGGCTTCGTCGACCTGGTGCTCGACCCGACGAACCCCGACGTGGTCTACGCCGCCGCCTGGGAGCGCTCGCGCAGGCCGTGGGACTTCACCGAGGGCGGGCCGGGCAGCGGCCTCTACAAGTCCGCCGACGGCGGCGACACCTGGACGCGCCTCGAGGGCGGCCTCCCCCGCGGCGACCACGTGGGCCGCATCGGCCTCGCCATCGCCGCCAGCCGGCCGCGGACCCTCTACGCCGCGATCGACAACCAGGAGCTGCTGCCCGAGGAGCTCTGGGACATGGGCGACGGCGCGGTGAGCGCCAAGCGCCTGCGCAAGATGACGAAGGAGGAGCTCCTCGCCCAGGACCCCGAGGCGATCGAGGACTTCATCCGCGAGAACGACCTCGACGCCAGCCTCGACGCCAAGAAGCTTCTCAGGATGGTGAAGGACGGCGAGGTCACCCTCGAAGAGCTCCTCGAGGAGATCTCCGACGCCAACGCCAACCTCTTCAACACCGACATCCGCGGCCTCGAGGTCTGGCGTTCGGACGACGGCGGCGCCACCTGGCGGCGCACCCACGACGAGCCGCTGCGCGACGTGGTCTACACCTACGGCTACTACTTCGGCCAGATCCGCGTGGCGCCCGACGACCCGGAGCGCGTCTACACGGTGGGCGTGCCGATCCTCACCTCGGGCGACGGCGGCAAGACCTGGGAGTCGATCCAGGACCGCGACGTCCACGTCGACTACCACGCCCTGTGGGTCGACCCGGCCTTCCCGCAGCGCGTGCTGGTGGGCAACGACGGCGGCCTCGACATGAGCTACGACGGCGGCGCGAGCTGGATCAAGCTCGACGCCGAGCCGGTGGGGCAGTTCTACGCCATCGAGCTCGACATGGCCGAGCCTTACAACGTCTACGGCGGCCTGCAGGACAACGGCGTGCTCAAGGGCTCGAGCCGCTCGAAGCCGGGCATCGACGAGTGGCGCTTCGTGGGCGGCGGCGACGGCATGTACGTCGAGGTCGACCCGCGCGACAACGCCACCACCTACTGGGGCTTCCAGTTCGGCTTCTACTTCCGCAACGACAAGGGCGGCGGACGCGAGTCGGTGCGCCCGCGCGACAAGCTCAAGGAGAGCGCCCTGCGCTACAACTGGGCGACGCCGATCCTGCTCTCCGAGCACAACCACGACGTCCTCTACTTCGGCGCCAACAAGCTCTACCGTTCGCTCGACCGCGGCGAGACCTGGACGGCGATCAGCGACGAGCTGACGACCTCCGAGAATCGCGGCGACGTGCCCTTCGCCACCATGACGACGATCGCCGAGTCGCCGCTCGCCTTCGGCCTGCTGTGGGCCGGGACCGACGACGGCAACGTGTGGGTGAGCGAGGACGGCGGCGCCGAGTGGCGCGACGTGGCCGCCAGCGGCCTGCCGCACAGCCGCTGGGTGACGCGGGTCGAGGCGTCGCGCCACGAGCGCGACCGCGCCTACGTGAGCCTCTCGGGCTACCGCGACGACGACGTGGCCCCCTACCTCTTCGTGACCGAGGACCTCGGCCTCACCTGGAAGCCGCTGTCGGCGGGGCTGCCGAGCGAGACCGTCAACGTGGTGCGCGAGGACCCGGTCAACCCGGACGTCCTCTACGTGGGCACCGACCGCGGCGTCTTCGCGTCGCTCGACCGCGGCGCGAGCTGGCTGGCGCTCGACGCGGCGCTGCCCAGCGTGCCGGTCCACGACCTCAAGGTCCACCCCACCCAGCGCGAGCTGGTCGCCGGCACCCACGGCCGCAGCGTCTGGGTGCTCGACGCGTTGCCCGTCCAGGAGCTCACGAACGTCCGCGAAGAGGCCGTCCACGTCTTCCCGCTCGAGGAAGTGACGTACGAGCGCGGGTGGCGCGGCCGTCGTCCCCTGTGGTTCTCCGACCCGGACTTCGAGCCCGAGATCAAGGTCCCGTTCTGGAGCGCCGCGGCGGGCTCGGCGGTGCTGACCGTGCTCGACGACGGCGAGCGTCCCCTGCGGCGTCTGGAGATGGACGTCGAGCCCGGCGTCTCGGTCTTCACCTGGGACCTCCTGCTCGACGAGGAATCGGCCCTGGCGGCCGAGAAGGCGCGGCTCGCCGAGAAGAAGGACGACGACGAGAAGGACAAGAAAGAGAAGAAGAAAAAGAAGAAGAAGGACGACGACGAAGCCGAGCCCAAGACCGGCGAGCTCGCCAAGGAGCCGTGGGCGGAGGCGGCGCGTCTCGGCTGGCCGCTCTACGTGACGCCGGGCACCTACACGGTGCGCGTCGCGGTGGGCGAGGGTGCGTCGACGACCGAGCTCGAGGTCAAGGCGCCGAAGCCGCGCGAGCCGCGGATGGAAAAGGAGCCGAAGATCCGCGGGCAGAAAGACGACGACGAGTGAAATCTCCCCTCAATCCCCTCCTTCTGGTTCCCCCCTTTAAGAAAGGGGGGTTAGGGGGGATTTCTCCCGATACATCGTCGCGGTCACGGTCGGCCGGATCTCGACGACGCTGGGCAGCGCCCGCTCGGGATAGGCGAGCAGGTCGACGACGGTGCGCGCCACGTCCTCGGGACGCAGCTTCCAGCCGTCGTCCTCGGTGGTGCGGGCGAAGCCCGTGTCGACGCTCCCCGGCAACACCGCGGCCACCCGCACGCCGTCCTGGCGCAGGTCGAGCATGGCCGCCTCGGTGAGGCCCATCAGGCCGAATTTGCCGGCGTTGTAGGCGGCGCCGCCGGCCATGGCGTGGCGGCCGGCGATCGAGGCCACGTTGACGATGAAGCCGCTCCCCTGGCGGCGCATCACCGGGGCCACCGCGCGGATGAAGTAGAAGGGGCCGCTGAGGTTGGTGTCGATCAGGCGCCGCCAGTCCTCGCCGGTGATCTCGTCGACCCGGGCGAAGTGGCCGAGGCCGGCGTTGTTGACCAGGCAGCCCACCGCGCCCTCCGCCGCCACCACGCCGGCGACGAAGGCGTCGACCTGGGCCTGGTCGCCCACGTCCACGGCGCGGCCGGCCACCCGGCCGCCGTAGCGTTGGAGCTCGGTGAGGGCGCGGGCGACCGACTCCTGCGTCCGGGCGCAGAAGTGGACCGTCCAGCCGCGCTCCAGGAGCGCGTCCACGATCGCGCGGCCGATGCCGCGGCTGCCGCCCGTCACCAGGGCGACGCGGGTGGCGTCGTTCGTTGCCTTGGTCATGGCTCGGCGTCGGTTGGCGTCAGGCAGCCGACGCGAAGGCCTGTGCGGCGCGCTGCGGCAACTCGATTCGGACGAAGCAGGCCTCCGGATAGAGGTAATCCTCACCGGACTCGTCGATCACCCGGAGCATCTGATGCTCGGCGGCCTTGACATCGGGAAGGCAGGGATAGACCTTGCGGATCCTCAACGAGGCCGGCCAGTCTCCATGGTCGATGCAGAGGACGTAGTCGTGATGCTCCGATTCCATCTCTCTACTCCAGAAGGCGCTTGATCTTGCTCACTGACTCAAGGTCCGGCCGCTCGCCAAGTCTTCAAGACCCTCTCGTAGTGCCGCGAGGTCTTCGTCGGTCACAGGCTCGTCGTCGTCCGGTGCGTTCTGGTGGGCGAGGAGGAAGGGGTCTGTCTTCGCCCTCAGGGACTCGAGCTCCGCCAGCACCAGGGTGGCGATGACGTCCTGGAACACTTCGGGGACCTGCGACGCTTCGTCGAATGCCTTCCTGAGCTTCCGGGTCATTGTCGGTCCTCCAGTCTGCCGCTCCTTGGCAGGAGTTCGTCGTCGCCCAGGTTACTACACGACGCCGCTCTCATACGCCACACCAGACGCCCGCGCGCGTCGATCAGTCCCTCGTCCACGAGCCACCGGCGGGCGTCGTCGGCGTCGCGCTCGAACCAGGCGCGGGCCGAGCCGAGGCGGAAGCTGTAGCCCCAGCGGTCCATGTCGTCCATGAGACGCGCGGCGCCGACGCCGGGCAATTCGCCGGCGAGCAGGATCTGCAGGAAGCAGACGGCGTTCTCCTCGGCGTCGTCGCCGCCGGCGTCGGTGTCGAGGACGCGGCGGCGCCGCGCGTCCATGCAGACGGCGTGGCAGGACTCGTGGAGCAGCGAGTGGACGGGCGTGTCGCGGCGCGCGTAGACGGTGGCGCCGCGCAGACCGGCCTCGGGGGCGCCCCAATAGCTGCCGGGGATGTCGGCGCCGTCGTCGACCCAGGCGAGCGCGAGGCCGTAGCGCCCGAGCAGTGCGGCGAGGACGCCGGCGTCCACGGCGCCGCAGGCGAGCACGCCGTCGCTCATGCGTCCTCCCGCCGCTCCCAGACCTGGAAGGTGAACGGCCAGGCGTGGCGGTCGTCGGCCTCGTGCCGTTCCTCCGAGACGAGCTTCCAGGAGCCGTCGTCGAGGGGCGGGCAGAAGACGTCGCCCGCGATCTCGGCGTGGACGCGGGTAAGGTACACGCGGTCGGCGGCCGTCACGGCGGCGGCGAAGACGGCGGCGCCGCCGATGACGAAGACTTCGTCGTCGCCGGCGGCGAGCTCGATGGCCTCGTCGAGACTGTGCGCCACCTCGACGCCCTCGGCCGCGTACTCCGGGTCGCGCGAGATCACGATCGAGCGCCGGCGCGGCAGCGCCCGTCCGATCGACTCGAAGGTCTTGCGGCCCATGACGATGGCATGGCCCGTCGTCAGGGCCTTGAAGCGTCTGAGGTCGTCCGGCAGGTGCCAGGGCAGGTCGTTGCCGCGTCCGATCACGCGGTTTTCGGCCATGGCGAGGATCAGGGAGAGCTTCATGAGAGATCTGAGCCCGCAGGGCGTCAGCCGGTAGCCGGGGATTTTAATCCCCGGCAGCCGCCGGCGCCAGGACGGATTGAACCGGGGTTGAGCCGGGCGCCAGAACCGGGGGGCGCCAGAACCGGGGGGCGCCAGAACCGGGGGGCGCCAGAACCGGGGGTTGAAACCCCCGGCTACCGGCTGGCGCCCTTCGGGCTGAAGATCGGAAGTCCTAACCCTCCGCCGCCCGCAGCGCTTCCACCGGCCGACGCTCGAGCGCCCAGGCGCTCGACGCCAGCCCCGCCACCACCGCCATGACGACGGTGCCCGCCACCGCCGCCAGGTGCGTCCACGGCGCCGGCGTCCACTCGAGCTCCATGCCCTGGGTCACCACCAGCCACGACAGGACGCCGGCGCCGACGCTGCCGATCAGCCCCGCCACCAGACCCACCAGCGCGTACTCGGTGGCGAAGCCGGCGGCCACCTGCCGGCGCGTCATGCCCAGGGTCTTGAGCAGCGCCACCTCGGCGCCGCGGCGCAGCGACGCCGCGCTCACCGCGCCCGCCAGGATCGCCAGCCCCGCCGCCACCGTCAGCCAGCCGAGCAGACGCACCCCGAGGCCGAGCTGACCGAGGATGCGCGTGACCTTCTCGAGCACCTCGCGGATGCGGATCATCGTCACGTTGGGGAAGCCGGCGGCCAGCGCGTCCTGAAACGACGGGTCGCGGCCCGGCGTCAGGCGCACCGCCGCCACCCGGTGCTGCGGCGCCTCCTCGAGCACGCCGGGCTCCACCACCATGAAGAAATTGATGCCGAAAGTGCCCCAGTCGACGCTGCGGATGCTGGTGACCTCGAGCTCCAGCGGCACGCCCTGGACGTCGAGGAGCAGCTTCGAGCCCACCTCGACGTCGAGCGAGCGCGCGTACTCCTCCTCGACGCTCACCTCCGCCACGCCCGGCTTCGACCACAGCGCGCCGGCGACGATCTCGTTGTCCTCGGGCAGCGTCTCGAGGTAGGTCAGGCGCTGCTCGCGGCGCAAGGCCCAGCCGTCGTCGTCCTCCTCCTCGTCCTCACGCTCGCGCAAGCGTTTGGAAAGCTCTTCGGCGGGGGTACCGTCGATGGCGGTGAAACGGGCCATCACCACCGGCACCGAGTCGACTTCGATGGCCTCCTGACGCTCGAGCAGCTCGCGCACCCCCGTCCACTGGTCGGGCTGGATGTCGATGAGGAAGGCGGTCGGAGCGTCCTCGGGGACGTCCTCGTCGAACTGCGCGCTGAGGCGACGCTCGACGAGGATCATCGTCAACACCACCAGCACGCCGAGCCCCAGCGCCACCGTGGCGCTGATCGTCGCGGCGCCGGGCCGCGCCAGCGCCGCCAGACCCTGGCGCAGCCACAGCCGCGCCCCCTGCCGCGGACGCGTGGCCAGACGCGTCAGCCCCAACGCGGCGGCGGCCAGGGCGACGACGGCGGCCACCACGCCGCCGGTGAAGCGGGCGCCGAGGTCGAGCGACGCCGACTGCCACACGGCGAGCGCGAAGACGCCGGCGACCAGCCCCAGCCCCACCCCGCCGGCGGCCCCGCGGCTCAGCGGAATGGGCTCGGCGTCGCGCCGCAGCACCCGGATCGGCGGCACCCGCCGCGCCGCCATCAGCGGCGGCAGGCTGAAGAGCACCCCCACGCCGACGCCGAGCGCCAGCCCGCGCAAGAGCGCCCACGGCTGCCACAGCTCGAGGTGCTCGACGGGCAGCACCCCGGCGAGCAGGCGCGCCGTGACCAGCTCGAGCAGGACGCCGAGCCCGATTCCGAGGACGCTGGCCACCAGCCCGAGCGCCGCGGCCTGGCCGAGGTAGAGGCCGAGCACCTCGCGCGGACGGTAGCCGACGCACTTCAGGACGGCGATGGCGTCCATGCGTCCGGCGAGCCACGCGCGCACGGTCTGGGCCACGCCGACGCCGCCGATCAGCAGCGACAGCAGCGCCGCCAGTCCCAGGTAACGCTCCATGCGGTTGAGGCCCTGGCGCAGCGCGGGCTGGGCCTCGCGGTAGGTCTCCACGCGATGGCGTCGCATCGCCGGCAGCAGGTCCTTGAGCTCGGCGGCGACGGCCTCGAGCTCGTCGTCCGACTCGGGGGGCAGGGCCACCAGCGTGCGATAGAGGATGCGGCTGCCGTACTGCTCGAGCCCGGCGCGCTCGAGCCCCGCGGCGTTCATGAAGACGCGCGGCCCCATGCTGAAGGCGCCGGCGATGCGGTCGGGCTCGGCGAGCACCCGGCCGGCGACGCGGAAGTCCTCGCCGCCGACGCGGATCGCGTCGCCCACGCCGACGCCCAGGCGCGAGAGCAGCTCGGGCGCCACGACGACGGAGCGCGCGTCGAGGAGCTCGGCGAGCGGACGCGGCGGCTCGAGCTCGAGCGTGCCGTAGAACGGATAGACGCCGTCGACGCTCTTGAGCTCCACGAGCTGGCTGCGTCCCGGCACGGCGTCGTCGCCGGCGGCGGCGGCCAGGGTCAGCATCTCAAGGAGGTCGGTGCGGCGGGCGCCGGGGCGTCCGTCGAGGGCGTCCTTCAGCTCCTGAGGCACGGGCTCGCGTCCGCGCACGGCGAGGTCGGCGGCGAGGAGCTGGCGGGCCTCGCCGCGCACCCCACGTTCCAGCCCTTCGCAGAAACCGGCCACCGCCACCACCGCGGCGACGCCGATGGCCAGGCAGGCGACGAAGAAGACGAGCTTGCCCCGCGAGCCCCGTGACTCGCGCCACAGATGACGGAGGAAGGTGGCGGCGCTCACGACGCCACCGTCTGCTCGACGCGTTCGGGCTCGACGGCGGCGGGCTCGCCGCCTTTCTCCACGCGCTCGACGCGGCCGTCGCGCAGGTGGACGCGGCGGTCGGCGCGGGTGGCCACCGAGGGGTCGTGGGTCACCAGCACCAGGGTGGTCCTGGCGTCGGCGCGCAGCTCGTCGAGGAGGCGCAGCACGTTGGCGCCGGTGGTCGAGTCGAGGTTGCCGGTGGGCTCGTCGGCGAAGAGGATCGGTGGCCGGGCGGCGAAGGCACGGGCGAGGGCCACGCGCTGCTGCTCGCCGCCCGAGAGCTGCACCGGGTAGTGGTGGCCCCTCTCGCCGAGCCCGACGAGCTCGAGCAGCTCGTCCGCGCGTCTACCCGGCTGCGGGTGGGAAGCGAGCTCGAGCGGCAGCAGCACGTTCTCGCGCGCGGTCTGATTGGCGAGGAGCTGGAAGCTCTGGAAGACGAAGCCGACCTTGCGGCGACGCAGCAGCGCGAGCTCGTCCTCCGAGAGGTCGTGGATCGGCTCGCCGTCGAGGAAGATCTCGCCCTCGGTGGGCCGGTCGAGCCCGGCCATCAGGGCGAGCAGGGTGGACTTGCCGCTCCCCGAGGGGCCGAGGATGGCGATGCTCTCGCCGCCGGCGATCTCGAGGTCGACGTGGTCGAGGATGGTGAGCAGCCGTCCGCCGGAGGGCAGGCGTTTGACCAGGCGGCGCACGGAGATGCAGGCTGTTGGGGACATGAGGTTCCGTACGAGGTTGAAGAGCCGGAGGTTGTGGTCCGCGGCAGCGGGCGTCCTCGGGGATTCTATGCGCTTCGGCGTCCTCGAAGGACGCGACGACGAGGGATGACGGCGCCGAGGACCGGTTCGACGAGCCGTCCGTGCCCGCGCCGACGCGCGCCCGGCGCGGGGGCTTCGAAGTGGCTCACAACCGGACCGGAGCCTTGCTTCGACCGTTTCAAGGCCTCTTCGAGGCGTCGCGCCGGCGTCACGGCGCCTTGCAAGGTCTCTTCGACGCGCCCCGCCACCGGCGCGGCCGTCCGCAAGGGCTCTTCAAGGCGATCGGAACGTGACGTAACGCGTTTCAAGCCCTCTTCTAAGGGCTCGATTCGCGAATCGGCGCGTTTCTGAGCGGACAACAGCGGAGCTTCGGCCGAAAATCGCGCCCTTCCCAGGTGATCCCTCTATCCTGCACGAATATCGGCGGTTTTCCCGGGGAAGTACACGAGAATTTTCGTGGGAATCGCCACCTCACCCGGTAGCGACGAAGATCTCCAGCGGAGAATCGACGCCTTCCCCGGTACCAACCCGGATCTCCGTGAAGAATCGACGCCTTCCCCGGTCATGACGAAGATTCCGGCGAAAAAAATCGGTAACTAACCGCCTCCCCCGTCAAAGCGCGCGAAGATGCCGCCGTCTATAGAGGCCCGAAACTGCTAGGCTGATTAGAATCAGTATGTTACACGACCGGGAAGGATCATGATCGGTCCTGTGCAGCGCACTCGGCCTTGCGCTCGAAGCTGTGCCGTCAGATGGGCTCGACGATGGCCGCGGAGTCTCCCGCTCCGCCGGGTCCGCCGGAGGGCAGGCGTTGGAACAGACGGCGGACGGAGATGCAGGCAGTTGGGAATATGAGGTTTCGTACGATGTTGGCGAGGCGGAGGTTGTGGCCCGCGAGAACGGACGTCCTCGGGGATTCTACACGCTTCGGTGTGTCCGCGATATTGCCTGAAGCAACGCCGGTATGTCCGCGAGGTCCTTGAGCCACACCGTCTTCACTCCCATTTTCTCGAAGAGCGTCCGGTCGTAGGTATCCGCCTGCTTGAGACTGTCATCGATTACGTCTAGGAGCTCTTCGCCCTTCTTTTGCTCCTCGGTCTTGAGCACTTCTGCCCAGCGTCTCGCGCGCGCCTCAATTTCTCTGGCGACGTCCCATCGTTCTTGATCTCGAATTTCATGGCGCTTTTGGACTTGCCAATGAGGTGGGATGTCCGAGTTCCGACAGGCATCAAGCAGTCTTCGAATGTTGGGGTCGGACATCGAAAGCCCCAAAAACAGCACGGTATGGTGTCGGAGGTGATTGACGATCTCAGTAAGAGACCAGTGGAACACGGACTCCATAAGCTCATGGTAATGGCGTTCCGTGAAGATAACGCCCTCTTTCAACGGCCCTCGCCGTGGAATATATCCATGGGGATGAATAATCGGCAGTCGTCCTTGCGGCTGCCGAGCATCGGTGAATACCGACACGAAGTCGACGCCTCTCGTCTTCAGCTCGGCCTCCAGCAAGTCATCGAAATTGAACGTAACCACGGCCTGGATATTTCCATCACTCTGCTTGATGAGATCCGCTACCGCGGTGAGAGTCGTTTGATGATTATTGGTCCTATACGCGGCATAGAGGTGCTGTCGTAGCTTTCTTAGAAACGTGTCGCCTGAAGATCGGCTCTTCTTCGCCCGCTCCCGAATGTCATCTTCTATGATCCTCGCCAAGATCACCGGATTGTACTCGAAGTAGTCAGCTAACCACGAGGTGACGGCTCTCCGGTAGTGGGGCCACAGATTCTTCATTCGCCTTGCATGCTGGGTTTGGTCGAACAGCATTTCCAAGACGAGATCCTTCCAAGTAGGGATTCCGTAGCTCATCGATACGCCGGCACCGAGGAAGAGCACAAGCTGCCTGTGTCGCCAGGCATATCTTAACCCCTTGAGATCGCTCGCGTTGATGGTACTCGAGCCAATAGATATTGATTTGTATCTAGCCACAGTCTATCGCTCCCCTTGGTCAGGTTTGAGCTCCCGGGCCAGCAGACGCTCGAAGCCGAGGGCGACGACCGCGTACGAGCGCAGCCGCAGATGGACGCCGAAACGCTCCGCGAGCACGCCGTGGTAGCGGGCGAGCTGAGCCTCGGCGGCGGCGAACGCGTCGGCGACCGGCTTCAGCACAAGAAGCTCCGCGTCGTTTTTCTGCCGTAGCTCGTCGCCCGAGGGACGTCCGGGGAGGTCGCGGAGCTTGACGTACTTGAACTCCAGCAAGAGGTCCCAAAGGTCGCCCTCCCGAGCGTCCGGACGCCGCAGCAGGCAGAGGTCGGCACGGCTCCTGTCGAGCTCCGGCTCGCTGAAGATCGTGTAGCCTTGGTCCTTGAACAGCAGAGCCAGGAACGCCGTCTTGACGGCGAGCTCGTTCATCCAGCGGTAGTCGAGGTTGGAGAAGTGGCGAAAGACCTGCTGCTCCACATATGAGGTCAGCGGCTCGATGTCGCCTTCCATCATCAGCGCGTTCGGGACGTCTTCGGGAGCGTCGGGATCCTTCTCGCCGACCAGCAGCAGCCGGCGGACGTGGTCGATGTAGAGCTTGCGCGTCACCAGGTTGGGGGGCGTCAGGTCCAGCGTTCCGCTGGGGCTCCAGTTCCCGTTCAGGGTCAGCATTCCGAAGTAATAGAGGAAGGATCCAAGGTAGGTGCGATGGTGCCCCTCCGAGGTCACCATCTCGCCAAGAGAGAACCGGTCGACGATCCCGTCCACCGTGACCGGCTCGTCCTTTTGCAGGACGTCCAGCACCGCCTGCTGGCCAGAGGCCTCGCGCGCCAGATACGTCAGCTTGTTTTCGTCCATGGCCAGATTGGCGTCGAGCATCTGCCGGGGATACTCGCCGGTGCGGGCCAGGTGCTTGAGGAAGTAGAAGACGAGGGTTGGGTTGTAGACCGCCTCCGCCGCCGCGGGCGCGAAGCGGTAGCCGTCGTACCAGGTCCGCATCATCTCCAGCGCCTCCCGGACCGACCAGCCCCTGCGCTGGTCGGCGGCGAGACGCCTCAGCAGGTCCTCGATCTCGTCTTCCGTGAACCCGCAGAGGGTGTTGAGCTCGGGATAGAGGGAGAGGTTCTCGCAGATGTTCATCCCGCTGCTCATGTCGGACATGACGATCGGCGACACCCCCGTGAAGAAGATCCGGTCCAGCCCCCGCCCCTTCTTGGCCTGCTTGACCCACTTCATGAGAGCCCGCAGCGCCCCGTCAGCCCGCACGAGGCCCCGGTAGCCCTCCGGGTCGGCCATCATGACCTCGTTGGCGAAGTTGTCGTACTCGTCGACCAGGAGACAGAGCCGGTAGGGTGTCCGGCGGATCAGGGCGAGGAGACCCTCGAGGTTGTCGATCGCGACGTCGCCCATCGTCAGCGGCAGCGCTTCTCCCGGGCCCGGCGTCGGCAGGTGCTCGCGGTAGTCCGAGAGGAAGACCCGGATCTGCTGGTTGACGTAGCTGTTGATTACGAAGCCGAGGCCATGGGCCGACAGCTCCGGAGCGATCACCGAGAAGTCCCACTCGAGCACGAAGTAGCGGTGGGCGAGATCGGTGGGCTCGGCCCCGGCGGCCAGGCCGCCGAAGAGGAGGTCGTGCTCGTCGCGGTAGCGCAGGTCGTAGTAGCAGCTCAGCGTCCTGAGCCAGAGCGACTTGCCGAAGCGCCGCGGGCGCAGGA
>Ga0299906_10000115_pt1 | contig 76453 bp, 70 predicted proteins | sample RVTome_14_FD_200259 | JGI IMG/M metagenome (GOLD analysis project Ga0299906, IMG submission 200259) | Soil microbial communities from uranium-contaminated site in the Upper Colorado River Basin, Wyoming, United States - RVT145D125 (version 2) ...
TGCCCTTCGCCTCGCCCGGCGATCCGGTTACGGCGGCCCGCATCGACGCCGTCGCGGCCCGTGGGGGTGACGCGTTCGGGGAGTACCAGGTCCCGCTCGCGATCCTGGCGCTGCAGCAGGGGCTCGGACGGCTGATCCGCCACCGCGGGGACCGCGGCGTGCTCGCGATCCTCGATCCGCGCCTCCGTACCATGGGCTACGGCCGGCGGTTTCTCGCCTCCCTGCCCCCGGCCCCGGTGACCCACGACCTCGAGATCGTGGACCGCTTCTTTCAAGTAGACTAGCGAGACAGCTTTTCCGAGGAGGCTCACCATGCGGATCACCTTCCTCCGCGGCGTTCTCGTCCTGGCGGTCCTGATGACAATCGCGGCGCCTGCGGCCGCCCAGAGCATCGTGCGCGGCACCGCCAGGGACGCGAACGGCCAGCCGGTGGCTGACGCGAAGGTCGTCTTTTCGGAGACCCGCTTGAACCGGACGACCGAAAACACCACGAACGAGAAGGGCGAGTTCCTCCAGGTCGGCCTGCCATCGGCCGACTACGACATCACAGTCTCGAAGGGCGACCTCGAGCAGACGCTCCGGACGTCCGTGGTGCAGGGACAGAACCCGCCGCTCGAGTTCACGCTGACGCCTTCGTCGGGCAACAGGCTCCTCACCGACGGGGCGCCGACGACGGAGGCGGAACTGGCGCAGGCCAGGGCGCTCCAGGCCGCCGGCGCGACGGCCGTCGCGCACATGGAGGCCGGGCGCTTCGCCGAGGCCATCACGGCGTTCAACGAGGTCATCGCCAAGATCCCGACCTGTGCCGACTGCTACTACAACCTCGGCATGGCCCACGCGAGCACGAAGAACTATCCGGAGGCCGAGGCGGCCTTTCTGAAGATGATCGAGCTCGAGCCCGACGCGGGGGAGGCCTATACCGGCCTGGCCAGCATCTACAACGCGCAGCGTCAGTTCGACAAGGCCGCCGAGGCCAGCGCCAGGGCAGCCGAGCTCTCCGGCGCCGCTGGAGGCGGTGGCAGCGCCGAGGCTGCCTACAACCGGGGCGTGATCCTGTTCAACTCCCAGGACTTCGCCGGCGCCAGGGAGCAGTTCGAGGCGGCCACGAAGGCGGACCCGAACATGGCGCTCGCCCAGTACCAGCTCGGGATGGCGGCGCTCAACCTGGGTCTCATTCCCGACGCGGTGGCCGCGCTCGAGGCGTACCTGAAGGTGGCGCCGGACGGCGACAAGGCCGCAGAGGTCGAGGCGGCGCTCCCCGGCCTGCAGCAACTGCTCGACCAGTAGGTGTCGATCCGCGCCCGGCTCGCCGAGGTGCGCGGCCGCATGGCGGCCGCTGCCCGCGTGGCGGGCCGGGACCCGGCCACCGTCCGGCTGGTGGCCGTCTCCAAGACCTTCCCGGCCGAGGCCGTGCTCGAAGCGGCCGAGGCCGGGCAGGCCGATTTCGGCGAGAATCGCGTCCAGGAAGCCCTCCAGAAGCAGCAGGCCCTACAGAAGATCGCTCCATCGGCCGACCTACCAATCAGGTGGCACCTGCTTGGCCACCTCCAGACGAACAAGGCCCGGAAGGCGGCGCCCGCCTTTGCCGTCATCCAGTCGGTGGACGGGGTGGAGTTGCTGGACCGGCTCGACCGGGGCGCTGTCGAGGCCGGATGCAGTCCGGAGCTGCTCGTCCAGGTGGACCTGGCAGGTGAAGCAAGCAAGTTCGGAGTGTCACCCGCCGACGTGCCGAGGCTGTTCGAGGCCGCCGCCGCGTGTCGGGCCGCCCGGGTCGTGGGGATGATGACGCTCCCGCCGGCGCCGGACGTCCCGGAGGACTCGCGACGCTGGTTTCGCCGGCTGCGCGAGCTGCGCGACGGGTGGCGGTCGGCCGGCATACCGGACGTCATGCTTCGCGAGCTGTCGATGGGCATGAGCGGGGACTTCGAGGTCGCCATCGAGGAAGGGGCCACGATGGTGCGGATCGGGACGGCGATCTTCGGGAGCAGACCACAGTGAATGGCGACATGTTGAACGACGAGGACTACATCCCGGCCGCGGAGGCTCGACGCCTCCCCTCCCCCGACCGCAACAGCGCGCCGACGCCGCTCGACATGCGGCAGGCCAGGTTCACCGTGGGCATGCGCGGCTACGACCGCGACGAGGTCAACGCCTTCCTGCTCGAGGCCGCCGACGGGTACGAGCAGGCCGCACGCGAGAACGAGCGCCTGCGGCAGGAGGTCGCGCGGCTCGACGCGTCGCTCACGCAGTATCGCGACCTCGAGGGCGCGCTCAAGGGCGCGCTGATGAGCGCGCAGAAGGTCTCCGACGACATGCGGGAGAACGCCGTGGCCGAATCGTCGCGGATCGTCCGCGAGGCCGAGGGGCAGGCGAACCTGATGCTGCAGCGCGCGCAGGCGGAGCTCGAAGACGTGCACCGCGAGATCGACGGCCTCCGACTCAAGCGGCGCGAGACGGAGGTGGCCGTCGAGGCGATCATCGGCTCGCTGCAGAGCACGCTCGAGTTCGTGCGCGAGCAGAACCACCCGCTCGGGCCGTTCAGGCAGCAGCTCGGGGCGGTTCGATCGGCATAGCCGGCCTCTCCGAATCGTCGGAGACCTCCTTCAGGCGCTCGCCACATCCAGCCGCGTCTCCACGTACGGCGCCTCGTGCACGGCGGCGGTCTTCCTGCCGGTCCCGACCAGATACCACTCGCGCGCCGAGGCCACGATCACCACGCAGACGATCAGCATGAAGAACAGCGACAGCCCCGCGTTCAGGCGGTCGTTGAAGATGAGTCGCGCGGTGTCCGGGCCGGCCGAGCCGACGAGGGACTGGGCGTGGGCCAGGAAACCCAGGGCGGGGTCGGGTGAGAACACCTTCTGCCATCCGGCCGTGAGCGTCGCCGCCGCGAGCCAGGCCAGCGGCGCGACGGTCACCCAGGCGTAGCGCTGCTTCCCCATCTTGACGATCACGGTGGTCGCCACGCACAGCGCCACCGCGGCCAGCAACTGGTTGGCGATCCCGAAGAGGGGCCACAGCGAGTTGATGCCGCCGAGCGGATCGATCACGCCCTGGTACAGAAAGTAGCCCCACCCCGCCACCACGAGGACCGACGACACGAGGATGCTCGGATACCACGACGTCCGTCCGAGCGGAGCCGAGACGTGGCCGAGCAGCTCCTGCAGCATGAACCGGCCCACACGCGTGCCGGCATCGATCGTCGTCAGGATGAAGACCGCCTCGAACATGATGGCGAAGTGGTACCAGAGGGCGAGCCCCGGCCCGGTGAACACGCCGCCGAGGATGCCGGCCATGCCCACGGCGAGGCTCGGGGCGCCGCCGGTGCGGGAGAGCAGCGTGGCCTCGCCCATCTGCGCCGCGAGGGCGTCGAGCTGGCCCGGATCGAGCGTGAAGCCCCACTGCGCCACGGCCTGCGCGGCGGCGGCCGCGTCGGCACCGATGGTGGCGGGCCCGACGTTCATCGCGAAGTAGACGCCCGGGTCGAGCGTGGCCGCCGCCACCATCGCCATCACGCCCACGAGCGACTCGGTGAGCATGCTCCCGTAGCCCACCAGACGCGCGTCGGGCTCGCAGCGCAGCATCTTGGGTGACGTGCCGCTCGCGACGAGCGCGTGGAAGCCCGAGATCGCGCCGCAGGCGATGGTGATGAACGCGAAGGGGAACAGCTTGCCGGCGAAGACGGGCCCCGTGCCGTCGATGAACTGCGTCACCGCCGGCATCTGCAGCGGCGGCAGGACGACGAGGATCGCGACGCCCAGGAACAGGATCGTGCCGATCTTCATGAAGGCCGAAAGATAGTCCCGCGGCGCCAGGAGCAGCCAGACCGGGAGCACCGACGCGATGAAGCCGTAGCCCATCGTGGCCCAAGCGAGGCTCGTGCCCGACCACGTGAACATCGGGCCGAGCGTCGGATGCTCCGACACCCACTGGCCGCCCACGAGGGCGCCGAGCAGCAGGAGGACGCCGACCGCGGTGGCCTCGAGCACCTTGCCCGGCCGCACGTAGTGCATCCACCAGCCCATCAGCAGGGCGATAGGGATCGTCATCACGATCGTGAACAGGCCCCAGGGGCTGTCGCGCAGCGCGTTGACGACGACGAGCGCGAGGACGGCGAGGAGGATGATCATGATCGCGAAGATGGCGACCATGGCGGCCATCCCGGCCACGGGATTGACCTCCTCCTTCGCGATCTGGCCGAGCGACTTGCCGTCTCGGCGCATCGACGCGCAGAGAATCAGGAAGTCCTGGACGGCGCCGCCGAGCACGACGCCCGCGATCAGCCAGATCGTGCCGGGCAGGAACCCGAACTGCGCGGCCAGGGTCGGGCCCACCAGCGGGCCGGCGCCGGAGATGGCCGAGAAGTGGTGTCCGAAGAGGATCCAGCGGTTGGTCGGCACGAAGTCGCGGCCGTTGTCGAGCCGCTCGGCCGGCGTCGCGCGGCGCGGGTCGAGCTCGAAGACCTTCTCGGCGATGAAGCGGGAGTAGAAGCGGTAGGCCACCAGGTACGTGCACACCGCAGCCACGACGAGCCACGCGGCGCTGATCGTCTCGTCGCGCTCGAGCGCGATGTACCCGAACGCGCCCGCGCCGGCCACCGAAATCGCGACCCAGACGGCCGCACGCATCAGGCTCTGCATCGTCGGCAGTGTCCTCTTCAAATGACCTCCGACCCCACTTACGCGACGCCCGACCCCATTACCATTTCGTAACGACGCCCGACCCCATGACCTATTTGAAATCGAGGAAGGCGATCCGGTTGGCGGCGGACTCGGCGAACCAGAGGCGGTTGCTCAGCCGGTCGGGCGGCTGGCGGTCGCTGCCGGCGGTGAGCCCGGTGGCACCGGCGGTGGCCGACGCGAGCTGGAACTCGGTGATGGTCCCGTCGGGCCGCACGCGGCCCAGCAGGCCGCGCTTGGTGAACCAGATGTTGCGATCGGGCCCGACGGCGATGTTGATGGGCGTTCCGTTGCTCGGAATCGGGAACTCGGCGATCTCGCCCGCCATTGTGATGCGGCCAATGCGGTTGCCGTCGGTCGCGATGCCGTCCACGCGCCCCGCGAGCTCGACGAACCACATGCTGCCGTCGGCGCCCGCCGTGATGTCGCCGGGGCCGGCGTCGGGCCGCGGCAGGTCGAACTCGGTGACCTCGCCCGCCATCGTCATGCGGCCGATCTTGCTCGCCTTGAACTCGGAGAACCAGATGTTGCCGTCGGGGCCGGCGGCCAGGGCGCGCGGCCCGCTGTCCGGCGTGGGAATCGGGAACTCGATGATCGCACCCTCGGGCGTGATCCGACCGATCGCGCCGCCGGCGAACTCGCCGAACCAGATGTTGCCGTCCGCGCCGAGCGCGATCGCCCGCGGCTGGCTGTCGGGCGTGGGAATCGGGAACTCGGTAATCGTCCCGTCGGGCGTGATGCGGCCGATCCGGTTTCCAGCGTGCTCCGAGAACCACATGTTGCCGTCGGAGCCAAGCGCGATGATGCGCGGCGCGCCGCCCCGGGTGGGCAGGGGAAACTCCCGGAGCCCCGTACCGTTGGGATTCATCCGCCCGACGGCGTTGGCCGTGCCCTCGGTGAACCAGACCGTGCCGTCCGGGGCCAGCGCCACGGTGGTCGGCCCGCGGCCGGGATCGGGCAAGGGGAACCCGACGACCGCCCCGTCGGTCGACAGCGGATCGGCGTCGGGATCGAGCCAGCGCTGCTGGGCCGCCACCAGCCCTGCCGACAGAACGATCCCGAGCGTCCACAGGTACTTACGCGTCATAGTGGTCATCGACGGCTTTCCTGTGAGAGCCGACGGGACGATAATGTTACAGTGCACGCTCGCAGGGGTGTGACCGTATATATGCGGGGAAAGACAGGTATGCGTCGCGCCTTCGTGTTCGCCTGCTGCGTCTGGATCGTCGCGGTGGCCTCGCTCGGCCTGCGCGCCGGGCACGCCGCGGCCGGATCGCAGGCGTCCGCGCCGGCCCAGGGTGAGGCGCCGCTCACCGGGCAGGCGCTCGTCCAGCGGTACTGCATCACCTGTCACAGCGCCCGCGCCCAGACCGGAGGGCTGTCGCTCGAGGGGCTCGACCCGGCCGCCGCTGCCAGCCAATCGGACGTCTGGGAAAAGGTCGTCATGAAGCTGCGCGGCGGCATGATGCCGCCGGTCGGCATGCCGCGGCCGGACGAGGCCGCGCTCGACGGTTTCGTGGCCTCGGTCGAGCAGCGGCTCGACGCGGTGGCCCTGGCCGCTCCCAACCCTGGGCACAAGCCGATCCATCGTCTGAATCGGACCGAGTACGGCAACGCCGTCCGCGATCTGCTGGCGCTCGAGGTCGACGTCGCGGACCTGCTGCCGGCTGACGACGAGAGCCACGGCTTCGACAACATCGCCGGCGTGCTCCGCATCTCGCCCTCGCTGCTCGAGCAGTACCTCACCGCCGCCCGGCGCGTGAGCAGCCTGGCCGTCGGCACCGACACCGAGGTCGTGCGGCTCGCGTACCGCGTGCCTCCGGACGATTCGCAGCAGGACGAAGTGGACGGCCTCGGCCTGGGCACGCGCGGCGGTCTCCTCTTCCGTCACAACTTCCCACAGGACGCCGAGTACGAGCTCGCCATCGGCATCATGCGCAACTTCCACGGCTACATGACCGGCCTGGAGTTCGCCCACCGCGTCGAGATCGCGATCGACGGCGAGCAGGTGTTCGTCGCGCAGGTGGGGGGCGAGGAGGACAACCTCGCCAGCGACAGGAACATGTCGGCGGCGGCCCTCGAGATCGACGAGCGCCTGAAGGCCCGCGTGCGTGTCGCGGCCGGTCCCCACGACGTCGGCGTCACCTTCTTCCGCCGGAATCACGCGCAGTCGGACGAGCCGCTGCAGCTCCACGAGCGGCATCACGATCTGCAGGACATGAACGGCCTGCCGCTCGTCGAGCAGGTCACGGTGACCGGCCCGTTCGACCCGACCGGCCCGGGCGACACGCCGAGCCGCCGGCGGATTATCACATGCCGCCCCGGTTCGCCTGCGCTCACCGCGAGCGAGACGGAGCCCGCCTCCGCCGAGGCTTCGGCGCGGTCTCGCCGAAGCTTGACCGACGTAACGGCAAGCGAAGGCGGATGCGCGCGCGAGATCCTGTCCACGCTGGCGCGGCGCGCGTACCGGCGGCCGGTGACCGCGGACGACCTCGACCCGCTGATGGAGCTCTACGAGGCGGGGCGCGCGGAAGGCACCTTCGACGCCGGCATCGAGCAGGCGCTCCGGCTGGTCCTGACGAGCCCGAAGTTCCTGTTCCGCGTCGAGACGCCACCCGCCGTGGCCGGCGGCGTCGAGCCGGTCTCGGACATCGAGCTTGCCTCGCGCCTCTCGTTCTTCCTGTGGAGCTCGATCCCCGACGACGAGCTGCTGGCGCTCGCCGAGCGGGGTCGCCTCGACGAGCCGGCCGTGCTGCAGGCGCAGGTCGAGCGGATGCTGAGGGATCAGAGATCCCGGGCGCTCGTCGACAACTTCGCGAGCCAGTGGCTGCGGCTGCGGAACCTCCGGAGCCACACCCCCATCGCGCACGACTTTCCCGACTTCGACAACGAGCTGCGCGAGGCGTTCCGGATCGAGACCGAGCTCTTCTTCGAGAGCATCATCCGCGAGAACCGGAGCGTGCTCGATCTGCTGAACGCGGACTACACCTACGTGAACGAGCGGCTGGCGCGCCACTACGGCATCGAGAACGTGTACGGCAGCCACTTCCGGCGCGTGACGCTGACCGACGACGCGCGCCGCGGGCTCCTCGGGAAGGGCAGCATCCTGACGGTGACCTCCTACCCGAACCGCACCTCGCCGGTCCTGCGGGGCAAGTGGGTGCTCGAGAACATCCTGGGCACGCCGCCGCCGGCGCCGCCGCCGAACGTCCCCGACCTCGAGGAGAACGGGCCCGGCCAGGAGGCCCGGTCGCTGCGCGCGCGGCTCGAGGCGCACCGCCGGAACCCGACGTGCGCGAGCTGCCACCGCGTGATGGACCCGCTGGGCCTGGCCCTCGAGAACTTCGACGGCCTCGGCCAGTGGCGTGAGAAGGAGCCGGGCGGCGCCATCGACCCGGCGGGACAGCTCGCTGACGGCACGCCGATCGACGGTCCCGTCGCGCTCCGCGAAGCCGTGCTCGAGCACCCCGAGATGTTCGTCCGCACGGTCACCGAGAAGCTGATGACGTACGGGCTCGGCCGCGGTATCGAGCTCGACGACAGACCGCTCGTGCGCGGGGTGGCTCGAGAAGCCGCGGCCCGCGATTACCGCTGGTCGGCGATCGTGCTCGGCATCGTGCGGAGCGCGCCGTTCCAGATGAAGAAGGCGCCGGCGCCAGACGCGCAGCAGGTGGCCGACGTGTCGGCCCACTGAGGAACGCCGTGAAGGCGTTCCGGTAGACACTGAGGAACGCCGTGAAGGCGTTCCGGTAGACACTGAGGAACGCCGTGAAGGCGTTCCGGTAGACACTGAGGAACGCCGTGAAGGCGTTCCGGTAGACACTGAGGAACGCCGTGAAGGCGTTCCGGTAGACGCGGAAGGAACGCCGTCGAGGCGTTCCGGTAGACACTGACCGCTGGAGGCGGAGTGACCATGTTCGTCACCAGAATGCATCTTCCCCGGAGGACGTTCCTGCGCGGCATGGGCGTGAGCCTGGCGCTGCCACTGCTGGACTCCATGATTCCCGCCCGGACGCTGCTGGCGCAGACGGCGGCGCGGCCGGTGACGCGGCTCGGCTTCGTCTACTTCCCGCACGGCGCCATCATGGACTCCTGGACGCCGGCGACCGAGGGCGCGGGCTTCGAGTTCTCGCCGATCCTCAAGCCGCTCGAGCCGTTCCGGGACCAGCTCAACGTCATCACGGGCCTCGCACACGCGGCGGCGGACACGACGGCGGTGCACTCGCTGAGCCCGACCACCTGGCTGAGCGGCGTGCGCCCGAAGGCGACGCAAGGCGTCGACGCGTACGCGGGCGTGACGGCGGACCAGATCGCGGCGCAGGCCATCGGACAGGGCACCATCCTGCCGTCCATGGAACTGGCCTCCGAGGATCCGTCTGCGCTGTTCGGCTCGTGCGACGTCGACTACGGCTGCATCTACCTGAACACGCTGTCGTGGGCGACGCCGGAAACGCCGCTGCCGATGGAGATCAACCCCCGCAAGGTGTTCGAGCGGCTGTTCGGACAGGGCGGGAGCCCGGCCGAGCGGGAGGCGCGCTTCCGGCAGGACCGCAGCATCCTCGATGCCGTACGTCGCGACGCGGCCAGCCTGCAGCTCCAGCTCGGGCCGGCGGACCGCCGGGTGATGAGCCAGTACCTCGACAACGTGCGCGAGATCGAGCGCCGCATCCAGTTCGCCGAGAGCAGTCAGGGCGAGCAGGACCTGGAGCTGCCCGCGCGTCCGGCCGGTGTGCCGTTCGACTACGAGGAGCACGTCGAGCTGATGTACGACCTGATGACGCTGGCGTACCAGGCCGACGTCACGCGCGTCATCTCGTTCATGGTGTCGCGCGAGGTCACCGCCCGCACGTATCCGCAGGTGGGCGTGTTCGAGGGCCACCACTCCGTCTCCCATCACGCGAACCGGGCCGAGAAGATCGAGCAGAACGCGCGCATCCAGACGTACAACGTCGGCGCGTTCACCCACTTCCTGGAGCGGATGCGGAGCACGCCGGACGGCGACGGCTCACTGCTGGATCACTCACTCCTGCTCTACGGCAGCAACATGAGCAACAGCAATGCGCACGATCACTTCCCGCTGCCGAACGTCGTGCTCGGCGGCGCCAGCGGCCGGATGCGCGGCGGGCGGCACCTGCGCTACCCGGACCGCACGCCGATGACGAACCTGCTGGTCTCGATGCTGGACAAGGTCGAAGTCGACCTCGAGAAGCTGGGGGATAGTACCGGGGCCCTCACGGACCTGTAGCAGTTCTGTGTTCAGGGTTCGTGTTCAGGTTCGGAGTTCTTGAGCTCGGGGTGAAGGCGATGCGTACGTGTCTGATCGCGGGGATTGTCGCGTTGCTGGCAGCGCCGGCCGTGGCGTCGGCGCAAGCAACGGGCAACGGTGCCCGTCTGATCGTGGCGGTCAAGGCCGGCGAGCGGGCGGAGGCGGTGACCCTGCTCGACGCGGGTGTCGACGCCGACGCCACGGAGCCCGACGGCACGACGGCGCTGCACTGGGCGACCAGGAACAACGACGCGATGCTCGTCGACCGGCTGCTCCGGGCCGGGGCCGAGCCGCATCCGGAGAACCGGTACGGGATCACGCCAATCGCGCTCGCCTGCGAGAGCGGCAGCGCGGCCGTGGTCGAGCGTCTCCTCGAGGCCGGTGTCAGTGCCGATGCCACGGGACCCTACGGCGAGACGGCGCTGCACACCTGTGCGCACTCGGGAAACGCCGCTGCCGTCCGCGTGCTCGTCGCCGCCGGCGCCTCCGTCGACCCGGGCGACAGCTGGCGGGGCCAGACGCCCCTGATGTGGGCCGCGGCCGAGGGCCACCCCGAGACGATGCAGGCGCTGATCGACGCGGGCGCCGACGTCGACGCCCGTTCCACGATCGTCGAGTGGGAGCGGCAGCGCACGGACGAGCCGCGCGACAAATGGCTGCCGCCTGGCGGCTGGACACCGCTCCTGCTGGCGGCGCGCGAGAACTGCGTCGCGTGCGTGGACGTGCTGGCGGCGGCTGGCGCGGACCTGAACATCGTGGATCCGGAACGGCACACGGCGCTGATCGTCGCGCTGATCAACGGGCACTTCGACGTGGCGGGCCGCCTGATCGATCGCGGCGCCGACCTCGACATGCAGGACGAGGTCGGTCAGACGGCGCTCTGGGCGGCTGTCGACGCGCACACGATGCCGGACTCGAACCGCCCGCCCCCCACGGAGATGGACGACGAGCTGTCCGCCTGGGACATCGTCGCGAAGCTGGTGGAGGGGGGCGCCGACGTGAACGTCGCGCTGCGCCAGCGGGTTCCGTACCGCACGAAGATCGACCGTGGTGCGGACGGCATCCTGGGCGCCGGCACGACACCGCTGCTGCGTGCCGCCAAGACGGGCGACGCGAAGGCTGTCAGACTGCTGCTGGAGCATGGGGCGAACCCGCTGGACGCCCTCGGGACTCCTGGCGGTCGGGGACGCTCGGGCGTGACCGGCATCCTCCTGGCGGCCAGCGTCGGCACGGACGACTCGGACAGGACCGGACGCCGGAAGACCGATGCCGACGCGATCGAGACGATCCGCGTGCTGATGGAGGCCGGCGCGGACATCCACGCCACCGATTCGCAGGGCACCACCGCCGCGCACGGCGCCGCCATGTGGGGCCTGACCGACGTCATCCGCTTCCTGCACGAGAACGGGGTGGACCTGACGCGCGAGGACAACCGTGGCTTCACGCCGCTCGAGGTGGCGCTCGGCCAGTCCGGCGGGTTCGGCTTCGGCGGCAACGCCGGCGTCGTGCACGAGGAGACGGCCGCGCTCATCGCCGAGCTGACCGGCGTGCCGCTGCCGAGCGCGGACGAGCTGCGCGTCAGGGCCGCCTCTTCGCCGCGACCGGCCGGTCGCACGCAGGACGACTTCGACGACGACGCGAACTAGTGTCCCGGAACCACCGTCCCGATCGCCGGCGCTTCCTCGCCGCCCTGTCGGCCGCCGGCGCCGGGACGCTGCTGGCGCGCGCCCTCCCCGCCCAGGCCCCGGCACGGATCGACGTGCACCAGCACTTCGTCTCCCCCGCCTTCTACGCCACGCTGAACGCGAAGAACGCGACCGCCCCTGTGCCCGGCCTGGCGGCCTGGAAGGGCTTCACCCCGGCACGGGCCGTCGAGGAGCTCGATCGCGTGGGCATCGCCACGGCGATGATGTCGGTGACGGCGCCAGGTGTGTGGTTCGACGACGCGCAGGAGGCCAGACGGCTGGCGCGGGAGCTGAACGAGTACGGGGCCTCGCGCATGGTCGGCGACCACGCGGGCCGCTTCGGGCTCTTCGCCGTCCTCCCCCTGCCAGACGTCGAGGGAAGCCTGCGCGAGATCGAGTACGCGCTCGACACGCTGCGCGCCGACGGCATCGGCCTGCTGACGAGCTACGGCAGTGCGTGGCTCGGCGATCCGTCCTTCATGCCCGTGCTCGAGGATCTGAATCGACGGCGGGCCGTCGTCTACGTGCATCCCACCGACGCCGCGTGCTGTCTGGGACTGCTGCCGGGCGTACCGAACCAGATGCTCGAGTACCCGATGGACACGGTCCGGACGATCGCCAGCCTGATCGTGAGCGGCGCGGCGGACCGTTGCCCGGACGTCCGCTTCGTCTTCTCGCACGCCGGGGGCACGCTCGTGGGCGTGGCCGGCCGCCTGCTGGGCGCCGAGATGACGGCGGCGAATCTTGCCGCGGAGGCGAAGCCGGGGACGCGGCTCCACCACCTGCGCCGCTTCTACTACGACACGGCGGGCTCGGCGAACCCGGTGAACATGACGGCCCTCAGGACGCTCGTGCCCGTGGCGCAGATCGTCTTCGGTACCGACGCGCCGTTCTTCGACGGGGCGCCGCAGGCCCAGGGGCTGGCGGGCGCCGGCTTCAGCGCGGCCGAGCTGCGTGCAGTCGAGCGCGACAACGCGCTGGCCTTCCTGCCGCGTTTCGCCTGAGGACGAAGCAGTTCCGGCTTCCCGTCCTCAGTCCGGCGACACCCCGCCGAGTGTCACCGCGTCGACGGCGAACGAGAAGTTCAGCGGATACGGATAGTTCGGGAGGAACTCCACGACCACCGTGTAGGAGGCCTCGGCCACCGTGCGCGGCCCGATCCGGCGGACGCTCACGTTCTCGAGAGATAGCGGCACGTCGAGCTCCATGGCCGACTCCACGATCGCCTGACGGAGCTCTTCCGACGTGGAGCTGGCGCCGAAGGTCACGAGCTGCTGTGCCTGGTCGCGGAGCTGGTAGTAGTCCCAGGACACGGCCGCACCGCGCACCACCGCGTTCAGCAGGAAGGCCGCGACGACTACCTTGAGGATCGTCTTCATGTCGGATCAGTGAATCTGGTGCAGGATCCTCGACCATCGCACGCCGAGGGGACCGCTCCCCTCGCCGAACGAGAAATAGACGAACAGCGCCTTGCCCTTCACGTACTCTCGCGGCAGGTATCCCCAGTAGCGACTGTCCTCCGAGTTGTCGCGATTGTCGCCCATCATGAAGAAGTGGTCGGCCGGGACGGTCACCGGCCCGTAGTCGTTCTTGAGGCCGAGCCCTTGGGCATCGTCGCCGTAGGCCCCCTCCCCCGGGAGCCCGAACAGATAATGGGCGTACGGCTCCTTGAGACTCTCGCCGTCGACGTATACCCGCTTGTCGCGTACCTCGATCGTCTCGCCGGGCAGACCGATCACGCGCTTGATGAAGTCGCGCTCCGGATCCTGGGGAAACTTGAAGACGAGGATGTCACCGCGCCGGATCGGCTCAATCGGCAGGAGCATCCTCTCGATCCCGAGCGCCGTGGGCGCGTAGACGAACTTGTTGACCAGCAGATGGTCGCCGATGAGCAGGTTGTTCTCCATCGAGCCGGTCGGAATCTTGAACGCCTGGACGACGAACGTGCGGACGAAGAGCGCCAGGATCACCGCGACGCAGATCGACTCGAAGTACTCGCGGATGGTGGATTTCCGGAACGTCGTCTCGTGACTGTCGCCCTGCGCCATCTCCGTCTCCGGCCCCCTATTCCGTGCCCACCTTGAGCACGGCCAGAAAGGCCTCCTGCGGGATCTCGACCCGGCCCACGCGCTTCATCCGCTTCTTGCCTTCCTTCTGCTTCTCGAGCAGCTTGCGCTTGCGCGTGATGTCGCCGCCGTAGCACTTGGCCAGCACGTTCTTGCGCAGCGCCTTCACCGACTCGCGGGCGATGATGCGGTTGCCGATCGAGGCCTGGATCGCGACCTCGAACATCTGGCGCGGGATGAGCTGCCGCATCTTCGCCGTCAGCGCGCGGCCGCGCTCGTACGCGGCGTCACGGTGCACGATCACCGAGAGCGCGTCCACCGGCTCGCCGTTGACGAGGACGTCCAGCTTGACGAGGGGCGACTCCCAGTAGCCCGTCACGTGGTAGTCCAGCGAGGCGTACCCCCGTGACATGGTCTTCAGCTTATCGTAGAAGTCCATCACCACCTCGTTGAAGGGCAGCTCGTAGGTCACCAGCACGCGGTCGGATTTCAGGTATTCCAGCTTCTTCTGGATACCCCGCTTGTCCTGGCAGAGCTGGAGGATCGCCCCCACGTGCTCGGACGGGGTCAGGATCATGGCCGTGATGACCGGCTCCTCGAGCCTGGCGATCCGGCCCGCGTCGGGCAGCTTCGCCGGGCTGTCGATCTCGAGGACCTCCCCGTCGGTCGTCGTCACCCGGTAGAGCACGCCTGGCGCAGTCGTCACCAGGTCCATGTCGTACTCGCGCTCGAGGCGCTCCTGGACGATCTCCATGTGCAGCAGGCCCAGGAAGCCGCAGCGGAAGCCGAAGCCGAGGGCCGCCGACGTCTCGGGCTCGAAGAAGAACGAGGCGTCGTTCAACCGGAGCTTCTCGAGGGCCTCGCGGAGCTCGCTGTACTTGTGGCTCTCCACCGGGTACATGCCGGCAAAGACCATCGGCTTGAGCGCCTTGAAGCCGGGGAACGGCTGGGCCGTGGGCCGGCCGATCTCGGTGATCGTGTCGCCGATCTGCGCGTCGGCGACGCGCTTGATGTTGGCGACGACGAAGCCGACCTCGCCGGCGCCCAGCGTCTCGACCGGCTCGGCCTTGGGAGAGAACACGCCGAGCCCGTCCACCTCGTGATCCTGCGCCGTGGCCATGAGCCGGATCTTCTGTCCCGCACAGAGCACGCCGTCGATGACACGTACGACGATGACGACTCCGCGGTACGCGTCGTACCACGAGTCGAAGATCAGCGCCTTGAGGGGAGCGTCAACATCCCCCGACGGCGGGTGGAAGCGCGTGACGACGGCCTCGAGGATGTCCCGCGTGCCGGTGCCCTCCTTGGCGCTGGCCAGGAGGGCCGTCGAGGCGTCGAGCCCGATGATGTCCTCGATCTGCCGCTTGCATTCGTCGGGCTGGGCGCTCGGCAGGTCGATCTTGTTGATGACCGGGATGATCTCCAGGTTGTTCTCCACCGCGAGGTACGCGTTGGCGAGCGTCTGCGCCTCGACGCCCTGCGACGCGTCCACCAGGAGCAGCGCGCCCTCGCAGGCGGCGAGCGACCGGGTGACCTCGTAGCCGAAGTCGACGTGCCCCGGCGTGTCGATCAGATTCAGGACGTACTGCTGTCCGTCAGCGGCGGCATAGTTCAGGCGGACCGGGTGGGCCTTGATCGTGATGCCCCGCTCGCGCTCGAGATCCATCGCGTCGAGCACCTGGGATTCCATCTCACGGGCCTGCAGCGCGCCGGTGATCTCCAGAAAGCGATCCGCCAGCGTCGACTTGCCGTGGTCGATGTGCGCGATGATGGAGAAGTTGCGGATGTGCCGTCGGTCCATTCGGCCTGCGGGGTACGGGATTATAACATCAACGGCATCAGCCACTTCCGGCTCGACATGAGGTCCGATCCACGGCTCGCGGTGACCGGCGACGCGCGCGTGCAGCTCGGCCTCGCGCTGCAGCCGCTGGTGGCGACGCTGGTGGCGTTCGCCTGCCTCGGAACCCCGGCCGCCCTGGGGACCGCCGTCTTCGTGGGTGTTGCCGCTGTTCCGATCACGGCGTTCGTCGCATATCCGCTGCTCCGTCGGCTGCTGAAACGGGGTCCGGTCCTCGCCCTCCACGCGCTCGTCGCCGGCGTCGTCCTCGGCAACATCCCGAGCGCAATCGCGCTCGTCATCCTCGCGATCGGCGGTCTTCGCGAGACCGGGGCCCTCCCCGACGCCGGCGATCTGGCGGCGGGCGTCGGTCGCTCGTCCGCCGTCGGCTCGCTCGCGGGACTCGCGTCGGCCGGGGTGTTCTGGCTGGTCGCCGGGCCGCGCATCGCCGCGGCCTCGAGAGCCAGCCGAGGAGACAGCAGCGCCACGACTCCCGCCCGCTGACCTCAGCGCGCGTCCAGCGGCCGGAAGGTCTGCGGGTAGTCGGGACCGACGTAATCGGCGCGCGGGCGGATGAGCCGGTTGTTCGCGTACTGCTCCAGCACGTGCGCGGTCCAGCCCGAGATGCGGCTCACGGCGAAGACGGGCGTATAGAGGTCGATCGGGATCCCGAGCGTGTGGTACGTCGTCGCCGAGTAGAAGTCCACGTTCGCGTTGAGCCCCTTCTCCGCCTTCACGAGCGCCTCGATGCGCTCGGACATCTCGAACCACTCCGGACGGCCGGCGCGACGGCCAAGCTCGCGCGACATCCGCCGCAGGTGCGTGGCACGCGGGTCCTCGGTGCGGTAGACCCGATGGCCGAAGCCCGGGATCTTCTCCTCGCGCGCCAGCGTGCCGCGGACGAAGGCGTCGATCCGATCGGGGCTGGCCGTCTCGCCCACCTCGATCAGCATCTTCATGACCTCGGCGTTCGCGCCGCCGTGCAACGGTCCCTTCAGGGCGCCGATGGCGGCGACGGTGGCCGAATAGATATCCGAGAGCGTGGCGGCCACTACGCGGCCGGCAAACGTCGAGGCGTTCAGCTCGTGGTCGGCGTGCAGCGTGAGCGCGACATCGAGGGCGCGGATCTCCACGGCGTCCGGGCGCCGCCCCGTCAGCATCAGGAGGAAGTTGGCGGCGTGCCCCAGCGCCGGATCCGGCGCAATCGCCCCCCCGCCCGCCTGGAGGCGGCCCCACGTGGCCACCACCGCGCCGATCTGGGCCGTCAGCCTCACGGCCTTCCGGTACTGCGCCTGCGGTGACGCGTCCGCCACCTCGGTGTCGTAATGAGCCAGCGCGGAGACGACGGTGCGGAGCGCGTCCATGCCGTCGACCGGCGGCAGACTCCGCATCAGGCGGAGGATCGGCTCGGGCAGCGCGCGGGCCGCCGCCAGGCCTGTCCGCAGATCGCCGAGCTCGGCGCGTGTCGGCAGTCGGCGATGCCACAACAGGTAGCAGACCTCCTCGAACGTGGCCGACCTGGCCAGCTCGTGGATGTCGTACCCGCAGTAGGCCAGGACGCCGCGGGCGCCATCCAGGTAGCAGATGGCCGACGTTCCCGCGACCACGTCCTCGAGGCCGCCCTTCGGCTTTTCCGCCGTCGTCATGTCGGGGATCTTACGTCAGTCCGGGGCCGCGACCCGCTTCGCCCGCGCGGGCCGCGCCGCTAGTCTTCTTCCGCCACCGGCTTCAGCACGACGGCATCGCTCGCGTGCTGCTGCAGGAGCGACACGGCGCCCATGTAGAAGAAGCCGATCTGGAAGAGCACGAGGAAGGGCAGCGTGCCGTAGATGCCGTTGGCCAGTGCGTAGAACACCGTGGCCGTGAAGTAGAGGCCCAGCCCCACCTCGATCAGAGGCTGCACCAGAAAGCTCTGGCGGTACCGCTTGCCGATCCACTCGTCGGCGGCGGCCTCGATGCGGTACTTCGGCGTCCGGGTGAACTCGCCGGGTCGGTTCAGGAGCGCCTCGATCACGGCGCGCGTGTTGTTGACGGCCAGCCCGATGCCGACCGACATCAGAAACGGCAGGTAGCGCGCTCGCGAGATCCAGTCGGTGTGCAGCTCCCGCTGGCAGACGGCGTAGAAATGCAGGATCGACGCCGAGGCCGCGAGGAACAGCGGCACGTCGATCAAGAGCATCTCGCGCCAGCCCATGTTGTAGCGGATGACCATCGCCGGCGCCATCAGGACCGTCAGGACGCACATCAGCGGGTAGTTGAAGTTGCCCGTCAGGTGGAAAAACGCCTCGGCCTTGACGATGAACGGCAGCGGGGACCGGAGGATCCGCGGCAGCAGCTTGCGGCACGTCTGGATCGAGCCCTTCGCCCAGCGATGCTGCTGCGACTTGAACGCGTTCATCTCCACCGGAATCTCGGCCGGCGACACCAGGTCCGGGAGGAAGATGAACTTCCAGCCGCGGAGCTGCGCCCGGTAGCTGAGATCGAGATCCTCGGTCAGCGTGTCGTGCTGCCAGCCGCCCGCATCGGTGATCGCGTCGCGCCGCCAGATGCCGGCGGTCCCGTTGAAGTTGAAGAACAGCCCGGCGCGATTGCGGGCGCCGTGCTCGAGCACGAAGTGGCCGTCGAGCAGGATCGCCTGCGTCTTGGTCAGCAGCGAGTAGTCCTGGTTGATGTGCCCCCACCGCGCCTGGACCATCCCGATCGACGCATTCTCGAAATGGGGCACGGTGCGCGTCAGGAAGTCCGGCGTGGGGATGAAGTCGGCGTCGAAGATCGCCACGAGCTCGCCCGTCGCGACCGCGAGCCCGGCCTCGAGCGCGCCCGCCTTGTAGCCGGTGCGATCGGTCCGGTGCAGGTGGACGATGTTCACCCCGCTCTCCGCGTGGCGGCGCACCGCGCGCTCCGCCACCAGCCGCGTCTCGTCGGTGGAATCATCGAGCACCTGGATCTCGAGCAGCTCCGCCGGGTAGTCCAGGCGGCACACCGCGTCGATCAGGCGGTCGGCCACGTACATCTCGTTGTAGATGGGTAGCTGCACGGTGACGCGCGGCAGGGGCGTGCCGGGCGTCGGGGGCAGAGGGGCCGGCCGGGCATCCCGGTGCCTCATGTACAGGTACACCAGGTAGTACCGGTGCCAGCCGTACACGGCCAGCACTACCAGCACGGAGAAGTACCCGGTGAGAATCAGCGTTTCGACGGCGCTCATGCGATGGGAGCGGGCCGACGGCCCACGATTCAGCGATTATGATCGTGCCCTGCGATGAAGTCAAAAACACGGGGGCGCCTTTTTGGCGCATCTCGCACGAAATGACCGATTCTGAGCTGCAGCGCCTGATCGAGGACGTCGCTTCCGGTCGCACGCCGGCGGGCGAGGCCAGGGCCAGGATCCGTGCCGCCATGCGCGCCGCCCCCTTCGACGACCTGGGCTTCGCCCGCGTCGACGGCCACCGCCATCTCCGCCAGGGCTTCCCCGAGGTGATCCTGGGCAGCGGCAAGACGCCGTCGCAGATTGCGGCCATCGCCGAGCGGATCGTGGCCAGCGGCCATCCCCTGCTCGTCACGAGGGCGGATGGCGCCGCGTTCGAGGCGGTGAAGGCCGTCGCGCCCGGCGCCTCGTACCACGCCGAGGCGCGCGCGATCACCCTGGCCCAGGGGGAGGTTCCTCCCGGCAAGGGCACGGTACTGGTGGCGTGCGCCGGCACGTCGGACCTGCCGGTCGCCGAGGAAGCGGCCGTGACGGCCACGCTGATGGGCAACGACGTGGAGCGCGTCTACGACGTCGGCGTGGCGGGCATCCACCGGCTGCTGCACGAGCGGTCGCGGCTCGAGCAGGCGCGCGTCCTCATCGTGGTGGCCGGCATGGAGGGAGCGCTGCCGAGCGTGGTGGGCGGGCTCGTCTCCGTCCCGGTCGTCGCCGTGCCGACGAGCGTCGGCTACGGCGCCAGCTTCGGCGGCATCGCGGCGCTGCTCGGCATGCTCAACTCCTGCGCCAGCGGCGTCGCCGTCGTGAACATCGACAATGGCTTCGGCGCGGCGTGCGTCGCAAGCCGGATCAACCATCTCTAGCGAGACCCGCGCGCTGCGCGGCGAGACACACATGGACCTGGTGACCATCGGACGCGTCATGGGCTTCTCGTTCGCCGCGGGCGTCAACCTCTACGCCACCGTGGCCATCCTGGGCCTGGCGGCCCGCTTCGGCTGGGTCGAGCTTCCCGCGCAGTTCCAGGTCTTCAACAACGACGTGGTGATCGCCGTCGCCATCGTCATGTATCTCGTGGAGTTCTTTGCCGACAAGATTCCGTGGCTCGACTCGTTGTGGGACACGGTCCACACGCTGATTCGACCCCTGGGTGGAGCGCTCATCGCCGTGAGCACGCTCGGCGAGGTCTCGCCGACGGTCGAGGGGGTCATCGCGCTCCTCGGCGGCGCCGTGGCCGCGGGCAGTCATCTCACGAAGACCAGCACCCGTGCCGCGGTGAACACGAGCCCGGAGCCGTTCTCCAACTGGGCGCTCAGCCTGGGCGAGGATCTGTTCGTCGTGGGTCTGGGGTACCTCGCACTGAAGTACCCCGTCGCCGCGCTCGTCGTCGTCCTCGTGCTGCTCGTCGCGATCCTCGCCTTCGCCGCGGTGATCCTGCGGACGGTGCGGCGCTGGCTGTTCCGCCGTGGGCCAGGGCCCAGGGGATCGGGCCACGGCCTGCCGGCGACCCACGGTTGACGTGGCCTCGCGCCGTCACGAGTCGTCTCGTCGGCGGTGCTCCCTGCAGTGCGCGATTGGGGTACACTCGACCCTGTCCCCAGGCATTTCGGTCTCGCCATGCACACGAGCGCCCTCAGGGCCCTCGAGTTCGATCGCATCGTCGCGGTGGTCGCGCACCTTGCCGTCACGCCTCCCGGCCGTGACCGCCTGGCGAAGCTGCGCCCGCTCACCGAGGCGGCGCGTGTCGTGGCGCTGCAGCGCGAGACGAGCGAGGGGCGGCGCTTTCTGGCCGACCACACCGGCTTCCCGCTGCGGGCACCCGCGGATCTGCCAGCCATTCTCGGGGCGCTCGGGGTCGAGGGTCGGGCCCTCGAGCCGCTCCGGCTGCTCGGCCTGGCCGACTATCTGGAGTCGATAGAGGCGACGCGGGCCGCCGTCGTCTCCCGGGGCGAGGCGTTCCCGATCCTGGCGCGGCAGGTCCGCGCTGTGGCGTCCTTCGCCCGTGAGATTGGCGAGGTACGACGGAAGATCGAGCCCTCGGGCGAGGTGGCCGACCACGCCAGTCCGGCGCTGGCCGACATCCGCGAGCGCCTCCGCAAGCAGAAGCGCCGCCTGCGCACGACGCTGGAAGGGCTGCTGCGCGGGCGCGAGACGGCAAAGTACCTCCAGGAGCAGGTCGTCACCGATCGCAACGGCCGTCACGTGCTCGTCGTCCGCGCCGAGCACCGCTCCGCCATCCCCGGCATCGTCCACGGCGGCTCGACGAGCGGCGCCAGCCTGTACGTCGAGCCGATGGACACAGTGGAGATCAACAACGACATCGTGGCACTCGGCGAGCGGGAGGCCGACGAGGTGCGCCGCATCCTGCTGGCGCTGGCCGATGCCTTCCGCGCCAGGTCCGGGGAGCTGCAGGACACGTTCGAGGCCGGTACCGCGCTCGACGTGATCCAGGCGCGGGCGCGGTTCTCGATGCAAACCGGCGCCGTGGAGCCGGCCATCGCGGCCGACGGCACGCTCGAGCTGCGCGCCGCCCGCCATCCGCTGCTGATGCGCCCCGTGCAGGAACGGCTCGCGGAGCTGGACGAGGAACCCGGCGGGCGTGGCCGGGCTCCGGAGACGCGGAGCGTCGAGCCGGTCCCGGTGGACATCCACCTGGTGCCACCGGCGCACATCCTGGTGATCACGGGTCCCAATACCGGCGGCAAGACGGTGGCGCTCAAGACAACCGGGCTGCTGGTGGCCATGGCCCAGGCGGGACTTCACGTGCCGGTCGAGGCCGGCTCGCGCCTGCCGGTGTTCCGATCGGTCTTCGTGGACATCGGCGACGAGCAGTCGATTGCGGCGAGCCTCAGTACCTTCTCGGCGCACGTCGCCAATCTCGTGTCGATGGATCGCGACCTCGCCCTGCCGGCGCTCGTGCTGCTCGACGAAATCGGCGCCGGCACCGACCCGGTGGAGGGCGGCGCGCTGGGCGTGGCGGTGATCGACCACTTCCGCGCGCGCGGCGCCCACCTGGTGGCCACGACGCACTACGACTCGCTGAAGTCCTACGCCTCGACCACAGCGGGAGTCGAGAGCGCGGCGTTCGGCTTCGACCCGGAGACGTTCGCGCCCACTTACCGGCTGATCTACGGCTCGCCCGGGCGCAGCCTCGCCATCGAGATCGCGGCCCGGCTGGGGATGCCACCGACCGTCGTCGCGGCCGCGCGCGAGAACCTGGGTGACCGGGAGCAGCAGCTCGCCGACCACCTGGCGCGGGTGGACGAGACGCTGCGCCAGCTCGAGGCCGACCGCCGGGTCGTGGCCAAGGCGCGCGCCGAGACCGCCGAGCGCGAGATCCAGCTCACGGCGCGGGAGACCGCGGTACGCGACCGCGAGCAGACCTTCCGCCGACGGCTGGACGCGCGGCTGTCGGAGGAAGTCCGGGCCGCCCGGCGCGAGATCGACGCCGTCCTCGAGCGTCTCAAGGCTCGGGTGGCGGAGCTGGAGAGCCAGGCTTCCTCGAGCATGACACCGCGGCTGAATACCGGCGAGGCCGGCAAGGCCCGCGCCGAGGCGCGGGCGGCGCTCGACCGCGTGTCGCGTCGCGCGCGAGCCCGGCCCGACCCGGGAGCCGCCCCGGCGTCCGGCGAGACGGCGGCGCATCTGCCGATCGAGCCCGGCGTGCGAGTGACGGTGGGCTCACTGGGTATCGAGGGCACCGTCGTCGAGGTGCGCGAACGCGACGCCGAGGTGGACATCCGCGGCAAGCGGATGCGCGCTCCCCTGCGCGACCTGCGCGTCACCGGCCGGGCGTCGGCCACCGGCAGGGTGAGCGTCAACGTGGACCTGCAGCCACGCGGCGGCACGCTGGCCGACCTGAACGTCGTGGGATGCACGGTGGACGAGGCCGTGTCGCGCGTGGAGAAGTTCCTCGACGACTCGACGGTTGCGGATCAGCAGGTCGTCCGTATCATTCACGGGCACGGCACGGGGCAGCTCCGGCGTGGCCTGGCCGAATTCCTCGGCGGCCACCCCCTCGTGGCGCGTGTGGCGGCGGCCCCCCCCGATCAGGGAGGATCGGGCGTGACCGTCGTGGAACTGAAGGACTAGCGCGGAGCTGAAGGACCAGCGTGGCGCTCTTTCCGCAGGCATTCATCGACGACCTGAAACGGCAGGCCGACATCGTGACCGTCGTCCAGGACTACGTGTCGCTGAAGAAGGCGGGTGCCACGTACAAGGGCCTCTGCCCCTTCCACGGCGAGAAGACCCCCTCGTTCCACGTCAACCGCGACAAGGGCTTCTTCCACTGCTTCGGGTGCGGCGTGGGCGGCGACGTCTTCAAGTTCCTGGAGCTGCACGAGAAGCTCGGCTTCCAGGACGCGGTCAAGCACCTGGCGCAACGGTTTGGCGTGACCCTGCCCGAGCTCGAGGAGAGCGGCGAGCAGCGGGCCCACGCCGCGGAGCGGGACAGCCTGCTGCGCGTCCACGAGGACGCGGCGGCCTGGTTTCGGGCACAACTCCTCTCGCCCGCCGGCCTTCGTGTGCGGAAGCAGGTCGAGGACCGCGGTATCGGCGAGCAGACGGCCGAGGCGATGGGCCTGGGCTTCGCGCCACCGTCCCGCGACGCGCTCAAGCAGACGCTTCTCGCGCAGGGGTTCACCGAGGCGCTGCTCGTCCGTGCCGGGCTGCTGGCCAAGCGCGACGACGGCTCCACGATCGACCGGTTCCGCAATCGCCTGATGATCCCCATCCGTCGCGAGACGGGCTCGGTCGTCGCCTTCGGCGGGCGCGCGGTGGACGCCGACCAGCAGCCGAAGTACCTCAACTCGCCGGAAACGCCGATCTACACGAAGGGCCGCATGCTCTACGGTCTCGACCTCGCCAGGGCGGCCATCCGGCAGACCGGCTTCGCGGTCGTCGTCGAGGGATACTTCGACTTCGGCCAGCTCCATCAGGCCGGCTTCCCCGCCCTGGCCACCTGCGGGACGGCGGTGACGCCGCAGCAGGCCCAGCAGCTCCGGCGGTTCGCGACCAGGGTCGTGCTGAGCTTCGATCCAGATGCCGCCGGCCAGGGGGCCGCGGCCAGGTCGTGCGAGCTGTTCGTGGCCGAGGGATTCGACGTCAACGTGGCCGAGCTGCCACCCGGCCAGGACCCGGACACCTTCGTGCGGCGGCAGGGCGCGCAGGCCTACCGGGAACGGCTGCGCCAGTCACGCCCGTATCTGGACTACCTGATGGAGCGCACGGCGGCCCGGCACAACCTGAACACCGACGAAGGTCGGGTCCGGTTCCTGAATGAACTGCAGCCGGTCGCGGCGCGTATTCCAGATGCCGCCATGCGCGACCGGTTCGCGGACAGGCTGGCGTTCAAGGCCAACGTGACCGACGACGTGGTCCGGGCCAAGATCCGGGAGGGGGCCGTCCAGCGGAAGACCTCGGTGGCTCCCGGCGTCCTTCAGGGGGTGGGGCGGGCCACGAACGCCGAAAAGAGCCTGATCTGGGGCCTCATGCACGATCCGGAGCCCGCCCTGGAGGCGGTTGCCGGGCTGGATCCGGAGGATTTCGAGGGGATCCCGGCCGGATCGGTGCTGGATCTGGCGCGAAAACTGGCCGAGAATAAGGGTTTCTCTCCTTCGACTCTGCTCGAGCGTCTAAGCATGACAGAGGCGCAGCTCGTGTCCGCCATCGCCGCCGAGCCGCAGCCCCCGGCATCGGCGCTCGATTCGTGCGTACGCGAGCTTCGACGCGCCCGGTACGAGCGCGAGCGCGCGGCCGTACAGCGCGAGATCGCGCAGTTGCAGACCGCGGGAGCGTCCGGCGGCGTCGAAATCAATACGCTCCTGGCACGGAAGGGCGATCTGGGCCGACTCATCCAGGCTCTCGTCATATCGGAGGATTGAACTTGTCGATTGAGGAACGCTACGACGAAGTCCGACAGTTGATCGCGGTCGGCAAGGAGAAGGGCTACCTGCTCTACGACGAGGTGAACGAGATGCTTCCCTCCGAGATCACCTCCTCGGAGGATCTCGACGAGCTCTTCAATGCTTTCGGCAGCGCCGGCATCGAGGTCGTGGATTCGGACAAGGCCTATCGCGGCGAGCGCGACTTCGACCGCGATGGCTCGAGCGACGAGCCGGAGCTCGATCTCACACCGGGCGCCCTCGACAAGACCAACGATCCGGTCCGCATGTACCTCCGGGAGATGGGGACGGTGCCGCTGCTCACCCGCGAGGGCGAGGTGGCCATCGCCAAGCGCATCGAGCGGGGCAAGCTGGCCGTGATCAAGTCGATCTCGCGCACCCCGACCATCGCCAAGCGCATCCTGCTCATGGGCGACCAGCTCCGCGCCGGCGAGCGCACGATCCGCGAGCTCGTGATCTTCAGCGACGAGGAGATCACCGACGAGGTCATCCAGGAGCGGGCCGTCGACGTGCTCGGCCAGATCGAGGCCGTGCGAAAGGCGCGCGCCAACTACGTGAAGCTGGCCGAGAAGATCGAGGCGGTCCCCAAGAAGGACAAGCGCAAGTACCGACGCGCCCGACTGAAGACCCTGCGGTCCTGGGTGGACGTGTCTCGACGGATCCGCGAGATCGAGTTCACCGAGGCCGTCAAGCGGCGGCTGGTGGACGAGGTCAAGGAAGCGGTCGACGCCGTGCAGAAGGTGCAGCGGGACGCCGAGATGATCTCCCGCTACCTGGCGCCGAAGGTCAAGACCAGGGCGCCGCGGCTCAAGGAAGAGGACAGGAAGGCGCTGCAGAAGAAGCAGCGCGAGCTGCGCCTCCAGGTCCGCCAGATGATCGACGACCTCGAGGAGACGCCCGAGCGTCTGCGGCGCACGTTCGAGGTCATCCAGCGGGGCGAGGCCCAGGCCGAGCAGGCCAAGAAGGAGCTCGTCGAGGCCAATCTTCGCCTCGTGGTCTCGATCGCGAAGAAGTACACCAACCGCGGCCTGCAGTTCCTCGACCTCATCCAGGAGGGCAACATCGGCCTGATGAAGGCGGTGGACAAGTTCGAGTACCGCCGCGGGTACAAGTTCTCCACCTATGCCACCTGGTGGATCCGTCAGGCGATCACCCGGGCGATCGCGGACCAGGCGCGGACGATCCGCATCCCGGTCCACATGATCGAGACGATCAACAAGCTGATCCGCACGTCGCGTGCGCTGGTCCAGGAGCTCGGCCGCGAGCCGACTTCGGAGGAGATCGCCAAGCGAATGGACATCCCGGTGGCGAAGGTCCGCAAGGTGCTGAAGATCGCGCAGGAGCCCATCTCGCTCGAGACGCCCATCGGCGAGGAAGAGGATTCGCACCTTGGGGACTTCATCGAGGACCGCAACATCGTGTCGCCGGCCGAGGCGGTCATCAACCTGAACCTGAAGGAGCAGACCGAGTCGGTTCTCAAGTCGCTGACGCCGCGCGAGGAGAAGGTCATCAAGATGCGGTTCGGCGTGGGCGACGGCAGCGAGCACACGCTGGAGGAGGTCGGCCAGAACTTCGCCGTCACCCGCGAGCGCATCCGGCAGATCGAGGCGAAGGCGCTGCGGAAGCTGCGGCATCCGTCGCGGTCGCGTAAACTCAAGGCGTTCCTGGAGGGACGCACGTAGCACGGGGCGGGGCTTGCCCCGCCAGAGCGCGAAGCGGCAGGAGGGCTTGCCCCGCCGAAGCACGAAGTGCGAATGCGGAGGGCTTGCCCTCCGTAGCGCGAGGCGCGTAGGAGGGCCCGTAGCTCAGCGGTTAGAGCGGCCGGCTCATAATCGGTTGGTCCCAGGTTCGAATCCTGGCGGGCCCACCAGCCTTTCGTCCCGGGGGAGGCGACGGATTCGTAATGGGGTCGGGCGTCAAGATGACGCCCCACCCCATTACGAATCTGTCGGCTCCCCCAGGGACCAGGGCTGGCAAGCCAGAGAGAAGTGGCACACGTAGGCCGAATGTCCCCAGACCTCGAACGACTCATCAAACTCCAGGAGCTCGAATCGACGATCGCCGACGCGAAGACGGCCATCGCCGCGCAACCCCAGCGTGCGACCGAGCTCGCTGCCCGGCTCGACGAGGCGCGGCAGGTGGTGGAGGCGGCGCGCGAGCGGCTGCAGCGGAACCAGGAAGCGCGGCGGGGCCACGAGAAGGACGTGGCGCTCTACCAGGGCCGCCTCTCGAAGTTCAAGGAACAGCTCATGGCGGTCAAGACCAACCGCGAGTACCAGGCCATGCAGCACGAGATCGAGACGGCGCAGCAGGACCTGGGCGCCGTGGAGGAGCGCGTGCTCGAGCGCATGGTCGAGGCCGACGACCTGACGGCGAACGTCAAGCGCGCGGAGGCGGCGCTGCAGGCGCAGACGAAGGAGATCGAGGCGGCCAGGGGCGCGCTCGCCCGGGAGGTCACCGCGCAGGAGACGGCGCTGGCGAAGGCGACCGAGGCGCGTGCGACCCTGATCACCAGCATGGAGACGCAGCACGTGGCGCTCTTCGAGCAGGTGGCCAGAGCGCGCAAGGGGGTGGCCATCTGCAGCGTGACGCGCGACGGCCTCTGTTCCCTCTGCCACGTGCGGCTGCGCCCATCGGTGCTCCAGCACCTGCGTAGCAACGACGAGATCATCCAGTGCGAGAGCTGTCGCCGCGTGCTCTACTGGGTGCCTCCGCCTCCGCCCGTGGAGCCGCCGGTCGTCCACGCATAGCGGATTCCGGCCCCTCAAGGCGTCGCGTGAACCAGCCCTCCCTCTTCGGTCCCGCCGGCGGCGGCTTCGCGACCGCCAACGTCGACGGCGGCTCGCGCGGCAACCCCGGCCCTGCCGGCTACGGCGTGCGCATCGAGCGCGAGGACGGCTCGGTCGTGGAGCTGAAAGAGGCCCTCGAGACGTGCACCAACAACGTGGCCGAATACCGGGGCTTGCTGGCGGCGCTGCGCTGGGCGGCCGACCACGAGGTCGCCGCGTTCCGCGTGCGCTCCGATTCCCTGCTCCTGGTGAAGCAGATGCGTGGCGAGTACCGCGTGAAGAACGCCGGGCTCCAGCCGCTCCATGCCGAGGCGCGCAGCCTGGCGCGCCGCATCGGGAAGGTCACCTTCGAGCACGTGCGGCGTGAGCTGAACACGGAGGCCGATCGCCTCGCCAACGAGGCGATGGACGAGGCCGCTACCCAGTAACGGCGGGCGTTCCAACATCAGTCGATGAAGAGTCGAGCGGGCGACGCCGGGGTGTCCCCGCCCGTCCTCTGCGCTATCGGCGCCTGCGGGCGGGCGGGGGCCCCTCCCCGGCGCCACCCGCTCGACGGGGCATCGACCCGCGGCGATCCGCCGGCGAGTGGATGGATCGCAGCGCCGTGCGTCAGATGGCGAACCGCCAGATCGCGCCGACGACCATCGGCAGCGTCAGGCCAGCCACGAGCGCCAGGAACCACGGCGCGGTCCCCGCTTCGAACCTGGTGAGCAGCCAGAACCACCCGGCGGTGAACGCGAGCGCCAGTGCCGTGGTGCCGAGCAACGAGATGAGATCGTCGCCGTTCAGCAGGCTGAGAATGGCGACAGCCGCCGTGTAGATCGCCGCGCAGAGCAGTGGCCGCTCCGTCGCGACCAGGAGCCGGAGTACGCCGACGAGCACGAGGATGCCGATGAGAGACGTCATCAAGCCGCTCGCTCTCGCGCAGCAACCCGTTCGTCATCACGAGCACCTGGTCCGCCGGCACGGCGCGAACCGTCCGGTACGCCACCTCGCGGACCTGGTAGCACGGATCCCAGTATTCCGGTGTACCGCGCTCGCACAGCCGGACCGCGACTGTCGTGCAGCGTGTGATCGTCCAGCAGGCGCGCGCCGAGCTTCCGCGCCACGTCTCGACCGACGGTGAGCTTGCCGGAGCCGGGCCAGCCGTTGATGTGCACGATCATCGAGAGTCTCCGACGAGACCGCCGCGAGCGGTAGCACTAATATGCTACTATCCGGGCATGACCAAGGAAGTGACCCTTCGCCAGGCCGGCGGGTCCGTCAGTGCCACGCTGCCCAAGGATATGGCGGATCGCCTCCGGCTCGAAGCCGGCGACCGCATTCTCGCCGTGGAGACCGATCGGGGGATCCTCCTGACACCCTACGATCCCGAGACCGAGCGCGCCATGAGGATCGCCGCGCGTGCCGCCAAGAAGTACCGCAACGCTCTTCGCGAACTGGCGAAATAGAGCGTGGCGAAGAGGCGCTCTCGGGAACCCAGCTGGGTCGGGCGCGTCGTCGTGGACGCCATCCACGACGAGCAATCGCGGGAGCACGGCGGCCTGCCGGGAATCCGAGGCGAGAACGCCCTCGAGTCCGCGCTCGCACGCCCGGAGCAGAAGTGGCACTACGGCCACCGAGTGGATCTCGCGACCCTTGCCGCAGCCTACGCCTTTGGCTTCGCCCGGAACCATCCGTACCGCGATGGCAACAAGCGCATCGCGTTTCTTGCCATGGTCACGTTTCTGGGCCTGAACGGCTACGATATGACGGCCACTAACGCAGAGGTGCTTGGCGAGATGCTGGCCCTTGCCGAGGGGTCCCTCTCGGAGGACGCGCTCGCAGACTGGATCCGCGAGCACAGCGTCAAGCGGAAGTAGCTCGGGCTCGCCGGGCTATTCCGCCCGAAGGGTCACGGCCGGATCGACGCTGAGCGCCCGGCGGGCGGGAATCAGCGTCGCAAAGACGGCTGCGGACACCAGGACGAGAAGGACGATCGCATACGTCACCGGATCTCGGGGGCTGAGGCCGTACAGATAGCCTCCAAGCACGCCGCCAGCGGCCTGTGCACCCAGGAGGCCCACGAACAGACCGCCCACCAGCGGCCACGACACGCGCGCGGCCAGCAGGTGCAGGATGTTCCAGGTGCGGGCACCGAGAGCCAGACGCACGCCGATCTCGCGCCTGCGCTCGCTGACGACGAACGAGAACGCGCCCAGCGTGCCGACTGCAGCGAGGAGGAGCGCCACCACCGCGACGCCCGCGGCCACCTTCGCGCCCAGAACGGAGGAATCGAGCTGCCTACGAAGCTCGGGAGCCAGATCGTCGACTTCGGGTGAGGCTCGTGGAACGACGGCCCGGACGATATCGAGGACACGGGCGACCGTCGCCGGATCGTTTCGCGCCAGCACGGCCTGGAACGGCCCTGCACGCCGGTAGTAGATCGGCGATTGAGTGTAGAACAGCTCCGTGCGAACGTCTCCCACGACACCGATCACACGCTTCTCACTGTCGCCGTCGAAGAACACCCGACCCAGCGCGGACTGATCCGGCCAGAACGACCGGGCCATGGACTCGTTGACGACGACGTCGTCGTGCGAAGAGCTTTCGCTGAAGAGGCGGCCAGCGACGAGAGGAATCCCGACGGTCTCGAAGTATCCCGACGTCACGTCGTGTGTGACGACTCTCCTGTTCGCAGACTCTGGTTCGCCCGGGAGTCGTACGGTGTAACTCGCGATGTGAGCCGTGAAGGGCGGGAATAGTGTGCCAGCGACCGGCCCGATGCCTGCCTCTCGGGCCGCGTCCAGGATGCCCCTTCCGAGCTGCTCCCGCTCCGCGGGAGCGTACGCATCGCGGGGCACGAAGGGCCGGATCGCAGCCACTTGACCAAGATCGAAGCCGAGACCGGAACTTCCGGCATGCTGAACGGCCCGCGCGAGGAGCACGGCGCCCACCAGGAGGACAACGCCGATCGCGACCTGAGCGCCGAGCAAGGACGCCCGGAGCCGCGCCGCGCCGGCGCTGACGACGCGACTGCCGCTGCCAGGGCGCGTCACGCGCAGCGCCGGAAGCGCGCCAGAGAGCATCGTGACTGACAGCGCCAGGCCGAAGACGAACACCAGAGTACGCCCGTTCACGCTCAGGACGTCCGGCCGCACCCACCCGAAGGAGCCGAGGACGGCGGGCAGCACTTGCCACGCCAGGATGAGAGACACAACGGCGCTCATCGTCGCGAGCACCAGCCCCTCGACGAGAAGTTGACGCACCAGACGTCCGCGCCCGGCCCCGAGCGACTGTCGTACTTCGAGCTCGCTGCGACGTGAGACGCCGCGGGCGAGCTGGAGGTTGCCGACGTTCGCACATCCGAGAAACAGCGTGAGGATGGTGGCCGCTGACAGGAGGGAGTAAATCTGCCGCGCCCTGCCGGCTCCCTGCCAGTTGTAGATCCACTCAGTGCCCGTGACGGAGACCTCCGCCGGAATGACACCGTGCTCGGCTGCGAACTGCGCCATGAGGGGCTTGACTTCGGCCTCGGCCGACTTCCTGTCTGCGCCTGGCGCCAAACGCCCCACGAGCTCGACGCCCCAGAACCCAGGGTCGTTGAACAGCCGCCGCACCTGCTCGTCACCAGGAGAAAGCACAGCCTTCGCGTGCAACGCCACCCATGCCGCCGGAGCCTCCGACAGGCGTGCATCCCTCGCGCCGGGAGCCGTCACTCCAACGACGGTGAACGCCACGTCCTCGACACGGAGGACTGCACCAAGAGCTCGCTCGGGCCCGCCGAGCTGCTCTTCAGCCACGCGGTGGCTCACGACGGCGACTGCTTCGGCTCCCGGCGTGTCGTCGGACGGCAGGAGCGCACGGCCCGCGACAACCGGAATCCGCAGCACGTCGAAGTAGCTTCCGCTGACGAGGCGGACTGGCTGTGGCTCCGCGTCGGGCCGCCCGCCGAGGCGGAGCATTTCCGTCGTCAGGGCGGCGACGTCGAGCGTCCGCGCGTGCTCGCGGAGGTGTCGATAGGCCACGAGGCTCGTTTCGAAGAACCATCCGTTCGTCACCGGCTGCTTCGTGACCATTACGGCAACCCGGTCGACCTGCGGCACGGGCCACGGCCGGAAGAATAGTGACTCCGTCGTCGTGAACACGCCAGTGGTCAGCCCCATGGTGACGACCAATACGGCCAGAGCAGGTAGTGTGAAGCCCGGGCTGGCCCACAGGCTGCGAACGGCGAACCGGGCGTCCTGCCACAGGCTCTCGAGCCACGGGGCGATCCAGACTGCGCGAGACAGCTCGCGGGCGAGCGTGCGGTTGCCGACGCGCCGCGCGGCCTCGTGGCGGGCGTCCTCCGGGGAGACACCCCTGGCCCGCGCGTCGGACTCAGCGAGCGCGCGGTGCGTCTCGAGCTCTTCCCGGAGGTCCGCGTCGAAGTTCCGGTACCGGAGACGCGCGCGCAATCGGCGAAGGAATCTGCCCATCGGAGTCCCCTGTCAGGCCGTCTCGAGCACCTGGCGAATGGCCGCCACCATCTGGTCGAAGTCCACGCGTTCGGTGGCGAGCCGCTTCCGGCCGGCCTTCGTCAGCGAGTAGTAGCGCGCGCGGCGGTTGTTCTCCGACACGCCCCACTCCGCCTCGACGTCGCCGTTGAGGAGCAGCCGCTGAAGAGCTGGATACAGCGAGCTCTCCCCGACCTGCAGGACGTCGGAGGAGAACACCCGGATGCGCTGAGCGATGCCGTAGCCGTGCGCCGGCTCACGACTGAGCACCCGCAGGATCAGCAGGTCGAGCGTGCCGCGCAGCAGGTCCGGGGGCTCGGGCGTGCGTGCCATCTGTCTCCCATCAGGTTTCGATGGGAGAAGCTAGCACGGCTCGGGAACGAACGCAAGGCAGGCGGCGCGGGCCGCCTCAGGCCAGCCAGTTCTCGACCTTGAGGGCGGGGACGCGCTTGAACTCGGCGAGGTTGGCCGTGACACAGACGGCGCCGATCGCGCGGGCGTGCGCGGCGATCAGCATGTCGTTGGCGCCGATAGGCGTGCCCCTGCGCTCGAGCGCCACCCGTATGGCGGCGTAGTGACGACTGACGTCGGCTTCGAGCGGCAGCACGGTCATGGCGCTCAGCACCGCCTCGACCTGTCTCGTGAGCCGTCGCGACCCGCGTCTGGCCGCTCCGTACCGCATTTCGCAGGTCACGATGACGCTGGTGACGACGGCGTCTTCACCGACACGGGCAATGCGACCCGCAACGGGCCCCTGGGGCTGCCGGACGAGCTGCGAGAGGATGCTGGTATCGAGGAGATAGGACCGCGCAGCCATGCTCAGAGATCCACGGGCTCGGCCGGCAATGACGCGATCGGCGGCACGTCCTCGTGGAGCGGTTTCAGCTCGGCCAGCACGGCGAGCAGCGACGGCCGGGAGACGGGCTCCACGACGAGGCGCCGCCCCTCCTTCCGCAGGATCGCGTCGTTGCCGGGCAGCTCCAGATCCCGCGGGATTCGGAGCGCCTGGTTGCGACCGTTCCTGAAGAGTCGAACGTGGCGCTCGGTCTCCATGGCGACCTCCTGTGCATATGTCAGGCATATGCTACAGGGAGATCTCTCGACAGGCAAGCCCCGCGGTCCACTAGACGCCTTGAGGGGCCGGAATCCATGAAGATGAGTCACGTTTCATCCGGCCCCTCAAGGCGTCTCGCCCCGCGTTCCGCGGGGCTAAGCCAACACTTTAGCAGTGACGCGAAGCGTCACTGCGAGCGAGGCCCGCCTCAGACCCTGGACATGCTCGACGGTCTGAGGCGGGCCTCGCTAGACTGCTGGCATGGCTCACATCCTCGGACTTGCCGGCAGCCTCCGGCAGGCTTCGTTCAATGGCTGGCTGCTGCGCGCTGCGGCAGAGGTGGCTCCGGCGGGCACGACGGTCGAGATCGCATCGATCCACGGCATTCCGCTCTACGACGCCGATGCCGAGGCCGCCGAGGGCGTCCCGCCGGTCGTGGAGGCGCTCAAGAACCGGATCGCCGCCGCCGACGCGCTGCTCATCGCCACGCCCGAGTACAACAACAGCATTCCCGGCGTGGCGAAGAACGCGATCGACTGGCTGTCGCGGCCGCCGGCCGACATCGTGCGGGTGTTCGCGAATCGCCCCGTCGCGATCATCGGTGCCACACCGGGACTCGGCGCCACGGCGCTCGCGCAGGCGGCGTGGCTGGCGGTCTTCCGCACGCTGCGGATGCGACCGTGGTTCGGCGAGCGGCTGATGGTCGCGAGCGCCAGGAACGTCTTCGACGCGGAGGGCAGACTGACCGACGAGGCCGTTCGAAAGAAGCTCGCCTCCTTCATCAAGGGGTTCGCCGAGTTCGTTGACGGGCGCGGGTAGGCCAGCCGATGGCTCGCGTCGGCTTTCTCGGCCTCGGCAACATGGGGATCGGCATGGCGGGCCGGCTGCTCGCCGCCGGCCACGAGGTGCGGGTCTGGAATCGCACCTCCCCCCGGGCCGAAGCTCTGGCTGCGAGCGGGGCCCTCGTGGCCTCGTCACCGGCGGAGGCCGCCGCCGGTACCGACGTGGTCTTCTCGATGGTGGCCGACGACGACGCCTCGCGCGCCATCTGGACGGGCGACGGCGGTGCGCTCGGCAGGATGCCGTCGCGCGCTCTGGCGATCGAATGCTCGACGCTCTCGGCGGCGTGGGTTGCCGAGCTCTCGGCAGCGGCCTCGGCCCGTGGCGTGCGCTACGTCGATTGTCCCGTCACCGGACTGCCTTCTGTCGCGGCGGCTGGCGGGCTCACGCTGCTCGTCGGCGCCGATCCGAGCGACCTCCAGGCCGCGCGGCCGTATCTGGACCAGGTGTCCGAGCGCGTCATCCACTTCGGCCCGGTGGGCGCCGGCACGGCCTACAAGCTGATCGTGAACCTGATGGGCGCCGTCCAGATCGCGGACGCCGCAGAGGGGATGGCGATGGCGGCGGCCGCGGGGCTGGATCTGGAACAGGTCGCCGAGGCGCTGTCGCTCGGTCAGGCCGGAAGCCCGCAGGTTGCGCGCACCGCGAAGCTCATCGCGGCCGACCAGCACACGCGAGAGGTCGTCTTCGCGTCGCGGCTGCGGCTGAAGGATACGGCCTACGGGGTGCGGCTGGCGCGGCAGCTCGGCCTGGACGCCCCCTTCGGGGCCACCGCCGAGCGCCTGTATGCCGCGATGGTGGATGCCGGCCTCGGCGAGCTCAACGACAGCGGCGTCGTCCGCCTGCTCGGCCGGCGGAACGCCGGGGGCACGTCGTGAGCGGCTCCAGCCCCGTCCGAGCGCCCTGCCCCTCGGCGGCGGTGCCAGGTCAGTGGCTCCCGGGGGCCCGGGACGCCGCTCCGGGGCTACAATGCTCCTGTGCGGGAATCAACCCTGGGAGATGTTTCCATGGCGAGCCGAACAATCGTAGTCTGCGCCGCATCGCTTGCAGCGGTCATCGTCGCGGTCCCGTTCCAGTCGATCGACGCAAGGGCTCAGGGCTCGTCGAGCGAGGTGACGTTCTACAAGGACGTGCTCCCCGTGCTCCAGGACAACTGCCAGACGTGCCACCGCCCCGGCGAGATGGCGCCGATGTCGTTCACGACGTACCCGGAAACCCGCCCGTGGGCGCGGGCGATCGGCCAGGCCGTGAGCGGCCGTCAGATGCCGCCCTGGTTCGCCGAGACCGGGCACCGGCCGTTTCTGAACGATCGCACGTTGAGCGACGACGAGCTGCACACGCTGCTCGGCTGGATCGACGGCGGCGCCCCGGCCGGCAACCCGGCCGATGCTCCCGAACCCCGGACGTGGGTCGACGGCTGGAATCTCGAGCCGGACATGATCGTCGAGATGCCCATCGACTTTCCGATCCCGGCCGAGGGCACCATCAACTACCAGAACGTCAAGGTGAAGGTGAACTTTCCCGAAGACGTCTGGGTCATTGCCGCCGAGATGCGCGCCGGCAACACCGAAGTCGTCCACCACATGCGCGCCAACGTCCTCCCGCCGGATTCCGGGTTCATGAAGGACGCCGAGTACGGCGTCGCCTACGAGAACGGCGACCCGGTGCTCGGCCAGCGGGATCCGAAAGTGGATCTGCTGGGCAAGTACAACCCCGGACTCGGAGCCCAGGACTTCGCCCTGTTCGAATCGGCCAAGTTCGTCCCGGCAGGATCGGACATCGTCTTCAACCTGCACTACACGGCCGTGGGCAAGGCGACGACGGACCGGTCCCGGGTGGGACTGGTCTTCGCGAAGGAGCCTCCCAGGAAGCGCTACTACGTCAGCGAGGGCCCGACGGCGCTGAACCTGGCCATCCCTGCGGGCGACCGGAACGCCGAGGTCGTGTCGGAGCTCACGACGACCGCGCCCATGGAGCTGGTCTACCTCCAGCCGCACATGCACCTGCGCGGCAGGGACATGGAGTTCCAGCTCCACTACCCGAACGGCGAGTCCGAGACCGTCTTCAAGGGCGTCTGGAACTTCGACTGGCAGCTCGGCTATGAGCTGGAGGTACCCGTCGACATCCCCGTGGGTACGCGGATGGTCGTGATCGCCCACTACGACAACTCGGCCGCGAACCGGTTCAATCCGGATCCGACCGAGCTGGTGGTCTGGGGACCGCAGAACTGGCACGAGATGCAGAACTGCTTCATCGGCGTGCTGATCGACCCCGGCATCGATCCCGCGTCGATCTTCGAGACGACGGGCCCGAGCCTGCTGCCGCGGGGGACGTCCGGGCCGACGCTGGCGGCATTGCAGGATTGACCCGGCACGCTTGACCTGAAGCTTCTCAGCCGTAGAGATAGCTGCAGGCGATGATGGCGCCGGCCATTCCGGCCACGTCGGCGCTGAGACCCGCCGCGAGGGCGTGGCGCATGCGCCGGACCTGCACGGCGCCGAAGTACACCGCCAGGATGTAGAACGTCGTGTCGGTGGCCCCCTGCATCGTGCTCACGAGGTAGCCGGTATAGCTGTCGGGCCCGATGGCCGGATCCTGGATGATGGCCACCATGACGCCGAAGGCACCCTGGCCGGACAGCGGTCGCAGCAGGGCCATCGGGAGCGCCTCCGCCGGCATCCCGACCAACGAGGTCACCGGTCCCACCGTGCCGACGAGCATCTCGAGCGCCCCGCTCGCACGAAACATCCCGACGGCCACGAGAATCGCCACGATGTACGGGATGATCCGCACGGCAACCTGGAATCCTTCGCGTCCGCCGTCGACGAGCACCTCGTACACTCGCACGCCTCGCGCCATCCCGAAGCCGAGGAACAGGATTACGAGACCCGGAATGATCCATGGCGCCACCTCACGGCCGTAGATGACGGCAAGGACGATCCCGATGCCGACGAGCACGAAGCCGGTCATCGACGCCCAGACGGGATAGGCCTCGTCGGTCGTTTCCGCCATCGCGGCGTCCACTGCGAGCGATGGTGACGGCTCGGCGGGCCCGGCCGCATCGCCTGCCGTGTCGTCGTCCACAACGATCGGCGACCATCGCTGGTACAGCTTCGCGGCGAGCACGCCGATCACGGTCGCCAGAGCGCTGGCGAAGAGCGTCGTGGGCAGGATACCGGCGGGATCGGTGGATCCCGAGGCGATCCGTGTCGCGATGACGCCCGTTGGCAGCAGCGTGACGGCAGAAGTATTGATGGCCAGGAAGAGCACCATGGCGTTGGTGGCAGTGCCCTTCCGTGGGTTCAGCGTATCCAGCGCCTGGATGGCGCGGATGCCGAACGGCGTTGCCGCGTTCGTCAGGCCCATCGCGTTGGCGCCCATGGTCAGGATCATCGCGCCCATGGCCGGGTGGTCCGGTGGGACATCCGGGAAGAGGCGCACCATCACCGGCCGCATCGCCTTGGAAAGGATCTTGAGCATGCCACCGGCCTCGACCACCTTCATCAGGCCGAGGAACAGGGTCATCATGCCCACGAGACCGATGGCCAGCGTCACGGCGTTTCCCGCCGACTCGGCCACCGATGCCGTCAGCGCGTTCATGGGCGATACGGCGTCGGGCGACGGAGCCACCCAGACGAGCTGACGCCCGGCGCTGACGAGGAAGGCGATGGCGACGATGGCGAAGAAGACGACGTTCACGAGGCCCGGGCCCTGATGTTACGGGAATCGGCCGCGTCAGGACAGCGCGATCACGTTGTCGCGCGGATGGCGGCGACGAGCCGCCCCGCCTTCTCCTTCTCTGCCCGGTACGAGGTGAGCACGTCGAGGTGCATGGCGGTGCAGAGCCCCGCGACGTGAATCTGATCCGGGGGCACGCCGGCGAGCAGGAGCTGATCGCGGTTGGCGCCGGCAACGTCGAGGTGCAGGGGCCCGCGAGCCCGCGAGCCGCGCGGGGGCGGCAGCGAGACGAACCAGCGATCGATCAGGTGCCGCTCGTGACCGGCGGCCGCGAAGGCGTCGACCAGCTCGGGTCCCACCTCGTAGCAGCAGGCCCCGATGCACGGGCCGATGGCGGCCACCAGATCGGCGGCCCGGCTGCCGAATTCCCGGCCGAGCGCCTCCACGCCGGCCACCGCCGCGGAGGCCGCCGTACCGCGCCAGCCGGCATGCACGGCGGCCACGACGCCGCGGGCGCGATCGGCCATCAGCAGCGGTACGCAGTCGGCCGCCCGCACGGAGACGGCGATGTCCGTGTCGCTCGAGACCAGCACGTCGGCCTCGACTCCCGGATCGAGACCGGTACCGTCACGGACGACGACGACGTGCCGCCCATGCACCTGACGGACGCTGGCGACCGTACGCGACGCGACCGCCGCCTCGAGCCACGCCGGACCGTGGTGCGAGGACAACGACAGGTGACGCGTCGAGAAGACGTGCGGAGTGAGCGCCTGAAGCGGCGCGCACCGGAGGCCGGCGCCCCAGGCTTCGGCCGACCAGGCAAAGGCGTCCGGCACGTCCGGCAGGCTCGTGTACGATGAGGGCGTCACCATGACGATTATAGGAACCGGGATGGACGCGACCGAGATCGCGCGCATCTCCGAGACGATCGACCGTTACGGCGACCGCTTCGTCCGGCGGGTGTTCACCGAGGGCGAGATCGCCTACTGCCGCCGGAAGCGCGACTTCGCCCCGTCCTTCGCGGCCCGCTTCGCGGCCAAGGAAGCCACCATGAAGGCGCTCGGCACGGGCTGGTCCCGCGGCGTCCACTGGGCGGGGATCGAGGTGGTCCGCCGCCACGGCCCGCCGACCCTCGCGTTCCACGGAGGCGCCGCCGAACGGTTCGCCCGGCTCGGCTGCACGGGCTCCCTGCTGACGCTCACGCACTCGCGGGATCTGGCCATCGCCCACGTCATGCTCCTGCGGGAGTGACAACCAGAAGTGACAACCAGGGTGGACGGCGCGCAGGTGCGACCGCCCGCCCGCCCCGAGGCCCCTCATCCAACCTGCCTCCGGACAGCCATTTCCGCCGACAGATCCCGACGTGCTCCCGCGGCCCCGCCGTTGCTCTGTCCCCCGTCAGGTCGGGGGAACGGAGGACGACGTGGTCGTGCGAATCGAGCCGTACGGAAAGAGCAGCCCGGCCGGCAAGCTGGCCGACGCGGAGATTCACTTCACCGAAGGGCCGCTCGAGGGACTCAAGCTGATCGGATTCTCCGTGTGGGAGCGGCGCGCCGGCGGCGCCCGCAGCGTGACCTTTCCGGCGCGCCAGTACACCGTCAACGGCGAGCGGCGATCCTTCGCCCTGCTGCGCCCGGCCAACGGCGAGAGCGGTACGCACGACCGGATTCGCGAGCTGATTCTCGCCGCCTACGCCGATCACGAGCAGCAGACGGCCGTTTCGGCGTAATCCGGACACGTGCGACGAGGTGCGGCGGGCCATCAATGGTCTGCGCATCCCGGCCAGGCCACTCCCGGCACGGAGGCGATGCTCGACGCCATGGCCGGCGGCGCGACGCTCGAGGTGCCGGCACTGTGGCCGACGGAGGTCGCCAACTCGGACGGCTGGGCTCGCGGTGCGCCTCGACCACGAGATGTGGGAGTGAGCCTCTACGGCGTCTCCTGCAGCACGGTCAGCAGGCGCGCGTTCTCCTTCTGGCGCTTCGGCGGAAGGGTCCACTCGGCGCGGAGGGCCTTGTCGGCCTCGGCGCGGAAGAAGCTGTCCTTCATGCCGCCGTCGATGATGTCCCAGGGAAGCACCCGGTCCTGCGAGCGGTCGCGGTAGACGAAGAAGTCCGCGTCCACGCCGGCCTCCCGCACGGCCGCCCGCCAGTTGCCGCCGTTGCGCTCGGCCGCCTCGATGGCGGGCGCCACGCGGCGGTCGCCCAGCGAGAGCAGCGCCTGGTAGAAGGAGTGCCGTTCGGACTTCACGTTCACGTAGACGTTGTCGATTCCGCTCGTCAGCTCGCGCACCCGCCGGATCGTGCGCTCGACGCTCGCCTCGTCGGTCATCGGCAGCCACTGATAGGCGGTTCCCGGCTTGGGCACGAGGGGATTGACGCTCCCGACGATCCGCCCCACCCGACCGCGCGAACGGGCGTGTTTCAGCATCACCTCGCGCAGCTCGAGCGTGAGATCCCGGATGGCTACCAGGTCGTCGTCGGTCTCGGTGGGAATCCCGAGCATGTAGTACAGCTTCAGGTTCTCCATGCCCGACTCGAAGATGAGCTCCGCCGCGCGCAGAATCTCGTCGTTGGTGACCGTCTTGTTGACGACGCGGCGCAGCCGGTCCGAGCCGGTCTCCGGCGCGATGGTCACCGTGCGCTCGCCGCTTTCGCGGAGCAGGCGCAGGATCGTGGGCGTCAGGTCGTCGAGCCGCAGCGAGGCCGGGCTGATGCTGTAGCCCATCCCCACGAGCTGCGTCAGCATGTCCTCGATCTCCGGGTGATCGCAGAGCGCGATCGAGACGAGCCCGATACGGCTCGACCAGGGTCTGGCCCGTCCGGCGAGTTCGAGGATGCGGTCCTTCGGGAAGGCGCGCACGGGCAGGTAGTTGTAGCCGGCCCAGCAGAACCGGCAGAGGTTCGCGCAGCCGCGGACCACCTCGACCAGTAGACGCGAGCCGAACTCGGTCTCCGGCGTGAAGATGGTGGTGGCTGGCGGATCGACGGCCTCGGTGGTCCTCAGGGCGGCCTTGCGAACGACCGGCGGCGCGCCGGTGCCTGGCCGGGGCACGAAGGCCTCGATGGTCCCGTCGCCGCCGTATTCGACGTCGTAGAAGGCCGGCACGTAGAAGCCGCGCTCTCCCGCCAGACGCCGGAGGGCCTGGTCGCGGTCCTCCGCCTCGCGCAGCGCCCGCACGAAGGGGGGCACGAGCGCCTCCCCCTCCCCGGCGGCGATCACGTCAGCGAAGAGCGCGAGCGGCTCGGGATTGACGAAGGTCACGGCGCCGCCGATGACGACGAGCGGGTCGCGCGCGGTCCGAACGGCGGCACGCGGTGCCAGGCCCGCCAGCCGCAGCATCGTCAGCACGTTGGTGTAATCCCACTCGAACGACACGGAGAACGCGAAGACGTCGAGCTCGCGAACCGGCGTCTGGGATTCGATCGTCACGAGCGGCGTGCGCGACGCCAGCCACGCGGCCACCTCGCTCCGCCCGGGCAGGAACACGCGCTCGCAGACGACGTCGGGCTCGGCGTTGAGCAGCGTGTAGGCGGTCTGGAAGCCCAGGTTGGACATCCCGACGAAATAGGTGTTGGGAAAGGCCAGTGCCACGCGAAGCCGCCCGCCGTGCGGCTTGCGGACGACGCCCCGCTCCTTGGACAGGAGCGCACGCGCACGCTCGTGCTGGGACCAGGACTGGGACATGGAGGCGACCGGAGCGAGCCCGGATCGAGGCGAACGCCGTGGCGGACGGCGCCGCCTCGCGCGGCGGCTCCCACCGGACTCGATCAGTCTAGCACCAGCCCCGGCCGCCTCCGGCCTCAGCTCTGGCGGCGGAGGAAAGCCGGCACGTCGAGCGGCGACGACCCCTCCCCGCCGTCGAGCGACAGTCCCGCCGCCCCCACACGCGCCGCAGACAGCCCCACCTGCGGCCGGCGGCTGATGCCGACCTGCGCCGAGGCCTGCACGACGGGCGCACCGGTCTGGGACCCGTTGTCGGTACGGCTGGCCTGGACCGCCGACGGCCGATCCCTGACGGCCTCGGCCCGCGCGGACTCGCTGTAGATGCCGAGGTCCACCGGCGTCTCCATCCCGCCGGCCGACGTGCGCGCCGGCGCGCGGCGCTCGAATCCGGTGGCGATCACCGTGATCTTCACGCGATCGGTGAGGCCGGGATCGACCACGGACCCGAAGATGATGTTGGCGTCCTCGTGCGCGGCTTCCTGGATCACGCACGACGCCTCGTTCACCTCGAGCAGGGAGAGATCCGGCCCGCCGGTCACGTTGATGATCACGCCGCGCGCGCCGTGCACCGAGCTGTCCTCGAGCAGCGGGCTCGAGATGGCCTTCTGCGCCGCCTGCATCGCCCGGCCGTCGCCCTCGGCCGTGCCCGTGCCCATCATCGCCACGCCCATGCCCGACATGATCGTCTTGACGTCGGCGAAGTCGAGATTGATGAGGCCCGGCACCAGGATCAGATCCGAAATGCCCTGAATGGCCTGGCGGAGCACGTCGTCGGCCATGCTGAAGGCGTCGGTCATCGACGTCTTGCGCTCGATGATGGAGAGCAGGCGCTCGTTCGGAATCGTGATGACGGTGTCCACGCACTCGCGGAGCGCCTCCAGTCCTGCCTCCGCCTGCGTGGCGCGCTTGCGGCCCTCGAACCGGAACGGCCTGGTGACGACGGCGATCGTCAGCGCACCCAGCTCGCTCGCCAGGCTGGCGATGACCGGCGCCGCCCCCGTCCCCGTGCCCCCACCGAGGCCCGTGGTCACGAAGATCATGTCGGCCCCCGACAGCGCCTGGATGATCGCGTCGGTGTCCTCGAGCGCGGCCTGCCGGCCGATGTTCGGGTCGGCGCCGGCGCCGAGGCCCTTGGTCAGCTTGTGGCCGATCTGGATCTTCACGCCGGCCTTGTTGTGATCGAGCGCCTGGACGTCGGTGTTGGCGACGATGAACTCGACACCGCCGAGCCCCACCTCCACCATTCGATCGACGGCGTTGCTGCCGCCGCCGCCCACGCCCACGACCTTGATCTTGGCGCCGGTGCGTTGTTCAGGCGCGAGTGTCAGCCGCAACTCGTCCTTCTCGCCTCTTCTTGCGTTGGAACTGCTCATGAAGCCTCCACGAAAAGGTTCTGCGTTCAGGGTTCAGAGTCCTGGGCATCAGAAGAACTCTTTGAAGATCCATCTCAATTGCGACACAACTCGAGCGAAAGCTCCTCCACCCGGTCTCCCCTCAGGCTGTCGGTTGCGATGGGCGTAGAGCACCACGCCGACCGGCGTGGCGAACGACGGACTCGCGATGTGATCGGCCAGCCCGCCCACGCCGAGCGGCGTGCCGCGCCTGATCGGCAGGTCGAAGATTTGCTCGGCGATCTCCGGCATCCCCTCGAGGATGGCTCCGCCACCCGTGAGGACGATGCCCGAGTTGAGCGACTTCTCGTAGCCGGCGCGGTGAATCTCGTCCCAGACGAGGTGGAAGATCTCCTCCGCGCGAGGCTGCAGGATCTCCGACAGGATCCGGCGCGCCATCAGGCGGGACTTCCGGCCGCCGACGCTCGCCACCTCGATCGTGTCGTCCTCGTCCACCATCGACGACAGCGCGCACCCGTTCTTGCGCTTCACCTTCTCGGCGTCCGGGATGGGCGTGCGAAGGCCGACGGCGATGTCGTTGGTGAAGTGATCCCCGCCCACGGCCACGACGGCCGTGTGCCACAGGTGCCCGCGCTCGTAGATCGCCAGGTCCACCGTGCCCCCGCCCACGTCCACCAGCGCCACTCCCAGCTCCTTCTCGTCGGCGGTGAGCACCGCCTCGGCCGCCGCGAGCTGGTCGATGACCGTGTCGACGACTTGCACGCCGGCGCGGTTGACGCAGGCCACCAGGTTCTGCGTGAACGACACCGCGCCGGTCACCACGTGCACGTTGACCTCGAGCCGCGACCCGGTCATCCCCTCCGGCGCGCCGATGCCGTCCTGCTCGTCGACGACGAAGTCCTGCGGCAGCACGTGCAGAATCTCGCGTCCCGTCGGCAGCGCCACCGCCTTGGCCGCGTCGATGGCGCGGCGGACGTCGTCGCGCGTCACCTCGCGGTTCTTGCCGGCCACGGCCACCACGCCACGGCTGTTGAAGCCCTTGACGTGCGGGCCCGACACGGCGAGGTGCACCACGTCGATCTCGATGCCGGCCATCAGCTCGGCTTCCTCGATCGCCTTCTTGATCGACTCCACCGCGGCCTCGAGATTGACGACCACGCCGCGCTTGATCCCGCGCGACTCGGCGACACCGATGCCGACGATCTGCAGGCTGCCGTCATCGAGGCTCTCGCCCACCACGCAGATGACGGTGGAGGTCCCGACGTCGAGCCCCACCACGTACCGCTCCTTGCCAGCCACGTTCTCTCCTTACGCGCCGGACTCCGGCCCGGCGCCGCCCGCCTCAGCCACCGTTGCTCTGTGACGGCCCGACGAACACGCGCTCGTCGTACCGCAAGTCCACGTAGCTCGCTCCAGGCGCCTGCTCTCTCACCAGGGGCCGCACGTCCAGGTACGCCTGCAGCCGCTCGGCGAAGCGCTCGACCCCGACGCTCACGAGCGCCTCGTCGCCCTCGAGCACCAGCACGGCGTTCCGCGCGTCGGTGACGTCGATCTGCGACACCTCGTTCGCGAGTCCCGGAAGGCCCGCCAGCTCCCGCATCAGCCGGCCGGCCAGGCGGGCGCGCGCCGCGTCGGCCTCCACCTCCTCGTCGCGTCCGGTGAGGCCGTCGATGATCGGCAGGTCGAACCCGGCGTACTCGGGCCCGAAGGCGTCGATGACGTCGCCGGTCGCGTCGATCAGGAACAGGTCCTCGCGGATGCGCGCGACCCCCATCGGCTGCCGCTCGCGGATCACCACCGTCAGCGTGCCGGGAAAGGTGCGCCGGATCTCGGCATCGGCCACCCAGGGTGATGTCAGCAGCTTGCGGCGCCACTGCTCGAGATCGGTACGCAGCAGGCTCTGACCGGCCAGCCCGTCGAGCAGGCCCAGCACCTCGTCCTGCGACACTCGGTCGTGCCCCTGCAGGGCGATGCGCGTCACCTTCAGCGCGCCGCTCGCGAGCGCGCCGTCGATGGCGCGCTCGAGCCCGAGGCCGGCGATCGCCACGAGCACCGCCACCCGGGCCACCGTCCACCACCCGGGCCAGCGCAGCTTCCTCCGACCGGGGCGGACGCGGGCGCGGCGGAAGCGTCGATCGGCAGGCGCGGACACCGGCATCAGGACCGCCCTCCTCGCTGCTCCAGGGCACGCACGAGCGCGTCGGGCACCGAGCCGATCGAGCCGGCACCGAGCGTGATGGCGGCGTCGCCCGGTCGCACGATGGACAGAAGAGCCGGCACCACGTCCCCGAGAGCCGGCACCAGGTGTACCGGCCGCCCGGAGCCCGTGCGGATCGATTCGGCCAGCCGCTCGATGGTCACCCCCGGCGCCGGGTCCTCGCCCGCCGCGTAGATGTCGGTGAGCACGATCTCGTCGGCGCCCGACAGGGCCGGCCCGAAGGCCTCCATGAGGCGCGCCGTGCGCGAGTACCGGTGCGGCTGGAACGCGACGACGAGACGCCGCGACAGTGTTGCGCGGGCGGCCGAGAGAACGGCGGCGATCTCGGTCGGGTGGTGTCCGTAGTCGTCGATCACCAGGACGCCACCGGCCTCTCCGCGACGCTCGAAGCGCCGCTCGGCGCCCTGGAACTCGGCCAGGGCCCGCGCCGTGGACTCGAACGGCAGCCCCACCTGCTCGCAGACGGCCACCACGGCCAGCGCGTTCTGCAGGCTGTGGCGCCCGGGCACGGCGAGCTCGAGCGTGCCGAGCGTCTCGAGCCGATCCGCCCGGCGCCGCCGTACCACGCAGCGCCCCCCGAAGGCGCCGAGCTCCACGTCCGTGCCCAGCACGTGCGCGTCGTCGTGCGAGAAGCCGTAGGTCACCACCGGCCTCCGGATCCGACCGAGCACGGCCCGCAGGTGCTCGTCGTCGGCGCAGGCCACGACGGTTCCGTAGAACGGCACACGATTGGCGAACTCGACGAAGGCGTCCCGGAGCGCCTCGAGGCTCCCGTAGCTCTCCATGTGCTCGTCGTCGATGTTCGTCATCACCGCCATCGAAGGCCATAACATCAGGAACGACCGATCGCTCTCGTCGGCTTCCGCCACCATGCACTCGCCCCGCCCGAGCCGGGCGTTGCTCCCGAAGGCGCTCAGTCGCCCCCCGATCACGGCCGTCGGATCGAGCCCCGCACGCTCCAGCGTCAGCGCGATCATCGACGTCGTGGTCGTCTTGCCATGCGCGCCTGCCACCGCGATCGAGAAGCGGAGCCGCATCAGCTCGGCCAGCATCTCGGCGCGCGCGATCACCGGCACATCGCGCCTCCGGGCCTCCGCGATCTCGACGTTGTCCGGCCGCACGGCCGAGGACACCACCACGACGTCTGCTCCCTCCACGTGCGCGGCGGCGTGCCCCTCGAACACGCGCACGCCGCATCCGGCGAGCCGGGCCGTGACCTCCGAGCGCCGGGCATCGGACCCGCTCACCACGTAGCCCAGGTTCGCCAGCAGCTCGGCGATCCCGCTCATGCCCACGCCGCCCACGCCGACGAAGTGCACGTGCCGCGTGCGTCCGAGCCTCACGCGCGGCCCCCCGCACCGGCTGCCGTCATCGCCCCGCCAGCGCCAGCACGCGGTCCGCGATGACCCGTGCGGCGTCGGGCCTGGCGAGGCTCGCCGCCTGCTCGCGCATCCGCGCACGCGCCGCCCCGTCGCCCGCCAGCTCGACGATCTCCGCCGCCAGACGCTCGCCCGTCAGCTCCCGTTGATCGAGGAACCTGGCGGCGCCGGCGCGCGCCATCGCCTCCGCGTTCCGCCGCTGGTGGTCGTCGGTCGCGCCCGGAAACGGGACCAGGATCGACGGTCGCGCCGCGGCGGCGAGCTCGGCCAGCGTCGTCGCCCCGGCGCGACAGACGACGAGGTCGGCCGCGGTCATCTCCCTGTCCATCTGGAACAGGAACGGCTCCACGCGGGCCTCGAGCCCGGCCCGCCGGTACCCGTCCCGGACCATCTCCACATCGCGTTCCCCCGACTGGTGCGTGATCGCCAGTCGGGGTACGGCGGCAGCCAGCCGCGCCGCCGCCTCCACCATGGCCATGTTGATCGCGTGCGCGCCCTGAGAGCCGCCAAAGACTAGAACCCGAGCCGTTCCTGCCGGCGAATCGTGTTGCTCATGCGCCTCCTCTTTCCGCAGGAACTCCGGACGGACCGGGTTTCCCGCCACGAACGCCCTGTCTCCGAACCTTCCGACGCTCTCCTCGTAGGTGACGGCCGCGGCGCTCACGAGACGCGCCAGGAGCCGGTTGGTCAGACCCGGCACGGCGTTCTGCTCCATCAGCAGCGTCGGCACGCCCCGCGCCGCGGCCAGGGCCACCACCGGCCCCGAGCTGTAGCCGCCAACGCCGATCACCACCGACGGCCGACGCCGCCCCAACACACGCCACGCGTCGAGCGCGCTCAGCGGCAGGAGCAGCAGCCCCCGCACCAGCGAGCGCACCGACTTGCCCTTGAGGCCCGCGCTCCGGATCACGTCGAGCACGAAGCCTTCCCGCGGCACGACTCGGGCTTCCACGCCCGCGGCCGTCCCCACGAAGCTCACCACGGCGTCCGGCGCCCGAGCGACGATCTCGCGGGCCACCGCGATGCCGGGATAGAGATGCCCGCCGGTACCCCCGCCGGCAATCAGGACCGCCAGCCCCACTCAGCGTGCCCACGCGCCGGTCCTCACGCGCGCGCCTCCGTCGTCTCGTGCTGCGACACGTTGAGGAGCACTCCCACGCCCACCATGCTCACGAGCAGCGAGGAGCCGCCCGAGCTCACGAGCGGCAGCGGAATGCCCGTCGTCGGCAGCAGGCCGAGCGCGATGCTGATGTTGAGAAACGCCTGCACGCCGATCATCGTCGTCACGCCGAGCGCCAGGAACGCGCCGAAGGCGTCCTGCGCCCGCAGGGCGATCCGCAGCCCCCGCCACGCGATCAGGCCGAAGCAGACGAGCACCGTCGTGGCGCCAAGCAGGCCCAGCTCCTCTCCGATCACGGCGAAGATGAAGTCGGTGTGCGGCTCGGGCAGGTAGTACAGCTTCTGCACGCCGCCCATCAGCCCCAGGCCCAGCACGCCGCCGCTGCCGACGGCGATGAGCGACTGGACGAGCTGGAAGCCGTCTCCCATGCGATCCGCCCAGGGATCCAGGAACGCGAGCAGCCGGGCCCGTCGGTAGGGCGCAGCAACGAGCACCAGGCCCAGGACGGGCAGGGCCAGGACGGAGGCCACGGCGATGCGGCCGTAGTTGAGGCCGGCGGCGAACACCATCGTCACGACGATCGTGAGTAGCGCGAACGCGGTCCCCGCGTCGGGCTGCAGCACGATCAGCCCGAACAGCGTGCCGGAGACGATGGCGATGGGCAGCAGCGAGTACGAGACCTCGTCGATCCGGTGCATCCGGCGATCGAGCACGAGCGCCGTGAAGAAGATGGCCCCGAGCTTGGCGAACTCCGAGGGCTGGATGCCCAGTCCGCCCAGGTTGAACCAGCGCCGGGCCCCGTTGACCGGCACGCCGAGCGCCAGCACCAGCACGAGCAGCAGGGTCACCCCCCCCAGGGCCGTCCAGACGAAGAAGTCGTTCCGGTACGTCCGGTAGTCGACCCGCATCGCGACCGCCAGCCCCACGAGGCCGAGCACCGCCCACAGGGCCTGCTTGATCAGGAACAGGTCGGCCCGCCCGAACCGCTCGTCGGCCAGCACGGCCGACGCGCTGTACACCATCACCACGCTCATCGAGACGAGCAGCACCGTGGAGGTGAACAGAACCCGGTCCGACTTGAGCTTGCGTGCCATCGACGTTCCCCGTCCCTCTACAGATCTGCACCGCTGCGGCCGACAACTACGGTGCGTCCGACCGGGGTCGGCCGCAACTGGCCCCGATCGACTAAGATCCCACGTCCCCGCGGACGCCGTCCGGCCCTCGGGCCGGGGCGCGAGCGGTCAGCAGTCGTCAGTCAGCACGTGGAGCGGGACACCCACCTCGCAGACCGGGGTAGCCTGCGTTCCCAGCGGTGAGCTCCCACCCGCGCCGGCCGACTGACGACTGCTCACGGCTCACGAACCCGCCATCAGCCCTCCATCCGCGTGGCCAGCGCGGCCACCGCCGCCTTGAAGGCACGGCCCCGCGCGGCGTAGTCCTCGAACCAGTCGAAGCTCGCGCACGCCGGCGCCAGCAGGACCACGCCGTCCGGTGCCGCCAGCGCGTACCCGCGCGCCACCGCCTCGGCCATCGACCCGGCCTCGACGACCGGCACGACGCCGGCAAGCGCCTCGCGCACCCGCGGCGCGGCCTCGCCGATGGCCACGACGCCGCGGCCGCGCGCGGCGAGCGGCGCCCGCAGCTCCCGCAGGTCGCCGCCTTTGTAGTACCCGCCGACGAGCGCCACCACGCCGGCCGGGAAGCTCTCGATCGACCGTCGCGCCGCCTCGACGTTGGTGGCCTTCGAGTCGTTCACGAAGATGACGCCGCCCAACGCGCCCGCCGGCTCCATCACGTGCTCGAGCCCGTGGAACCCGCGCAACCCGTCGCGAATGGCCCTGGACGCCACGCCGGCCAGCGTGGCCGCCGCCGTCGCCGCCACCACGTTGCCGAGCATGTGCTCACCGGTCAGCTCGACGGCGGACTCCGGCACGATCCGCTCCAGGCGTCCCTCGGCGCGGCGTACGATCCAGCCCTCCTCCCGGCCGAAGCCGTCGGCCGGTGAGGCCGACGGCCAGAACGGCACGCGCGTGGCCGCCGTGCCCTCGCTGCGCGCCATCACGGTCGCGTCCTCGGCGTTGACGACCGCCCAGTCACCCGAGGTCTGGCTCGCGAAGATGCGGGCCTTGGCGTCCGCGTAGTCCCCGACGCTCTCGTGCCGATCGAGATGGTCGGCGGCGAAGTTCAGCCACACGGCGATCCAGGGGTGGAAGGTCGTGGCCGCCTCCAGCTGGAAGCTGCTCACTTCCACGACGTGCAGCGTGTCGGGGGTCGACTCCTCGACCTGAGCCGACAGCGGCACGCCGATGTTGCCGCCCACCAGCACGTGGCGGCCGCCCGCGCCGGCCATGCGGCCCACCAGGGTCGTCGTGGTGGACTTCCCCTTGGTCCCGGTGATCGCGACGATCGGTCCACGGACCCAGCGCGACGCCAGCTCGATCTCTCCGATCACCTCCACGCCGCGGCGCCGCGCGAGGTCGAGCGCCGGCGTGTCCGGCGGCACGCCGGGACTGGTCACCACGAGTTCCGCGCGCTCGATCGCCGGACCGTGCCCTCCCAGCTCCAGCTCCACGCCGGCAGCACGCAGCCGGTCGGCGCCGTCGACGTGGTCGCGTGTCTCGGTCAGCAGCACGTGCGCTCCCTTCCGGACGAGCAGCTCGGCTGCGGCGATCCCGCTGCGTGCGGCGCCGACCACCACGACCTGCTTCCCGCGGACCGAAAAGTCACCACGTCCCACGCCATCACCGCAGCTTCAGCGTCGTCAGGCTCAAGAGCGCGAAGATCACGGCCAGGATCAGGAAGCGGAAGATGACCTTCGGTTCGCTCCAGCCGAGCAGCTCGCAGTGGTGATGCAGGGGCGCCATGCGGAACACGCGCCTGCCGGTCAGCTTGAAGGAGGCGACCTGGATGATGACCGACAGGCCCTCGAGCACGAAGACGCCGCCGACGATCGGGAGCAGCAGCTCCTGCTTGATGAGGATGGCCACCGTGCCCAGGGCGCCGCCGAGCCCGAGCGAGCCCACGTCGCCCATGAAGATCTCGGCCGGGTACGAGTTGTACCAGAGGAAGCCGAGGCTGGCGCCCACGAGCGCCCCTCCGAACACGGTCAGCTCCCCCGCCTCCGCGAAGTGCACCAGCAGCAGGTAGTCGGCCAGCACCGCGTGTCCCGTCACGTAGGCGAGCGCGGTGAAGGTCGCCGCGGCCACGGCAAACGTGCTGATCGCCAGCCCGTCGAGGCCGTCGGTCATGTTCACGCCGTTGCTGGCGAAGACCAGGACCAGCACGGCGAAGGCCACGTAGCCCCAGCCGAGATCGGGAATCAGGTTCTTGAAGAACGGAAAGATCAGGCGTGTGTTGTAGAGGCCCTCTTCGGCGAGCACCATCAGCGCGATGCCCACGCCGAGCGCCACGATCACCTGCCCGGCCATCTTGTATCGTGGCAGCAGGCCATGGTGCGACCGGCGCGTGATCTTCAGGTAGTCGTCGATGAAGCCGACCAGGCCGAAGCCGGCCGTCGCGAGCACCGCGATCCAGACGTAGGGGTTGGACGGGTCCGCCCACAGCACGGTGGGCACGAGGGCTGCCGTCAGGATGAGCAGGCCTCCCATGGTGGGAGTGCCCGCCTTGGCGCGATGCGACTGCGGCCCCTCCTGGCGGATGATCTGGCCGATCTGGAAGTCGCGCAGCGTGCGGATCAGCCAGGGGCCCAGCAGCATGCTGATCGCGAACGCCGTCAGGCTGGCCGCCGCCGTGCGGAAGGTGATGTACCGCGTCACGTTCAGCACGCCGAGCGCCGGCGAGAGCGACGCGAGCGGCGGCAGCAACAGATAGAGCATCAGCCAAGCTCCGCCACCAGTCGGTCCACGACCACGTCGCACCGCGTGCCGCGGGAGCCCTTGACCAGGACGAGGTCCCCCGGCCGGACGGCCGGGAGCACGGCATCCGCGGCGGCCGCGCTCGTCTCGAAGTACTCCACGGCGCCGGCCGGCAGGCCGGCCGCGACGGCCGCCTCGGCCAGGACCCGCGCGGCGGCGCCACCCACGGTGAACAGCCGCGCCAGACCCGACTCGGCCGCGGCCCGCCCGGATGCTTCGTGCAGCGCGATCGCGTGATCACCGAGCTCCAGCATCTCGCCCAGGACGGCCACCCGCCTGGTGACGCCGGTCTCGTGCGCGATGACCTCGAGCGTGCGGTGCAGCGCCGCGGGGCTGGAATTGTAGGAATCGTCCACGACGGTGATGCCGTCGCGCAGCCGGCGCAGAGCGCCGCGGCGCGGCTGTGGCTGGAGGCGCGCCACCCCCGCGGCCACCGCGGCGAGCGGCACGTCGAGGTCCAGGGCGACCGTCGTGGCGGCGAGCAGATTGGAGAGATTCCCCTCGCCGAGCAGCGCGGTCGTCAGGGTCGTCTCGCCGGCCGGCGTCACGATCTCCGCCTCCATTCCGGCCAGGCCGCGGTGGCGCACCGACCGCGCACGGACCATGGCGTCCTCCGCACGGCCGAACGTCAGCGTCCGGCCCGGGAAGGCGCGCACGCGGGCCATCACCCGGGCGTCGTCGGCGTTGCACACCAGCAGCGTGTCGGACGCGGCTCCGTGGAGGATCTCGGCCTTGGCGTCGGCAATTGCGTCCGCGGAGGCGAAGAATCCCAGGTGCGCGTCGCCCACGTTGGTCCATACGCGCACGTCGGGCGTGGCAATCTCGACCAGCCGGCGGATTTCTCCCGCGTGGTTCATCCCCAGTTCCATCACGGCCACGTCCGGTCCCGTCCGCAGCTGCATCAGCGACTGCGGCAGCCCGATGTGGTTGTTGAGGTTCCCCTTGTTCCTCACCACGCGGAACCGCAACGCCAGCAGCTCCGCGATGGCTTCCTTGGTCGTCGTCTTGCCCGCGCTGCCGGTGATCGCGACGACCTTCGTCCCGGAAGCCTTCCGTATCGCGTGGGCGAGCCGTTGCAGGCCTCCGAGGGTGTCGTCCACCTCGATCGCCCGCGCACCGCCGACGCCCCGTCCCCGCTCGACGACGACGCCCGCAGCGCCGCGTTCGAGCACCTCCCGCACGAACGCGTGCCCGTCGAAGCGCGGACCGCGAAGGGCCACGAAGAGATCGCCCTCACGCAGCACGCGGCTGTCGGTCACCACGTCGCCCACGGCCGCGTCCGCATCCCGCGCCGGCCGCTCCGCACCCATCGCCTCGGCCACCCAGCCGAGGGTCAGCTCCAGCGAGGCCGGCCTCGGACCCTCCCCGCTCACCCCGCTCGCAGCGACAGCCGCCGCGCCTCGAGCGCCTCCCGGGCAACCGACGCGTCGTCGAAGGCGACGATCCGGTCCCCTATCTCCTGCTCCCGCTCGTGACCCCGTCCGGCCACCAGCACGATGTCGCCCCGCTTCGCGAGGCGCACGGCGTAGAAGATGGCTTCGCGCCGGTCGGGAATCGAGACGATGTCGGCGCCATCTCGCTTCGTCTCGGGTTCGGCGCCCCGTCGTACTTCCTCGATGATCCGGTCCGGATCCTCGCCGCGCGGGTTGTCCGACGTGAGCACCACGACGTCGCTCAGACGCGCCGCGACCATGCCCATCAGCGGGCGCTTCGTGCGGTCCCGGTCTCCGCCCGCGCCGAACACGGTGACGATCCGGCTGGGACTCAGCGGCCGCGCGGTCTCGAGCAGATTGCGGAGCGCGTCGTCGGTGTGCGCGTAGTCGACCACCACCGTCACGTCGTCGGCGGGTCCCGACACCAGCTCGAAGCGACCGGGCACGCCGGCCAGCCTCCGCACCCCGGCCTCGACGACCCCCAGCGGCACGCCCAGCTCGACGGTCACGGCCACGGCCGCGAGCAGGTTGTAGACGTTCGGCCTCCCCACGAGCCTGGAGCGCACGTGCACGCTCCCCGCGGGCAGCCGGACGTCGAACTCGAGCCCGTCGAGGGAGTAGGAGAGCGGGCCGGGCGCCACGTCGGCGGTCCTGTCGATACCGTAGGTCACCCTGCGGGCCGCGACCGCCGCCATCCCGGCGCCCCGCGGGTCGTCGGCGTTGACGATGGCGGGGGCGTCGCCGGGCAGCATCTCGAACAGGCGGCGCTTGGCGGCGAAGTAGTCGTCCATGCCGGCGTGGAAGTCCAGGTGGTCGCGGGTCAGGTTGGTGAAGACGGCTCCGGCGAACCGCGTGCCGTCCACACGTCGCAGCGCCAGCGCGTGTGAGGACACCTCCATCGCGCACGCACGGGACCCGGCCGTCGCCATCTCGCGCAGGAGCCGCTGGAGGTCCGGCGCCTCCGGCGTCGTCCGCGTCGAGGCGACGGCCCGCTCACCGACGCCGTAGCTCACCGTCCCGATGAGCCCGCACGAGAGCCCTGCCTCGTCCAGGATCGCCCGTACGAGGTAGCTGACCGTCGTCTTGCCGTTGGTCCCGGTGACTCCCACGACCTGCAGCTCGCGGCTCGGGTGCCCGAAGAAGGCCGCCGACAGCGCCGCCAGCGCCCGGCGCGCGTCGGGCACGGTGACCCATGGCACCGGCACCGCCGCGGCCGCCGGGCGCTCCGCGACGATCGCCGCGGCCCCGGCCGCGATCGCGGCGGCGGCAAAGGCGGCGCCGTCGGCCCGTCGACCGGGCAGCGCGACGAAGATCTCGCCCGGTGACACGCGGCGCGAGTCGTACGCGACGCCGCCGCACTCGATGGCGCGCGCGAGGGCGGTGTCGGCCGCCGGGACCGTCGGGGAAATCTCCCGCAGGAGCTCGGCCACGGTCATGGCGTCGCGTCACCGAAGTCCGGGTCTCGCGCTTCCCGGGCCAGCCGCAGGACGACGCGCGATCGGGCGTCGACGTGTGTTCCGGGCCGCGGCGCCTGCTCGACGACCACGCCGGTCCCGCGCAGCCGCGGCACGAGGCCGAAGCGCGCCAGGCCGCGGAGCGCGTCGCGCGCACTCAGGCCGCTCAGATCGGGGAGCGGATGGCCATCTGCGGCGGCAACCGGCGCGACGAGCGACGCGGCTATGGCGCCCGGCAGCGGATGGCCGAGGTCGTCGTCCCAACGACCCCGGCGCAGCGGTTCGGCTCGATCGACGGACGGCGGCACTCCCCGGTGCCGGAGCGCGGCGCGCGCGATCTCGCGGAAGATCGGCGCCGCGACCGTGCCGCCGTATCGCGAGTCGTTGCGGGGCGTGTCCACGACCACCGCGATCACGAGCTCGGGCGCGCGCGCGGGAGCGAATCCCACGAACGAGACGTTGTAATTGTCGTGACCCTGATAGGACCGGCCCACGAGCTTCTGGGTCGTGCCGGTCTTGCCCGCCACGCGGTAGCCGGGCACCTGGGCCTCGCGTGCCGTGCCGCGCTCGACGACCTGCTCCATGATGGCGGTGAGGGTGGCGGCCGTGTCGGCGCCGATGACGCGATGGCGGACGTGGCGAGGGACGGGCTGCCGCTCGCCGTCACGGATGACCGCCCCGACGACCCGCGGCTCGATCAGCTCGCCGCCGTTGGCCACCGCGCTCACGGCGGCGGCCATCTGCAGTGGCGTGACGCCCACCTGGTATCCGATCGATATCGAGGCCAGCGCGCTGTCGTTGAGCTCTTCGGCCGCGTAGACCCGGCCGGGGCTCTCACCACTGAAGTCGGGCGAGGACGGACGACCGAAGCCGAATCCCCGCGTGTAGGCGTCCATCACGCGAGCCCCGACGGCGACCCCGACCTTGATGGCGCCCACATTGCTCGAATTCACGATGGCGTCCGTGAAGCTCAGCGTGGGGTAGTAGTGATCGTCGCGGATGACCCGCGAGCCGAAACGAATCGAGCCGCCACCTGTGTCGATCATCTGGTCTGGCGTCACGACGTTCCGCTCGAGCGCCGCGCTGGCGGTGACGATCTTGAACGTCGATCCGGGCTCGTAGTAGTCCACCACGGCGCGGTTGTGCCGGGCGGCCGGGCGAGCCCGACCGAACGCGTTCGGATCGAAGGTCGGATAGTTGGCCAGGGCGAGGATCTGGCCGGTGGTGGGGTCCATGACGACGACCGAACCGGCCGACGCGTTCACGGCCTCCACGCCCGCACGCAGTTCCCGCTCGGCCACGTGCTGCACGTACTGATCGATCGTCAGCTCGAGCGACGCGCCGGCCGTGGGCGGCCGCTCGACACGGTTGAAAGCGCGGCCCTGGGCGTCGTTGTGCACGAGGAGCTGGCCCTCGGTCCCCAGGATGAGCGTGTCGTACTTGCGCTCGATGCCGGCGAGACCGGTGTTGTCGATGCCGACGTAGCCCAGCACGTGCGCCGCGAGCTCGCCGTTGGGGTACCGACGCAGATCCTCGGGGACGAGGCCGATGCCCTCGAGCTCGAGCGCCGCGACGCGTCTGGTCTGCTCGGGGGGCACCTGCCGGCGGATGTACTGGAAGTACCGCCCGGGACACCTGTCGCACTGCGCCTCGCCGATTCGCGCGATCCAGCCCCGTCGCTCGTCCGGACTGCAGTCCTGCAGCGCGCCGCAGAGCGCGGCCACGAGTGCCTCGGGATCCCCCGACTTGCTGGGATCGGCGACGATCGAGTGCACCTCGACGCTCATCGCCAGCACGCTCCCGTCGCGGTCGAGGATGTCGCCCCGCTTGGGCGGCAGGGTGCGCGTCCGCTCCTGCTGGGCCTCGGCCTGCTGCGCGAGGCTGTCGTGCTGGATGACCTGGAGGTGGATCAGCCGGCCGCCGATGCCGGCGGACCAGATGAGCAGTCCGACGAAGACCACGGTGAGTCGCCGCTTCAGGGTGGCGCGCCAGCTGTCGGTGGACCTGTCGACCACGAGACACTCCGTGCGGAACGAACCTACCGTCGGGCGACGACCGACCGCGATGGCATCGGCGGCGGCGCCACTCGCTCGACGACCATCGCGTCTCCAGGCGCCGGCGGCCGCATCCTCAGCTCCTCTTCCGCGACCCGCTCGATCCGTGCGGGCGCCGTCAACTCCTCGAGCTCCGCGCGAAGACGACGGTTCTCGATCTCGGCGTCCCCGCGATCGGACTGCATCTCGTCGAGCCCGTAGCCGTGCCGGAGCTGCTGGAAGTGCTGCCAGGCCGAAAACAGGAGGACCAGGACGAGAAAGGCGCCGACGAGCACCGCCCGCCACATCTCGCGATGCCGCTCCTGATCGACCTCACGGATGATCGGGTTGTTTCGCACGTCCTTCTTGATCGCGTACTCGAATCCGTCGCCCGTCATCATCCGTATTCCTCCAGGTCGACCGCCGCCCGCTCGGCGGCCCGCAGCTTCGCGCTCCGCGCCCGGGGGTTGCGCGCGATCTCGGCCTCTCCGGGCGATACGGGCCGCTTCGTCAGCAGCGCGACGGCACGGGCAGCGGCCAGCGATCGCAGGGTGTGCTTGACGATCCGGTCTTCCAGCGAGTGGAACGTGAGCACGACGAGCCGTCCGCCCGGACGCAGCCGCGCCACCGCGGCGCGCAGGAAGCCGTCGAGGCCCTCGAGCTCCCGGTTGACCCAGATCCGGATCGCCTGAAACGTGCGCGTGGCGGGATCGATGCGGGTGTACCCGCGGCGGGGGATCGCGCGCCGGACGAGCGCGGCGAGCCGGCCGGTGGTGGCGATGGGCGCGACCCGGCCCGCGGCGACCAGCGCGCGCGCCACGCGCCGCGCGTGGCGCTCGTCCCCGAACCGGTGAATCACGTCGGCCAGCGTCGCCTCGTCGGCGGAGGCGAGCATCTCGGCCGCCGTCGGCCCCCGCTCGGGGTCCATGCGCATGTCGAGCGGCTCGTCGCGGCGGAAGCTGAAGCCGCGCCCCGGCGCGTCGAGCTGGAGGGAGGACACTCCCAGGTCCGCCAGCATGCCGTCCACCAGTCCGATCCCTCTGGCGCTCAACGTCTCGTCGAACGCCCGATAGTCGCCATGCGCGAGCACGGCCCGAGTCCCGAACTCGCCGAGCGCCTCGGCCGCCAGCGCCAGCGCCGCGGGGTCGCGGTCGATCCCGATCACGTGCGACGCCCCCGCCTCGAGCAAGGCCCTGGCGTGGCCCCCCGGCCCGACCGTGCAGTCCACGAACGTTCCACCCCGCGACGGCCCGAGGTACGAGAGCACCTCGGCGACCATGACCGGTTCGTGCGACACTCGTGCAATCTCAGATCCCGTGCTCCGACAACCGCAGCCCGTCATCGTCGGTCCAGGGCTCGCGCCGGAGCTTCTGGAGGAAGCGCTCGTCGTTCCAGACCTCCAGGTAGTCGATGCGACCGAACACCCGCACGTCGCCCACCATCGACGCGCTGTCGCGGAGGTGTGCGGGGATCACCACGCGACCCTGTGCGTCGAGCTCGGCCGGCTGACCGTAGTAGTTGACCCGGTCGAGAAACCTCAGCCGCGACGGGTGATTGCCGGGGATCTGTGCGAGCTTTCCCTCGATGTCCAGCCAGACCGGCATCGGGTAGATTCGGACACATTCCCCCGAGAGGCTCGTCACGAAGAGCTCCGGCCCATGCTCGTCCTGGACGATTCCCCTGAATACGGAAGGCACCTTCAACCGACCCTTGTCGTCGATCCGGGCCGGAGCGCTGCCTCGAAGGCCCCTTTTCTCCACTTCACTCCAAAAAAATCCACCCGGATAGTAAGGCTCCGCGAGGGCGATGTCAACCGCAAGCTCCTGATGTAGTGGGAGTTACGCCAAACTTTCGCCGGAATTTCGGTTCCTTGGAGGCCCGTACGCTCTCCGTTGCGGAGGCCCCGAGCCGTACACCGTGGGGGGTGGGGACCATCCGGCACTCTTCAGGGCGGTGGCGCCGCCCTCGCGCCCGCGCGCCGCGTGCTAGGCTGGCTGCCGTTCATGCTCCGAGCGGCGCTCATCGGCTTTCCATCCAGCGGCAAGACCACTCTGTTCCAGTTGATGACCCACGCCGCGGAGGCGCCGCGTGGCAAGAGCGAGGTCGCGGTCGGCATCTCCAAGGTGCCCGACGCGCGGCTCGACACGCTCACCGCGATGTACAACCCGCGAAGGCGTGTTCCCGCCACCGTGGAGTTCACCGACTTCGTCGCGCCGGCGCGCGGCGGCGTCCGCACCCTGGTTGACGTGGCGGCGTACCGCAACGCCGACGCGCTCGTGCACGTCGTGCGCGCCTTTGCCGACGACGCCGTGCCGCATCCGTCCGGCTCGGTCGGTCCGGCGCGCGACGCACAGGCCATGGAGGACGAGCTGATCCTCGCGGACCTGGGCGTGGCCGAACGGCGCGTCGAGCGCATCGAGAGGGATCTGAAGAAGGGGCGGACGGCCGAGCTCGATCGGGAGCGCGAGCTCGTCGCGCGGTGCCGTTCGGCACTCGAGGAGGGGACTCCCCTGCGCGCGCTCGAGATCTCCGGGGACGATCGCAGGCGGCTTCGTGGGTTCCAGTTTCTCTCGGAGAAGCCGCTGCTGCTCGTGATCAATCTGGGCGAGCAGGACGTGACGGAGGTCGCCGACGACGCGGCGCGCGCCGCGGAGCGGACCGGCCTGACGCGCGTCCAGGCGCAGGCCGCCACGCGGGTGGTCGCGCTCTGCGCCAGGATCGAGCTGGAGATTTCGCAGCTCGAGGAGGCCGACGCCAGGGCGTTTCTCGCCGATCTCGGGCTGCAGGAATCGGGTCTCGACCGGGTGATCCGCTCGAGCTACGACCTGCTGGGCTACATGTCGTTCTTCACGGTCGGCGAGGACGAGTGCCGCGCCTGGTCGATTGCGCGAGGGACCCCCGCCCAGCTGGCCGCCGGCGAGATCCACAGCGACATCCAGCGCGGCTTCATCCGTGCCGAGGTAGTCGGCTACGAGCCGCTCGTGCTGCGAGGTTCCATGGCAGCCTGCCGGGAGCACGGCGAGGTCCGGCTCGAGGGCAAGGAGTACGTCGTCCAGGACGGCGATATCATCAACTTCCGCTTCGCGACATGACGATGACCGCCAGACAAGGATTCAGACCGGCGTGAAGGCCCTGATCACCGGCGGGGCGGGCTTCGTGGGCTCGCACCTCTGCGAGCACCTGCTGCGGCTGGGACACGAGGTTCTGGTGATCGACGACCTGTCGACCGGGGCCATCGACAACATCGCCCACCTCAAGGGCACTCCCGGCTTCTCCTACACCATCGAGTCGATCGACAACGAGCCCCTGCTCGCCGAGCTGATCGATCGCTGCGACGCCGTCTACCACCTCGCCGCCGCCGTGGGCGTGAAGCTGATCGTCGAGAAGCCGGTGCACACGATCGAGACCAACGTGTACGGCACCGAGCTCGTGCTGAAGCACGCCAGCAAGAAGCAGAAGCTCGTCGTGATCGCCTCGACGTCGGAGGTCTATGGCAAGAGCGCGGACGTACCCTTCCGGGAGGAAGCCGACCTCGTGCTCGGCGCGACGGTCCGGCACCGCTGGGCGTACGCCTGCAGCAAGCTCCTCGACGAGTTCCTCGCGCTCGCCTACTTCAAGGAGCGGGGGCTGCCGGTCGTGATCGTCCGGCTGTTCAACACGGTGGGCCCCCGCCAGACCGGCCGGTACGGGATGGTGCTGCCGACCTTCGTCCGGCAGGCGCTCGAGGGTCAGCCGATCACCGTCTTCGGCGACGGCCGCCAGTCGCGCAGCTTCACCTACGTGGGCGACGTCGTGGATGCCCTGGTCCGGCTCGCCGGCGAGCCGCGCGCGGTCGGGGAGGTGTTCAACATCGGCAACACGGGGGAGATCTCGATCGCGGATCTCGCCGAGCGCGTCAGGCAGCTGGCCGGAAGCCGCTCGCCGATACGGCTCGTTCCCTACGACGAGGCATACGAGGCGGGATTCGAGGACATGCCCAGACGCGTGCCGGACATTTCGAAAATCCGTGCACTCATCGGGTACGAGCCCCGGCTCGGCCTCGACGACATCATCCGGACCGTGATCGACTCGCAGCGCGCCTCCCGCTGAGCCGACTGCCGCCTCCCGGCGCTATACTGATCCCATGTGGAGCGTCCGGCTGGTGGCCGTGCTCGTCGTCATGCTCGCGGGTGCCGCCCAGGCCCAGGCCCAGGCGCTGTCGCTCGAGTTCACGGACGGTCGCGTGCGCCTCGTGGCCACCAACGTCCCGATCAGCCGCATCGTGTCGGAATGGGCACGGCTCGGGAACACGACGATTCTGCACGGCGAGCGCATCCCCGGCACCCCGGTCACGCTGCAGCTCGTCGACGTGTACGAGCAGGAAGCGCTGCGGGTGCTGCTGCGCAGCACCAGCGGCTACCTGGTAGCGGCGCGCAAGGAGCCGCTGCCGGGTGCTTCGGTGTTCGACCGGATCCTGATCCTGCCGGCCGGCGGATCGGGAGCCTCGCCCGCCCCGCTGCGTCCCGCGACGACGGCGCTCTTCCCGGACGACTTCGACTTCGGCGATCCCGTCGGCGCCCCACCGCCGCTGCCGCGTGGCGCCGTGCCACCCGTGCAGCCGGACGTTCCCGTGCCGGCCGTGCCCGAGCCCGCGGAGCCCGAGGCACAGCCGCGCAACAACCCGTTCCGCGTCGGGCCGGGATCTCAGCGTCCCGGCGTCATCACTCCCCTCGAGGACGACCCGCAGGAGCCGTAGGACCGGCCGGGGCTTGCCCGTACAATCGGGAGAGGCCGCCGGCCGCTCTCATGCCCGAGATCGATCGCTTTCGCCCCGACGACCGCCGCGGCGTGGACACGCTGTACCGCCGCACGCGAGGCGTCGACTCCGCCGAGGCGAACCGGCTGCGCTGGGACTGGCAGCACCACCGCAACCCCGGCAACCCGACGGGGCAGCCCGGCATCTGGGTGGCGCGTGAAGGACCGACGATCATCGGTCAGTACCCCACCGTGCCGGTGCGCCTGTCGCTCAAGGGGCTGGAAGTCGACGGCGCGTGGGGCACGTCGGCCCTGATCGCGCCCGAGCGCGACCGCCAGGGACTCGACGAAGCGCTGCTCCGCGCCTGGGATCGCAACAGCGGCGCGGTGGTGACGCTCGGCGTCACGGCGGACCGCACGCGACAGCTCTTCCATCGCCTGCACTGGCCGCCGTCCCACACGGTGCCGAGCCTGGTGAAGCCGCTGACACGACGGGCGGCGCGTCTGGCGAACATGCCGACGGCGATCAACCGCCTGATCTCCGCGGCCGTCCACCCCGTGGTGCAGGTCGTGGCACGCTCGAGGCCGCTTGGCGCGCAGTGCGAGCCGATCCGCCGCTTCGACGCGGGGTTCACGGCGCTCTGGGAGCGGCTGGCGCCGAAGTTCGACCTCGCCGTGCGGCGCGATTCCGCGTATCTCAACTGGCGCTACGTCGAGCCGCCGCACGTGCGCTACTCGATCGTCGCGCTCAGACGGCACGGCGAGGCCCACGGTTACGCCGTGTACCGGCACCGGCACGAACCGCTCGGCCGCGTGACGATGCTCGTCGACTTCCTCGTGGACCCCGACGACGTCTCGGGGCTGCGCACGCTGCTGCGCTGGGTGGACCGGGCGGCTCGCATCGAGGACTCGGACAAGATCCGGTGCTCGGTGATGCACGGCCCGTTCCGGCGGGTGATCCGGCGGAGCGGGTACTTCAACGTGAAGTCCTCGCTCGAGATGAACCTGAAGGTCAACGCCGTGCAGGTGCCGCGGGGGTTCTACGACGACACCGACGGGTGGCACCTGACCGGCGGCGACGCCGACCGGGACTACTGACGCCATGTCTCTGAGCACGCAACTGGGCACCGACATCACCGCGGCGATGAAGGCGCGCGACACGAACCGGCTGGCCGCCCTGCGGATGCTCAAGGCCGCCGTCGTCAATCGCGGGGTCGAGAAGGGGCGCGACCTCGAGGACGCCGAGATCCTCCAGGTGGTCGCCTCGCTCGTGAAGCAGCGCCGCGACTCGATCGAGCAGTTCGAGAAGGCCGGGCGCAACGACCTGGTCGAGAAGGAAGCGGCCGAGATCGCCGTCCTCGAGGCGTACCTGCCGCCGGCGGCCTCGGCCGAGGAGGTCGACGCAGCCGTGGACGCCGCAATCGCCGAGGCCGGCGCCACCTCGCCGGCCGATCTCGGCAAGGTGATGAAGCTCGTGATGCCGAAGCTCGCCGGGAAGAACGCCGACGGGAAGGCGGTGAACGCGGCCGTGCGCCGGAAGCTTGGCGGCTGACCCGGCACCCTCACCGGCCTCGGGCCTCGCCCGCTCGGCCGCCTCGGCGGGAGCGGCAACGATGGCGAGCCGCGTGCTGGGGCTCGTCCGCGACGCCGTCCTGTTCGCCGTCTTCGGTCCGGCGGCGATGGATTCCTTCCTCGTCGCGTTCCGGATTCCCAACCTCCTGCGGGACCTCTTTGCCGAAGGCGCCATGAGCGCCGCGTTCGTCCCGACCTTCACCGCACACCTGGCGCGCGACGGCAGGCCGGCGGCCTGGCGACTGGGCACGTTCGTCGTCAGCGCGCTGCTGCTGGTGACGGGGGTACTGGTCGTCCTGGGCATCGTCTTCGCGGACCCGCTGGTGCGCCTGCTCACCGACGCCGACTGGGAGGAACGGCCCGGCCAGATCGCCCTCACCGTGCAGCTCACGCGCGTGATGCTCCCGCTGCTCACGCTGGTGGCCCTGGCCGCCGCGCTGATGGGCATGCTCAACTCCCTGCGGCACTATTTCATCCCGGCGCTCTCGCCGGCGATGTTCAACGTGGTGCTCATCGCGTCGGTTGCCGTCGCGGTGCCGTTGATGCCGGCCATCGGGCTGGACCCGCTCGTCGGCGTGGCGATCGGGGCGCTCGTGGGCGGCGTGGCTCAGGTCGCGCTGCAGGTGCCCACGCTGCTCGCCGAGGGCTTTCGGTACCGCCCGGCGCTCGACTGGCGCGATCCGGGGCTCCGCCGCGTGCTCCTGCTGATGGGACCCGGCACCGTCGGCCTGGCGGCGACACAGGTGAACCTGGCCGTCAACACGATGCTCGCGACCGGCGCCGGCGACGGAGCCGTCTCGTGGCTGACGGCTGCGTTCCGGCTGATGTACCTGCCGATCGGGCTGTTCGGCGTCTCGATTGCCACCGCGGTGCTGCCGGCCGTCTCGCGCCATGCGGCCGAGCGGCGCCCCGAGGGCATCCGGGAGACGGTGGCCGACGGCCTCTCGCTGATGCTCATGATGAACCTGCCGGCCACCGTCGGACTGATCGTGCTGGCCACGCCCATCGTGCGCGTGATCTTCGAGCGTCGCGAGTTCCTGCCCGCCGACACGGCGGCGACGGCCGCGGCGCTGCAGATGTACGCGCTGGGCCTGCTGGCGTACTCGGTGGTCCGCATCGTCTCGCCGACCTTCTACGCGCTCGGGCGAAGCCGGATCCCCGTGCTGGTGAGCGTCGCCACGATGGGAGTCAACGTCGTGCTGAACGTGGTGCTCGTCCGCGTGCTCGGCTACGAGGGCCTGGCGCTCGGCACCTCGATCGCCGCCACCTTCAACGCGGCCGTGCTGCTCGTGCTCCTGCGCCCGCACATCGGCGGCCTGAACGGGGGCCGCGTGCTCGGCTCCCTCGTCCGGATCGCGCTGGCCGCGGCCGCGATGGGGGCCGCCGCCGTCTGGGTCGAGGCGTGGCTCGCCGGGCAGCTGCCAGGCGACGCCCTCGCGCTCCAGATCGTTCGCCTCACGCTCGCCATCGGCGCGGCGCTCGTCGTCCTCGCTGCCGCGTCGTGGCTGCTGCGGATCCGTGAGTTCGCCGAGGGCGTCTCGCTCGTCACGCGCCGCTTCCGCCGGTCGTCGCGATGATCGCGCGCCTCACCGGGCTGCACCGCACCGTCCTGGTGCTCGCCAGCACGCACTTCGTCGTCGACGGGTTCGGCAACATGCTCACGCCGCTGCTGCCGCTGCTGATCGTCGACATGAACCTGTCGCTTGCGGCCGCGGGCACGCTGCAGATGTGCTTTCAGCTCGCCAACTCGGTCGCCCAGCTCGGCTTCGGCCACGTCGCCGACCGGTGGCGGCCGCGCGTCCTGCTGCTCGTCGGCCCGCTCGTCTGCGTGACGGCCATCACGATGATCGGCCTCGCGCCCAGCGCGGTTCTGCTGACGCTCGTGCTGGTGGCCGGCGGGCTCGGCGGCGCGGCGTTCCATCCGCCGGCGGCGGCGCTCGCGCACCGGTTCGGCGGCGCGCGGCCGGGACTGTCGATGTCGGTGCACATCACGAGCGGCACGGTCGGCCAGGCCGTGGCGCCGCTGATCTTCGCCCCCTACGTGCAGGTGTTCGGACTCGGCATGACGCCAGCGCTGATGCTGCCCGGCCTGATCGCGCTCGGCGTCTTTCTGCTGCCACGCATCCCGCCCGTGGCGGCGCTGCATCAGCATCACGCCGGCGGCGGCATGGCGGCGCTGCGCCCCTACGCGCGGCCGCTGTCGCTGCTCTACCTCATCATCGTCCTGCGCACGGTGGCGGCGCTGAGCTTCATGACCTTCGTCCCCGTGCTGCTGACGCGGCGTGGCCTGTCGCTGGCCGAGGCGGGCACGGCCGTCTCGGTGTTCCTCTTCGCGTCGGGGGTGGGCGGCTTCCTGGGCGGACCGCTCGCCGATCGCCTCGGTCCGCGGCGCGTGATCCTCCTGTCGCTCCTGGGGTCGATCCCGTTTCTGGCGCTCGTGCCGCTCGCGCCGGGATGGGCGCTGTTCCCGGCACTGGCCGCCGGCGGTCTCCTGCTCCAGTGCACGCTCCCGGTCAACGTGACGTTCGGACAGACGATCGCGCCGGTGAGCCCGGCAACGGTGTCGTCGCTGATGATGGGATTCGCCTGGGGCTCGGGCGGGCTGGCCGTGCCGCTGGTCGGCATGCTGGCCGACCGCGTGGGCATCGAGCGCACGCTCCTCGCCATGGCGTTCGTGCCGCTTGCAGCGGCCGCGCTGGCCCTGCCGCTGCCGCGGGGACGCGCCCGCGCGTTCTTGACCCCAGAGCTCCCGTGAGTCGCGCACGAGAGTCCAGGGGTCGACTGCACGCGCGGTTGCCGACCGCCCGGCAGTTGGCACAGACTTGACCTGATGCGGGCTCGCTATCCCAACGTGTCGGGGATGCACTACCAGTTCGGTCCCGGAGGACTCTCACCGGCCGTCAAGGCGATCATCATCGCGAACGTCGTGGTCTTCGTCGCGATGTTCTTCACCGACGGCGTGTTCTGGATCGAGCTCCTGGGTCTGAGCCCGGCCGATCTGTTCGAGCGGTTCTTCATCTGGCAGCCGGTCACCTACATGTTCCTGCACGGCGGCCTGGGGCACGTCTTCTTCAACATGCTGCTCCTGTGGTTCATCGGCGTCGAGCTCGAGCGCAGGTGGGGCACGGTGTTCTTCGCGAAGTTCTATGCCGTCTGCGGGCTGGGCGCCGGCGCCACGCAGGTGCTGCTCGGGATCCTGCCCTTCGGGTTCGCCGACTCCTTCTATGCCGTGCACACCATCGGCGCCTCGGGCGCCATCTACGGCCTGCTGCTGGCCTACGCGCTCTACTTCCCCACGCGGCCGTTCCTGGTCTTCCTGATCTTCCCGGTGCAGGCCCGTGTCTTCGTGATGATCATGGGCGGCATCGCCTTGCTGATGTCCCTCGGCGGTGGAGGAGGCGTGGCCCACACCGCGCACCTCGGCGGCATGGTGACGGCGTGGTTCTACCTGCGCGGCAAGGGCGGGACGAATCTGGCCTCGGAGATCCAGTACCGCTACCTGAAGTGGCGCATCAACCGGATGCGGAAGAAGTTCGACGTGTACTCGGGCGGGCGCCGCGACGACTTCAACCGGCGGGTGCACTGACGGGGCCGGGGGCCCCGTCAGGCTACAGGCTCCGGGCCACAGGCTCCAGGTAGAGCTGGGCGGCGGGGAAGGCTGCGGCCGGAGGGTGCTCCGGTTCAGGGTTCCGTGATGGGTTCGGCTGCGTCGACCCAGTCCTGGCGGATGGGGCTGAAGACGTCGAGCTCGAAGGTGTCCTCGAGCGCCTCGGCCTGGTGCGGTGTCTGCGCGGGGACGTGGAGCACCTCGCCCTCCCGCACGATGACCTCTTCGCCGTCCACCAGACAACGCAGCGCGCCCTGCAGGACGTAGGTCATCTGCTCGCTGTCGTGCGCGTGGATCGGCACCAGCGTCCCCCGCTTGAGATACGTCTGCGCGAGCATCTCGCGTTCCCCGGTCACGATCTTCTGCGAGAGCATCTCCGTGATCTTCTGGAGCGCAATCTCGTCCCACCGATGCAAGCGAGCGGCCATCGGGCTCGAAGCATATCAGCACTGCGAGCCAGCGCGAACGCCCGGGAGCCCGTAGCCCGGAGCCTGGAGCCCCCGGTATAATCTCCCCTTGATGAAGGGGTCGGGCCTGGCCACCGGCGCCGCGGACCTCGCGGCCGGGAACATGGCGCGCCACCGGTTCGAGGGGCTGTCACGCGACGACCTTCTCGACGCGTACCGCCTCATGCTCCTGTCGCGGCGTGTCGACGACAAGGAGATCCAGCTCAAGAACCAGGCAAAGGCCTTCTTCCAGATCAGCGGCGCCGGCCACGAGGCCGTGCTCGTGGCAGCGGCCAGGCACCTGCGTCCCGGCCACGACTGGATCTTCCCCTACTACCGCGATCGTGCGCTCTGCCTGGCGCTGGGGGTCACGCCTCTCGACATGTTTCTGGCGTCGGTGGCGTCGAAGGACGACCCGGCCAACGGCGGCCGCCAGATGCCCTCGCACTGGGGCAGCCGCCGGCTGAACCTTCCCTCGCAGAGCAGCTGCGTCGGCACGCACTGCCTGCACGCGGTCGGCTCGGCCGAGGCCGCCCTCGTCTACAGTCGCGTGAGCGCCATCGAGGATCGCGCGTCCTGCTACGAGCCGGACGAGATCTCCTACGTCTCGGTCGGCGACGGCGGCACGAGCGAGGGCGAGTTCTGGGAATCGCTCAACACCGCCGCGTCCAGGAAGCTGCCTGTGCTCTTCCTCGTGGAGGACAACGGGTACGCGATCTCGGTGCCGGTCGACGCGCAGACTTCGGGCGGCGACATCTCCCGCGTGCTCGAGAGCTATCCAGGCCTCCAGCGCTACCGCTGCGACGGCACCGACTACCTCGCGAGCTACCGGACGCTGCGCGACGCGGTGGCCCACGTGCGCGCCTGGCAGGGACCCGCGCTCGTCCACGCCACGGTGACCCGTCCCTACTCGCACTCGCTCTCCGACGACGAGCGGCTCTACAAGACACCGGAGGAGCGCGCGGCCGAGGCCCGGCGCGACCCGCTGGTACGGATGCGCCACCTGCTCGAGGTGGAAGGCCTGGCGAGCGACGAGGACCTCGAGACCATCCACGCCGCCGTGGACAAGATCGTCGGTGACGCGGCCACTCGCGCCGTCGGGGCCTCGCAGCCGGACCCGGACACGGCGGCGGCGTTCGTCTTCTCGCCCGACGTCGACCCGACAACCGCCGCCTTCGCCACCGAGCCGGTGCCGACGGGCACGCCCGAGACGATGGTGACCGCCATCAACCGCACGCTCGACGACGAGATGACCCGCAACCCGCGGATCCTGGTCTTCGGTCAGGACGTGGCCGACGCCAGCCACGAGAAGGCGCTCGCCGCGGTCGCGGGCAAGGGTGGCGTGTTCAAGGTGACCCACGGCCTGCAGCGCAAGCACGGCAGCGACCGCGTGTTCAACTCGCCGCTCGCCGAGGCCAACATCGTGGGCCGCGCCGTGGGCCTTGCCCTGCGGGGTCTGAAACCGGTCGTCGAGATCCAGTTCTTCGACTACATCTGGCCGGCCTTCATGCAGATCCGCAACGAGCTCTCGATGATGCGATACCGGTCGGGCAACCGCTGGTCGTGCCCGGTCGTGATCCGCGTCCCGATCGGCGGGTACCTGAGGGGCGGCGCGCCGTATCACAGCCAGTCCGCGCTCGCGATCTTCGCGCACACGCCCGGCATCCGCATCGTGCTGCCGTCCACGGCACAGGACGCGGCCGGCCTGCTGCGCACGGCCGTCCGGTGCGACGACCCGGTGCTCTTCTGCGAGCACAAGCATCTGTACCGGCAGACCTACAACAAGTCGCCGTATCCGGGTCCCGACTACATGCTCCCGTTCGGGCGCGCCTCGGTTCCCCGAGACGGCACCGACGTCGTCGTCTTCACCTGGGGCGCCCTCGTACAGCGGTCGCTGCTGGCCGCACAGCAGGCCGAGCGTGCCGGCATCAGCGTGGCCGTCGTGGACCTGCGGTCGATCATCCCGTACGACTGGGAGACGATCGCGGCCTACACGAAGAAGACGAGCCGCGTGATCATCGCGCACGAGGACCAGCTCACCTGCGGCTTCGGCGCGGAGCTGGCCGCACGCATCGCCGACGAGCTGTTCGAGTACCTCGACGCACCGGTCAGGCGCGTGGCGGCCCTCGACTGCCCGGTGGCCTACGCGCCCGCCCTCGAGGAGGCCATCCTGCCGGGCACGAGCGACGTGTTCGCCGCCATCGAGTCCCTGGCGGACTACTAGCCACCCCCCTGCCTCAGACCCTGAACCACTCGGGCCGCTCGCGGGGTCTGGTCGCGACCGCAGCGCTCGCGGCGTCGCACCTCACCAGGCGCTTCGGGGATCGGCTGGCGGTCGAGGATCTCTCGATCGAGGTCGCGCCCGGCGAGATCGTCGCCCTGCTCGGGCCCAACGGCGCGGGCAAGACGACGACGCTTCGCCTCCTTGCCGGTCTCATCGCCCCCTCGGCCGGCTCGGTGTCGATCCTCGGCGAGCCGCTCACGACGGCATCGGCGCGGGCGCTTCGACGTCGAATCGGCCTGCTGACCGAGGCGCCGGGGCTGTGGGATCGGCTCACGGTGACGCAGAACCTGCTGGTCTACGCGCGTCTCCACCGGCTGCCGTCTCCCTCCGACGCCGTCGCGCGCGCGCTCGACGCCTTCGACATGCGCTCCCGCGCCGACGAGCTGACGGCGCAGCTCTCGAAGGGGCTGCGCCAGCGCGTCGCGCTCGCCCGGAGTCTGCTGCACGAGCCGGACGTCGTGCTGCTCGACGAGCCGACGGGAGGGCTCGATCCCGAGAGCGCCCGGGATGTCCGCACGCTCGTGAACGGGATGCGCGGCTCGCGGCGCGCGGTGCTGCTCTCGACGCACAACCTCGACGAGGCCGAGCGCGTGGCCGACCGGGTGGCCGTGCTGCGCACCCGGCTGGTGGCGGCGGGCACGCCGCGTGAGCTCCGCGCGCGCCTGTTCGGGACCCGCGTCCGCGTGGTGCTGACCGGGGATGCCGCTGCCTTCTGCGAGCCGCTGCGGGCCAGCGGGATCGCCGACGTCCGCGCGAGCGGCTCCGTGCTGTCGGTGGGCCTCGACGGCCGGACGACGACACCCGTGCTCGTCCGCCGACTCGTCGAGGCCGGCGCCTCGGTCGAATCGGTCGTGCCCGAGGAAGCCTCGCTCGAGGAGGTCTATCTCGGCCTCCTGCGCGCAGGGGCCGGGTCGTCATGACCGCCGTGGCGGCCCTGCTCGCCAAGGAGCTCGCCGATCTGCGGCGGAACCCCGGCGTGTTCCTTCCCGGCCTGCTCGTCGGCGCGCTGGCCGCGTTCCTGCCCTTCTTCGTGGCCGTGATCGTGCCGGTGGCCACCGGCGAGCGGCTCGCCGACTCCAGCGACTTTCAGGTGGCCATCGAGGTGTACCGCACGCGCCCGGCGCTCGGCGGGCTCGGCGCGGAGGGGGCCGTTCAGGCCTGGATCTTCCAGCAGTTCCTGATCGTGCTGGTCCTGGCGCCGGTGACCGGCTCGATGGCCGTGGCGGCCTACAGCGTGGTGGGCGAGAAGCAGGCGCGCACGCTCGAGCCGCTGCTCGCCACGCCGATCACGACGCTCGAGCTGCTCGCGGCCAAGGTGCTCGGGGCGGCCATTCCGGCGGTGGCGCTCACGCTGGCCTGTTTCGCCGTCGCGGCTGGCGGCGCGGCGGTGCTGGCCGAGCCCGGCGTGTGGCGGGTGTTCCTGCTGGGGGAATCGCTGGCCACGGTGTTCCTGATCGGCCCCCTGGCCTCGCTCGCGGCGCTGCAACTGGCCGTGTGTGCCTCCTCGCGCGCCGTGGACGCCCGCAGCGCCCAGCAGCTCGGCGCGCTGGTCGTGCTGCCGATCGCGGGCCTGCTCGTGGCGGCGCTCGTCGGAGCCGTCACCCTCACCGCCACGGTGATAGCCTGGATCGCGCTCGGCCTGCTGGCGGCCAACGCCCTGCTGATGCGCATCGGCATCGCTCTCTTCGCCCGCGAGTCGATTCTCACGCGATGGCGCTGACCTTCTCCGCGGCTCTCTCGGAAGTCGACCCCCTGACGCACGTGCTGATGAAGCACCCGCGCGAGGCGTTCGTGGACGAGCGGACGATCGCGGCCCAATGGCAGGACCTCCGCTTTTCGGCACCTCCAGATCTGGGACGTGCCATCGACGAGGCCGACCGCCTCGTCGAGCTGCTGCGGGCGGCCGGCGCCGACGTGCATCTCCTGCCACGCGACGACCGGACGACGCTGGACTCGATCTACGTGCGGGACGCGTCGATCGCCGTGCCGGCCGGGATGGCGCTCTGCTGCATGGGGAAGCCACAGCGGGCCACCGAGCCGGCCGCCCAGGAACGGACGCTGCGTGAGCTCGGCCTGCCGCTGGCCGGCCACTTCGAGCCGCCGGCACGGCTGGAGGGCGGCGACCTCGTCTGGCTCGATCCCGGCACGGTCGTCGTGGGCCTCGGCTACAGGACCAGCGCCGAGGGCATCGCCAGGCTGCGCGCGCTGGTCGGGGCAGAGGTGGACGTGGTCGAGGTCCCCCTGCCCCACTGGCGCGGCGCGGAGGACGTGATGCACCTGATGTCGCTCGTGAGTCCCGTCGATCGCGATCTCGCCGTCGTCTACTCGCCGCTGCTCCCGGTCCCGTTCCGCGAGTACCTGCGCACACGCGCGCGCCTCGTCGAAGTGCCCCATGAGGAGTTCGAGTCGATGGGCGCCAACGTGCTGGCACTCGGCCCTCGGCGGGGCCTGATGCTGGCCGGCAATCCCGCCACGCGTCGGGCCCTCGAGGCCGCCGGCTGCGAAGTGCTCACGTACGAGGGCACCGAGATCAGCGTGAAGGGTGCCGGAGGACCCACGTGCCTCACGCGCCCGCTCGCGCGTCAGCGGCACTCGCTCGCCGAAGGTATACCTTGATAGAAGGTGTCTCAGGCAGCTTGTCGTAAGCGGCAATCAGGAAGACGGGTTCGAAGCCCGATGGATGCGTTTCGAGGAAGGACTGAAGAACGCGTTGAACGGCTCCGAGCATCTCCCGGTGTTCCGAGAGCCCCACTCTGCTCGTGTGTTCGAGCACGAGACGGCAAGACACCGATCTGCATTCGACCATGATTGCTGAAAACTCGAGCTCCATTTCGCTCACCTGCTCGCTGAGCCTGGGTTCCGTCACGCTGGCCCACTCCGAATCGATGGGCTCGGCATCGAACCTCACGTCAGCTCTCAAGCGATCGTGCACCATGGTCGAGAATTCGGCGTTGAGGATCTCCTCGGCCTGATCGGCGCTCAGGCCGCCGAACGGCGCACCGGCAAAGCGCAGAACGAGGTGGCCGTGTTCGTCCGTGAATACGAAGTCCCGATTGTCCTGGGCCGATGAACACTGCGGCCAGACGAGAATCGCCACGCCAATCGATGCTGCAACTGCGAGGATGGTAGAACGCATATGCGGGTACTGGCCTCGAGGCTCCAGCGGCTTTCGGGCCGTTGAAGAAAGAGGCGGCCCGAAGGCCGCCTCTTTCGACTGGCTCCGCGTGAGGTGGCGCCTCCAGCGAGGCCCGCCTCTAGTGACGATACTGCGTCACGATGTCGTCGAGCTCGAGCTGCTGGCAGTGGCCGCGCTCGGTTCCGACCAGCCCGCCACGACCACCGAAGCCGCCACCGCCACCGCCGGTGCTCAGCAGCATCGGAGTCAGTTCGTAGGGATGGAGCAGCACCTGGGGATCCTCGACCGTCGCCTCGTAGAGCATCTGATCGCCCTGCCGCGTGAATCGTTCGGTGACCTTCATGTCCTCGGAGTGAAAGAAGCCGCCGCGCGCGAGCCAGGTCGCCGGCGTAAAGCCGATCGACTCGATCACGAGCGTGTCGCCCTCCCAGTGGCCGACCGAATGACCCGTGTACTTGGTCTGGATGACCTGCCGTTCGTTCACCTCGCCGCCGTCGGTTGCGATCACGCGGAAATCCGGATACCCGCCACCGCCATCGCCGCCGCTGCCGTAGAGCAAGGTGATGTCGTCTTCGGTGTGGAAGATGCGTCCGGGCGGTCCCTGCCGCGGAATCCCCATCGGCTGGCAGGTCATGATCGGATCGTAGCGGTTCGTCCACATGTCGCGATAGATGACCTCGTCCCAGTGCTCGGGCCGATAGATCGGGCGATTCGGCCCGAAGCGCGAAGCGGCTTCGAACGTGAAATCGATCGTCTGATTCCACTGCGTGCTGCAGCCTTCGAGCTGGGTCGGTCCGCAGCGGCGGCTGCCGTAGCGCCAGATGAAGAACTTGTTGCCGCCCCTCCAGTTGCCGGTCAGGTCGGGCTTGCCGCCGGCCAGCCGCGGCGTCGGCGCGGTGGAATCGAGCACCGGCGCTTCCTGGTCGGTCCCGTACATCGCCACCGCCGTGGTGGCAGGGCCCACGCTCGGCGGCACCGGCACGACGACGTAGACGCTGCCCGTTTCCGTCTGGACCGTGGTCAGATCGCGCAGCACCTGGCCGTTCCTGCTCTCCGTCACCCTGCCGGCCATATAGACTTCGATCTTGTGCAGCGGATTGTTGTAGTCGTCGTAGTCGCTGTACGCGAACGTATAGGTGTCGCGACCGTGCGTGACGACAACCGACTCGGCCATGAAGTTATCGTCGAGCCGGGCAACGCCCGTGGCGCCGTCGACGCCGGGGATCGGAAAGGAGATGACCGGCGTGTCGCCGTCCCAGGTCACCGACGTGTCACCGATCGTCTGGGTGCCTCCCTCGAGCAGCCCGCCGGGATTGCGCCATACTCTCCGCAGCGGGATTCCGGCGCCTGCCAGTGCCGCCTTGGGTGCGCCGTATGGGCTGGCCCACAGACGAATCACGCGCTCTTCGACCGTGTCCGGCATCGGCGTGGCCGTGCCCTGGCCCGGCACGAGACCGGCGCCCGGGACGTCCTCGTTCCAGGCGTACTCGCCGCTGACAACCTCGATGTTGGTATACGTCTCGCCGTTCGGCAGCGTGCATTCAATCTGGGTGCGGTAGCCGGGCTGCTGATAGCTGGCACTGATGCGATATCCCGACGTGCCGAGCTCGCCCTCTCGGGCGGCATCCTCGAACGGCGAGAGCGCACAGGCCTGGCCGTTTACCTGGATCGTGCCTTCAGCCCGATACTCGAGCGAGACCATGAGCTCGTGCTCCTCGATGCCTCGCAGCATGCCCATGTGCCACGTCCAGTTGACCAACACCGACTTCAGGTCCCTGGCGCCCTCTTCCGGTGTGAACAGCGGAGGACCACCACCGCGCCCCTGGGCACTCGCAGTCATCGACACGCCGAGCGTGAAGACGAATCCGAGCGCGACTGTCCGGATTACGTTTCGTTCAAAAGCCATGCTGGCGTCCCTTCGTCGTTGTCTGATGAGTGCGGCTATTCGACCTCGAACTCGATCGTGCGCTCGCCTTCCAGGGTGATCGACCGGATGAAGCCCACCGGCTTGCCGTTTCTCGCCGGAAAGTACCGTATCGTGACCACGTCACCGGCAATGACGGTGTTGGGGCCGTCCCCACCGAAGCCGAGGCTCGACAGTGTGTTGGCCGACCCCGTCGTCAATTGCCATTCCGTCCTCGTGCCGTCGTCATTCGGCACCTCGAGCGTCATCACCCCATGGGGGTTTATGAACTCGACCTTCTTGATGACACCCGTCACCTCGCCGGTCTTGCGGATGTCGTACACGGCTGAGAGGGAATGATGGGCCAGTAGCGAGCCGGTGGCGAGAAGCCACCCGCACAAAATGGCAGTTCCCAGGAATCGCTTCGTCATGGATGCGCCCTCAACAAAATAGGCACCAGATGCCAGTGTTCCCCGCCAGAGACGGAGCCTTGTACGGTCGAGCCTACCACTGGAGGTGCCAGACAACAATCACGGCCCGGCGAAGGCGCCGGCGCAGCGCAATGCCGCCGCGGCGCCCCTCGGCAGGCCGGCCGGAGGCCGGACGGCTCCCGGATTCGGGGCCTCCAGCCGGTCTCCCATGCCGCCTGCGCCGCGTGACGCAGGTACACTGCGATCGGACGGGATGCGGTGAGAATCATCGATCAGGGCTCGGGCACGCCCGTCGTGCTCGTGCCGGGCATTCAGGGCCGCTGGGAGTGGATGCGGCCGACCGTCGAGGCGCTCGCCCGGCGGTGCCGCGTGCTCACCTTCTCGCTCGCCGACGAGCCGACCAGCGGAGCCGCCTTCGACGCCGCCGACGGCTTCGCCAGCTACCTGCGGCAGATCGCCGACGCGCTCGACGCGCGGGGCCTGCAGCACGCCGCGATCTGCGGCATCTCGTACGGCGGTCTCATCGCCGCGGCGTTCGCCGCGCGCATGCCGGAGCGCGTCTCGGCGCTCGTGCTGATGTCGGCCATCCCTCCGTCGTGGCGGCCCGACCGGCGCGTGCGCCTGCTGCTGAAAGCGCCGCGCCTGCTCTCGCCGCTGTTCTGCATCAACTCGCTGCGGCTCCTGCCCGAGATCGTGGCCGCCAGGGGCCTCGCGGGTGGGCTGGCGTTTGCCGCTGTCCATGTCGTGCGCGTGCTGGCACACCCGTTCTCGCCGCGACTGATGGCGCAGCGCGTGCGCCGGCTCGACGGGCTCGATCTGACGCCGGAGCTGGCGCGGGTCCACGTGCCCGTGCTCGTCCTGACCGGTGAGGCCGGACTCGACCGCGTGGTGCCCGTGGAGCACACGCGCGAGTACCTGCGTCTGTGGCCGCACGCCGCCGAGGGCGTCGTGCCGCGCACCGGCCACCTCGCACCGGTCATCCGGCCCGACCTGTTTGCCGCCCTCGTCGCGCCGTTTGCCGGCCGGTCCGGCGCGGGAGCCGAGAGGAGGCACGTTGTCTGACGTGATCCGGGAGATTCCCGGTCCGGCCGGGCCACTCGAGGCGCTGATGGACCAGCCTGACGGCGAGCCCAGGGCCGCGGTCGCCTTCGCCCATCCACTCCCGACCGCCGGCGGCACCATGCACACCAAGGTCGTCTTCCAGAGCGCCAAGGCGCTGACCCGGATCGGCTGCGCCGTCCTGCGCTTCAACTTCCGTGGCGTGGGACGCAGCGCCGGCGCGTGGGACGAGGGGCGTGGCGAGCTCGACGACTACCGGGCGGCCGTGGACTTCCTGGCGGCGCAGTATCCCGGGCTCGAGCTGTGGGCCGCGGGCTTCTCCTTCGGCTCCTACGTGGCACTGACGTGCGGGGCCGAGGACCCGCGTATCGGCGCGCTCATCGGCCTCGCGCCGCCCGTGAACCGGTACGAGTACGCCGCCGTGTCGGGCAGCACCAAGCACAAGTTCCTCATCCACGGCGAGCGCGACGAGCTGATCCCGATCGGCGAGGTCCGGCGCTTCTACGCCCGGCTCGCCGAGCCCAAGGAGCTCGTCGAGATCGATCGCGCCACCCACCTGTTCGACGGCCAGGCCAGCGAAGTCGGCGACGCCCTCGAGGAGCTGCTAGCCGACTTCTCCTCCCGCTGACAGTTTCGTAAGGGGGTCGGGCGTCATTACAGGTTCGTAATGGGGTCGGGCGTCATTCAAGGATAGTGCTGATGAACGGTGGTAAGTGGCTCTTCGAGGATGTCGCGCCGGGCGACGTGTTCACACCGGAGCGGCTGAGCGACGAGCACCGGCTGATGGCGCAGACGACGACCGCCTTCGTCGACGCCGAGGTCCTCCCGGCGCTCGAGCGTCTCGAGCAGAAGGACTGGACGCTCGCCCGGACGCTGGTGCGCCGGTGCGGCGACCTGGGGCTGCTCTCGATCGCCGTCCCCGAGGAGTACGGCGGCCTCGAGCTGGACAAGGCCTCGTCCCTCGTCGTCGCCGAGTGCATGGGCAGGGCCGCTTCGTTCTCGACGACCTTCGGTGGCCAGGCCAACCTCTCGATCCTTCCGCTGGTGATGTTCGGCACGCCCGAACAGAAGGCGCAGTACCTGCCGCGTCTCATGACCGGCGAGCTGGTCGGCGCCTATGCCCTCAGCGAATCGGGTTCGGGTTCGGACGCCCTGGCCGCTCGCACGCGGGCCGAGCGTCAGGCCGACGGCTCGTGGCGGCAAAATGGCGAGAAGATGTG
>Ga0299906_10000116_pt1 | contig 76300 bp, 65 predicted proteins | sample RVTome_14_FD_200259 | JGI IMG/M metagenome (GOLD analysis project Ga0299906, IMG submission 200259) | Soil microbial communities from uranium-contaminated site in the Upper Colorado River Basin, Wyoming, United States - RVT145D125 (version 2) ...
CGAGAGCTGGCGCTGCTGCGCCGGGACCGCATCGGCCTCGTGTTCCAGTTCTTCAACCTGATCCCCACCCTGACCGTCCTGGAGAACGTGACACTCCCCGCCGAGCTGACCCGCTCCCCGGGGGCCCGGGAGCGGGCCCTGGAGCTGCTCGGGGAGGTGGGGCTGGCGGCGCGGGCGGACTCCTTTCCGGATCGCCTCTCGGGAGGAGAGCAGCAGCGGGTGGGGATCGCCCGGGCACTGATCCGCAACCCGCGCCTGGTGCTCGCCGACGAGCCCACGGGGAACCTGGACGCGGACACGGGACACTCCGTGATGCAGCTGCTGGACCGGCTGACCCGGGGAGCCGGGCGCAGCCTCGTGCTGGTGACCCACAGCCCCGCCGTCTCCGCCCTCGCAGACCGCGTGCTGCGGCTCGACCACGGCCGACTTCTGGAGGATTCGCCTTCCCCAGCGCCACCCGGCGATGTACATTGAGGGTGTGAGGCGGGATCCCCCGGTCGCCGCCGACGGAGGGAGCCATGGTTCCAGTCCACAGCGAGCTGCCCCACGAGAACGACGAGAAGGAGCTGGCTCACCGCATGCAGCTCGGCATCAAGCGCCGGCCGCAGCAGGCCTTCGGGGAGTACTACATCGGGCGGAACGCGTCCTGCGCCCTCGGGGCCGCCTACGAGGGGCTGTATCCGCTCCCCTCGGAGGTGGGTCCGCTGCGCCCGAAGGAGCTGGAGCACCTGTTCGACTGCCTGGAGTTCAGCCTGCGCTGGTGCCCCGCGGGCTGCAAGAAGAGCGTTCCCCTCGCCGCCATGATCGTCCATCTGAACGACGACCACCGCTGGAGTCGCGAGCAGATCGCGGCGTGGCTCGAGGAGAACGGCCCCAGCGCGAGCTGAGCTGCGATGAAGGCCGTCCGTCGCGGGAGCGGCCCGTGCGCCCCGGGCCGTTCAAACGACGCAACTCTTTCAGCTCCCTGAAGCCCGCCCCTGCTCCCCCGAGCCCTCCTCCTCACCGGCCTGCGCGACCTGCTGCGCCGGCCGCTCCACACGAGCCTCATGGTCACGGGGGTCGCCCTCGGCGTCGCGGTGGTGATCTCGGTGGACCTCGCGAACGAGGCCGCGAGCCGTAGCTTCGCCAGGAGCTCCGAGGCCGTCACGGGGCGCGCCACCCACCGGCTGGTCGGCGGACCCGGAGGGGTGCCGGTCACGCTGCTGGCGGAGCTGCGCCGGACCCTGCCGGGGACGCCCAGCGCGCCCGTCGTCGAGGGCACGGTCCGAGCGACGGATCTCGGCGACATCCCGCTGCGGCTCCTGGGCGTCGACCCGCTCTCCGAGGGAGCGTTTCGGAGCCACGTGACGGGCGGGCTCCTGGGAGCTCCGGGCTACGAGCGGCTGTTCGTGGAGCGCGGCGCGGTGGTGGCGGGCTCCTTCGCGCGGCGCTACGGGCTCGCCCCGGGAGACGAGCTGAAGGTGTCGCTGGGCCGGAGCGAGAGCGCGCTCCGGGTGCTGGGCGTCATCGACGACCCCAGCGGGGCAACCGCCGGGATCGAGGACCTGCTGCTCGCGGACGTCGGGGTCGCCCAGGAGCTGCTCGGTCTCGAGGGGCTGAGCCGGATCGACCTCGTCCTGGAGCCGGAGCAGATCCCGCGGCTGGAGGCGAGCCTCCCGCCCGGAGTGCGCCTGGCCACGGCCAGCGAGCAGGGCGAGACCGTCGGGCAGCTCACCGCCGCGTTCCGGCTCAACCTCACCGCCCTGAGCCTGCTCGCCCTCGTGGTGGGGATGTTCCTCATCTACAACACCGTGATGTTCAGCGTGGTGCAGCGCCGGCCGGTGATCGCCACGCTGCGCGCGCTCGGGGCCACGGGCGAGCAGGTCTTCGCCATGATCCTGGCCGAGGTCGCGCTGGCCGCCTCCCTGGGCACCGTCCTCGGGCTGGCACTCGGTTGGGCCCTGGGCCAGGGCGTCGTGCGGCTCGTCACCCGGACCATCAACGACCTCTACTTCCTGGTCTCCGTCACCGGGGCCCCTCTCACGCTCTCCAGCACCCTGAAGGGGATCGGGCTGGGGATCGGCGCTGGGGTCGTCGCCGCGATCCTCCCGGGGCTGGAGGCGGCCCGGGTCCAGCCCGTCGCGGCGCTGCGGGCCAGCACCCTCGAGGAGTCGGCGCGGCGCTGGCTCCCCCGCACCGCGGTCGCGGGGGCGTCGCTCGCAGCGGCGGGAGCCGGCGTGCTGACGGCGTTCCCGGCCTCCCTGGAGGCGAGCTTCGGCGGCCTGTTCGGCGTCGTGCTCGGCATCGCCCTCGCGGTACCCCTGATCACGGTGGGGGCGATGCGGGTCGCCGCCCCGCTGGCCGCCGCCGTCGCGGGTCCCCTGGGGAGGATCGCCGCGCGCACGGTGACCCGGGGGGTGAGCCGGACCGGGGTGGCGATCGCGGCGCTCACCGTCGCCGTCTCCGTGACGATCGGGGTCAGCGTCATGATCGACAGCTTCCGCGACACCGTGGCGGGCTGGCTCGACGCGACGCTCCGGGCCGACCTGTTCGTGTCGGCCCCGAGCCCCGGCGCCCGCAGGAGCGGCACCCTCCCGGCGGACGTCCCCGGCCGCATCGCGGCGCAGCCCGGCGTCGCGGAGGTGGAGACCTACCGGGCGGTGACCGTGTTCGGCGAGGTCGGGGAGATCCAGCTCGGCGTCACGGACTCGCGCCGCGTGCGCGACGGCGCGCTGTACCGCCTCGCCGCCGGTGAGGCCGCCACCACCTGGAGGCGGGTCTGGGACGGAGCGGTGGCGGTGAGCGAGCCCTTCGCGTTCCGCCACGCCCTGGAGCCGGGAGCCGCGCTCGGGATCCTCACGGACCGCGGCCCCCGGAGCTTCCCCGTGGCCGGAGTCTTCTACGACTACACCACGGAGCGGGGCATCGTGCTGATGAGCCGCTCCACCTACGAGCGGCACTGGGACGATCGGGGCGTCACCTCCGTCGCCGCGTACCTGACCCCGGGCGCGTCCCGGGAGGACGTGGCGGCGGACCTGCGCGGCAGCCTGGCCGCGGACGGCCTGGGGGTGATCTCGAACCGCGCCCTGCGGGAGAGCGCACTACGGGTCTTCGACCGGACCTTCGCCGTCACCCAGGCGCTCCGCGCCCTCGCCGTGCTGGTCGCCTTCGCCGGAGTGTGGAGCGCGCTGATGGCGCTCCAGGTGGAGCGCACCCGGGAGCTCGCCACGCTGAGCGCGGTCGGGGTCACCCCGGGAGAGCTGCTGCGGCTCACGCTCCTCGAGACGGGGCTGATGGGCCTCACCGCGGGCCTGATCGCGCTCCCCACGGGGGTGGTCCTGGCCGTGATCCTGGTCGAGGTGATCAACGTCCGCTCCTTCGGCTGGACCATGGAGCTGCAGCTCGCACCACGGATCTTCCTGCAGGCCCTGGCCGTCAGCGTCAGCGCGGCGCTCCTCGCGGCCCTCTACCCGCTCCGGCGCCTGAGCCGGCTGCCCGTGGCGACGGCGCTGAGGACGGAGTGAGGGCGCGCGCCCTGCTCGCGATGCTCCCGCTGCTGGGCTGCGCTCCCGCCGGGGAGCAGCCCGGACCCGGGCTGCGCTTCGGGGAGCGCGCGGCGACGGAGGCCGGCGGCGGCTTCGCCCGCGCCCTGGAGCCCCGGGAGTGGCGCTTCCCTGCGGATCACGGGGCTCACTTCGACTACCAGACGGAGTGGTGGTACTACACCGGAAACCTGGACGCGGCCTCGGGGCGGCGCTTCGGCTTCCAGCTCACGTTCTTCAGACGCGGGCTCTCCCCCGGGGAACCGCCCCCGGGCCCGGGGTTGCGAACGAACCAGATCTACTTCGCGCACCTCGCGCTGACGGACGTCTCCCGGAAGACCCACGTCGCCGCGGAGCGCTTCGCCCGGGGCGCCGCCGACCTCGCGGGAGCCACCGCGGCGCCGTACCGGGTCTGGCTCGGAGCCTGGGAGGCCGTCGCCGCGGACGCCGCCGCGGAGTCGGTCCGGCTGCGGGCGGCCTCCGAGGACGCCGCCCTCGACCTCGAGCTGCTCGCGACGAAGCCGCCCGTGGGACACGGCGACGGGGGGCTCTCGCCGAAGGGCGGGGTCCCCGGCAACGCCTCCTACTACCTGAGCCTGACCCGGATGCGGGCCAGGGGGAGCGTCACCAGCGCCGGGGAGGAGCTGGAGGTGGAGGGCCTGGCCTGGTTCGACCACGAGTGGAGCACGAGCGCCCTGGGACCGGGAGCCCTGGGCTGGGACTGGTTCAGTCTGCAGCTCGACGACGGGCGGGAGCTGATGTACTTCCAGATCCGGCGCTCGGACGGCAGCGTCGAGCCGGTGTCCGGGGGGACGCTCGTGGACCGCTCCGGCGGAACGACGCGGCTGGCCCTGGATCAGGTGGAGCTCGACGTGGAGGCCACCTGGACCAGCCCGCGGTCGGGGGCGGTCTACCCGGCGCAGTGGCGCCTCGCCGCTCCCGAGCAGGGGCTCGAGCTCGAGGTGCGCCCCCTGCTGGCCGACCAGGAGATGGAGACGTCCTTCGTCTACTGGGAGGGCGCCGTCGAGGTCTCGGGCACGTCCTCCGGGCGCGGCTACGTCGAGCTCACCGGCTACGCCGGCAGCATGGCGGGCGTGTTCTGAGCGCGCTGTGGTACGTTCGGGTCCGCTCCCACGTCCAGCGATGACGCCGCCGACGACGCCGCTCACCCGGACACCCGAGTGGGAGGCGCTCGCCTCGCACCAGGCCTCGATCCGGGACCGGCACCTCCGTGAGCTGTTCGCCGAGGATCCCGAGCGGGGCCGGCGCTTCGCCCTCGAGGCGGAGGGGATCTACCTCGACTACTCCAAGAACCGGATCACCGCAGAGACGCTGCGGCTGCTCGTCGCCCTGGCCGAGGCGGCCGGGCTGCGGGAGCGCATCGAGGCGATGTTCCGGGGCGAGCGCATCAACGTCACCGAAGATCGCGCCGTGCTCCACGTGGCGCTGCGCGCGCCCCGGGGTCTGGCCATCGAGCTCGCGGGCCGCGACGTCGTGCCCGAGGTCCACGCGGTCCTGGACCGGATGTCCTCCTTCGCCGAGGCGGTGCGCGGCGGGCGCTGGCTCGGGCACACCGGAAAGCCGATCCGCAACGTCGTGAACGTCGGGATCGGCGGCTCCGACCTGGGCCCGGCCATGGCCTTCGACGCGCTGCGCCACTACTCCCGGCGCGAGCTGCGGCTCGCCTTCGTCTCCAACATCGACGCCACCGACCTGGCTGAGGCGACCCGGGACATGGACCCGGCGGAGACGCTGTTCATCGTGGCGTCCAAGACCTTCACGACCCTGGAGACGCTCACGAACGCCCGCTCCGCCCGGGCCTGGCTACTGCGGGGCCTGGGGGGCGACGAGCGGGCGGTCGCCCGCCACTTCGTGGCCGTCTCGACGAACGCCGAGGCGGTGTCGGCCTTCGGGATCGACACGGAGCAGATGTTCGGCTTCTGGGACTGGGTGGGGGGCCGCTACTCGATGGACTCCGCCGTGGGGCTCTCGCTGATGATCGGGATCGGTCCCGGTCGCTTCCGCGAGCTGCTGGACGGCTTCCACGCCATGGACGTCCACTTCCGCGAAGCTCCCTTCGAGGCCAACCTGCCCGCGCTCCTGGGGCTGCTCGGGATCTGGTACGGCAACTTCTTCGGCGCCGAGTCCTGCGCGATCCTCCCCTACGACCACTACCTGGGACGGCTGTGCGACTACCTGCAGCAGCTCGACATGGAGAGCAACGGGAAACGGGTCGACCGCTCCGGGAACGGCGTCGATCACGCCACGGGGCCGGTGCTGTGGGGGCAGCCGGGGACGAACGGACAGCACGCCTTCTACCAGCTCATCCACCAGGGAACGCGCCTCGTCCCCTGCGACTTCATCGGCTTCTGCCGCTCCCTCAACCCCGTGGGCGAGCACCACGACCTGCTGATGGCGAACTTCTTCGCCCAGACCGAGGCCCTGGCCTTCGGCAAGACCGCAGACGAGCTGCGGGCCGAGGGCGTTCCGGGGGCGCTGGTCCCCCACCGGACCTTCCCGGGGAACCGCCCCACGAACAGCCTGCTCCTGGACGAGCTGACCCCCGCGGCCCTGGGACGGCTGGTGGCGTTGTACGAGCACAAGGTCTTCGTGCAGGGGACGATCTGGCGCATCAACTCCTTCGACCAGTGGGGCGTCGAGCTGGGCAAGGTCCTGGCGAAGCGCATCGCCCCGGAGCTGGGCTCCCCCGCGGGCCCGAGGGGGCACGACAGCTCCACCACCGCGCTCGTCGAGCGCTACCGGGAGCGGCGGACCCCGGCCGCATCGAAACCCGGGTAGGATGAGCTGCCGAACTGGAGGTGACGCCTTGGCAGACGACAACCCCAGGATCCTCGTCATCGACGTGGGCGGCAGCAACATCAAGGTCACCGCCACGGGGTGGAAGGAGATCCACAAGCTGCCGTCCGGGAAGGACCTCTCCGCCCAGGCCATGAGCGACGCGGTCCGGAAGCAGACGCGGACCGCAGTCTTCGACGCGGTCTCGATCGGGTTCCCCGGTCCGGTGCGCCACGGCCATCCCCTTGCGGAGCCGAAGAACCTGGGCCGGGGCTGGGTCGGCTTCGACTTCGAGGCCGCCTTCGGGAGGCCCGTGAGGCTCGTCAACGACGCGGCGATGCAGGCCCTGGGCAGCTACGAGGGCGGCCACATGCTGTTCCTCGGGCTCGGCACCGGGCTCGGCTCCGCGATGGTCGTGGACGGCGTCGTGAACGCCATGGAGCTCGCCCACCTGCCCTACAAGGCGGCGAAGACCTTCGAGGACTTCCTCGGCAAGCGGGGGCTGAAGCGCCTCGGGCGCAAGCGCTGGGAGAAGCACGTCCACAGCGTGGTGGAGATGCTGGCCGACGCGCTCACGGCCGACTACGTCGTCCTCGGCGGCGGTGAGGCCAAGAAGCTGGACTCCCTCCCGACCCGCGCGCGCCTCGGCGCCAACAGCAACGCGATCCTGGGCGGGTACCGCCTCTGGGACAGCGAATGGGCCGGCCAGTTCGCCCAGGGCGGGAAGCGCGCCGCGCTCAAATGAGCTAAGCTCGGAGCACCCCATGAGAAGAGAAGCCGTCGGCCTGTTGGCCGCCGCCGCCCTGGCCATCCCGGCCCAGGCGGCTCCAGAGCTGGCTCCGATCGATGCGCAGACGCTCCTCGCCGGCTCGCCGCTCCACGTGGTCCTGGGCGGCTCCGACCCGGCGGGAGCCGGCCTGAGCTTCGAGGTCGTCACGAGCGATCCCGAGCTGCTGGCCGCACGCGTGCTCGAGGGGAACCGCAGCCTCCGGATCCGGGTCTCTGGCTACGGTGAGATGGTCTTCGAGCTGTTCGAGGCGCGGGCCCCCCGTGTCGCCCAGCGGATCGCCGCGCTGGCCGAGTCGGGGTTCTACGACGGCGTCGCCTTTCACCGGGTGGTGGGCGGCTTCGTGATCCAGGGGGGGGACCCCGGCGGCACGGGCGCCGGGGGCTCGGACCTGGGCCCCTTCGACGACCAGTTCCACGTGGAGCTGCAGCACAACCGCGGCGGCGTGCTCTCCATGGCCAAGGGAGGGGACGACAGCAACGACTCCCAGTTCTTCATCGCGGCGGGTCCGGCGCGCCACCTGGACTACAACCACTCCGTGTTCGGCCAGCTCGTGACCGGGGAGGAGGTGCGGGCCGCCATCGACGCGGTGGCCACGGACGGCGCGGACCGTCCCCTGGAGCCCGTGGTGATGGAGAACGTCGAGGTGCTCGTCGACGGCGAGAACGGGGTCCTCGTGCTGTCGGCCCCTGAGGGGAGCACCGGAACCGCGGTGGTGACGGTGGCGGCCACCGACGGGAACGGCGTGCGGGTGGAGCGGACGTTCCAGGTGCAGATCTCTCCCGACACGCAGAACTCCCCGCCGTTCCTCGCCGACGTGGCGCCGATCGTGACACGCGTGGACACGCCGGTCACGGTCCAGCTCCAGGCCATCGACGTCGAGGGAGATCCGGCGTTCTATCTCGACGAGCAGACCCTCGCGAACAACGGGCTCGCGGTACCCGTGGTCTCGGGACCCGACCTGGACTACAGCGTGGACTTCGAGACGGGCCTGCTCACGATCACCCCGAGGAACGGCGTCACGGGTGTCGAGCGGATCACGGTGGCGACGGCCGTGCAGGCCGTGGCCGTGGACTACCAGGTGCTCGCGGTCACCATCGAGCCCTGACCGCCGCGCCGTCCGGGCTCAGCCCTCGGCTCGGGGCAGTCTGGGAACCGGCAGCTCCAGCCGGCCACCGGGGACCGGGATCAGCAGGTGCTGGGGCCGCGCCGGGTCGCACTCGAACTCGAACTCGCCGTGGGGATTGCTCACCCCCCGTCCCGTGACGTCGCTGCCGGTCATCAGCAGCACCATCAGGTCGGAGACGCGGCGCGTGGGGTTCGTCCGGTCAGCGATCTGCCCCACGAGAACGGTACGGCGGGGCTCGCGGCTCAAGCGCAGGTCGATCCAGTAGTGGCCGGCCTCGTAGAGGGCCTCCGCGGGGCGGCTCGACGAGCGCACGCCGACGGGAACCCGCCGCGCCGGCGTGCTGAGCAGCCGGGCCGGAATCAGCGGCGCCGCCTCGAGCAGTCCGTCCAGCGGGCAGCGGAACAGGCGGGAGGCGCGGGTCCGGAGGGCGGCGGGTACGTCCCGGCGGCTGCGGGCCGCCTCGTGAAAGCGCCGGAGGTCGTCGACCATCGTCCGGCGCTCGCGGGGCGCCCCGAGCAGGGCGGCTGCCAGCGCGGCCTCTCCCGCCGGATCGACGAGCCCGCGGGCGAAGTCGACCCAGCGTCCCAGCGATGCAGTGGTCGTCTTCGGATCGAGCATGACGCCCCCCCAGGGCTTGCGTCTCCCGTGCGTCGATCCGAGACATCTCATTCCCGGACAACGACTTGACAGGACGGCGCGACGAGAAATAGTGCGGCCGGCGCGGTTCCAGAGCGGGTCGGGCGGTTACCGCGCCGGCCGAGGTCGCCAGTCGGTGCGACCCTTCACCGTGTATAGGGTGCCGGTGGGCGCCCTCTGATATAGGGCTCATCGGGAACGGCCCACGAGGACGAAGGGGGCCCAGTAGTAGGGGTGCCCCTCCGAAGCGCGGGTCTCGAGCATCGCCCCCCGCAACGCCTCGGCCTTGTCCCCGGACTCCCGGAGGCGCCCGTAGAAGCACTCCATGAACGTGGCGGTGCTCCGGTCGTTGACGTCCCACAGGCTCACCAGCGCCGAGCGGGCTCCCGCGTAGAGCAGGCCCCGGGTCAGGCCGATCAGCTCGTCGCCCCCCTGGGGCACGTTCAGGCCCGTGCCGCATCCCGACAGGGTCACGAGGTCGGCCCCCAGCTCGAGCTGGTAGAGGTCGAACAGGCTGAGCCGCGAGCTCCCGAGCTGGAGCGACGAGAACATGGGGTTGTCGTAACGGAACAGGCCGTGGGTGGCGATGTGGACGTAGCGGCTCCCCGCGCCCAGCTCCCTCAGGCGGGCCTCCTCGGCCTCGGCCCCGACGAACAGCCTCGCCCCCGGCAGCGCCAAGGCGACCCTCTCCACCTCCTCGCGGATGAACGGCGTCCCCTCGTCGGGCACCCCCATCACGAGGGCGCCGCCGGCGGCACCCGGGGGTCTCACGGCGCACAGGTGGTGGACGCTCGCGCTCGGCGCGTAGCTCACGGCGAAGTCGTCGACGAGGGCGCGCCCCCCTTCGCCCAGGGCGTGAAACGGCACGTAGTGGAGGAAGTCGTGGGGGACCACGATCAGACGCCGCCCCCGGAGCCGCGCCCGCACGGGGGCGACCAGGTCGCGGTAGAGCTCCTCGAGGTGGTGCTCGGCGGCCTCCCGGAGCGACGCGCCCATGGCCTGGACGATCTCGGGGGGGTAGCGGAACTTGTCGAGCTGAAAGCGCAGCAGGCCGAGGCTGCGCCGGATCTGGCTCGCCGGGGCGAGAGGGACGATCTCGAGCTCCTCTCGGCTCAGCACCGCCACCACGATCGTCCCCCGCATGGCGTAGTACTCGAGCAGCACGCCATCCTCGGGGAGGCTGCCGCGGATGTCGCTCAGGGGGATCGTGGCCGCGTCCTGCAGCGAGGCCAGCTCCTGGTCGTCGGAGTGGAGCTCCCGGAGCGCTCTCAGCAGCTGCGCCTCGCGCTCGCGGCTCTGCCGCCTGAGGGCGTCGACGTGGGAGGCGCCGTCGTCACCCCCACCCAGCTCCGCCTGGTCGATCTTCCGGTAGAACCAGTTGAGCTCCTCACGGAGGGTCTGGATCCGGCTGGCCAGGCGCCGCCCCCCACGGCGCCGGGACGGCAGCAGCTGGGCGCGGAACGCCATCAGGTCGGTCAGGCTGCGCGACTTGGCCTGCTCGATGTAGCCGAGGGCCGACTCCAGCGACCCGGCGCTCCGCTTGCCCGCCAGGGTCATCCAGACCAGGCTCTCGTAGACGACGAGCTTGTCCTTCAGGAACCCGATCCGAAGCTCGTCCTGCTCGAGGTGGCTGCGCATCCGCTCCAGGCGGCCGTGGGCCCCCAGGTACGCGGCGAACGCCGCCTTGTCGTTGGCCAGGGTCTCCTCCACCTGCCCGAGGAGCAGATAAGCCCGGTACTCCAGGGCCGGAACGTCCAGCGCCTCCAGGGCCCCGATCGCCTCGAGGCAGCGCCGGCGGGCCGTCACCAGCTCGCCGAACTGGAGGTGGACGTGGGCCAGGAGCAGGCGGCACAGGGCGGCCTTGCTGGCCAGCGACGAGGCGTCGAAGACCCCGAGGGCCGCCTCGGCGAAGCGGCGCGCCTCGAAGTAGCGTCCGTCCCCGAACATCACGACGGCGCGATACGCGTCGATCTCGGCCGGCCAGAGCGTGTTGCCCTCGGCCAGGAACATCCCGCGGGCCTTCTCGAACAGCTGGAGGGCACGGAACGACTCCCCCTCCCGGCCCGCCGCGATCGCGAGGTTCGTGAGCGCCTTGGACGCCTCGTAGCCGCGGCCCAGGTCCTCGAATCCCAGGTAGGCGCGCTGAGCCAGCTCCATCCCCTCGCTCACGAGGTTGAGCTCGAGGTAGAGCTCGGCCAGGTCGAGGTCGCACAGCGCTTCGTACTCGTGGGCGCCGAGATCCGCCGCGCGCCGGCGGGCCTGGCGGTACAGCTCGATGGCCCGGGTGTACTGCCCGCGCAGGTAGTACAGGTAGGCGATGTTGTAGTCCGCCTCCGCCTTGAGCAGGCCGAATCCGTTCCTCTCGGAGATCTCCTGGGCCGCCTCGTGGTGCCGGAGGGCCTCGGCGAAGCGGTTCAGGCTGATGCAGCACAGCGCCATGTTCGTGAGGGTGACGGCGACGTCCCGGGCCTCTCCGGCCTCCCGGAACTGCGCCAGGGCCCGCTCGTAGAGCGACAGGGCTTCCTCGTAGCGGTCGCGCCGGTAGGCGAGGTTCGCCTCGTTCGTGTCGAGGCGGGCGAGCCGGGTCCGGTCCTCGAGCCGCTCGAAGATGCGGCGGGCGAGGGTCGCCTTCCGCTGGCACTCCTCGTAGCGCCCCTGGTACATGAGCAGCTGGAGCGCGCTGCTCCGGGTCCGGGCGACCTCGAAGTCGTCGCCGATGGACTCGAACAGCAGCTCTGCCTCCTCCGAGCAGCGCAGCGCCTCGGCGTAGCGTCCCTGTGCGAAGCGCACGTTGCTGGTGGCGCGCATGGCCCGGGCCCGTTCGTAGGCGTCGCCGGTCGCCTCGGCCAGGATCGTCGCGGCCCGGGCCAGGCGCTCGGCCTCCGTGACGTCCTCGAGCACGGAGCGCGTGGCGGCGTCGCACAGCCCTTCGAGGCAGCCGCGCAGCTCCTGCTGCGAGGAGCCTTCCAGGAGCTGCGCAGGGGGCCGACCCGCCTTCAGCAGCCTGTCGACCCACTCGGCAGAGCCGAGCCCGGGTCTCAGAAACCGATCTCCCTCAGGACCTGCAGCAGGCGCTTCAGACATCGCTGCCGGATGAAGCCGATCGAGCCGGTGGCCAGGCCGAGCTTGCGCGCGACCTCGGCGTAGGGCAACGGGGGCTCCTCGAAGAAGAGCATGAGCACGAGCTTGCGGCACCGCTCCGGGAGGCGCTGGAGGGCCTCCTGGACGAGCTGCTCGCGCTCCAGCTCCTCGACCAGCTCGGGAGTCAGCCCGGCCTCGCCCGGCTGCTCCTCGACGTCGCCCTCGACCTCCCTGTCGCCGCGGCGGCGCCGTTTCTGCTTGACGTGGTACGACTGGTGGGCCGCCACGGTCATCAGCCACGGGCGCAGGTTGTCGGTGTTGCGCAGGCGCGGCAGGGAGGTGAACGCCTCGAGCCAGACGGCCTGGAACACCTCCTCGGCATCCTCGGGGCTCAGCCGGTACTTGAACGGGATCGAGTAGACGAGCCTCTGGTAGCGCACGACCAGCTCGTCCCACGCGCGCTGGTCACCCCGGAGGCACGCCTCAACCAGGGCGCGGTCGCCCGGGTCCATGCGCGGCGAGGCGGGCTGACGACCAGAGCTGTCCCGGCTCTTGCTGCCAGAGTCGCGTTTGGCGCTCTCGGTCACGAGTCATGCAATGGTGGTGCGGCTGCCGGTCCAGAAATGCTACCACGTCGGTAACGGGGACGCTCCGACGCTCGACGCGAGGGCGCCCGGCCGGGTCAGGGAGGCGCGCTCTCCCAGCGCAACGTGTCCGCGTTCCACAGCGCCGGGTGACCGGTCGCGGCCGGCTCGAAGCCCAACAGGCCCCGCCGGGCGCCCACCAGGACGTGGGGGCTCACCAGAGGCACGAAGGGGAGCTGCTCCGCGACGATCCGCTGCACCTCGACGTACAGCCGCCGACGCTCCTCGGGAGCGCGGGCGGCGAGCTGCCGCAGCATCAGCTCGTCCAGGGTGCGCTCCCAGCCGAACAGCGGTCGGCCCGCGAGCTGCCAGAGGTGGAGCCGGCCGCTGGAGAGCAGGATCGGCAGGTGCGCGTTCGGGTCGGGGTCTCCCCCTCCCAGCTCCAGGACGGCCGCGTCGAACTCGCCCGTGGTGAGCACCCGCCGCACCAGCGCCCCGTGGGTGAGGGAGACCGCGTTCAGCTCGACGCCGATGCCGCGGAGGTCCTCCCGGATCAGTTCCGCCGCCGGCGGGCGGTCCGGGTTCTTCGCGGACACCAGCGCGGTCAGCTCCACCGGCCGTCCCTCGGGATCCAGGAGCCGCCCCCCGGAGCCCCACGAGAACCCGCTCCGCTCGAGCAGCCGGCGCGCCTCGGGCAGCGATCGGGGTGGCGGCCTCGACACGGGATCCCACCAGAACCGGCTGCCCGGCGTCTCGTGGCTCGCGATCGGGACGGCGCGGCCCCGGAACACCAGGCGCGCGATCGCCTCGCGGTCCACGGCCAGAGATACGGCCTGCCTGAACTCGCGCCGCCTGAACCAGCTCCCCACGAAGGGGCCCGAGGGCGCGTTCGCCGTGGACTCGTTCAGGTTGAAGAGCAGGAACATGAAGCGCAGCCCCGGGCCGACGTCCCACATCCGGACCCGGTCGCCGTGATGCCGCTCGAGAACCTCGAAGCTGTGCGCCGAGAGGCTGCTGATCACGTCGATCTCCCCCGCGGAGAAAAGCATCACCTCGGCCTCGGGGCTGGCCACGACCTGGAAGACCAGCTCGTCGAGGTAGGGGAGCCGGCCGCCGGCGGCGTCCACCCTCCAGTAGTGGGGGTTGCGCTCGAGCTCGATGCGCTGCCCCGGGACGTGTCGCCGAAAGCGGAAGGGTCCCATCCCCGCGATCCGGTCGGGTGGCGTGGCCAGGCTCCACTGGGCCGACGCGGCGGCCATCCCCCGGGCCAGGATCGGGATCCCGTCCAGGAGTCGCTCGACGGAGGCCACCGGCGCCGCGAGCTCGAAGCGCAGCGTGCGGTCGGCGGCCAGGCTCACCTCGACGGGCCGGCCGTCGACGATCAGCTGCGGGCGGAGCGGCGAGGCGCGCTCCGCGTCGAGTAACGCGGCGAAGCTGGACAGGACGTCCTCCGGCTCGCAGGGGGTGCCGTCGGAGAAGCGCAGCCCGGGGCGCAGTCGCACGCTCAGGACCCGGCCGTCCGCGGAGACGTCCAGGCTCTCGGCCAGGTCGAGGCGCGGCTCCTGGCGCACCTCGTCGAAGGAGATCAGGCTGCCGTTCAGGAGATCCATGACGGTGACCGACGGGCCGTCGATAGTCAGGAACGGGTCGAGGCCCGTGGGCTCGGACCGGAGCGACGCGACCAGCCGGTTGTTCCGGGACTGCGAGCCGGAATCGGGGGCGCCCCCTCCACACCCTCCGAGCGCGGCGGCGAGGAGCAGCAGCGTCGACGTTGGGCGGCTGCTCGATCGGTGTCGCGTCGCCATGGGCCTCCAGGGGCGGCCGGGTATTACGTCGCGACGTGCCCGACCCGCCCGCCCAGCGCGTCCGCGAGCCGGTAGTATCCGAAGAACAGGCCGACCAGCGCAAGAGCGGGAAGCCACGTCCACCAGTATTCCCTCATGACCTCGACGCGCCCGAGGGTCGCGATCAGGAGCCCCAGGCTGGCCCCCCCGTCGGAGATGCCGAAGCCGAGATAGGTGAGGGTGATCTCGGCCAGGACGTACTGGGGGACCGAGAGCGCGGCCTGGGTGAGGAGCACGGCGTAGGTCTGGGGCGCGACGTGACGCCGGAGCAGGTACGCGTCGCCGGCCCCGAACCCCCGCGCCGCGAGGACGTACTCGCGCTGCCGGGCGCTGGCCGCCACTCCCCGGACCAGCCGTGCCGGCTGCGCCCAGTCGAGCAGGCCGATGGCGAGGACCAGCAGCGCGAAGCTCTGCCAGGGCTCCAGGGTCAGCGGCAGGAAGGCCCGCACCCCGAGCAGGAGGTAGAACCAGGGGAGCGCGAGGAACAGCTCCACGAGCCGCATCAGCAGCCCGTCGAGCAGGCCTCCGTAGTAGCCGGCCAGGCAGCCGAGAACCAGCCCGAGCCCCAGGGAGAGCCCCGCGGCGAGCAACCCCGCGAAGAGCGACACCCGCGCCCCGAGCAGCAGGCGGGAGAGCTGGTCCCGTCCGAGGCCGTCGCTGCCGAGCAGGAACACCCGGGCCCCGGGCTCGACCCCGAACAGGTGCGTTCGGAACGTGACCCCGAGCCAGGTGTAGGGCTCGCCACGGACGAAGAAGCGCACCGGGTAGCGCCGGGAGACGTCCTCCTCGTACTCGCCGAAGCGCCCGGGGAGCTCCCGCAGGGCGTGGACGTAGGGCCGCGCGAGGCCCCCGTCGGGAGCGCGGACGTGGATGCGGCTCGGGGGCGCCCAGGGAAGCGATCGGGCCTGCTGGCTCGCCGGGTAGGGCGCTACGAAGTCCGCGACGAGGGCCGCGGCGTGCAGGGCCAGCAGCGCCGCGGCGGCGAGGCTGCCCCGCCTCACCGGGCTCCCTCCCGGATGCGCGGGTCGTTCAGGACCAGCAGCACGTCCGCCAGCAGGTTCCCCGCGGCGAGGAGCAGCGTGGAGGCGAGCAGCGGGGCGAGCACGAGGTGGGGGTCGTTGTTGCGGATCGCCTCGACGGTCAGCGTGCCGAGCCCGGGCCAGCTGAAGATCACCTCGACGACCAGGGAGGCGCTGAGCAGCCCGGAGACCGAGAGCCCGAGCAGGGACAGCAGCGGGTTCGCAGCGACCGGGAGCGCGTGCCGGAACGCGAGCCGCAGCGGGCCGACCCCGTGGGCCCGGGCCGCGAGGGCGAAGGGGGCCTCGAGGGCCTGCGCCAGGGCAGCCCGGACGTGGCGCAGCAGGGCGGGGAGCAGGCTCGCGGCCACGGCGGCTGCGGGCAGCGCCAGGCGCAGCAGCAGCGGGCTCTCTCCGCCTCCGAGGGGGAGCCACGGGACCGCCGCGGCGACCCGCAACAGCAGCAGCGCGACCACGAGCCCGGGGACGCTGAGCAGCGCCGCGGTGAGCCCGCCCATGATCCGGTCGAATGAACCGGGACCCGCCAGGGCCCAGGCGCCGCCGAGGGCGAGGGCGAGGAGCCACCCCAGCAGCGTGGCACTCAGCGTCAGGATCAGCGTATGGCCCGCTCGCTCCCAGAGCACGCCCTTCACGGGCCCGTACACGATGGAGTAGCCGAGCTCGCCCCGGGCCACGGAGCGCAGCCACAGGCCGTAGCGCTCGAGGAACGGACAGTCGAGACAGAAGCGATCCTCGAGCGCTTCCAGGGTCTCGGCGGGAATCCGGGGGTCGCTGCGTATCCTCTCCACGTAGTCGCCGGGGGCGACGTGCATCAGCAGGAACGTCAGCAGCGAGACGCTGAAGACCAGCAGTGCCGCCTGCAGCGACCTGAGCATTCCGCGACGGACCAGGGTTCCGCACAAGGGAGTCCCGGGGCGCACGCCCTCCGGCTCGCCTGCGGGCGCCGCGTCGGGCGCCGCGTCGGGCGCCGCGTCGGCTGCCGTGAGCGCGGCCGTGACCGGATGCCGCGGCGCGGCGAGCACCCGGCGTACCGGGCCGTGCTCGACGACCCGGCCGGCATCCAGCACGAGCACCCGGTCCGCCAGGTGGGCCACGAGCGCCGCGTCGTGGGAGATCCAGACGACACCGAGGCGCCGCTCCCGGCGCAGCTCCTCGATCAGGTTCACGACGTGAGCCCGCATGGACGGGTCGAGCCCCGCGGTGGCCTCGTCGAGAATCAGCACCCGGGGCTCCGTCGCCAGCGCCCGGGCGACGGCGAGGCGCTGGCGCTGGCCCCCGGACAGGTCCAGGGGGCGCCGCGCGGCCAGCTCCATGGGAAGCTGTACGCGCGCGAGCAGCTCCCGCCCCTGCCGCCGGCGCTCGGGACCGCCCACCCCGGCGAGCTGCAACGGTTCCGTCACGACGTCCTCGACCCTGAGCCGCGGGTTCAGGCTCCGGGCCGGGTCCTGGAAGACGAGCTGGACGGCGCGGCGGGCCCGCCGCAGGTCGTCGCCGGCATCCCCCACCGGCTGGCCCGAGAGCAGGATCCGACCGGAGTCCACGGGCTCGAGGAGCGCGAGGCAGCGCCCCAGCGTGGACTTTCCCGCCCCGGAGCGTCCCAGCACGGCGAGCACCTCTTCCTCGCCGAGGGTCACGTCGACGCCATCGAGCGCCGGGGCAGCGCCCCGGCGTCGCGCGCCGGGGTGGTGCCGCGCGAGCCCGCGCCCCTCCAGGAGCCAGGGCCCGCTCACGGGGGAGGGCCGTGCAACACGCACTCGACGCGCCGCCCCACAGCCGGCGCCGCGGAGGCCGGGATCGCCTCCGCGCACTCCGCGCGGCGCTCGGCGCAGCGCGGCTCGAAGCCGCAGCCGCGACCCGGGGGGTGCGCCTCGGGGGGAATCACCGGGAGCAGGCGCGGCCCGGAGCGCCGGTCCGGGGAGGCCCGGAGCGGGGGGAGGCAGCCGAGCAGGCCGCGGGTGTACGGGTGGAGCGGCGACGCGAGCAGCGCGGCCAGGGGACCCTCCTCCACGATCCGGCCGCGGTACATCACCAGGGCGCGCTCCACTGTCGCTCTCAACGCCTCGAGGTCGTGGCTGATCAGCAGCAGGGCCGCCCCGTGCTCCCGCCGGGCGTCCCGGAGCAGCCCCGTCACGAGCCGGGCCGTGACGGGGTCCAGCGCCGAGGTCGGCTCGTCGGCCACCAGCAGCCGAGGGCGCCCCGCGAGCGCCAGGGCGATCGCCACGCGCTGGCGCTGGCCGCCCGAGAGCTCGTGGGGATAGCCGCGGGCGCAGCCCGCGTCGAGGCCCACCCGCTCCAGCAGCCGCTCGCCTTCCCGCCTCCGCCCCCGGCGGTCGAGGTCGCCCCTGTGCAGCGCGAGCAGCTCCGAGAGCTGGGAGCCGACGCGGCGGACGGGGTTCAGCGCCAGCCCCGGCTCCTGGAAGATGGTCGCTACCTCGCTGCCGCGAAGCGGGCGCAGGCTGCGCTCGGATGCTCCCACGAGCTCGCGCCCCGCGAGCCGGATCGAGCCGACGATCCCGGCGGCGCCCGGGAGCAGCCCGGCCACCGCCCGGGCCAGCGTGCTCTTGCCGGCCCCCGACTCGCCGATGAGACCCACGGCCTCGCCCCGGCGCACGGCGAGGGTCGTCCCGCGCAGGGCGACCGCCCCACCGTAGTCGACCGCGAGGTCTCTCACCGCCAGCAGCGGCGCGTCGGGGTCGGGCGCCGGCGGCCCGGGATGCCGGTCCACGAGCGGCCTGGCAGCTGCTAGGGCCCGCCGGCGCGCGCCGCGACGACGAACGCGGGAAGCGCGGCCCGGCCGAGCCTGAGGTTGAACGCGGCGACGGGCCCGGAGAGCAGCGCCTCGAGCCTCTCCCCGACCTCGTCGAGGCGAGACTCGAGAAGCTCCGCCACGGCCAGCTGCTGCGCGGTGGGCGCGAAGTCCGCGCCGCGGCTCACGTCGCTGGCCAGGGCGCGGACGTGGTATATCTGCGCGATCGGCAGCATGTGACGCCGGAAGCTGCGCCCCCCGTTGCTCGTGACCGAAACGCCGCCGTCGTCGGCCACGGCGTAGCGGTCGGGGTCCTCGGGGTCGATCCAGATGTCGTGGGCGTCCCCGCCGCCCCAACGTACAGCACGCTCGGATCCCCCGGGATGCCGGCCACGGCGATGGCGCGGTTCCCGTCGGGGCCGATGAAGCGGAAGCTCAGCCCTTCGAGCTGCCCGGGCTCGAGGGGCCGGGCAGAGGCGGGGGACGCGAGCAGGCCGAGCAGCGCGGCCGACACGAGCCGGAGCACCGGCCTAGCCCTCCGCCGGCGGCAGGTAGCCGGCGAAGATCTCGCGCAGCTCCTGCAGGGAGTCGTCGAGGGCCACCGGCAGCGTCTTCGCGAAGACGTCCAGCAGCACCACGGCGTTCAGGGTGGAGTCGCGCTCGGTCGCGGCCCGCAGCCGCCCGGCGATCCCGACGTTCACCTTCTCGACCTCCTCGTAGATGCGCCGCAGCCCCTCGAGCGCGAGGTCGGGCCGGCCGCCCGACCTGTGGACCAGGTACTGGGCGATCAGGTAGGTGCCCACGGCCCGATAGGCGGTCTCGTCGGTGCTGGCCAGGGGAAGGTGGTGGCGCGCCATCGGGCGGAAGGGGAGGGTGTGCGGGCAGCCGCTCGTCGCCATGATCAGGCCCATCAGGGAGCTGAGCCCGATCTGCGTCGTCGTCTCCTGGGCCACGGTGCGCTCCCGGGTGGTCACCTGCAGGCGCATCCGGCTCCAGGAGATCAGCTCGGAGAAGCGGCGCACCGTGCCCACCAGCTTCACGGCCAGCGGACAGCGCTCGTGCTCCGCCGAGCTCAACGGGCAGTTCGAGCACTGCTCGAAGCCGAGCCGGGTCCAGTCGGGGGGCGGTCCGTCCGCTCCGCCACGGAGCTCCAGCGTGCCCGGGTCGAACTCCAGGTCGAAGACCGCGTCCGTGCCGTCCTCGAACAGGTAGCGGTACTGGATCCGCAGCGGCTCCACAGGTAGGGAGTGTACCGTACGCCCGGCCGGGACCGCGGCCGGAAACGCGTCCTCCCCCGGAGGTTACGCCCCGCGGCCCGGGACGCGGGTGGGTGGCGCTTCGCCCCTGCTGCCAAGAAACCCCCTCGAGGAGGACCGCACGCGGAGCGCCGCCCGGTCCGCCAGCCGACAGCCACCGTCGGCAACGAGCGCACCTCCAGCCTCGCGGGTTTCTCGCCCGCTCGGTCCCGACAGTCGGGTGCCCCGCTGCTACAATCGGGGCACCCGGGTCGCACCCCGGGAGCGTCCATGGCCACCCGCGAGATCCAGCTCAGCCTGACACCATCCGCCCGCTACGAGGCGATCGACGTCAGCCGTCGCATCGCCGAGGCGTGGGGGGACGCGCTGCGGCGGCACCGGATGAGCCTGTACTGCTCGCTCCACACCACCGCGGGCTACCTGGAGCAGAGCCTGGCGTCCCGGCTGCTGCGGCAGGACGGCCAGCTCGCCCGGTTCTTCCACCCCTTCCGGACCGTCTTCCCCCCCGGGGCCCCCTACCGACACGACCAGATGCACCTCCGGACGGAGCTGTCGGAGGAGCAGCGGGCGGTGGAGCCCCGGAACGCCGACTCGCACCTGACCTTCATCGGCGCCGGGATGAGGAACTGCGTCACGTACCGCAACCGCGAGGCGGAGCCGGTCTACTTCATCGACCTCGACGGCACGAACCAGGGAGAGCGCCGCTGCCGGACCACGACGGTGCTCGCCTACGACGAGGCCGAGGACGTGGACCGGGTCACGTTCCCGGTTCCCGTCTCCCGGCATCCGGTGGACTCGATCAACCTCGCGGACCCGAAGTCGGGCTTTACCGATGGCATCGACGACCTGATCGCGCGTCACGGGATCGAGAAGGGCCGCGTGGACATCTTCCTCGACCCGGAGGAGCGCAACGCCGGCCTGACCGTGAACGAGTACGAGACGCTGCTGATGCGGCACGACCTCGCCGAGGTGCTCAGGAACCCGCTGCGCTTCGCCGCCCTCAAGAGCCGTCACATGCTCGAGGATCCCCGGGCCGTGCCGGCCAAGACCATCAACTACGCGAAGTACGACCTGGTCGTGCTGTTCAACCAGCTCATGGAGGCTCTCCAGATGAGCGAGTCGCGGGTGGAGCGGCTGCTGTCGCGTCTGATCGCCTACCCCGCCGATCGCTTCCTGCGCCTCAAGCGCCGGGTGAGCTTCCCCGTCTCGTGCGTCGACGGCCGGCCCCGGCTGGTCCGGGGCCGCTACCAGAGCCCGATCCTCGTGCAATGGCAGCCCGCCGAGCGCGGACGTCGCGACGTCGAGGTGGCGCTGGTCCGCTTCCTCTGAGCGATCCCCTCGCCGAGCTGGCCGAGCGCTGGTCGCGGGCGACCCAGGCCGTCGTGCTCACCGGCGCCGGCCTGTCCACGGCCTCCGGCATCCCCGACTTCCGCTCCCCCGGCGGTCGCTGGTCGAGCTACCAGCCCGTCCCCTTCCCCGACTTCCTGGCCTCCGAGGAGGCCCGCGAGGCATACTGGCGCTACAAGGGAGAGACCTGGCGCCTGATCGAGGCGGCGCGGCCGAACCCGGCCCATATGGCGCTCGCAGAGCTGGCACGACGGGACCGGATCTCGCTCCTCGTGACCCAGAACGTGGACGGCCTCCACGGCCGCAGCGGCTTCCCGGAGGCCCGGCTGATCGAGATCCACGGCAGCGACTCGACGGTGACCTGCGTCGGCTGCGGCCTACGGGCCGAGCGGGACGTCGCCCAGGCGGCCTGGCAGGCGGGGGAGGCGGTACCCCGGTGCGGGTGCGGGGCCCCCTGGAAGCCGTCGACGATCTCCTTCGGCCAGGGACTCGTGCCCCGGGACCTCGAGCGCGCGCTGGCCTCGGCCGCGAGCTGCGACCTGTTCGTCGCGGCCGGCACCTCCCTGGCCGTGTCGCCGGTCAACGGCATGATGCAGCTGGCGGTCCGGGCCGGAGCGACCACCGCCATACTCACGTCCTCGGAGACTCCCTTCGACGCGCTGGCGGATTTTCGCGTCACCCGACCCGTCGAGGAGTCGCTCCCCGAGCTGCGGGAGCGGGTGCTGGGCGGATTCGGCCCTTCCTCCGGGCGCCCCTGACCTATACTGAGGGGTCCGGGCTCCCGTCCCCGCCCGGGTGAACGCCGGGCGCCGCCAGAAACGGACACACGGGATGATCGATCCGGAGCCTCGAGCCTCCGTCCTGGTCGCGGACGACGACCCGGACGTGCTGTTTGCGGTGAGCGAGCTGCTCCGCGCCGCGGGGTTCCGCGTGGAGACGGCCCGCGACGGCAAGGATGCCCTGCGCCGCGTCGCCGCCGACGACTTCGACGTCGTGCTGAGCGACATCATGATGCCCGACATGAACGGCATCGAGCTGCTGCGCCGGGTTCGCGCCCACGACCTCGACCTGCCGGTCGTCCTGATGACGGGACAGCCGCGCATGGAGACGGCGATCCAGGCGGTCGAGCACGGCGCGCTCCGCTACCTGCTGAAGCCCCTCTCGGGAGAGGAGCTGACCGAGGCCGTGGACTCCGCGGTGCGGCTACACCGGGTCGCCCGCTGGAAGCGCGAGGCCCTCGTCTACCTGGGTGCCGACAAGAACCTGGTGGGCGACCAGGCGGGCCTCGAGGCCAACCTGAAGCAGGCCGTGGAGTCGCTCTGGCTCGCGTACCAGCCGATCGTCGAGGCACAGAGCGGGAGCGTCTACGGTCACGAGGCGCTGGTCCGGACCCCGGTGGCGGCTCTCCCGCGGCCCACTGCCCTGTTCGAGGCCGCCGAGCGCCTGGACTCGCTCCAGCTCCTGGGTCGGGCGATCCGCTCGAAGGCGGCCCATACCTGGTCCGGCTCGAACGGAACGAGGGCTCTCTTCGTCAACCTCCACCCCGCGGACCTCAAGGACGAGGAGCTCTTCGCCGGCAGCGCCCCCCTCTCGCGACTGGCGGGCAAGGTGGTGCTGGAGATCACCGAGCGCTCCTCGCTCTGGAACGTCCCGGACGTCAAGTCGCGCATCCAGCAGCTCCGCTCCATGGGCTACAGGATCGCCGTGGACGACCTGGGAGCCGGCTACGCAGGGCTGACGAGCTTCGCGGCGCTGGAGCCCGACGTCGTGAAGCTCGACATGTCCATCGTCCGCGGCGTGGACGGGGACCCGATCCGCAGGAAGCTCGTCTCCTCCATGGCCTCGCTGTGCAAGGAGCTGAACGTGCTGGTGGTCGCCGAGGGCGTGGAGACGGCCCGGGAGCGATCGGTGCTGGTCGACCTGGGCTGCGACCTGCTCCAGGGCTTCCTGATCGGCGAGCCGAGCCGCTGACCCGGCGGCGCGGCGTGAGCCGTCCTCAGGCGTTGCGGGGCTCCCGCTCCCCCAGCAGCTGCTGTACGGTCCGGAGCAGGTCCCGGGCGGCGAAGGGCTTCGCGAGGTAGGCGGCGACGCCCAGCTCGGCAACCGCATCGGGGTCGAGCGCTTCGCTGTACCCGGTGGTGATCACCACCGGGATGTCGGGCCTCAACCCGTGGATCTGCCGGGCGAGCTGCACTCCGGTCAGCCGGGGCATCGTCTGGTCCGTGATGACGACGTCGAAACCGTCGGGCCGGGCACGGAACGCCTCGAGCGCCGCGAGCCCGTCCGTGGTCACCGTGACGTCGTGTCCGAGGCGCTCGAGCAATCCCTGTCCGGCGAGCAGCAGCGTCTCCTCGTCGTCCACGTAGAGGATCCTCCAACGGCGGCCGTCCACGGCGGCGACCCGCCGGGCGTCGCCGCGGCGGGCCCCGTCCGCCTCGGGGAGGTAGACCTGAAACGTCGTCCCTCCCCCGGGCCGGCTCTCCACCCGGATCGCACCGCCGTGGCTCGCCACGATGCCGTGAGCCACCGAGAGGCCGAGCCCCGTACCCTTCCCGACCTCCTTCGTGGAGAAGAAGGGCTCGAAGATCCGCTCCCGGGTCTCCTCGCTCATCCCGCAACCGTCGTCCTTGACGCTCAGCATCACGAACGGGCCGGGGCGCTCCAGGTTCGGGTCGATCCGGGTCTGCCCCTCCTCCAGCTCCACGCGATGGAGCCCCACCTCCAGCACGCCGCCGTTCGGCTCCATGGCGTGCTGGGCGTTCGTGCAGAGGTTCATCAGCACCTGCTGGAGCTGGGTCGGGTCGGCCAGCACGTGACCTCCGGCGCGGAAGTCGCGTCGGATCTCGATGGTCGTGGGCAGGGTCGCCCGCAGCAGGGCCAGAGCCTCCTCCACCACCTGCTCGATGGAGACCTGCCGCCGCTCCGGCTCGCTCTGGCGGCTGAAGGTCAGGATCTGGCGCACGAGGTTGCGCGCCCGGCCGGTGGCGTCGACGACCCGCTGCAGGTAGCCCGAGGCGGCGCTCTCGTCGGGGAGCGTGTGCTGCGCGAGCTCGGTGCAGCCCACGATCGCCTGCAGGATGTTGTTGAAGTCGTGGGCGATCCCCCCGGCCAGGGTGCCGAGCGTCTCCATCTTCCGCGCGTGGCGCAGCTGCGCCTCCAGGCGCTCCTTCTCCTCCTCGGCCTCGCGGCGGTCGGTGATGTCCCGCGAGTTCACCACCGCCCGGAGACCCTCCTGGGGATCGGCGCGGACGCTCCCGATCGACTCCAGCAGGCGCCAGCCTCCGCCGCTGGCCCGCATCCGGGCCACGTAGGAGTGGGCCGCCCCCGGTCCGGCGAAGGACTCGGCGAGGGCCTCCTCCACGAGGTCGCGGTCCTCGGGGTGGACCAGGTCGAGCACGTTGCGGCCCACCACCTCGCCGGGCAGGTAGCCGAGCACCCGCTTGCAGGACGGGCTGATGTAGCCGACGGTGCCGTCCGCGGCCAGGATGCTGATCATGTCGAGGGCGTTCTCGATCAGCAGCCGGAAGTGCTCCTCGCTGGCCCGGAGCGCCTCTTCGGCGCGGCGGCGTTCGGAGATGTGGCCCCACTCCCGGAGCGCCCGCTCGGCGATGTAGGGCATGCCGGCCAGGGTCACCTCGGACTTCACGACGTAGTCGAGGGCTCCCGTGCGCATCGCGTCCACGGCGACCTGCTCGTCCCCGTGGCTGGTCATGATCACGACCGGATAGCGGGCGCTCTCCCGGTCTCCCGACAGCAGCTCCGCGCCGTCGCCGTCGGGCAGGCGCAGGTCGGCCACCACGAGGTGGGGGAGACGCGCGGCGATCTTCTCCCTGGCCTCCCGCAGGCTGCGGGCACGGGTCAGCTCCACCGTCCGGGCGTGCCCTTCGAAGGCGCGGCGCGTCAGCTCGGCGTGGGCCTCCTCGTCCTCGACCAGGAGGATGTGAACGGGCTCCTCGGCAGCGGGGCTCACCGCTCAGGCTCCACCGGCGGGCTGACGGTTCCAGCCCAGCCAGTATCGCCCGAGGTCCCGCATCAGCCCGTCGAACTTCTCGAAGTCCACCGGCTTGACGAGGTAGCTGTTGGCGTGCTCCGCGTAGGCCCGGGCGACGTCCCGCTCGGCGTCGGACGTCGTGAGGATCACGGCGGGGATGTGCTTGAGGCGGTCCGAGCTCTTCATCTCGCGCAGCACCTCGAGACCGTCGATGCGCGGGAGCCGGAGGTCCAGCAGGACGAGCTGCGGAACAGGGCTGCGGAGCTCGTCCCGGTACTCCCCGAGGTGCGACAGGTAGCGCAGGGCGGTCTCACCGTCCGCCACGTGCTCGATCCGGGCCGAGACGGCGTTCTCCCGGAAGCTGCGCCGGATCAGCTCGGCATGATCCCGGTTGTCCTCCACCAGCAGCACCGTCGCCTGGTTCGCCGCCTCTGCCGCACCACTCACGGTCCCCGGATTCTCGCGCCTCCCGGGACGGGGTGCAATCCGGGGGCTCCGCCTTATGATCGGCTCCCATTGCCCGCCGACCTGCACACCCGCGCGCACCGCCAGCTCGTCCGCAACGCACTGGCCACCCTGGGACTCGACCGCATCGCGTTCCAGATCCACGATGCCAGCTTCCCCGCCCGCGACTTCGAGGAGGTCGGGTACGGGTCGCCCTGCTCCCAGGGGGGGCGCGACTTCCTCGCCTTCGTGGCGGCTCTGGGCTTCGACACGCTGCAGCTCGGCCCCCAGGGAGCGACCTCGGACGTCGACGCCTCCCCGTACGACTCGACGCTCTTCTCCCGCAACCCGCTGGCGGTGGCCCTGGGCCCCCTCGCTCACGATCCCCGCTGGGAGGGTCTGATCGGCGCCGAGCGGCTGGCGGCGGTCACGGCCGCGTGCCCGGCGGGGCGGAGCCGGGTCCACTACCGGTTCGCCTTCGAGGAGGTCCAGGCCGCTCTCTCGAGCGCCTACGCGCGCTTCTCGGCCGCCCGCACCCGAGGGCAGCCCGCGGCGGTGGAGCTCTCCAACCGGCTGGCGGCCTTTGCGCGCCGGCACGGTGACTGGCTGGAGCGGGATGCGCTCTACGAGCCCCTGTGCGGTGAGCACGGGCGCCCGAGCTGGCAGGAATGGCGCGCGCCCGACGGGACCCCGGATCCCGACCAGCGACTCTGGGACCCGACTCCCGAGCTGGCGCAGCCGGCCCGGAGCCGGCGCTTCGAGCTGGCCGTTCGGCACGGTACGGCGGTCGAGCGCTACGCGTTCGTACAGCTCCTCGCCCACGAGCAGCACGCGCGGCTGCGGGCCGACGCGGCGGGCCTCGGCCTGGAGCTGTTCGCCGACCTCCAGGCCGGCTTCTCCCACCGCGACGTCTGGGCCTACCGGGCCCTGTTCCTGAGAGGCTACCGCCTGGGAGCCCCGCCCAGCCGGACCAACCCCGAGGGACAGCCCTGGAGCTTTCCTGTCCTGGACCCGGAACGGTACGGCACCGCCGACCGGCCGGGACCGGTCGCGCGCTTCCTGCGCGCGCGCCTCGAGAAGCTCCGGTCCGAGTACGACGGGCTGCGCATCGACCATCCCCACGGATGGGTCTGCCCCTGGGTCTACCGGAGCGACGTCCCGGATCCCTTCGAGGCGGTGCGCGGGGGTGCCCGGCTCTTCGCGTCCCCCGACCTGCCCGACCATCCGCGCCTGCGAGCCTTCTCGAGGGTCCGCCCGGAGCAGCTCGACCGCAGTCGCCCCAGACACGACGACCGCTGGGTGCGGGAGCTGGACGACCGCCAGGTCGAGCGCTACGGGGAGCTGTTCGGGGAGTTTCTCGCGGGCCCGGGTCCCCGGCCGATCTGCGAGGTGCTCAGCACGCTGCCCCACCCCCTGGCCCGGGTCATGGAGCGGGCCGGCCTGGGCCGCCTGCGGATCGCCCAGAAGGCGGACCCCGACCGCCCCGACGACGTCTACCGCACCGAGAACGCGCAGCCCGCGGACTGGGTGATGCTCGGCAACCACGACACGCCCTCCATCTGGGAGGTCGCCGAGTCGTGGTGGCGGAGCGGAGAGATTCGGCGCCGCGCCGCCGACCTCGCGACGCGGCTCGCACCCGAGCAGGGCCGCGAGGCGGCGGCGCGACACTTCGGGTCGGATCCCGGAGCTCTGGTCCACGCCATGGCCGCGGATCTGCTCGCAGGGCGGGCGCGGCACGCCATGGTGTTCTTCCCGGACCTGCTGGGGCTCCCGGATCGCTACAACGTGCCGGGCACGGTCAGCGAGGCGAACTGGACGCTGCGGGTCCCCCACGACTACGAGGCCGGCTACCTCGCGCGGCTGAGCCGGAACCGCGCGCTGAACCTCCCCCGCGTCCTGGCCCTGGCGCTGCGGGCGCCGGGCCGGTCGGGGAGCGCCAGCCGCGAGATGCTGGCGGCGCTCGCCGACACCGCCGACCAGCTCGCCCTGGCCGGGGCGCGGGCCGCGCTGCGCTGAGCCGCCGTTGCCCCGTGGCGGCCCCGCGTCGTACAATCCGCCCGTGCTGAGCTGTCGACCCTGCAACTGCAATTCCAATCGAAACGACAGGTGCGGGCCCGCCGGCTGGCATCGCGACTGATCAGCGACGAAAGGCGACCGGCGGCCCGCGACGCAGCGGGCCTTTTTTTTTGACCTCGAACCAGAGAGACGGAGACCGAACCGTGTGCGCGATCCTTGGAATCTTCGAGCTGGCCGGCGACACGACCGAGCTGCGGCGGCGCGCCCTCGAGCTGTCGCGCCGGCAACGACACCGGGGCCCGGACTGGAGCGGCGTCTACGAGGACGATCGGGCGATCCTCGTCCACGAGCGCCTGGCGATCGTCGACCCGGAGGGGGGAGCCCAGCCGCTCCGCTCCGCCGACGGGCGCCTGGCCCTGGCGGTGAACGGGGAGATCTACAACCACGAGGAGCTCGAGGGCCGCGTGGGCGACCGCTACGCTTTCCAGACACGGAGCGACTGCGAGGTGATCAACGCGCTCTACCTGCTCGAGGAGCCCGCGGAGATGCTGCGGCGCCTGAACGGCATCTTCGCCTTCGCGCTCTGGGACCGGGAGCGGGGCCGCTACCTCGTGGCCCGGGATCCGATCGGGGTGATGCCGCTCTACTACGGCCGCGACGAGCTGGGCCAGCTCTTCGTGGCCTCGGAGATGAAGGCGCTGACGGGCGTCTGCCGCACGATCCAGGTCTTCCCCCCCGGGTGCTACCTCGACAGCGATGTCGGGGAGCCTCGTCCCTACTGGCAGCCCGCGTGGCGCGCCTACGAGGCCACCGAGGGCCAGGGGTTCGACCTCGGGGAGCTGAGGTCGGGCCTCGAGGCCGCGGTGCACCGGCAGCTCATGACCGACGTCCCGTACGGAGTGCTGCTCTCCGGTGGTCTCGACTCCTCGGTGATCGCGGCCTGCGCGGCGCGCTACGCGCGCCAGCGCGTGGAGTCCGGCGACCGGGACGAGGCCTGGTGGCCCCGGCTGCACTCCTTCGCGATCGGGCTCGAGGGCTCCCCCGACCTGGTCGCGGCGCGGGGCGCGGCGGCGGCCCTCGGCACCGTCCACCACGAGTTCCACTACACGATCCAGGAGGGGCTGGACGCGCTCTCGGACGTGATCTGGATGATCGAGACCTACGACGTGACCACGATCCGGGCCTCGACGCCCATGTACCTGATGGCTCGCAAGATCAAGGCCATGGGCGTCAAGATGGTGCTCTCCGGTGAGGGCGCCGACGAGGTGTTCGGGGGCTACCTCTATTTCCACAAGGCCCCCTCGGCCCGGGAGTTCCACGCCGAGACCGTGCGCAAGCTCGACGAGCTCCACCGCTTCGACTGCCTCCGCGCCAACAAGTCCATGGCCGCCTGGGGCGTGGAGTCCCGGGTGCCGTTCCTGGACGTGGAGTTCCTGGACGTCGCGATGCGCGGGGACGCGGCCCACAAGATGGCCCGGGACGGCCGCATGGAGAAGCAGATCGTCCGCGAGGCGTTCCGCGGCGCTCTCCCCGACGCGGTGCTGTGGCGGCAGAAGGAGCAGTTCTCGGACGGCGTCGGCTACGGGTGGATCGATACCCTGAAGCGGGTAGCCGCCGAGCAGGTCTCGGACGAGCAGTTCGCCCGGGCCCACCACCGTTTCCCGGTCAACCCCCCGCTCACCAAGGAGGGTTACTTCTACCGGGAGATGTTCGACGCCCACTTCCCCGGTGACGTGGCCGCCGCCACGGTGCCCGGCGGGAAGAGCATCGCCTGCTCGAGCCCCACCGCGATCGCCTGGGACGCGGCCTTCGAGGCCTCCGCAGACCCGTCCGGGCGGGCGGTCGCCGACGTGCACGTGGCCGGCAGGACGCCCGTCTGAGGCGCGCATTTCGGGAACCCGCGGGCTCCCGGGGCGTATCACGGTCAGACGGGAGGGATAGCCCATGAGAATCGTCTGCGCCGCGCTCGCGATCGCCGCTCTGCTCCAGCCCCGGCCGGGGGCGGCCGACTGCCGTTACGACGAGCCCCGGGAGGCCGGGCTTGACGCCGTCGGCGTGCGCCGGGTCCGGGTCGACGCGAAGGCCGGAGCGCTCCGGATCCACGGGGGGACCGGCTCCCGCGTGGAGGTCCGTGGCACCGCCTGCGCCTCCAGCCGGGACCGGCTCGAGAAGATCACCCTGCGGGCGGAGCGCGACGGGGACGAGGTCCGCATCGACGTGGAGATGCCTGAAGGAGACTGGTCCCTCTTCGGCGGCGGCAGCCGGCTGGACCTGGAGATCGACGTCCCAGAGTCGGTCGAGCTCGACATCGAGGACAGCAGCGGTGCCCTCGAGATCAGCGACGTCGCCTCGCTCCGGCTGGAGGACAGCTCCGGGAGCATCGAGGTCACCCACGTGGCGGGCGACGTCTCGGTCCGGGACTCCTCGGGAGAGGTGGAGATCGAGGCCGTCACCGGGGACGTGCGGATCTCCGACGGCTCCGGCTCGATCCGGGTCCGGGACGTGAGGGGCTCCGTGACCGTGGACGAAGACGGCTCCGGCTCCATCGACGTGAGCGACGTGGAACGTGACGTCCGGATCGGGCGGGACGGCTCGGGGAGCATCCGCGTGGAGCGCGTTGGCGGAGACTTCACCGTGGAGCGGGACGGAAGCGGGGGCATCCGGCACCGGGACGTGGAGGGCCGCGTGGACGTGCCCGGCAAGCGCTGAGCGCCTGCCGATCCCGGCCGGAGCCGCCGCGCCGGGGTGAGATGCGTCACCCCGCCCGCCCGGGGCGGCTCCTATCCTTCTCACGCCGGGTTAGACTGAGCCCATCATTTCAGAGTTGACGGGCCCGAGGCGCAGTTTGCCGGGCCCAGGAGGAGGAAGCATGAGGAAGCTCGCAATGCTCGGGCTCGCTGCGTTCGCGGCCCTCGCCATGGCCGCTCCGGTCATCGCCGCGGAGGCCGAGGCCGTCACACTCGAGGGCAGCGTGATGTGCGCCAAGTGCGCGCTGGAGAAGGCCGCTGACTGCCAGGACGTGCTGGTCGTGGCCGATGGAGATGCGAAGGCCGAGTACTGGATCGTCAAGAACGCGGTCTCGGAGAAGTTCGGCCACGCCTGCCAGAGCGAGAAGCCCGCCAAGGTGACCGGCACCGTCTCCGAGAAGGACGGCCACAGCTGGATCACGCCGCAGACGATGGACGCGCCCGCGAGCTGAACGGGCCGTGACCTCTCCGACGCTCCGGGCGGTGCGCGCAGCGGTCGCCGCGGCGGCCGCCTGGGGCGCGGGAGCCTGGCTCGAGGCGACCGAGCTGGTCCCCGTGGTCACCACGGGCCTCGTGCAGCCGCTGGCGGTGCGGCACGCGGGGGATGGGAGCGGTCGTCTCTTCATCGTCGAGCAGGCGGGGAGGATCCGCGTCTTCGACGGCACGCAGCTCCTCGGCACGCCCTTCCTCGACATCGTCGCCGCCGTCGACGACACCGCGAACGAGCAGGGTCTGCTGGGCCTCGCCTTTCACCCCGACTACGCGTCCAACGGCTTCTTCTACGTCAACTACACCTACGACCCGCCCGGGGCCGGGCTCGACCGCACCCGGGTCTCGCGTTTCAGCGTCTCGGCTGGAGACCCGAACCTGGCCGACGCGACTTCCGAGCTGATACTGCTCGAGGTCGCCCAGGACTTCGGCAACCACAACGGCGGCAACATCCTGTTCGGTCCCGATGGCAACCTCTACGTCGGGATGGGCGACGGTGGCGACGGGGGCGACCCCCTCGACCGCGCCCAGGACGAGATGATGCTGCTCGGGAAGATGCTGCGCATCGACGTCGATTCGGTAGTGGTTCCGGTCGGAGCCGAGCTGTGCGGCCTCGTGACGAACTACGGGGTCCCCGCCGACAACCCCTTCGCCGGGGACGACGACGCCTGCGACGAGATCTGGGCTCTCGGCCTGCGCAACCCCTGGCGCTGGTCCTTCGACCGCCAGACCGGCGACCTCTTCATCGGCGACGTGGGCCAGGGAACCGTGGAGGAGATCGACTTCCAGCCGGCCGCGAGCGGCGGGGGCGAGAACTGGGGCTGGCCCTGCTACGAGGGCAGCGCGGCCTTCGACACGGCGGGCTGCCTCCCTCCCGGGAGCTACGTCTTCCCGATCCTCGAGTACGTCCAGACTGCGGGCCGCTGCTCGGTCACGGGGGGCTACCGCTATCGCGGCGCGGGGGCCAGCGAGATCCGGGGCACCTACGTCTACGCGGACTACTGCACCGGAGAGATCTGGTTCGCCACCCAGAACGGGGGCTCCTGGAGCTCGAGCCTCTGGATGGACACCGCGCTCAACATCACGTCCTTCGGCGAGGACGAGGACGGCGAGCTCTACGTCGTGCACCGGGGTGGGAGCGTGTGGCGCATCGAGGGCGAGCCGGCCGTCTTCATCGACGGCTTCGAGTCCGGGGACACCTCGGCCTGGTCGGGTGTGACACCGGCCGGCCTGCTGCCCCACTGACACGAGAGCGACTGAATCAAACGCATCACCGTCGGACGCTCCGTGCGGCTATTGCAGAAGTGTGACGTTCGCACGCTCGGGGGAGTGCTAGCTTCCGGGTCGTGGGAAGCCCGCGCATCCTCCTGACCAGCGTCTTCGGTCCCTACGCCCGCGACGACGAGCACGGCAGCCGCAGCATCAACCCGATGGAGCTGTACCACAACCAGGTGACCCGGACCCAGGGGGTGTTCTCCCTGCGGATGTTCCACCGCTCCTGGGGCCTGATGCTGATCCAGGCGAACCTGGACGCTCCCACGACGCTGCTCGACTTCCCCACCCTCGAGCGATTCGTGGAGGAGCTCCGCGGCGACCGCTACGACGTCGTGGGGATCAGCGCGATCTACCCGAACCTGGAGAAGGTCGCCACGATGTGCGCGCTGATCCGCCGGCACCTGCACCGGGCGACGATCGTCGTGGGTGGCCACGTGGCGAACGTCCCGGACCTGGAGCGGAGGGTGGGCGCCGACTTCGCGGTCTGCGGCGACGGCGTGAGCTGGTTCCGGCGCTTCCTGGGAGAGGACGAGAGCGCACCGATCCGGCACCCGGTGATCCGGTCGGGGCTCGGCGCCCGGACCATGGGGGTCCCCCTCAGCAGCCGCCCGGAGAAGACCGCGGCCACGCTGATCCCCTCCGTGGGCTGCCCCCTGGGCTGCAACTTCTGCTCGACGTCGGCGATGTTCGGGGGCAAGGGCCGCTTCGTCAGCTTCCTGCGAACCGGGGACGAGCTGTTCGGCGCGATGTGCGAGCTGGAGCGTGTCACCGGCGTCCGCTCCTTCTTCGTGATGGACGAGAACTTCCTGCTGCTCCGGCCGCGGGCGCTGCGGCTGCTCGAGCGGATGCGCTCCGCGGACAAGGCCTGGTCGCTCTACGTGTTCAGCTCGGCGAACGCCCTGCGCCGCTACGAGATGGCGGAGCTCGTCGCCCTCGGCGTCTCCTGGGTCTGGCTCGGCCTCGAGGGCGAGGACAGCGGCTACTCCAAGCTGCGCGAGACCGACACCCGGGCCCTCGTGGCCGAGCTCCACTCTCACGGCATCCGCGTTCTGGGATCGAGCATCCTCGGCCTGCCGGCGCACACCCCCGAGACGATCCCGGCGGCGATCGATCACGCCGTCGCCCACGACACGGACTTCCACCAGTTCATGCTGTACACGCCTCTGCCCGGAACCGAGCTGTACGCGGAGCAGGCAGGGAAGGGATCGTTGCTGAGCGAGGCGGAGTGCCCCCCGGCCGACTCCCACGGCCAGCTCCGCTTCAACTTCCGCCACCCCCACCTCCGCGATGGAGAGGAGACGGAGCTGCTGCTCCGGGCTTTCGAGCGTGACTTCCACGCGAACGGGCCGAGCGTGCTGCGCATCGCACGCACGCTCCTGGCGGGCTGGAGACGACACCGGGACCACCCGGAGCCGCGGGTCCGGGCCCGGGTCCGGCGCGAGTGCGGAGATCTGCCCACGGCCTGGGCGGCGGCGCTCTGGGCCGGGGAGCGGTGGCTGCGGGAGCACCCGGCGCTCACCCGCCGGCTGCGGGACGTCCGGGCGGGGATCGAGGCGGAGTTCGGCGCGATCGCCCGGGTGACCGCTCCGCTCCTCGGACGCTTCGTTCTGGCCCGGATGCGGCGGGAGCAGCGGAGGCTCGATCGCGGCTGGCGCTACGAGCCCCCGACGTTCTACGAGGTCAACGCGGCCGAAGCGGCGAGCGGGAGGAGCACCGGGCGCCGCTGTCGCTGGGTCCACCCCGGGGTCCCCGACGCCGCGGCGCCGCTGGCGGCCAGCGCCCCGGATCGGCGCGGCGACCGCCGCTACCGGCCTTCCGACTCCAGCAGCTCGTAGATCCTGAGCACGGCGTGATCGTTCACGCCGGGCCCCGCGATGCACGGCAGGCCCTCGGCGTGGGACGTCCTGTCGATCCGGCGGGCGGCCTCCTCGGCGGGCACGCCCCGGCGCTGCGCGTCCGAGACCTGGTCCCACAGGTCGCGCAGGTACACCTGCAGGTGCGCGATCCGCTCCCGGTCCTGGAACGCGTCGCCGTGCCCCGGCACGACCCAGTCGAAGTCGTCGCGGATCTTCCGGAGCTCGAAGGCGTCTCCCTCGTAGTCCGAGCCGGGCGGTCCCGGCTCCTGGCCGGCCGCGCCCCCGGCCAGGATCAGCAGGGCCACGACTCCCAGCGCCGGCACTGTGGTCTCGCGCATCTGAACCTCCCGAAGCGGTGCGCCAGTCTACAGTGCCCGGTCTCCGGGCCGGCCGGAGTCAGCGGTGCACGAAGCTCGCCTTCGCCCGGGGGCCCTCGGCGATGAAGCTCTCCACCCCGATCCGCATGTCCTCCAGCTCGCAGACCTCCCCGAAGCAGCGCACTTCCAGGGCGAGACCGTCGGCCAGGCTCAGGCGCGCTCCCTCCAGAATCGCCCGCTGCAGGATCGCGTCCACGGCACGGGAGAGGTGGCCGAGCTCGACCTCGGGCAGCTCCTCCGGCACTGCGATCGGCTCCTCGGGGAGGCGGTCGAGGACCGCGGCGCCCCGGGCCGCATCCCGCGCGAGCCGGACCGCCGCCTCCACCACGTCGCCGTCCACCAGCTCCCGGACGAGACCGATCTCCAGCGCCTCCGCGCTCGAGATCGGCCGTCCGGTGCGCAGGAGCGGCCACGCCCGCGCCGCACCCACGAGCCGCGGGAGCCGCTGCGTGGCTCCGGCCCCGGGGATGATCCCCAGGTTCGGCTCGGGCTGTGCGGCGAGCACCTTCAGACCCGCCGGGGCGAGGCGCGCATGGCAGGCCAGCCCCAGCTCGTTCCCGCCACCGAAGGCGAGCCCGTTGTAGGCGCAGACCACCGGCTTCTGGAGATCCTCGATCCGGCTCATGACCGCGTGGGAAGCCGCCGACAGCCGCTCCCCCGCCTCGGGCGAGTCGATTCCCGCCAGCATCTGGACGTCCGCCCCGGAGACGAAGGCCTTGTTCCCGAAGCCCGTGATCACGACGGCGGCCACGGACTCGTCCCGCTCGAGCTGCGCGAGCTTTCCGTCCAGCTCGGCGTAGACCCGCGCGTTCAGGGCGTTCAGGACCTGCGGCCGGCGAATCGTCAGCACGGCGACGCCGTCCTGGTCCCGGCGCTGGACGCAGGGTGGCGACCAGGGCTTTCCCGACATCGCCCGCTCGAAGACGCAGCGCGGCTCCGGGAACGCCGGGTCCACGGCCCGCACGCCGCGCACCCTGTCCAGGGCCACGTCGAGCCCCAGCTCGTCCATGAAGGCGAATGGCCCGCGGACGGCGAGGCCGATCTCCACGCCCAGCTCGAGGTCCGAGAGCGACACGATCCCGCTGTCCAGGACCTCCCCCGCCAGCCCGAAGAAGGCCCCCTGCATCCACTCGGCGATCGCCCGCTCCCGGTCCTCCGGCAGCTGCACCGCCTCGCCCCGCCCCGGGACGTCCCAGGGCTTTCCCGAGGCGAGAGCTTCCCTGAGCAGGGCGGGGCTGCCGAACCACGGGTGGACGCGGCGCCGGGCCTCGTCCAGCCCGTGGGCCGTGATGGGGTTGCCGCCGGTGAGGTTCATGGCCGTGAAGGGACCGACGCCCAGGCCGAGAGCACGCCGGGCGGCCGCATCCACCTCGCGGGTGGTCCCCAGGCCGCGCTCGACGGCCGCGGCGGCGGCCTGGAACAGTCCCTCGAAGATCGGGTCGATCGCGTACCCGTACCGGCTCCCCACCCGGATCGGGACCTTGCCGATGTGCTCGTAGAAGCGCAGCAGCCAGGAGGTGAGCTCCTCGGCGGTCTCCTCGGACGGGACGACCTCCACCACGGGGTTCCGCTCCGCGGGAAAGAAGTAGTGGACGACCAGGGCGCGCCCGGGGTGCGCCAACCCTGCGAAGACGCGCTCGGGCTCCAGGTGGGACGAGTTGGACGCCAGCACGGCGTCCGTCGCGACCCGCCCTTCCAGCTCGGCAAAGAACCGGCGCTTGAGCGCTTCGTCCTCGGTGGCCGCCTCGACGACGAGGCTGGCCCCCTCGAGGGCGGCGTAGTCCTCCGTGAAGGTCACGTTCCGCTTCATCGCGGCGCCCTGGTCCGGGCTGAAGGCTCCCGAGGCCACGCCCTTGTCGACCTTCCCGTCGAGCTTGCGGCGCCCCGCTTCGAGAGCCGACGGGGCGACGTCCACGACGGCCACGCTGACCCCGTGGGGCTCGAGCACCTTCGTCATGTGGAGCGCGATGTCGGGCCCGATCTGACCGGAGCCGACGATCCCGATCCGCTCCAGGGAACGCCCCCGGTCCGCGTAGCTCACGGCGCCTCTTTCGCCGCCTCGGAGGCGTTCCTGCGCGCGGCCTTGACCGCCTTCAGCCGGACCGCGTCCGGGTGCCGCGCGTACTCGGGGTCCAGGGGAAAGCAGCCGGAGACGAGCCCGTTCCGGGGGCCGCTCGTGCAGTCGCTGAAGGTCCGGCACAGCCGCTTTCGCGCCAGTGGCCTCCCCTCCAGGACATCGGCCGGAAGCTCGGGGTAGGAGAGCGTGACGCGGCCCAGGCCCACGAGGTCGGTCTTGCCCTCCCGCAGCACGCGCCCCGCCACGTGGGGGATCCACTCCTGCAGGTAGCTGTACGCGGAGCCCACCAGGGTCAGGCCCGGGAACGCCCGCTTGAGCCGCGCGGCGGCCTCGATCTGCCGCGCGACCCCCCGCAGCGGGTCCTCGGGAGGCTCGTAGCCGTCCGTCGGCGGGAACAGCGCGGGGCGCACCACGTGGGGACAGTAGTAGGGGCTGCCGGCGCTCGCGCAGATCCACCCCACCCCGAGCCGCTCCAGCTCGCCGAGCAGCCGGCGCGGCTCGGCGAGGCTGCCCTCGAGGTCCGCGTCGTCGATCAGCCCGAAGGCGTGCGGGTATCCCTCCCCCACCACCTCGGGCTCCCCGACGCCTCCGGGCCCCGACCGGAAGGGGACGGCGTCCAGCACCGACAGCCGGACGCCGACCTGGAGCTGGGGGACCTCGGAGCGGATCCCGGAGACCACCTCGCGCAGGAAGCGCGTCCGGTTCCGAAAGTCGCCGCCGTAGGGCCCGGGCCGCTCCCGGCCCGAGAGCAGCTCGTGTCCCAGGTAGCCGTGGCAGCTCTTCACGTCCACGAAGGCGAACCCCGCGCGGTATGCGAGGCGCGCGGCCTCCACGAACTGCCCGGCGAGCCGCTCCAGGTCGGCGTCCTGGATCACGCGCACCGGGACCGCGGAGCGGCGGTCGAGCACGGGGTTCGCGTGGGCGACGAGCGGCTCGGGTGCCCCTCCCGGCCCGGGCCTCGCGAAGCGCCCCGAATGGGTCAGCTGCAGCCCCACGAACAGGTCGGCGTCAGCCCCGGCCCCGAAGCGCTCTCTGTGGGCGGCGACGAGCTCCTCCCGCAGGGCCGCGATCCCGGGCAGGGTGCGCTCGCCGATCAGGAGCTGGTTGGGGTTCGCGCGGCCGTCGGGGCGCACCGCGGTGGCCTCGCCGCCCCAGATCAGCTTCGCGCCGCTGCGGCCGAAGTTGCGCCAGCGGCGCCGGGTCAGGTCGCTCGGCTCCCCGTCGTGGGTCCCGTCCCAGCCTTCCATGGGGAGGATGCAGAACCGGTTGCCGACCCGGGTCCCGGTCCGCTCCAGCGGACGGGCGAGGGCCGCCACGTCCACCGTCTCGTCGAAGTCGAGGTCGATCCCCCGTGAGGCCAGGTGGCTCCGGAACGCGGTCGGGCTCGTCAGCGCGGCCACCCGGGGGTGTGGTGTCGTCAAGGCAGCTCCTCCATCTCTGCGAACGGACCCCGCATTCTAGGTCCCGTTTGCGAGAGAATCTGCCGGATGCGGGCTGGAGGGATCTGGCGGGCCGCTCTCGGCTGCGCGCTCTCGCTGTGCGTTGCGCCGCACGCCCGCGCCACGACAGCCGCCGAGGTGGGCGGCTGCGAGGGGACGATCCCGAGCACGATCATCGACGCGAACCCCGGCAACTACCGCTCTCTCCTGGATCCCGGGTTGGCCCCCGGAACCCTGCTGCGTCTCGCCGCCGGGATCTACCCGGACGGCCTCCCGTTCAACGGACACCACGGCGCCGAGAACGACTGCATCATCGTGGAGGGACCCGACGTCTGGCCTCCCACGGCGAGATTCACGGTCAGGACCTGCTGCAACACGGTCAGCATCCAGGACTCCAGCTACCTCGTGATCCGCAACCTGGAGATCGACGGGACCGGCGATACGGTCTCCGCGGACGGCGTCAAGGCGGAGACCGGCGGCAACCTCGCCCACCACATCACCCTGGAGAACCTGTTCATACACCACCACGACCTCAGCCAGCAGACCGTGTGCATCAGCACGAAGATCCCGGCCTGGAACTGGGTGATCCGCAACAACGTCCTCGACACCTGCGGCACCGGCGCCTACCTCGGCAACTCCGACGGCGAGCAGGAGCTCGTCAACAGCCTGATCGAGCACAACCTGTTCGTGAACAGCGTCGGCTACAACATGCAGGTCAAGCACCAGAACGGCCGCAACACCGGCATCGGGATGCCCGCGAGCGGGCGGACGATCATCCGGCACAACGTCTTCAGCAAGGGAACGAACAGCTCCGGGGGCGCCGACGCCCGCCCGAACCTGCTGCTCGGGCACTGGCCCCTCACCGGAGCCGGGAGCGACGACGACTACCTCGTCTACGGCAACCTCTTCTACGGCAACCCCACGGGCAACGAGCCGCTGTTCCAGGGCGAGGGCAACGTGATCTTCTACGACAACCTGCTCGTGAACACCGCTGGCGCCGCGGTCCGCCTCCAGGCCCACGAGGACCAGCCCCGCCGCGTCCGGGTCTTCCAGAACACGGTGGTCGCCGACGACGTCGGGATCTCGGTCACCAATGCCGACGACACGAACTACGAGCAGTGGATCATCGGGAACGCCGTCTTCGCCAACTCGCCGATCCTCGGCGGGACGACGGAGATGGAGAACCTCGTTGGGACCGAGGCCGCAGCCGCCACCTACCTGACGGCGCCGGCCGGCACGCCGGGAGGCGGCCTCGACCTGTTCCCGCTCGCGAACGGCCTCCTGCAGGGTAGCGTGACGACGACGGGCCTCGAGGGCTACGAGGACTGGGACCGGGACTTCAACGGCACCGTCCGGAGCCTGGACTACCGCGGCGGCTACGCCGGTCAGGGGACGAACCCCGGCTGGGCGCTGGCACTGGAGCGGAAGCCCGACACCGGGCTCTTCGCCGACGGGTTCGAGAGCGGCGACACCTCGGCCTGGTCGGCCGCGGTGCCTTGAGAAGGCTTTAGCCGCTCAGACCGGCCGGCAGCGCTCCCAGTCGTCCCAGAAGCCCGGGTAGGTCTTGGCCACGCAGCCCGGGTCGCGGATCCGGAGCCCGGGAAGGGCCGAGCCCAGGACCCCGAAGCTCATGGCGATGCGGTGGTCGTCGTAGGTGTCGATGTCCACGGGAGCGCCGGCGTGTCGCGACGGGTCCAGCTCCCCGATCTCGACGTAGTCGGGGCCTTCCGCCACCGGGATACCCAGCTTACGCAGCTCCCGGGCCGGCGCCGCGATGCGGTCGCACTCCTTCACCCGCAGCGTGGCGAGCCCCACGATCCGGGTGGTGCCCGCCAGGAAGGGCGCCAGCATCATCAGCGTCGGGGCCACGTCCGGCATCGAGCTCATGTCCACGGGTCCCGGGAGCGACGACCCGGGTCGCCGGGCGAGCCCCGGGTCGGGACCGACGATCCCGGTCCGCGCCTCCCCGCGGCGGACCGTGGCACCGAGCCGCTCGCACAGCTCGAGGAAGGCGTAGTCGCCCTGGAGAGTCGACCGCCCCAGGTTCTCCAGCTCGACGCGCCCGCCGTGGAGCGTCGCGATGGCCGCGAAGTACGAGGCCGCGGACGCGTCCCCCTCGACGGCCAGGGTGCTCGGGCGATAGGCCGCGGCGGGCACCCGCAGCGCGCGGTAGCCGCGGTTCTCCACCTCGACGCCGAAGCGCGCCATCTCCTGCAGGGTCAGGTCGACGTAGGGGCGGCTCGCCAGCTCCCCCTCCACCTCGATCCCGAGCCCCTCGCGCAGCAGCGGCGCGACCACGAGCAGGCTCGTCAGGTACTGGCTCGACATGTCGCTGGGCACGCGCACCGGGCCGGCGAGATCTCGCGAGCCCCGGACCCGCATCGGGAGGCGGCCGCCGGGAGCCGACTCCACCTCGGCGCCGAGCTGTCGCAGCGCCTCGACCAGGGGACCGTTGGGGCGCGCCCGCATCGAGTCGTGACCATCCAGGGACGTCGGCGCCGGGCGCAGCGCCGCCATGGCCAGCAGCAGCCGCGTCGAGACGGCGCTCTGGCCGGTGAACAGCTCCACCGGCCCGGAGCCCAGGTCCCCGCCGCGCCCGTGGATGCGGACGACGCCGGCCTCGGAGTCGTCCATGGCGATGCCGAGACGGCGCAGGCAGTCCTTCATGCGCCAGTAGTCGTCGCCCTCTCCCGGGTACCGGATCGCGCTCGGCCCCTCCGCCAGGGCGGCGATGGCGCAGTCGCGCAGCGTGAGGGACTTGCTCCCCGGCAGCCCCAGGGCGGCCCTCACGGGGCCACGCCAGGGCCGGAGCGGGAGCGGATCGGGCAGCGCTCTCGCGGGGGGCTGCGAGGGTGGGCCGGCGGGCGCGCTCGTCACCGGGCCATGGTGCCACAGGTGGCTGCGCGGGAACGCCTGGCCCGCGGGAGCGGGTTATGATGCCCGCCGCGCCGGAGCTCCCGATGCTCGCCATCCGCGACGACCTGCAGGCTTCCGACCTCGCACCGAAGATCCAGAGGCTGTGGGAGCTCTCGGGCCCGAAGATCCTCTCCATCGAGGAGACCTCGCCTCCGGGATCGGGGGCTCCTGTCTACACCGTGGCCGGACGCTACACCGCCCGGGGCTGGACCGAGTGGACCCAGGGCTTCCAGTACGGCTCCGCCATCCTGCAGTACGACGCCACCGGGGACGAGCGCTTCCTGGAGCTGGGCCGGGAGCGGACCCGCGCCGTGATGGCCCCGCACCTCACACACTTCGGCGTTCACGACCACGGCTTCAACAACGTGAGCACCTACGGCAACCTGCGGCGGCTGATCCTGGAGGGGCGGCTGCCCAGGAAAAGCTGGGAGCTGGCGTTCTACGAGCTGGCGCTGAAGCTGAGCGGCGCCGTCCAGGCCCGGCGCTGGACGAAGCTCCCGGAAGGGGGCTTCGTCCACTCCTTCAACGGGCCACACTCGCTGTTCGCCGACACGATCCGCTCGCTGCGCTCGCTGGCCGTGGCCCACATGCTCGGCCACGTGCTGATGGACGAGGGGGACCAGCGCGTCTCGCTGCTCGGGCGGCTCGTGGAGCACGCCCGGACCACGGCGCGCTACGCGGTCTACTACGGCGAGGGGCGCGACGCCTGGGACGTGCGGGGCCGCGTCGCCCACGAGAGCCTGTTCGACGTCACCGACGGCAGCTACCGCTGCCCGGCGACGCAGCAGGGCTACTCCCCCTTCACGACCTGGACCCGGGGACTGGCCTGGATCGTCTGCGGCTACGCCGAGCTGCTCGAGTTCCTCGAGGCCCTGGGCGACGAGGAGCTCCGCCCATGGGGAGGCCGCGGCGAGCTGACGCGGGTCATGCGCGCGGCGGCGGAGGCGAGCAGCGACTTCTTCATCGACAACACCCCCAGCGACGGAATCCCGTACTGGGACACCGGGGCGCCGGGCCTGGGCCGCCTGGGAGACTACCTGAGCCGCCCCGCAGACCCGCTGAACGACGCGGAGCCCGTGGACAGCTCGGCGGCGGCGATCACGGCGCAGGGGCTGCTGCGCCTGGGCCGCTACCTCGAAGGGATCGGGGAGGCCGCGCGGGGGCGGCGCTACTGGCAGGCCGGTCTCTCCGTCTCGGACGCGCTCTTCGGGGAACCCTACCTGGGCTCCGACCCCGGGCACCAGGGCCTGCTGCTCCACTCGATCTACCACCGTCCCAACGGCTGGGACCACGTCCCCGAGGGCTCCCGCATCCCCCGGGGCGAGGCCTGCATGTGGGGGGACTACCACGCCCGGGAGCTGGCGCTGCTGATCCAGCGCGCGGGCGGAGGCGGGATCCATCCCACGTTCTTCGGCCCGCCGCGCGCGAGGGACAGCGCGGCGTGACGAGGCCCCGGGTCGCGCTGGTGACCGGGGGGACCCGGGGGATCGGCCTCGGCATCGCCCGCAGCCTCGCCGCGGAGGGTCTCGACCTGGCGCTTTGCGGCACCCGCGCGGCCGCAGAGGTGGCCCCCGTCCTCGAGGAGCTGCGAAGCACCGGGCGCCGCGTCGTCTACCAGTCGGCCGACGTGGCCGATCCCCCCGCGCGGGAGCGATTGCTGGAAGAGGTCCGGGAGCAGCTCGGCGCGCTCCACGTCCTCGTGAACAACGCGGGCATCACCTCACCGGACCGCGACCGGGACCTGCTCGAGGCCCGGGAGGCGAGCTTCGAGCGGACGCTCCGGGTGAACCTCCAGGCCCCCTACTTCCTGACCCGGGACGCCGCCGCCTGGATGATCCGGCAGCGGAAGGACGACGGCGCCTTCGAGGGCTGCGTCGTCAACGTCAGCTCGGTCTCGGCGGAGCTGGTGTCCCCGAACCGCGGAGACTACTGCGTCAGCAAGGCCGGGCTCTCCATGGCCACCCGCGTCTGGGCGGTGCGGCTCGCCGAGCACGGCATCCCCGTGTACGAGGTGCGCCCCGGCCTGATCCGCACCGACATGACGTCGGCGGCGGCCGCCCGCTACGACCGCGAGATCGCCGGAGGCCTGCTGCTCCAGGCGCGCTGGGGCGAGCCGGCCGACGTGGGGCGCGCCGTGGCGGCGCTGGTCCGGGGCGATCTCGCCTACTCCACCGGAGGCGTCGTCACGGTGGACGGCGGCCTGACCGTCCCGAGACTCTGACCCCGGACCTCCGGTCTCAGGCGCCGCGGGAGGAGAGCTGCTCGGCGAGCAGCGCCAGCACGTCCCGAGCCGCGGTCCGGGGCAGCCCCTCGAGCTCCCCGAGGGCGGCCCGGGTCCGGCGCCGGATCTCGGCCCGGGTGGCGTCGACGCCTCCGGTCTCCCGGGCCAGGTCCCGGACGGCGCTCCCCAGCCGGGAGCCGGACTCCCCCGTCTCCGCCAGGATCGCGGCGAGTCGGTCCGGAGAGCGCTGCGCGGCGTGAACGAGGGGATGGGTCAGGGTGCCCGTCTGCAGGTCCTGCCAGACGGACTTGCCGATCTCCTCGGGCTCCCGCACCAGGTCGAGCAGGTCGTCCACGAGCTGGAACGCCACGCCGACCTCCTGGCCGAAGCGCCCCAGCGCGGCCGCGACCTCCCGTGAGGCCCCGGCGAGGCGCGCGCCCGACTCGGCGCTCCAGGCGAAGACCGAAGCCGTCTTGCCGACCACGATCTCGAAGTACTCGGACTCCTTGAGGCTGAGCCGCCCCCGGGACGCGAGCTGCAGCGACTCGGCGGCGATCATCCGGCGCAGCAGCTCCAGGGTCTCCTCCATCAGGCCGTCCAGCCGGGTCAGGGCGACGAGGTGGAGGGCCTGCACCAGGAGCAGGTTCCCCCCCAACACCGACGCGGCGTTCCCGTAGATCAGCCGCGCAGCGGGCCGCCCGCGCCGCCACTCCCCCAGATCGATGACGTCGTCGTGGAGCAGCGACGCGGCGTGGATCAGCTCGGCAGCCTGCGCGACGCCCACGAGGCCGGGGCAGCGCCGCCCGGGCCGGCAGGCTTCGGCGGCGAGCAGGCTCAGGATGGGACGCACGCGCTTGCCGCCCGCTTCGAGGACGTGCCGCGCGCTGGCCGCGGCCAGGCCGCGCGGCCGGTCGGCCAGGGTCTGGATCTCCGCTTCGATCTCGGCGAGCTGTGCCCGCACGGCCGGCGGGAGCAGGGCGAGCCCCTCGGCGACCCCGGGGACCCGGTGGGCTTCGGCGACCCTGAGTAGCGATTCCTGCGCCACGGCCTGTGACATCGAGGCTCCTCACGAGGCGCCCTGTTCGGGCACCACTCATTTCTGTCATTACAGAAATTACAGTCTCGACGGCCGGACGTCAAGGGGAGATCGCGCGGGAGCCGCACCCGCGACGACCCTCGGATTGCTCAGCGGCGGATCCGGACCTCCGCGTCGCTCTTGAACCCGAGGCCCTTCAGCGAGCCGCCCTGCTGGACGTAGAACTTCCCCTTGATCTCGGCCCGCACCTCGTCGCGCTGCAGGATCCGTTGCACGCCCTGGGGAAGGGCCAGGAAGTTCACGTCCAGGTTGGACTCGATCCGCTGGTCTCCGAATCCGGCGAGGTCGAACGAGTCCGGGTAGTAGCCGCGCCCCAGACGGCGGCCGTTCAGCTTCAGCTCGTACTCGAAGCGCTCGATCCGCAGCGGCTCCGGGTTGGGGTTGCGGACGTGGAACCTCACCTCGAGGCCGAGGCCCGTGATCCGCACCTTCTCCACGCCCATGCCCTCGAGCTGAAGGGTCGGCGCCTTCAGGGTCGCGCACCCGGCCAGGGCGAGGAGCCCCAGCGCGAAGAACGCGGGGGACGCGGTCCGCCGGGCGCCTGTGATGGTCGTCGCCATGCGCATTCACCTCTCGCGGGCATCTTAACGTGGGACACTTGCGGTGGTGCGGGAGCTGATCGTCGGCGGCGGCCTCGGCGCGCTGTTGCTCGCGCCGCTGCTCCAGACCGGCCCCGGGGCGTCTCCGCCCTCCGCCGTCGTGCTGGCGTACCACCGTTTCGGGGAGAGCGAGCACCCGTCGACGAGCACGCCCCTGGAGCAGCTCGAAGCCCACGTCGAGCTGCTCCGCGCGGGCGGCTATGCCGTGGTCCCCCTGGAGCAGGTGGCGGCCGCGCTGCGGGGGGATGGTGCGCTCCCGCCCCGGGCGGTGGCGCTCACCATGGACGACGCGTACGCCTCGATCTTCCGGGAGGCGTGGCCCCGGCTGCACCGGGCGGGCCTCCCCTTCACGGTCTTCGTGAGCACCGACGGCCTCGACGCCGCGCAGCCCGACCTGATGAGCTGGGAGCAGCTCCGGGAGCTGGCTGGGTCGGGGGTGGGGATCGGGCACCACGGCGCCGCCCACGCCCACCCTCTCGAGCTCTCGCCCGGGGTCTGGCGCGCGGACCTGGCGCGCGCCAGCGAACGGTTCCGCGCCGAGCTGGGCGAGGTGCCCTCACTGCTCGCCTATCCGTACGGCGAGTGGAGCGCCGCCCACCGGGAGGTGGTGCGGGAGCTGGGCTTCCGGGCGGCTTTCGGCCAGCACTCCGGGGTCGCCTGGGCCGGCGCCGACCTGCTCGCGCTCCCCCGATTCGCCCTGAACACCCGCTACGGAGAGCTGGAGCGCGTCCGGAGCGTGGTCGCGAGCCTCCCCCTGCGCGTCTCCGACATCGAACCGCGGGACCCGCTCCTGGGCGCCCATCCCCTGCGGATCCGGTTCCGGCTGGCTCCCGGAGAGAGCACCCCAAGCTGCTTCCTGGCGGGCGATCCGGTCCGGGCCGAGCGTGATGGAGATCACATCCGGATTTCCGTACCAGACCACCCTCGTAGCCGGAACATACGATTGAACTGTACTTTACGGGAGAGTTCCGGCCGCTGGCGGTGGCTCGGCCTGGCCTTCTTCCGGCGGCCATGATGGCCGCGGTTGACCCTTTCGGGCCCGGAGATCCGTTAAGTTGGAGAGATGGAGGGGAGCGAGAGGAGAGCGGCCGTGCGCCGCTGGCGCCTGGAAGTCCCGGTGCTGGCTCTGGCGGCGCTGGTCGGCGACTGCGGGATCCCTGCTTCCCCGGGGCCGGATAGCGTCGCACCGGAGGAGCTGCGGCTGGAGTCGCGGGAAGAGCTGGAGAGCTACTTCAGCTCCCTCGGGTACACCCGGGAGGCACTCCGGGCCGGCGCCGAGGAGGTGCCCCGGGTCCGGATCGCGGCCTACCCCCACGGTTGGTCCGACGGCGCCAACACCGCGCGCAAGAAGAGCCTGTTCTTCCGCACGCTCGTCCCGCTGGTCCTCGAGGTCAACGAGCGGATCCTGGCCTCCCGCGAGCGCCTGGCATCGCTGCTGGAGCAGACGGCTCCCGGCCAGCCCCTGCCCCGGCCGACCCGGCACTGGCTCGGGGCGCTGGGCGCGCGCTACCTGGTCTGGGGCCCTGAGCGGGCGGCGCGGCTCGTCGGGCTGACCCGCTTCGAGCGCGACGAGCTGCTCCTGCGCATAGACGCGATCCCGGTCTCCCTGGCCCTGGGGCAGGCGGCCTACGAGAGCGGGTACGCCAGCTCCCGGGCGGCGGTCCAGGGAAACGCCCTGTTCGGCCAGTGGCACTGGGGTCGGGGGCTCCGCCCCGAGAAGCCCCGGGAGGCGCTCGGAGACTACCGCATCGCCGCCTTCGGCTCGCCTCTCGCGGCCGTCGAGGCGTACGCGCTCAACCTCAACACCCACCGCGCCTACCGCCAGTTCCGGCAGCTCCGGGCGTGCCAGCGGGAGAGAGGCGCGACCGCCCTCGACGGGCTGGAGCTGGCCGAGGCCATGACCCGCTACGCCGAGTCCGAGGAGTACGTGGCCACCCTCCGCGCGGTGATCCGCCGCAACCGGCTCCGGCGCTTCGACGCGCTGCGTCTCGCCGGGGGAGAGCCGATCCGGCTGGTGCCCGGGTGGCAGGGTCCCGCGCCTCAGCCCCCCGAAGGGGCCAGCCTCGCCAGCGCCGCCAGGAACGCGTCGGGGCGCTCCACCGAGAGCAGCACCGAGAGCAGCACCGAAAATCCGGCGCGGGTCGGGACGTAGGCGAGCCGGCTGCGGTCGGTGAGGAAGCAGAGCGCCTTCTCGCCGTTGCGGAGCCGGAACCACCCCGCGGAGTAGCCGGGCAGGCCCGTCCCCCGGGTCCGCACCGCGGGAGACAGCTCCGGCTCACGGGCCCAGGTCGGCCCTCCTCGCGCCCGCGTACTCGATCTCCGCGGCCGGCACGAGCCGCCCCCAGAGGTCGCCGCGGATCCGCAGCCCTTCCCGGGACAGCTCGAAGCGGGCGAAGCGGGTCGAGTAGGCCGTGTAGGCCATGAGCCCGAGGATCGCGGCGAGCAGCGCGCCGATGGCGGCGATGACCCAGTAGGCCCGTGCCGGCGCGGGCACGATCTCGAAGACCTCGCTCATTCCGGGCCCTCCTCCCCGGTATGGTACGGGAATGGCCGGCCCTCCGTTCGCCCCGGGTTTCCGCGACCTCGCCCTGCACGCCGCCCTCAGCGGGCTGTGCCCGCTGATCCCGCTCCCGTTCCTGGACGACTGGGCACTCGACGCGATACGCAGGAGGATGGTGCGGGAGGCGCTCCGCCGCCACGGCCTCGAGCCGTCGGCGGCCGAGCTGGAGGTCCTCACCGGGATCCGGGAACGGAGGGGCGGGTGCCTGTGGACGCTGTTCCGGGGCCTCGTCCTGCGCCTCCCGAGGCGGACCTTCCGCCGCCTCCTCGTGTTCCTCGCTCTCAAGGACTGCGCGGATCGGGCGTCGGAGACGTTCCACGAGGGCTACCTGCTCGGCATCGCGGTCGCGAAGGCTGAGCTGGCCGACGGCACGCCGGAGTCCGCCCGCCGCGTCAGGCGCGCCGTGCGCTCCACCTGCGCGGAGATCGACCCCCGGCCGCTGAACCAGGCGCTGCTGCGCGTCTTCCGGGGGCGACGTCCGCTGCTGCGCGAGCCGGCGGCGGCGCTGGGCCGGGCGCTCAGGAGGAGCCGCCGCGCCCTGCGCCGACATCCGGCCGGCGATCCCGGTGGCGCGGACGCGGCTCTCCAGGCCCAGGAGCCCCTCATCGCGCCGCTGGTGGACGGCCTCGCCCGGGCGCTGTGGCACGAGCAGGGCTACCTCGCGGCGCTGAGCCAGGTCTTCGAGTCGAAGCTGTCCGCCGGCTCAGGCCCGGCGCGGCCCTGAGCGCGACCCCGGGGTCGCGACGTCGATCAGGGGCTCACCGAGGGCCTCCATGCGCGGCTTGACTCCCAGGCCCGGCTTCAGGGGTGCCGACATGCGGCCGTTCTCCCGCTGGGGAGCTCCGTCGGCGATGCGCACCGTCACGTAGCTGTTGAAGTCGGTGGAGGAGAACAGCAGCTCGGGGGGCGTGCTGTGAGCCAGATGTGCGATCGCCGCCGTCACGATGTCTCCGCCCCAGGTGTCCTCGATGGTCACGGCCAGTCCCAGAGATGCGCACAGATCCCGGATCTGACGGGCTCGGGTCAAGCCTCCGAACTTGCTGATCTTCACGTTCACGACATCGAGGGCGCGGTCCGCGTAGGCGCGGAGCAGCGCCTGCACCGAGTCGATGGACTCGTCGAGGACGATCGGCATGTCGGTCCGGCGTCGTATCGACAGGCACTCCTCGTAGGTCGCACAGGGCTGCTCGATGTAGACGTCCACGTCGACCACCCCTCGCAGCACCCGGGTGGCCTCGTGCATCAGCCACCCCGTGTTCGCGTCGGCGACGAGCACGTCCCCGGGCTGCAACCTCTCGAAGACGGCGCGGATGCGCTGGATGTCCTCGTCCGCGTCCCCTCCCACCTTGAGCTGGAAGCGCCGGTAGCCCTCGTCGCGGTAGCCGGCGACCCGGCTCGCCATCTCCTCGGCGGAGGCCTGGGAGATGGCCCGGTACAGGGGGAAGTCCTCGCCGTAGCGCCCGCCTAGGAGGGCGCAGACGGGAAGCCCCGCGATCTTCCCGAGCAGGTCCCAACAGGCCATGTCGATGGCGGACTTGGCGTAGGCGTGGCCCTTGAGCAGGGCGTCCATGCGCCGGTTCAGCTGCTCGAGGCGCGTGGGGTCCTGGCCGAGCAGCTTGGGGGCCAGCTCCTCGATGCCGGTGCGGACGCCGGCGGCGTAGGCCGGCAGATAGGCCGACCCGAGCGGGCAGACCTCGCCGTGGCCCACGATCCCGGCGTCGGTCTCGACGCGGACCACGGTGCTGTCGAACGTGGAAACCGCCTTGCCCCCGGCCCACTGGTAGCTCCCCTCGTGCAGGGGCAGCTCCACCTTGTAGGCCGCGATCCGCGTGATCCTCATGTCCTATCGACCTCGTCAGCAAAGGGAGCTTAACTGAAAAGGCCGGGCGCCGGGAAAGCGGCCCTGCCAGCTGGAGTCGACCGTGCGCTTGGTGCGAGAATGCGCCCCCCGATGCGGATGCACGTCGCCCTGATCGGCGCACCGGCCTCCGGCAAAGCCACGCTCTCGCCCCGGCTCGCCCGGCGCTTCGACCTGCTGCGGGTCTCGCCAGACGTGCTGCTGAGGAGCAACCTGAGCAGGCAGTCGACCCTCGGGTTGCTCGCCCGCAGGCACATCCAGAGGGGAGACCTGCTCCCCGACGAGATCGTGGCCGCGATGCTCGAGGAGCGCATGCGCCAGGCCCCCAACGCCCGGGGGGCTCTGTTCGAGGCATTCCCCCGCACGGTCTCCCAGGCCGCGTTCCTCGACGAGATGCTCAAGGGGCTCGGTCGCCGACTGGACGTCGTGCTGCGCCTGACGGTCACCGAGGAGGTCGTGCTGGAGCGGCTCCAGGGCCGAAGCGTGTGCCAGCAGTGCCGCTCCACGTTCCACAGGGAGTGCGAGCCTTTCATCGGCTGCCCCGAAGGAGAGTGCGAGGGGGAGCACCTGTACCGGCGGGACGACGACCAGCCCCATCTGGCCGGGCAACGCCTGCGGGCCTTCAGGCGCAGCAGCGCCCCGCTGATGGATCTCTACCAGCAGGCCGGCAAGCTCGTGATCCTCGACGCCAACGGCAGCCCGGACGCCGTGGAGCGGTCGGCGGCCCGGGTGCTGGAGGCTTTCCGCGAGCGCAGCCTCGAGACGGCGACGAGCGAGGACGTGGATCGGATCCGGGCGCTGCGCCCGGTGGCGAAGCCGCTCTCCGAGGCGCAGGTCCAGCGGCCCACCCTCGACGTGGCGTTCCTGGGCGGCCCCGGCTCCGGCAAGGGCACCCAGTCCGAGCGCCTGGCCCGGGAGCTGGGCATCCCCCACATCGCCACCGGGGATCTGTTCCGGAGCAACATCCGCGAGCAGACCGAGCTGGGCCGGCTGGCCCAGACGTACATGCACGGCGGCGAGCTGGTTCCCGACGAGATCACCGATGGCATGGTCCGGCGCCGGCTCGGCGAGCCCGACGCGGCCGACGGCTTCGTCCTGGACGGGTTCCCCCGCACGCTCCCCCAGGCCGAGGCCCTGACCGAGATGCTCAACGAGATGGGACGCCGCCTGTCGAGCGTCGTCCACCTCGACGTGGTGGACGAGGTCATCGTCGCGCGGCTGTCCGGACGGCTCGTGTGCCGGGAGTGCCAGCGCCCCTTCCACGAGACCGACAACCCCTTCGAGTCCTGCCCGGAAGGGCGCTGCCGGGGCGAGCACCTCGACCGGCGCGACGACGACGCCCCGGAGACGGTGCGGGCGCGGCTGCGTACCTATCGCGCCGAGACCGAGCCCCTGGTGGGCTACTACAGGGAGCTGGGCATCCTCGTGGAGATCGACGGCCAGGGGGACGTGGAGGAGGTGGCGCGCCGTATCACGACGCTCACCGACCGCCTGACCCGCAACTGAGCTCCCTACCCCTCAGCGGACGACGTGCCAGGTGGTCTGGCGGCCCGCCAGGTAGCGCACGTCGCCGGCGTCGAAGGCCGCGCTCTGCTCCAGCTTGATCTGGACGAGCTGCCCTCCCCACTCCGGAACGGGCACCTTGACGTTGCCCTCGATGGCGTAGCAGGTGCGGGGCCGCAGCGTCCAGTCGCCGTGCACGGGGTGCAGCCCCTGGTCGTCCCACATGCCGATGGTGGGTCCGGGAGCGTGGCCGAAGTGCCCGATCGGGTGGGTGTAGATGCGGTCGGTGATCTCCGCGACGTCGGTGGCGGCGTGTGCCGCCGCGAGGATCTCGTTGCCGCTGCGCCCCGCCGCGAAGTTCCCGGTCAGGAGGTCCTGCCAGCGGTTCCCGACCGCCAGGGCCTCCCTCAGGCCGGCAGGGACATCCTCCTCTCCCACCCGGAGGACGTAGCCCATCTCCTGCGTGTCCGTGCACAACCGCAGGTAGCAGATGCCCACGTCGGTGTGCAGCACGTCCCCCCGGCGGATCACGGCGTCGCCGTCGCCGAAAAAGGGCTGATCGGGCTCGTGATCGACGCCCTGGCGCTGGACGTTGACGTCGGGATGGAACCAGGGGTCGAGGCCCAGCTCCTCGAACCGCTCGCGGACGTACCAGCGCACGTCGTCGGCGGTGGTAGCCCCCGGGGTGATCGCGCGGCTCGAGAAGGCCTCGGCGATCACGCCCCGGGCCAGGGCCACGGCGTGGGCGTAGATCTCCAGCTCCCGCGGAGTGCGCGTCTCCAACCAGCGCACGCACAGCTCCTCGGCGCTCACCACCCTCTCCTCGAGCTCCGGTCCGAGCGCCTCGCCCAGCTGCTGGCGCAGCCCCGCGCTGAGCCCGTCGCCGAAGGCCCAGTCCCGGCTCACGTTCACTCCGATCCGTTCCGGGTTCCGTTCCCGCACGATCTCGGCCAGGCGGGTCCACTGGTCCTCCCGGCTGCCGCCTTTCCAGGCGGGCTCGTAGAGGCCCTGGAGCGGGTAGCGCGAGACCGTGAGGCGCTCCAGGCCGGCCTGCTCTCCCCGGTCGAAGAAGACGAGCATGGTGGTCCGGCGCGCCGAGAAGACCGGCTCGGGGACCAGGGTCAGGTAGACGGGGTCCTCGGCGTACTCGCGGTTGATCACGAGCCACATGTCGATGTCCGTCTCCCGCATCAGGTCCGGCAGCAGCCGGGCCAGGCGCTCCTCGAGGATCTCGTTGACCACCGCCGCCCGCTGCCGGTGGGGGAGGACGGCCCCGACGCCGACGACGTCGCGCCCCTGCGCCTCCTCGGCTCGCGACGCGAGGGGCGCGCTCACCGCGAGAGCGGTCAGGGCGAGGCAGATGCCGAGTGAGGGATGAAGCATGGAGCGCGAGAGAAGTCTAGCAGCGGCCCACCCGACTGTCGTCGGGACCGGGCGGGTGAGAAACCCGCGAGGCTGGAGGCGCGCTGGCTACCGGCGGTGGCTGTCGGCTGGCGGACCGGGCGGTGTCCCGCCCGGCCCGCTACCGGCTGTCGGCTCCGGGCGGCCAGGGCTCAGTGGGAGGCTCCGAGCCCGATCTGCCCGAGCAGCTCGGGATCCTCCTCGTCCATCGCGAGGATGGTGTGGCAGGCCTCGCAGTCCTGGGAGATGGTGCGGCCGTCCTCGCTCTCGTGGCTGTCGTCGTGGCAGCGGAAGCAGCCCTGGTAGTCCAGGTGCCCGATGTTGTCCACGTAGGTGCCCCACGTCACGTTCATATCGGGGAACACGTTGCGGAGGTAGATCGCCAGGGTCGCCGTCCCCGCCCGTTCCACCAGGGCCCGATGCTCGCGGTACGCGTCGGGGTGGCTCTCCCGGTAGAAGCTGGCGATCGCCTCCGGGATCCGACGCTCCGCCTCCTCGCGGCTCGCGTACTCCTCCTGCAGCGCGGCCAGCGCCGTCCGCTTCGCGTAGGGCAGAAGCGGGCTGATCCGCCCCTCATCGAGGGCGGCGTCCACCGCCCGCGCCGGCAGCTCGAAGGCGTGGGTGGGACGGTTGTGGCAGTCCACGCAGTCCATCATCCGGCGCTCCCCGCCCGCCAGCTCCGCGGGGGTCGTCTCGATCTCGGTGGATACGAACTCCACCTCCTTGCCGTCGTCGTCGATCCAGGTGACCCGCGGGATCACCTGCCGCTTCTCGTCCACGGAGGTGTAGGTGATCCGCGAGCCCTCGTCGAGGTGACGGCCGTGAATCCCTCGGGAGCCGCGGGCGTCGATCCCCCCGACCTTCAGCACGAGGATCGTCGAGAGCCGCGTGTTCGCCTCGTCCTCGGCGAAGCGCGTGCGCACCACCAGCTTGTCCCCGTGGAACTTGTTCGGCCAGTGGCACTGCTCGCAGGTCTCCCGGGCGGGGCGCAGGTCGTGCACCGGCGAGGGGATCGGCCGGCTGTAGGTCTCGAAGGCCACCGCGAAGATCTGTCGCACCCCCGAGAGCTTCGAGCGCACGAACCAGGGCGCTCCGGGACCGATGTGGCACTGGACGCAGCCGACCCGGGCGTGGGGCGAGTCGACGAACGCGGCCCACTCGGGTTGCATCACGGTGTGGCACGCCTGCCCGCAGAACTCGGAGCTGTCCATGTACTCCACGCCCTTGTAGGTCGCGGTGCCGACGATCATCAGGTTGAGCGCGCTCAGCCCCAGCACCAGCACCAGGGCGTTGCGGTAGAAGGGCTCGTTGAGGTCGATCCGGGGGTACGCCTCCGGCAGCTCGCCCCGGGCCGAGAGCCGGCGCCTCCGGAGCAGGACGCCGACGGGGATCAGGATCAACCCCGCGACGAACAGCCCGGGCAGCACCAGGAAGAAGAGGATCCCGGCGTAGGGGTGGAACTGGTGGCCGGAGACGAGCTCGAAGGCCCAGAACCCGACGAGGGTGAGCGCCGAGCTGGTGGTGAGCACCACGCCGGCCATGGACAACGGGTTGTGCCCCAGGAAGAACGCGGGCCGCAGCTTGCTTCCGAGCCAGTCTCCGATCGGCGTGCTCATCTCGCTCTCCTCCCCCCGGCGGGCCGTCTCCGCACCCGAGTCTAGCGGCGTTTCGTCCCGAATCTTGAGGCGAATGGCTCATGCGAGTCGGGCTCGCCTGATAGGATACTGTCCGCGTGCTCCGGAGCATGCCTTTCCGGGCGCGCCCACGGGGAGCGAGGAGGAGAAGAGAGATGAAGAGAACCGCAGCTGTCTCGGTGATCGGTCTGGCGGCGGCACTGCTCCTCGCGGCCGGACACGCGGGCGCTCAGGACGCCGAGCGGGGGAAGGCGGTCTACGAAGAGCAGAAGTGCAAGCTCTGCCACTCCGTCGCCGGAGAGGGCAACAAGAAGGGCGCCCTCGACGACGTCGGCGGCCGGCTCGGCGCCGAGGAGATCGAGGCCTGGCACCGCAATCCCAAGGAGATGACCGAGAAGAGCGGCTCCACCCGCAAGCCCGCCATGAAGGCGTACGGCGAGGACAAGCTCTCGGAGGAAGATCTCGACGCGCTCGTGGCCTACCTCCTGACCCTGAAGGGCTGAAGCCCTCCCGGCCCGATCAGCCGAAAGCGCGATTGACAGCTCGTCCCCTTCGACGGGAGGTGACCGCCGCGCCCTCGGGCTCGCCGCCCCGCCGCATCGGCTCGGGGCTGCTGGGACTCGCTGCGCTGGTCCTGCTCTGTCCGGTTCCGGGCGCAGCCCAGAACGAGACCTGCCTCATCTGCCACGGAGATCCCGAGAGCTTCGACGCGGAGGCGGCGGGGCGGCTGGCGGTGGACGGGACCGCCTTCGGGGCCTCCATCCACGGGCTGCTCGAGCTGGAGTGCACGGCCTGCCACGTGGACCTCGAGGGCTTCGAGGACTTCCCCCACGCCGAGCAGCTGGCCCCTGCCACCTGCGACGGGTGCCACCCCGATGCCGTCGAGGCCTTCGAGACGAGCGTGCACGGACACGCCCGCTCGCGGCTCCTGGCTGCGGGCGTGGGCGACAGCTCGGAGGCGGTTCCCTCCTGCGCGGGCTGCCACGGAGCCCACGACATCCAGCCCTCCGAGGAACCCGCGTCGCGCACCCACCGGCTCCGGATAGCCGCGACCTGCGCGGCCTGCCACGGACGGCAGGCCCCGGTCGGCGACGGCGGCTTGCGGCGGCCGCGGATGGTCGAGTCGTACCTCGCCTCGGTCCACGGGCGCAGCAACGAGTCGGGGAGCACCGGCGCGGCCACGTGCAGCGACTGCCACGGAGCCCACGACGTCCGGGGACCGGCGGATCCCGCATCGAGGATCAACCGCGCTCACGTCGCCGAGACCTGTGGCGCCTGCCACGGCGAGGCGGCCGAGCTGTACCGGGACTCGATCCACGGGCGGGCCGCGGCGGCCGGAGTCGGCGAGAGCCCGACCTGCACCGGCTGCCATGGCGAGCACCTGATCCTCTCCCCGTCGGGACCCGAGGCCGCCACCCACGCCTCCCGGCTCGCCACCGAAACCTGCGGCGAGTGTCACGCGAACCCGGCGATCGTGGCGAAGTACGGTCTGCGCTCGGACGTGGTGGCCTCGTACGTGGACAGCTACCACGGTTGGGCGACGCGCCGGGCGTCGGAGAGCGCCGCGAGCTGCGTGAGCTGTCACACCGCCCACGACGTGCGCCCGGCGTCCGACCCCGCCTCGACGATCCACCCGGACAACGTGCTCTCCACCTGCCGCAGCTGCCACGAGACCGCAGACGTCGGGTTCGCGGCCAGCTACACCCACGAGAGCGTGTCGATCACGGCGAACCCCATCAACCGATGGATCCGCAACGCCTACCTGGGCCTGATCGTCGTCGTGATCGGGGGAATGCTGCTCCACAACCTCGTGATCGTGGGCTACTACATGCGACGGCGACGGCGCCACCTGGCCGAGAGCGCGGCGCTCCGGCGCTTCCACCGGGCCGAGCTGATCCAGCACGGGACCCTGGCCCTCTCCTTCGTGGCCCTGGTGGTCACGGGTTTCGCCCTGCGCTTCCCCGAGGCACTCTGGGTACAGGGCCTCACGGCGCTGGGGATGAGCGAGCCGGTGCGCGCCGTGCTCCACCGCGCCTGCGGCGTCGTCCTCGTGGTCCTGTCGCTGGTCCACGTCGCGTACGTGCTGGCCTTCCGGGCGGGGCGCGAGCAGCTGGCGGCCATGCTCCCCAGGGGGACCGACGCCGGCGACGCCATCGGAAACCTGCGCTTCTACGCGGGCCGGAGCGAGCGGCGTCCCGGTTTCGCGCGCTACGACTACACCCAGAAGGTGGAGTACTGGGCGGTGGTGTGGGGGACCGCCCTGATGGCGGCGACCGGCTTCGTGCTCTGGTTCCCGGAGCGCGCCGCGGCTCTCTTCCCGTCCTGGGTGATCCCGGCCTCGCAGACCGTCCACTACTACGAGGCGTGGCTCGCGACCCTGGCGATCGTGGTCTGGCACTTCTTCTTCGTCCTGTTCCATCCCGACGCCTACCCCATGAGCTGGACCTGGCTCACGGGGACGATGACCGAGGAGGAGGCGCGGGAGCATCACCCGCGCTGGTTCGAGGAGGTGCGCCGACGCCGAGGCGACACTCAGGGCACGGCCGAGTAGACTCCGTCGGCACGCGATGGCGAAGGACCTCCTCGACTATCCGGCTCTCGTGCGCCGGGCGCTCCTGGGAGTCGTACGGGAGGTGCTCGTCCGCGCCGCGGGAGAGGGGCTGCCCGGCGAGCACCACTGCTTCCTCGCGTTCCGGACCGACCACCCGGGCGTCGACATCCCGGAGTGGGTCCGCTCCGAGCAGAACGAGGAGATGACGATCGTGCTCCAGCACCAGTTCTGGGACCTGAGCGTCGCCGAGGAGGGCTTCTCCGTGACGCTGCGCTTCGGAGGACGCCCCGCGCGGCTGAGCGTGCCGTTCGACGCGCTCGTGGCTTTCACGGACCCGGCGGTTCCTCTCGTGCTGGGCCTGGCCGATTCGGCCCGGGAGCAGGCCGACGCGCCGCGGCCCGTGGCCGAGGCGGACGAACCGGCGCCTGCGGCCCCGGCCGGCTCGGACCGGGTCGTCCCCTTCCAGAGGCGTCCGAAGGGCGACTGACCGCTTCCCCGGGGCGGGTTGTGCTCCGGTGGCGATCCTCCCTATAATCGGGTCTTTCGATGGCCGCCCGCCCGGCAGCCGGGCAGCGGGAACGGGAGCGTCATGCGGACCAAGATCAGGCTCGTCTCCACCGGTGGAACCGGGCATTTCTACACGACGACCAAGAACGCGAAGAAGGGTACCGGGAAGCTCGAGCTGAAGAAGTACGATCCCCGCCTCCGCAAGCACGTCCTCTACAAGGAATCCAAGATCTGAGCGTCACCGCCCCCCGGCGGGCGGCTCGGCTTCCAGCAGGCGCAGGTTCAGCAGCTCGAGGCGGACTTCGGCGCCGGGCTCCGCCGCCAGAAGCCTGAGGCGGTTGTCACCCCGGAACAGGCTCGAGGCGGGCACCTGCAGGTCGTTGCGGGGCGAATCCGGTCCGATCTCCAGCGCGCCGAGAGACCGGCCGTTCATCTCCAGGGCGACGCCCACCGGACGGGGCGCCGACAGCCGGATCGCCATGGCGAGATCCCGGGGCTCGAAGCACGGCACGATCACCGCCGCCGCGGCGTCCCGCATGATCGCCCGGCCCATGCCGTAGTGGGGTGCGGGGCCCCAGCCCTCCCGGAGGAACCAGCGCATCCGCTCCATGTGGACCGGATCCGAGCTCCCCCGCAGGTAGCGGCGCTGCTCGGGCTCGTAGCTGACGAGTCGCCCCCGGGCCAGCCGGCGGGCGAAGGCCTGGCTCTGGCGGCAGAAGGCGAGAACCAGGTGGCCGTCGTTCCGTCCCTGCAGGTCCTCGCGTTGGTAGGGGTCGAGAGCGAGGAGCGGAGCCAGGGCCGCGGCCACCGCCGCACCCCAGGCGACCACTCCCAGCCCGCGCCGGGCGGGGCCGGGACGCGGAGGCTCCCGCTGCGACGCGGGCCGGGCGGAGAACGCGGCGAGGGAGAGGCAGAGCAGGATCGGCAGCGCGTACGCGAGCAGGCGAGGCACGTCGTCGGCGTAGAACTGCGACGCCGGGAGGGCATCCCCGGTGTAGACGGCCGCTCCGAAGGGGAGCGCCAGGGCGGTCGCGAGCAACAGGCCGTGGCTCCGGAGCAGCTCGCGGCCCCGGGGGCGGAGCGCCCCTACGAGCGCCAGGGGGAAGCCGGAGACGAAGAGCGGGGCCCACCACTCCCCCACGGCACCGACGATGCGGTCGAGCGCGGCGAGGACCGCCCCGACGCTCAGTGACGCCGGGCCCTCGGGTCGGGGTCCCGGCCACGCGAGGCGGAGCGAGAGCGCTGTGACCAGCGCCGGCAGGGCCGAGAGCCCGAACCACCGGGCGCCGGGCCCGCCTCCCCACCTCGCCACCAGGGCGAGGGCGAACCCGGGGAGGAGCAGGACGAAGACGTCCTTCGTCAGGGCGCCGAGGGCGAGCCCCAGGGCCAGCAGCGGCCCGGGGCTGCGCCGCTCCAGCGCGATCAGGAGCCAGAGCAGCAGCACGATGCCGATCGGCTCGGCCATGAAGGGGTTGAAGAAGACGGCGCCCACGGGTGGCGTCCAGTAGAACGCGACGGTCGCGAGCGCCGCGGCCGGCGCAGCGTGGCCTCGCAGGCGCAGCCAGGCGAAGAACAGCGGCCCGGCCACCGAGAGCGCGATCAGGGCGAGCCATTGGAAGCCGGGGACCACTCCCTCCCGACCCGCGGCCCGGGCCAGCCAGGGGGAGAGGACCCGGTAGCCCCAGGGCGCAACGGTGAACACCGTCGGCGCCTCGGCCATCGCGACGTAGACGAAAGCGTCGAACCCCGGGAGGTGATGCCGGTCGTTCTTCGACCACCTCTCCGCCTCGCAACGGTGCCGGACCGCCACGCTCGCCACGCTGATCCCCAGCACCAGCAGCACGGCAAGCGCCCCGCGGAGCCGTGACCGGTCGAAGCAGCGGATGCGCGACTCGGGCATTCAGCCCACCCGTCTCTCGAGGGAGCCGAGGATGGCGGCGAGGCGATCCAGCCCGTCGCGGTCCGGCCGGCGACGATCCCCATCCTCGACCAGGGTCACCTCGACGTACCCCCCCCCCGCAGCGCAGCCCCTGGCGAGCCGCAGCCAGGCTTCCCGGCCCCCCCGGGCCCCCTCACGTTGCGCGCCCCGATCGGACGGCGCTGTCGGGCGGGTCGGACATGGGCTGCATGCTCTCACGTACCGTGTCCACTCCGAGGTCGCCGCCCGCCGGCGCGCACGCAGCGGGGCTGCGTCGAGATCCGGGCCGGGCTCGTGCTCGAGCCGCTCTGAGCGGTGTCAGAGGCGCAGCGACGCCGGGGGCGGGCACTCCAGGACCAGGCGCCGGCCCGAGATCGGGTGCTCCAGCTCGAGCCGCTCCGCGTGGAGCCGGTAGCCGGGATCCCCCGGCAACCCCGGAGATGCCGCCAGGCCCCCGCCGGCAGCGTACAGCGGGTCCCCCCGGAGCGGGTGCCCGGCCGCGGCCATGTGGATCCGGATCTGGTGGGGCCGTCCGGTGAGGATGCGGACCTCGAGGATCGCGTCGCCGTCGCGGACCCCCAGCACCCGGGCCCGGGTCGCCGCGGACCGGCCGCCCGCAGAGGCGGCGTGGACCCTTCCGAGCCGGGGGTGGGGAACCGGCCCGATCGGGACGTCCACGTCGAAGCGCTCCCGGGAGGGGACGCCGCAAACCAGGGTCCGATAGACCTTGACGACGCCGCCCCCGCGCATGGCCCGGGCCCCGCCGCGCCGCGCGTCGGGGGTGCGGGCGGCCAGCACGAGACCCGAGGTCCCGCGCCCCAGGCGGTGGAGCGGCACCGCCCGGGGGTCGAGGCGGCGCAGCACGGAGAGCAGCGTGCGCTCCAGGAAACCGGCACCGGGGAGCACCGGCAGGCCGCGGGGCTTGGCCACCGCGAGGAGGTGCTCGTCCCGGTGGAGCAGCGCGCAGGTCGCGGGCGCCTCCGGCTCGCTCCACGGCGGCCGCCGCCAGGTCAGCCACTGACCTGGCCGGAGCCGCTCGCCGCCGCGGGCGACGCGGCCTTCAAGGCGGAGCTCGCCCGCCTCCAGCCGCGAGCGCCAGAGCGCCTCGCTGGAGTGGCGGTAGCGCGCGGCCAGCCAGTCCAGCACGGTGCGGCCCGCAGCCGCCGGGCCGACCTGCTCCCGGTACTCGAATCCCCGGTTCAGCTGCGCGCCTCCTCGAAGGCGCGAGCCAGGGCGTGGAGGCAGCGCCCGCGGTCTTCGAGCCACGCCGACAGCGGGAGCGGGAAGACCGAGAGCCCCCCGCGGCGCAGCGAGCGACTGCGCTCGAGCTCCAGGGCCGGAGCCAGCGCTCCCGGATGACCGACCAGGTCGATCCCCAGGGAGCGACCGTCCCGTTCCACCAGCAGGTCCACCGGTGACCCGGCGACCGCGAACTCGCTCCAGGTCCGATAGCCCAGCCCCCCGAGGGCTTCGGCGACCTCCCTCGCGAACGCGTCCCCGGGTGCCCGGCGATCGTCCGGCGGGCCCGGCGCGCCCGACGCGTGCTCCAGGTAGCGGCGCAGCAGGCTCGCCGCCGGGAGGCCCTCGTAGCGGAGCGACGCGTAGACGCGCTGGCGTCCCCGCGCCCTCGTGATCGCCACGTTGAACACGTCGTCCCGCTGCAGGTAGACGAGAGAGCCGGGCCCGGAGGCGCCGTCGACCGCCATGGACAGGAAGACGACGTCCCGCTCCTCCCCCTGGAAGGAGTACGGGGTCCCGATCAGCACGTCGTGCTTCTCCAGGGTGGCCAGCGAGAGTGTCTCCCCGACCGCCTCGCGCAGGCGGTCGGTCTGCGCCCGGAACGGCGACAGCACCCCGACGGACTGGCTGAGCCGACGGGGCAGCGAGGACTGCTCCTCGACCAGCGCAGCGAGGTCCCGGGCGATCGCCTCCACCTCCGCGAGGTTGACCCCGTCGACGTCCCGGCGGCCGTCGACGCGGACTAGCTCCAGGGAGCGCGCGCGCTCGGTCTCGGGACGCCGGGTCATGACCCGGATGGCGCCGGCGTAGAACTCGCGGTTGCTGAAGTCGACGATGGCGGGGGCGCTCCTGAAGTGCTCGTCCAGCGTGGCGACCTCGTCGGTGCTCGAGAGCCGATCCGCGGCGACGTCGATCAGGCTGCGCCGGCGGTAGTCGAACAGCTCGCGCGCTCCCCCGTCCAACCCGAAGCGGTCCGCGAGGAGCGCCTGCCGGCTCAGGGCCAGGAACGACACGTGGCGCAGCTGGCGGGGATCGCCGAACACCACCGCGCGCCGGGCCCGCTGCAGCACCGGGAGCGCCCCGGCCAGGTCGCACTGGGTCGCCTCGTCGAGGACGACGAGGTCGAACAGCTCGGACCGCAGCGGCAGGCCGCGGTGAGCGTCCTGGACCCGGGCGACCCAGAGCGGGAAGGCCGCCAGCAGGATGTCGAAGTCCAGGTCGGCGAGCAGGCGCTCCTGCCTGGAGGAATGGCGGGCTCGCAGCGCGTCCCGGAGTCCGCGCAGCTGCGGCCGGTGCGAACGGAGGGTGCGCTCGAGCTGCTCGCGGATGCCGGCTCGGAGCGCCTGGGAGGCGAGCCCCTCGCGCTCCGCGAGGCTGCGATCGTAGCGGCCGGCGAGGGTCCAGAGCGGGGGCAGCGTCGCCATCCTCGCGGCGATCGCGAGCCGGCGGACGCCCCGCCACAGCTCCCCGAGGCGACCCAGCTCCTCGCCGTGGTCGAGCCCCCACCGCTCCTCGAGAGCGGCCCGCGCCCGCAGGGCCCGCTCGCCGCGGGCCAGGCGCCACTCGCAGCGCAGCAGGCGCCGCCGCAGCTCCAGGACCGAAGCTCCTCCCACCGGCTCGGGCAGCTGTCCCTGCAGCAGGCTCTCCAGGCGGGCCTTCGCGCGCTTGAGGGCCGAGCCCGGCCCCACCCGCAGCGCCGGGGGCTCCTCCCCGAGCAGGGCGCGGAGCTTGTCCTCCAACACGTCGAGAGCCTCCCCGGTGCGGGCGGCGATCAGGACGGACTCGCCCCGGGCGAGGTGGTCGAGTGCCAGGGCCGCGGCGGTGAAGGACTTCCCCGTCCCCGGGGGCCCGATGACGACACTCAGGGCGCAGCGCCGGGCTGCGGCCACGGCCCGACCCTGCGCGGCGCTCAAGGTGGTGGGGAGCGCGGCCGCCGGACCGGGAGCCGACCGCGCCACGGGAGCCCCTTCGACCAGCGCCGTCAGGGGCGGCGAGAGCCGCTCCGCGTCGGCCAGCGCCGCCAGCTCGTACAGGATGCCCCGGGTCTCGGGAGAGCGCTCGAGCATCGCCAGGCCGCACGCCGGCAGGCAGCGCGGGGCGCCGCCGGCGCCGACGGCGACCACCGCCTCCTTCAGGACGCGGTCCGGGAGGAGCGCCGGGAAGCGCAGCAGCTCTACGACCTCGAGGCCCGGGACGGCCCCCGCGAGGAGGGCTCCCCACGTCCTGCACCTCGGCTGCCCGCCAAGGCGGCGGGGGCAGCTCCTTCCAGAGGGCTTCGAGGGCGTTGCCGGCGGCGTCGCCGAGGAGCAGCTCCAGAGCCGGTGCGTTGAGGCGGTGCTCTTCGAGGTCTACCCTCAGCTCCAGGACTCCCTCCGGAGAAGCCGAGCCCGCTTCGAGGCGCGCCGGCAGGAAGAGGAGCGGGGCACACAACGTCCTGCCGGCGGGCTCGCCGGCGGACGCGCGGGCGACGATCGGGAACGCGTAGTAGACGAGGGCCTTCTCCCGCCGGTACAGGGCCGCGGCCCGGGCCAGGGGACCGAGCTCGCGCTCCGCGACCGGCAGCCAGTCCAGCTCGCCGCACAGCAGGCTGTCGCGTTCCAGCCCGCGGCGCAGCTCGACGTTGCGCCCGAACAGGTCCGCGACGGCGCCGAGCCGGTTGTCCGCGCGGTAGCAGGCGCGGAGGAACCGGATCAGCTCGGAGGGGGCCGCCACGCCGGATCGCCGCGGCTAGCGTTCCGCTACGTTCCCCCCCGCTTCGGCGATGAAGCCGTCCACGAGGGCGTCCAGGATCGACAGGGGGACCGGACCGTTGAGCAGGAGGACGTCGTGGAAGGCGCGCAGGTCGAAGCGCTCTCCCAGGGCCTCCTCCGCCCGGCGCCGCAGCTCGCGGATCTCGAGCTCCCCCATCTTGTAGCCGAGGGCCTGGCCGGGCCAGGAGATGTAGCGGTCGGTCTCGGTCGTGCACTCGTGGCGCGAGAGGGCGGTGTTGGCGGCCAGGTAGTCGATGGTCTGCCGTCGCGTCCACCCGAAGGCGTGGAGCCCCGTGTCCACCACGAGGCGGCAGGCGCGCCACATCTCGTAGGTGAGCCGTCCGAAGTTGCTGTAGGGGTCGGTGTAGAAGCCGGCCTCGAGACCCAGCCGCTCGGAGTAGAGCCCCCACCCCTCGCCGTAGGCGCCGATCCCCCCGAAGCGCCGAAAGGCTGGCAGGTCATCCAGCTCCTGCCGCAGGGCGTTCTGGAGGTGGTGGCCCGGAACCGCCTCGTGGAGGGTGAGCGCCTCGAGGGTGTAGAGGGGCCGGCTCTCCAGGGCGTAGGTGTTGACCCAGTACGTGCCGGGCTGCGTTCCGCCGAGGGGCGCGCCGACGTAGCGCCCTCCGGTGTACTTCGGGGCCAGGTGGTCGGGGACCGGCGCCACGGTGTAGGGCTGCCGGGGGAGCGTGCGGAACAGCGCCGGGAGCTGGCCGTCCATGCGCTTCGCGATCCAGCTCGCCTCTCTCAGCAACTGCTCCGGGGTCGAGGCGTAGAAGCGCGGCTCGCTTCGCAGGTGCTCCAGGAACTCCTCGAAGGAGCCCGCAAAGCCCACGGAGTCGATCACCACCTCCATCTCCGCGCGGATCCGCCGGACCTCGGCGAGGCCGATCTCGTGAACCTCCCCTGGAGTCACGTCCAGGGTCGTGTAGCGACGCACGAGGTGCTCGTAGTAGCGGAGGCCGTCCGGCATCGCCGACGCGCCCACGGAGTCCCGCGCTCCCGGGAGGTACGTCTCCCGCATGAACTCCAGAAAGCGCCGGTAACCCGGCACCACGGCCTCCCGGATCGCCGCCGCTCCGGCGGCCCGCAGCCTCGTCCGCTCCGACTCCGGAACGCTCCGCGGGAACTCCGCGAAGGGACGGTAGAAGACGCTCTCCTCGGGAGCGTCCACCACGTGGCTCTCGATCGTCACCTCGTATCCCTCGAGGGCGATCCGGGGCACGCTGTAGCCGGCCTCGAGCCCTGCCCGGAGCAGCTCGACGTGCTGCTCCACCCAGCCCGGGAACGCCCGCAGGCGGGCGACGTAGCGCTCGTAGTCGGCCGGCGTGACGAGCCGCGCCAGGGAAGGGAGGAACGCGAAGGAGACGTGGAAGCCGCTGTCTGCGTTGATCGGGAAGTAGTGGTCTCCCAGCTCGTGGTCCGCGACCCGCTCCCGGAGCTCCCGCCCGAGCATGTCGTAGCTGATCCGGTCCTGCAGGCCCAGGCCGTCCCTCGGGATCGAGTCGAGGCGAGCGAGGTAGCGTCGCGCGGCTTCGGCGCGGGCCGCGAGAGCGGCCGCGCTCACGTCCGGGAGCCGGTCGTCGTAGTCGTGGACGCCGACCCGGGTCGCCAGGAGCGGCTCGGCGGCGAGCCGCCCCGCCCACTCCTCGTCCAGCAGGGCGTGGAGGCGAGCCGCCGCACCCTCCTGGGCGACGGCGCGGAACTCGGGGAGCGGAGCCAAGGCGCCGAGGGTCAAGGCCGTGATCGCGAGCCGCATGCTGGGCCTGTTCTAGCACCCCGGAGGTCCCAGGGGGGAGGGGCCTCCTGCTACACTCCCGCCCCGAGGAGATCCCGAGCGATGGTGCACCCCGATCTGTTGGAGATCCTGGCCTGCCCCGAGGACAAGACCCCGGTCCGGCTGGCCACCCCGGAGGAGCTGGAGGCGCTGAACGCCCGGATCCGGCGGGGAGAGGTTCGGAATCGCGGGGGGCAGACCATCGGCGATCCGGTCGCGGAGGGTCTGGTCCGGGAGGACGGCCGCTACCTGTACAGGGTAGACGACGATATCCCGATCATGCTCGTCGAGGAGGCCATCCCTCTCGCGACCTCCGGGGAGTAGCCCCGGGAGCAGGGCGAGCCTATAATCAAGGGTTTACGGCAGCGCCGGGAGGCGCGGCCCCGGATTCCGGACGACGATCCGTCGCCGGCCCGAGGGAGCGGAGGGCCTGATGGCCAAGACTCAGCGTGCAAGCCGGAACGGTACCAGCGCCGGTCGGCGCGGCGGGGGAAAGGCGCCAGCCGCGAAGCCCGCCCCTCGCAGGAAGAGCGCGGCCAAGGCCGGCTCGCGCAACGGTGCGAAGGGCGAGGCTGCCCGCGTCAAGGAAGCCCTGCTGGCCAAGCGGGCCGAGACCCTCGCTCTGCTCGAACGCAGCGCGGACTACGGAAAGCAGCGACTCCGGGAAGACGCCGAGGATCTCGTGGACCAGGCCACCGACTCCCAGGCCCGGGAGGTGGTCTACGCGCTCTCGTCGGCCGAGGGGAACATGATCCGGCTGATCGACGGCGCCCTCGAGCGCCTCGACGAGGGCGAGTACGGCGTGTGCATCTCGTGCGGCGAGCCGATCCAGAAGCGGCGGCTGCAGGCCGTCCCCTGGGCCACGCTGTGCGTCCCGTGCAAGGAGCTGCAGGAGCAGGGGGTCCTGGACTGAGCGGGTCCGGCCCGGCTAGCGCTCGCGCTCGATCGTGACCTCGGCGTAGTCGGCGGGGCCGCCCAATGGGGCGTGGGGCTTCCGCGCCGAGACCCGCGCACCCCGCACCCCGACCTGGGTCAGTGCCCGGGCGGCGATCGCCTCGCACAGCTCCTCGAGGAGACCGTGGTGCTTTCCCCCCACGGTATCCGCCACGAGGGCGTAGAGCGCCCGGTAGTCCAGGAACTGCGACGGGTTGGCCTTCTCCAGCTCCCGGGGAGCGAGCCAGACTGTGAGGTCCAGCTCGAGCGGCTGTGGGTTCTGCCGCTCGTGCGGGAGCACCCCCACCCGCGTGTAGAAGCGCATCCCCTTCAGCGTGAGGCGATCCCGGATCGGCACCAAGCGCGATGCTACGTAGCGGCGTCGCCGCGTGTCAAAGAAGCGTTGGCGAAGGCGAGCAGCTTCCCCGAGGGGGGGCCCACCACCTCGCCGTCCCGTGCCACCACGCACCCGCCGAGGACCGTGACCCGGGGCCAGCCCCGGAGGCGGCGGCCCGCGAACGGCGTCCAGGCGCACCGGCTCGCGATCCAACCGTCCTCGAGCACCCTGGAGTGGGCCAGATCGACCAGGGTGAGGTCGGCGTCGGCACCCACCTCCAGCCGCCCCTTGCCCGGAATGCCCAGGATTCGGGCGGGGGCCGCAGAGCAGAGCTCCACGGCGCGCTCGAGGCGGATCCGCCCCCGGTTGACCGCGTCGAGCATCAGCGGGACCAGCGTCTGCACGCCAGGCATCCCCGACGGGCTATCGGGATAGGGCTGGGCCTTCTCTTCCAGGGTGTGGGGAGCGTGATCGGATGCGACCGTGTCCACGGTCCCCGCGAGGAGCCCGCGCCAGAGCGCCCGGGCGTGGCTGGCCTCCCGGATCGGGGGGTTGATCTGGGCGCGCGTGCCGAGGCGTGCGTAGCAGTCGGGAGCTTCCAGGAGCAGGTGCTGAGGCGTGACCTCGACGCTCGCGAGGTCGCGGTGCCGGGCGAGCAGCTCCAGCTCCTCGGCGGTCGTGACGTGGAGCAGGTGGATCCGGCACCCGGTCTCGCGGGCGAGCCTCAGCACCCGCTCGGTGGCGAGCCGAGCGCTCTCCGCGTCACGCCACAGCGGATGGCGGGCGGGGTCCGATCCCCGCAACGGGCTGCGCTCCACGAGTCGCGCCTCGTCCTCCGCGTGGACGGCCACCCGCCGCGCGGCGGCCCTCAGCACGCGGCGGACGTCGCCCTCCGCGTCCACCAGCAGCCCCCCGGTCGAGCGCCCCATGAAGAGCTTGATGCCGGCGCAGCCGGGGGACCGCTCCAGCTCCCCCAGGGCATCGGCGTTCCCGGGAGTCGCTCCCACGTAGAAGCCGACGTGGCAGAAGGCGCGCCCGTGAGCCCGTTCCCGCTTGTCCCGGAGCGCCGCCTCCGTGGTGGTCGGGGGGTCGGTGTTCGGCATCTCGACGACCGCCGTCACGCCTCCCAACAGCGCCCCGCGGCTGCCGCTGGCGAGGTCCTCCTTGTGCTCGAACCCGGGCTCCCGGAAGTGGACGTGCGAGTCGATGATGCCGGGAAGGACGTGCAGCCCCCGGGCGCCCAGCTCTTCCGCGGCTGCGGCCCCGGACAGGGAGCCGAGGGCGGAGATGCGCCCCGCGGTGATCCCGACGTCCGCGGGCAGCGTCCCGGAGGGCGTCACGCAGCGCCCCCCCCGGACGATCAGGTCGTAGCTCGGCCGCATCGGGAGCTGGAGTGTACCAGCGGGCCGGGGGCTTGCGCCGGACCGGACCGCGCGTGTAAACTACAGCTTCTCGTGTCGTTTACCGGAAGCGAGGCGGAGCGCCGGCTCGCTCAGGAGAGTCGATCGCCATCATGTCCAGAGTCTGCAGCCTGACCGGCAAGCGCCCGTTGACGGGCAACCACGTCTCCCACGCCAACAACCGTACGAAGCGGCGTCAGCTCCCGAACCTGGTCCGGAAGCGCATCTGGGTGCCGGAGCTGGGCCGCAACGTCCGCCTCAGGGTCTCCACGTCCGCGCTCCGCAGCATCACGAAGCGGGGCGGCCTGTTGCAGTTCCTCAAGGCGGAAGGGCTGACCCTGAAGGACGTGACCGGCTAGCAGCCGGCGAGACGGGTCAGCCGGCGGGCTCCTCGCCCGTCAACACCGTCCAATCCACGTTCCCCTCGGCGTCCCGAACCGTGACCCGGATCCTCGCGGTGTCCCCCTCCCCGTGCGTCGCGGTGCATTCGAAGCTCGCCCCGGCGGGAGCGTCGCCGTAGCCGCCGCCGCAGTCCACCTGAGCCTCGAGCTGCGCCTGCGCACTCAGGCCCAGGCGGATCTGCTCAGCGAGCGCACCCAGGTCGAGGAGCCCCTCGGAGCCGGCCGTCTCCCAGGCGATGTTCCCTTCGGCGTCCTGCTGCGTGACCGACACCCGGATCCGGCCGCCGCCCTCGGTCGCGGCGCTGCACTCGAAGGCGTCCTCGACCTTCATCTCCCGGGACTCCGGGCAGTCGACGTCGGTCACGGTCAGGCCGAGCTGGTCCTCGAGACCGGTCTGGATCGCGCTCGCGACCCGCTCCATGTCGAGGTAGCGCGTGCAACCGACCGCCCCGACGGCGACCGCACTCAGGGCCGCCAGCTTCCGACCGCCTCTGCGGAGCTTCATGTCGCCATCCTCTCGTCCGGATCGACGCTCATCCGGCCGCGTGCCCCCGCTTCCCCGCGAGGCTGGGCGGGTACCAGCGCCCGGGGGGTTCCCAGGAGCCGTCCCCGTTCTGGACCGTCAGGACCTCGACGCCTTCGGTCGTGACGGCGATGGTGTGCTCGAACTGCGCCGACAGCCGGCCGTCGGAGGTCACGGCGGTCCACCCGTCGTCCAGCAGCGAGACCTCCCAGGCGCCCTCGTTGATCATGGGCTCCACTGTGAAGGTCATCCCCGGCTTGAGCCGCAGGCCGCGGCCGGGCTTCCCGTAGTGCGGAACCTGGGGCTCGCAGTGGAACTCCCGGCCGATCCCGTGGCCCACGAAGTCGCGCACCACGGAGTAGCCGAGGGGCTCGGTGCAGGACTGGATCGCGTGGCCGACGTCCCCGAGGCGCGCCTCGGGCCCCACCGCCCCGATTCCGCGGCGGTTCGCCTCCAGGGTCGCCTCGAGGAGCCGCATCACCGCGGGGGTCACCTCACCGACGGGCACCGTGGCCGCGTTGTCGCCGTGGAAGCCCTCCACGACGAGCGTGACGTCCACTCCGACGATGTCCCCGTCGCGGAGGACGGCCTTGCGGCTCGGGATCCCGTGGCAGACGACCTCGTTGATCGACGTGCAGAGGCTCTTCGGGAAGCCCTTGTAGTCGAGGGGAGCGGCGCGCACCTGGTGGCGTCGCGCGAACTGCACCTGGAGGTCGTCCAGGTCCTGGGTCGTCATTCCCGGGCGCACCTGGCTGACGATCCACTCCAGGCACTCGGCCGCGAGCCGGCCCGCGGCACGCATGGCGACCAGCTCGGCCTCGCTCTTGAGCTGGATCCGGGCCTGGGGCTTGAACAGCAAGGCCGGGCTCTCTCAGGCGGACCGGCGGCGCTTGCCCCGGGCGGCCTTCTTCACCGGCCCCCGCTCCTCGCGGGCCCGGAGCAGGTCCACGGCCTCGGCCAGGGTCAGCTCCTGGGGGTTCTTGCCGTTCGGAAGCGATGCGTTGAGCTTCCCGTCGGTGACGTAGGGACCGAAGCGACCGTCCAGCACGTTCAACGCCTCTCCGCTCTCGGGGTGCGGCCCGAGCTCCTTGAGCACCGTGGGGGAGCGGGCCCCGCGCCGGCGCTTCGGCTGGGCGAAGAGCTGCTCCGCCTCCTCCACGGTGACGCTGAAGATCTGGTCGTGGCTCGCGAGGCTGCGGCTGTCCTTGCCGCGCTTCAGGTAGGGACCGAAGCGGCCGTTGTACGCCCAGATCTCCTCGACCGCCCCCTCCTCCCCGGACCTCGACTCCCCGACGAGGCGCGGGAGTGACAGCAGCCTGACGGCTTCCTCGAAGGAGATCGACTCGGTGGACATCCCGGGGAAGAGCGACGCGGTGCGGGGCTTCCTGATCTTGTTCTTCTTCCCTTCGACCGGCTCGGGCTCCCCGAGCTGCACGTAGGGCCCGTAGCGGCCGTCCTTGGCGTAGACGGGGAGCTTCGTCTCCGGGTCCTCCCCGAGGACGCGATCGGGCGCGTTCTGCTTCACGAGCAGCTCGACCGCCCGCTCCACGGTGAGCTCGTCGGGGGGGAGGTCTTCGGGCACCGCGGCCGTCTGGTCGCCGCGCTGCACGTAGGGGCCGTAGCGGCCCACGCGCACCGCGACGTCCCTCCCTTCGCCGTCCTGCCCGAGCGGGATCGTGTTGACGGGCTTCGCCTCGATCTCCGGAAGCCGCTCGCGGACCAGCTCGTGCAGGCCTGCGCTTCCGTTCCCGAAGTAGAAGGCCCTGAGGTAGGGAACGGACTCACGCTCGCCACGGGCGATCGCGTCCAGGTCCTCCTCCATCCGGGCGGTGAACTCGAAGTCGATCAGGTCCGAGAAGTGCTTGACCATGAGCTGGACGACCGCGAAGGCCGTCCACGACGGCACCAGGGCCGAGCCCTTCTTCCAGACGTAGCCGCGGTCCTGGATGGTCTGGATGACGCTGGCGTAGGTGGACGGACGGCCGATGCCCCGCGCCTCGAGCTCCTTGACGAGGCTCGCCTCGGTGAAGCGGGCCGGGGGCTGGGTGGCGTGGGAGGAGGGCTCCAGCCCCTTGCACTCGACCCGCTGGCCCTGCTCGAGAGGGGGTAGGAAGGTCTCCCGGTCCTCGAGCTCCGCGTCGGGATCGTCGGCGCCCTCCACGTAGGCCCGCAGGAACCCCGGGAACTCGATGGTCCGGCCGCTGCAGGCGAACTGGACCTCCTCCCCCGAACGCGCGCGGGCGGAGAGGCGCGCCGAGACCTGCCGCCCCCGGGAGTCGGCCATCTGGCAGGCCATGGTCCGCTTCCAGATCAGCTCGTAGAGCCGCGACTCGTCCTCGTCGATCTCCCCCTTGACCTCTTCCGGCGTGCGGAACTGCTCCCCCGCCGGGCGGATCGCCTCGTGGGCCTCCTGGGCGTTCTTCACCTTCTTCTGGTAGAGGCGCGGCCGCTCGGGGAGGTAGTCCGGCCCGTACATGCTGGAGATGAGGCTGCGGGCGGCGCTCAATGCCTGCTCGGAGAGGCTGACCGAGTCGGTCCGCATGTACGTGATGAAGCCGCGCTCGTAGAGCCGCTGCGCGGTGCGCATGGCCCGGGATGCCGTGAAGCGCAGCTTGCGCCCCGCTTCCTGCTGCAGCGTCGACGTGATGAAGGGAGGATGCGGCTGCTGCTTGAACGTGCGAGCCTCCACCGAAGCGACGCTGAAGGCGGCTCCCTCGAGGCCGTCGGCGAGCTTCCGGGCCCGGGCCCCGCCCAGCGCCACCGCCTCCGAGTCCGGCTTGAGACGCCCGGTGGCCGCGTCGAAGTCCTTTCCGCTCGCGACGCGCTTCCCGTCCAGCGCGGCGAGGGCCGCCTTGAACTCGGCCTTCCGCCCGGCGGCGAAGCGCCCCTCGATGTCCCAGTACTCGGCGCCTCGGAAGGCGATCCGATGCCGCTCCCGCTCCACCACCAACCGCGTGGCGACGCTCTGGACGCGGCCCGCCGAGAGCTTCGGCTTGACCTTCTTCCAGAGCACCTCGGAGACCTCCCAGCCGTACAGGCGATCGAGGATGCGGCGCGCCTCCTGGGCGTCCACGAGACCCCGGTTCAGCTCCCGCCAGTTGTCGATGGCCTCGAGGATCGCGGCCTTCGTGATCTCGTGGAAGACCATGCGTCGCACCGGGATGCGGGGCGAGAGCGCCTGAAGCAGGTGCCAGGCGATGGCCTCTCCCTCGCGGTCCTCGTCGGTGGCGAGGTAGAGCTCGCTGGCCCCCTTGAGCAGGCTCTTCAGCTTCTTCACCTGGGCCCGCTTCTCGGTGGGGATGATGTAGACAGGCTCGAAGTCCTTGTCGACGTTGACCGCGAGCCGGGCCCACGGCTCGCCCTTCACCTGCTTGGGAATCTCCGTGGCGTTGCGCGGGAGGTCGCGGATGTGCCCGATGCTGGACTCGACGGTGTACTTCCGGCCGAGGAATCCCCCCACGGTCCGCGCCTTGGCGGGAGACTCGACGATCACGAGTGGCTTGGCCAAACGACCTCCAGAATCGAAAGCTACACCGAACCCTAGCAGGGGTCCCGGACGTCACGGGACTCTAACAGCCCCGTCAAGTCCCGAAAGCGGAGGTCGAGGCGGGTTTGCTCGTCGCTCACCGCCTGCCTGACCGCTTTATGGGCCGAAGCGTAACATCCGAGTGGGGAGACTCCGCTCGACGGCCCGGTTATCATGGTCCCGCCGCGAGGAGGATGAGCGCGTGGTCAGGACCCTCTCGACGCTGCGGCTGCCGCTGGGAGCCCCCGCACCCCGTTTCGAGCTGCCCGACCCCGCCGGGCGGCGCTGGACCACCGAGGGCGTCGCCGCGGGAAGGCCGCTGCTCGTGGCGTTCATCTGCAACCACTGCCCCTTCGTGAAGCACGTCCGCAGCGGCTTCGCGCGCCTGGCCCGTGAAGCGGCCGCCCGGGGCGTGGCCGTGGTCGCGATCAACTCGAACGACTTCGAGGCCTACCCCGAGGACGCTCCGCCTCGCATGGCGGAGGAGGCGCGGGTGGCGGGCTACGAGTTCCCGTACCTGGTCGACGAGTCGCAGCAGGTGGCCCGGGCCTACGCCGCGGCCTGCACGCCGGACTTCTATCTCTTCGATCGCGATCTGAAGCTCTTCTATCGAGGTCAGATGGACGGGAGCCGGCCGGGCAACGGGATCCCCGTGACGGGGTCGGACCTGGTGGGAGCCGTCGACGCGCTGCTCGGGGGCGATCCGCCGCCGAGCGAGCAGAAGCCGAGCCTCGGCTGCAACATCAAGTGGCGTCCCGGCGGCGAGCCGGATCGCGCCGGGTGAGGCTGCGGTGGATCTGAGACGCCTCGCGCCACCCCCCGGGTCCCGCATGGTCGTGGTCGGGGGCTGCGGCGGGGTGGGGAGCGCCCTCGTGCGCGCCGCCCTGGACAACGAGCTGCGGGTGGCCGTCCTGGACCTGCCGCGCTCCCTCGACGAGCACCCGCCCCCGCCCAGCGTGGAAACCTGGCCCCTGGACGCGACCCGCGAGGAGGACGTCGAGCGCGCCTTCGGAGCGGTCGAGGCGCGCTGGGGAGGGCTGGACTGCGCCGTCAACCTGGCCGGCGCCTGGCGTGGGTTCGGGAGCGTGGAGGAGCTCTCCGAGCGGAGCTTCTGGGAGGTCATGCGCGCCAGCCTCGGCACGACCCTGCTCGGCTGCCGCGCCGCCGTGCCGCTGATGCGGCGCAGCGGCGGGGGCGCGATCGTGAACCTGTCCTCGAGCCTCGCCTACGTCGGGGAGGCGGGCTACGCGCCACACGCCACGGCCCGCTCCGGCATCGTCGCCCTGACCCGCACGCTGGCCGCCGAGAACGCGCCCCTGGTGCGGGTCAACGCGGTGGCCCCCGGAGTCACCGCCACGGCCTACCTCTCCCAGACCGGGGATCGGCGGCGAGGGGCCCAGGAGTACGTCAGCCGCATCCCCCTCGGCCGACCCGTCTCCCCCGACGACGTGGTGGGTCCGATCCTGTTCCTCGCCAGCGATGCCGCCCGCTACATCACGGGGCAGACCCTGCACCTGAACGGCGGCACGCTGATGCCCTGACGCCGCAGCATGGCATCCGATCCGGCGGCGATCCAGGTCGTCGACTCGCACACGGCGGGTGAGCCGACTCGCGTGGTCGTGGGCGGCTGGCCGCAGCCCGAGGGCGAGACCATGGCCGGGCGCCGCGACGCCATGGCCCGGAGCTGGGACCACCTCCGCCGCGCCGTGGTGTGCGAGCCCCGAGGGCACGACGCCATGGTGGGAGCGCTGCTCACCCCCGGCGTGGAGCCCGGCTCCGAGGCCGGGGTGATCTTCTTCAACAACGTGGGCTACCTGGGCATGTGCGGCCACGGCCTGATCGGCCTGGTCAAGACACTCGAGCATCTCGGTCGCTTCCGGCCGGGGCTGAAGCGCATCGACACTCCCGCGGGCACCGTGTCCGCTCGCCTCGAGCCGGACGGGGCCGTGACCGTGGAGAGCGTTCCCGCCCTGTGCCACGCCCGGGACGTCCGCTGCGACGTTCCGGGGCTCGGAGCGGTCACCGGGGACGTCGCCTACGGGGGCAACTGGTTCTTCCTGACGACCCTCGCCGAGCCTCCCCTCGAGCTCTCCCACCTCGAGGAGCTGCTCGCAGCGGCCTCCTCGATCCGGCGCGCGCTGGCAGCCGCGGGGATCACCGGCGCCGATGCCGCCGAGATCGACCACGTGGAGCTGTGCGGCCCCCCCCGCCGCAGGGACGCCGACGGGCGCAACTTCGTGCTGTGTCCCGGGGGCGCCTACGACCGCTCCCCCTGCGGCACCGGCACCGCCGCGAAGCTGGCCGCTCTCCACGCCCGCGGGGAGCTGGCCCCGGGCCGGACCTGGCGCCAGGAGAGCATCACGGGGAGCCTCTTCGAGGGCTGGCTCGCTCCCGAACCGCGGGGCCTGATCCCCCACATCCGGGGGCGCGCGGCGGTCACCGCGGAGGCCACGCTGCTCTTCGACGCCGGGGACCCCTTCCGCCACGGCCTGGTGCCGCCGTGATCCCTGACGCCATCGTGGTGGGAGCGGGGATCGTGGGGTGCGCCTGCGCCGAGGCAATGTGCCGCGCCGGCCTGCGCGTGCGGATCGTGGACGCGTCGTTTCCCGGCGGGGGTGTCACGGCCGCCGCCATGGGCCACGTGCTCGTCGCGGACCACTCGCGGGCCCAGCTCGAGCTGACCCGCTACTCCGCCGAGCTGTGGAAGGCGCGGACCGGAGAGCTGCCGTCGACGGTGGAGAACGTCCGCTGCGGCACGCTCTGGCTGGCCGAGGACGGTGCACAGCTGGACCGGGCCCGGGAGCGCGCCGACAGCGCGGCGGCGCTCGCGGTTCCCTGCGAGGTGGTCGACGCGCGCGGGCTCAGGAGCCTCGAGCCCAACCTCGCTCCGCAGCTCGCCGGCGGGCTGCTCTTCCCGGAGGATCGCGCCGTCTACCCTCCTGGCGCGGCGCTCTGGCTGCTCGAGCTGGCCCGGGCGCGCGGCTGTGAGGTCGGCGCGGGTGAAGAGGTGGGATGGCTGGACGCCGGCTCCGTGTCCTACGCGGGGAGCCGCCACGCCGCCGGCGCGGTGGTGAACGCCGCCGGGCTCGGCGCTGCGCGGCTCTCGCCGAAGCTCCCTATCCTCCCCAGGCGCGGGCACCTGGCGATCACGGATCGCTACCCCGGCTTCGCGCGCCACCAGCTCGTGGAGCTTGGGTACATGGACAGCACCGATCCGGGGCGCGGACCAGCCGTGGCGTTCAACGTCCAGCCGCGACCCACGGGCCAGCTCCTGATCGGCTCCTCCCGGGACGGCGCGGGTCCCGAGGCCGGCCAGGACCCGGGCCTGAGACGGCGGATGCTGGACCGCGCCGCGAGCTTTCTCCCCGGCCTCCCGGGACTGAAGCTCACCCGGACCTGGGTCGGCTTCCGCCCCGCCACCCCCGACGGGCTTCCCCTGATCGGCCGCGGGAGCGACGGGGTGTACGCGGCCGCGGGACACGAGGGCCTCGGCATCGCCACCGCGCTGGGCACGGCACAGCTCGTGGCCGACCTGATCCTCGGCCGGCAGCCGGCCCTCGACCCGACGCCGTTCGCCCCGACCCGTTTTGAAGGCTGACTTCGAGATTCTCGTCGACGGCCAGCCGGTCCCCGCCCGGGCGGGCTGGTCGGTCGCCGCGGCGGCCCGGAACGCCGGCCGGCCCGCCCTGCGGACCTCGGTCACGGGGGAGGCCCGGGGACCTCTGTGCGGCATGGGCGTCTGCTTCGAGTGCCGCGTGACCGTGGACGGCGTCCCCCACGTCCGCGCGTGCCTCGAGCCGTGCCGGCCGGGGATGCGCGTCGAGACCGGCGCGCCTTGACACCGTCGGCAGCTGGCTCATCCTATTGAGATCCCGAAGAGCCCGGATGCCGACACCAGAGACCGAAGACCCGACCCTGCTCCTGCTTCGGGAGGACGTGGGCGGGGCCTATCAGGCCGTGGCCCGCGCCGCCGCCGAGGCCGTCGGCGCGACCGCCTGCGACCTGGCGCTCTACGATCCGGGGCGGGACGAGGTCATCGCGCGCCGGCCCCGCTACGCCGCTCCGGGACAGGAGGTCCCGGAGTTCCCCTTCCGACTCGAGACGTCCCGGGCCTCGCATCGCGTCGTGCGCACCGGCCGTCCGCACGTCACGAACGACCCCGCCCACGATCCGCTCTACACCCCGGAGCTGGCCGCCCAGGGGGTGAGTTCCATCCTGACGGTCCCGGTGCTGCGGGGGGAGCGCGTCGTCGGCCTGATCTACGCCCTGAACAAGCCCGGGGGCTTCAGCGATGACGACGTCGCCACGCTCACGGCGCTCGCCTCGACGCTCGCAGCGACCCTGGAGAACGTCCGGCTCTTCGCCCTGGAGCGCGAGCGGCGGGTCCTGAGCGAAAGCCTGTCGAGCCTGTCGCGGGCCGTCGTGGACAGCCCTTCCGAGGCCGCGGCGATGCAGGCGGTCCTGGATCACATGTCCCGGGTGGTCCGCTTCAGCGCCGCCCTGGCGGTAGTCGGGACCGGGACCGGCATCCACGTCGCGGCCGCCCGGGGTCTCCCCGAACGGAGGAGCGAGCCCTCCAGCCCGGCCGGGCTCGAGGAGCTCCTCGACGCCTGGCCCGTCCGACCCCTCAGCCGGGCGGCGTCCCGGCGCCTGGATGAGCTCGGGCTCGCGGTGGGAGAAGGGACCGCGCTGGGGGCGTCGCTGCGCTCACGGGGGCGGATCCTGGGAGCCATCGCCGTGGCCTTCGCGAGCGACCAGCCCGTGTCGACCCATCAGGAGCGGATCGTCCACGCCTTCGCGGAGCACGCGGCGTTCTTTCTCGGAGCCGGCGCCCTGGTGCGGCGCGAGCGGCAGGCCAGGGAGCGGGAGGCCGCCCTCGTGCGCATCGCTCGCATGGCCGCGACCCGTCTCGAGGCCGAGCCCTTTCTCCGCTCCGCCGCCCCGGAGATCCTCCGGGCCACGGGGGCGGATCGCGCCGCGCTCTACCTGAAGCATCCCGGCCGGGCGGAGCTCTACCCGGCCGCCTGCGACGGCGCCTCCGCCGGGGAGCTGGTCCCGTTCTGGGAGCGCGTGCTGCCCCTCGAGAGCGAGCCGCTCTCGGCACTGGCCGGACAGCGGCGACCGCTGATCTGGGACGACAGCCGGGAGCCTCCGGCCGAGCTGACGCCATTCCGCGGC
>Ga0299906_10000117_pt1 | contig 75823 bp, 76 predicted proteins | sample RVTome_14_FD_200259 | JGI IMG/M metagenome (GOLD analysis project Ga0299906, IMG submission 200259) | Soil microbial communities from uranium-contaminated site in the Upper Colorado River Basin, Wyoming, United States - RVT145D125 (version 2) ...
GGCGCAGGTACGAGACATTGAGAGCTTCCTGACGGGGGCGTCCACTGATGTCCTCAGGACACGCCTGGACTCGCTTCCCGAGGGAGATCCGATTGCCGACGACCTGAACACGCTCGAACGCATCATCACGACCTACGGCCTGGTCGAGGAGGATCTGTCCCTGCTCGCGTTTCTCCACGAGGCCGGCATCACCACGTCCGTTCTCCTGAGCAAAGCCGACCTGCTGGCAAGCGAGGATCTGCAGCGAGTGCAGCCGTACATCGCCGGTGAGATCCAGAAACGGTTGGGCGCTGTCATCGGGGTGCGGCCGGTGAGCGTCAGGCCGTCGCATGCCGATCTTTTGCACGCCTGGATTGCGAACGATGTCGTTCCGCTGGGCTCGGAGGCGGTCGCACGCCGTCAGGAGGCCCTGCGCCGGAAGCTCGAGGTTCTCCGCTCGCAAACGGCAGCGATGCTCGACCTACGGACGGCTCGCGGTGAACGGCGCACCGTGGATACCACGAAGGCCGTGGCCATTGCGTCCCGCCTCCGGGATGTAAGCGCCGCCCTCGAACGCCACAACCGTGATCTGTCGGCGCTGTCGGACCGCCGCCAGTCGATCGTAGACGCCGCACTCGCGTCCGCCGTCTCGACGTTCGTCGAGCGAGTCGGCAACGACGAGAGCCTCAGTGAGGCTGTGCGAGCCGAGCTCGCACGGCCCGCGCACGACGAAGCCGGACGTGTGGCCCGCGAGCTGGAACGCCTCGCTGATGACGTCAGGAGTGCGCTGGCCGACGCCGCATCAGCAGCAGGGTTCGCCGGTCCGCCGGACACGATGGTCGGACATCGTGAAGTTCCGCTGGTCACGCTGCCGTCGTTCTCGCCGCCCGGCGCACCGCCCGTGTGGACACGCGTCAGCGCCTCGCTCGCTCGAAAGTGGTTCGGCGATACGCTTCACGAGCAATGGGCGCCCGCACTCGATCGCGCCGTGGCCGCGTACCTCGATGTCCTCAAGCACTGGGCCGCCGACGGATTCGCGCAGCTGCGAGAAGCGTTCGAAAGCGGCAGCCGTCCGCTGCTGGCCCAACTTGATGTCGCGCCGGCGCCGCCCGACCGCGATGGGCCCGTTCCGGTCGAGTCCGACCTGCGATGGCTGCGCCAAGCGAAAGAGCCCAACACCAGTCGTGATGGCGTGCCCGCGTCGTCGTTTCAGGAGTGAATTATGTCGAACATTGCGGCGATCGTTGCGCGAGAGATTCTTGATTCCCGTGGGAATCCGACCGTGGAGGTTGACGTCCGTCTGTCGAACGACGCACGCGGACGGGCCGCGGTCCCCTCAGGGGCGTCAACCGGCGAACGGGAAGCCCTCGAACTGCGGGATGGCGACCCCCTCCGTTACGGCGGCAAAGGCGTGCAGAATGTCGGCCGGGGACCGGGATGCCGCCAAGCCGATGGGGTGATGGCCGTGAGAACGGGTCTGGACCAATGAGAGCTCGACGAGCGGCCATCGCCACGCTTCTCCTCGTCGGGTGGACACCGGGTGGCGCCGCGCAGGCGCCGGCGTCCGGTCCCCCGACGGTCTCCGCACGCGCGAGCGCGCCCATCGACCTGACCGGGTACTGGGTGTCTGTCGTCACGGAGGACTGGCGGTGGCGCATGCTGGTGCCGCCGAAGGGCGATTACACGAGCGTCCCGCTGAACGCGGCAGGGAGACGCGTCGCCGACGGATGGGATCCGGCCACCGCCCCGGCCGATGGCTGTCGGGCTTTCGGGGCAGCGGCCATCATGCGAGTCCCCGGTCGGCTGCGCATCACGTGGGAATCCGACACGGTCCTGCGTATCGAGGCCGACGCCGGACGGCAGACGCGGCGCCTGCGTTTCGAGGGGCGGACCCCGGATTCCGCCGAACGCACGTGGCAGGGACTTTCAACGGCGCAGTGGGAGCCGGCAGGCGGCGGGCGCGGCCGAGGCGCTGGGTTGGGAGCAGGTGGCGCCCGCGGACGACTCGACGCTCAGGGCGCGCAAGGTGCGCGCGGGCGTGGCGGTTCGCTGAAGGTCACCACCACGCGGATGCGTGCGGGCTATCTCCGTGCCAACGGCGTGCCGTACAGTGAGCAGGCCGTCGTGACGGAGTACTTCGATCGTCACCAGACGTTCGGGGACGAGTGGCTGACGGTGACGACGATCGTCGAGGATTCCGAGTACCTGACGCAACCGTTCATCACGAGCAGTGACTTCAAGCGCGAGGCCGACGGGGCGATGTTCGCACCCGCGCCGTGTGAGTAGACGATGAGGCTGCCAGCTGCCCTGACGGTGGTCGCGATGGTCATCCCGCTCTCCGCCGCGGCCCAGGTCGACTTCTCGGGCGAGTGGAGCGCGCGGTATCACGAGGACCAGGAGCACCGCATTCCGGGACCGTTGCTGGGCGATTACACGGGCCTGCCCATCAACGACGCCGCGCGCCTCAAGGCGGACAGTTGGGACGCCTCGATCCTCTCGCTCCGCGAGCACCAGGCCAAGCCCCACCCCTCCACCTACTCGCTTCGCGGACCCGCGAACATCCGGATCCTCAAGGTGATCGATCCCGTGACCCAGCGGACGATCGGCTTCGAACTCTTCGGGACGTTCGGTCAGGCCACGCGCACGATCTGGCTGGACGAACGCCCCCATCCGCCCGCCCACGCGCCGCACACCTGGGCCGGCTTCTCGACCGGACAGTGGAACGGCGACACCCTGACCGTGACGACGACCCATCTCAAGGTCGGCTGGCTCCAGCGTAACGGTGTCGCGCACAGCGATCGAGCGACGATGGTCGAGCACTTCATTCGCCATGGGGACGTGCTCACGGTGATTACGGCCATCGACGATCCCGTCTATCTCGAGGAGCCGTTCATCCGCAGCACGAACTGGGTCCTCAATCCGTTTCAGGAGCTCGGCCGGACTCAGTTCGACATCGTCGACGAGGTCGCGGGCCTGCAGAGGGGCACGGTGCCGCACTACCTGCCGGGCTCGGACGCGGCCCGCGCGAAGCTGACCGAGTTCGCCTCGGCGCGAGGCGTCCCGATCGAGGCGGCGCGCGGCGGCGCATCGACGATCTATCCCGAGTACCGGATTCGAGTGCGACAGCTGCTTGCCGCGGGGGGGACGAACGACGTCGAAGCCGCTCCGCCACGACCCACGACCCCGGCGCCACCGTCTCCGCCGGTGGTGGACGAGGCCATCCACGTGGTGCACGTGCAGGGCAATGTCCATTTCCTGACCGGAGCCGGCGCGAACATCACTGTCCAGGTCGGTGACGAGGGCGTGCTCGTCGTCGATTCAGGCGCGCCCGGGACGAGCGACCGGGTGCTCGCCGCGATCGAGCAGCTCACGAACAGGCCCGTCCGGATCGTCATCAACACCCACGTCCACGCCGATCACGTCTCCGGCAACGAGGCGCTGGGCGCGGTGGGCCAGTGGCTGGGCGACAACGCGCCCGGAAACTTCGGGCTCCCGCAGTCCGGCCCGCGTGTCATCGCGCACGAGCGCGTCCTCGCCCGGATGGGCGCTCCGACGGGGCTGCCATCCCCGGTGCCCTTTGCGGCATGGCCGACTGAAACGTTCTTTGGCGCCGACAAGGAGCTGTTCTTCAACGACGAGGCCATCCAGCTCCTGCATCGGCCCGCCGCGCACACAGACGGTGACGTGGTCGTCTTCTTTCGCCGCTCGGATGTCGTCAGCACGGGCGACCTCTTCGTGACGACCGGGTATCCGCTAATCGACGAGGAACGCGGCGGGACCGTCGAGGGACTGATCGACGCCCTCAATCACATCCTTGGCCTGACGATTCCGAAGGACAAACAGGAAGGCGGCACCTACGTGATCCCGGGCCACGGACGCCTGGCCGACGAGGCCGACGTCGTCGAGTATCGCGACATGGTGACGATCGTCCGCGATCGTGTGCGGGATCTGGCGCGGCAGGGACGGACGCTGGCGCAGGTGAAGGCCGCGCGTCCGACGCTCGACTACGACGGCCGGTACGGCTCGCCGGACCGGTTCATCGAGGCCATCTACGGAGAAGCGACTCGGTCCGCCGCCGGCCGATGAGTCGGTTGCGAGACGCTGGAGGGACGATGTCTGTTCAGACGGTCGCCCGGACGCGACCCTACACCGGCGAGGAGTACCTGGAGAGCGGCGCGCGCCCCGTGATGGCGGGGCGTTCATTCGCCGCGACCGTATTCCCAGACGGAATAACGGTCATGTGGGTTGCCGCGCGCACTCTGCTTCGGCAGGATCTGCCCTGGTTCGACGGTATCGTGTCCGTGTGGCAATCGTGGACAACGGGCTGGCCTGTTATGCCAGCCGCATCGGGCCGTTGTCAACGGAAGGTGAGGGATGCGCGTGCGACTGGTGATCGGTATCGCGGCCGCGCTCGCGGCAGGCGGCCTGGTGGCCGGGGCCGCACAAGACCAGACCAGCCCATCGGAGACGTCCGGGACCGACGCGGCGGCGCCGCCCTCGCCGCAGCAGGCGGCGCCCATCGATCTCACCGGCTACTGGGTCTCGATCGTGACCGAGGACTGGCGCTGGCGGATGGTCACGCCGCCGAAGGGAGACTACGCGAGCCTTGAGAACCTGATGACGCCGGAGGCGCGGAAGGTGGCCGATGCCTGGGACCCTTCGCAGGACGGGTCCTGCCTGGCGTACGGCGCTGCGGGGCTCATGCGCATGCCGACGCGGCTGCACATCAGATGGGACGGCGAGAGCACACTGGCGATCGAGGCCGACGCGGGCCAGCAGACGCGTCGCCTGATGTTCGATCGGCCAGCCGAGCCAGGCCCGCGCTCGCTCCAGGGGCTGTCCATCGCCGAGTGGCAGCGCTTCCCCGCGGGCCGAGGGGCCAGGCGGGGCGGTGGCGGCGGACGGGGGGGACGGGGCGCGGCCCCGCGCGGCGGGAGCCTCGAGGTCGTCACGACGAACCTCAGCGGGGGGTGGCTCCGCAGGAACGGCGTGCCCTACAGCGCGGAGACGACGATGACGGAGTACTTCGACCGGTTCAGCCCCGGCGGCGACGAGTGGCTCGTCGTGACGACGATCGTCTCCGACCCGCAGTACCTGACGCGGGAGTTCGTCACCAGCACACACTTCAGGCGTGAAGCCGACGGCGCGACGAAATGGGATCCGGCGCCGTGCACGCCGGCCTCGTGATGCCGCGCCGGGAGGCAGCGATGTCGTCGATCATCCATGCGGCCGTCCTCGTGCTCACCCCGGCGAGCCTGCTCGTGATCGCGGCACCTGCCGCCGCGCAGTTCGATCTCGCCGGCGAATGGGCCGTGCGCACCGACGAGGACGTTCCCCACCGCATCCCCGGCGCCGAGCTCGGCGACTACACTGGGCTTCCGCTGAACGCCGCCGCGCGCCAGAAGGCCAACAGCTGGGACGCTTCGATCCTGTCGCAGCCGGAGCAGCAGGCGAAGCCGCACCCGGCGCAGTACTTCATGCGTGGGCCCGGACCGAACCTGCGGTGGACGAACATCGTCGATCCCCTGTCGGGCCGGCTGGTCGCGTTCACCGTCGTCGGCGCGTTCGGGCGCGCCGATCGCGTGATCTGGATGGACGGACGACCGCATCCATCCGAGTACGCCGAGCACACGTTTGCCGGCTTCTCCACCGGTCAGTGGGAGGGCAACGCGCTGAAGGTGACGACGACGCACATGAAGACGGCGTTCATCAATCGCAACGGCGCCCCGAGCAGCTACAAGGCGGTGATGACCGAGTACTTCGTCCGCCACGACGACCGCCTGCTGATGCTGAGCATCGTCGACGATCCGGTGTACCTGGAGGAGCCGATGGTGAGGACGCAAAACTGGGTGCTCGCGCCGGATCGGTACGTCGGCCCGGCCGGACCGTTCGAGACGGTCGACGAGCTTGGGAACAGATCGCTCGGATGGGTGCCCCACTGGCCGCTGGGCACGCGCCACATGGAGTTCGCCGAACGGTTCGGCCTGCCGTACGAGGCGACGGGCGGAGGTACGGAAACGCTGTATCCCGAGTACATGAAGATGCTCCAGCAGATGATTGCCGAGCGCGGGCTCGAGCCGCGGCCGCAGCCGTCCGAGCCTTCACCACCACAGACGTCGTCGGAGCCGTAGCCGGGGCCACTGGTGACACGACCATCGACGCATCGCACGATGCTGGCGTGCGGCCTCTCGGCCGGCCTCGCCGTCTTCGCGGGCAACCCGTCGAACGCGCGGCAGGTTGCCCTCGAGCCGAGCGCGGTCGATCTGATGATTCGATCGCGCAGCCAGGAGCAGCCGCAGCCGAGCGCCCGGCAGATCCGTCTGCCGTCCGGTAACCCGCTCGAGGTGCTGCACGTTCATGGAAGCGTCTACATGATCGCCGGCGGGCCCAGCAATGTCGCCGTGCAGATCGGGAGCGAAGGCGTCCTGCTGGTCGACACGGCGACCCAGGAGCTGAGCAACCACCTGCTGGAGGCGGTTCGCGTGTTGTCCGACGGTCCGATCAACTACATCGTGAACTCGACGCCAGACCCGGATCACTACGGCGGGAACGCGATGGTCGGCGGAGCCGGACAGAATCCGACGCTCCCCGAACGCGATCTGCAAGGTCGCATCGCCGGCCGCGGCGCGGAGGACCGGGACGACACGCCCGGCGGCGGGCCGGGTGCGGAGCTGCGCCCACGAGGCGCCATGGTGTTCGCGCACGAGCAGATGCTCCTCAGGATGAGCGCACCGACGGGCGTCACACCGCCTGAGCCGTTCGCGCTGTGGCCGACCAGCACGTTCTTCACGCGCGAGAGGACGTTCTCGTTCAACGACGAGCCGATCGAGATGCTGCACCAGCCGGCGGCGCATACCGACGCCGATCTCATCGTGTTCTTCCGGCGATCGGATGTGCTCGCAGTGGGCGACATCATCAACGCGCCGCAGTATCCCGTCTTCGACACGAGCCGCGGCGGGAGTATTCGAGGTGTTCTCGATGGCCTGAACGAGATCATCCGCATCACCGTCCCGCGCTTCAATCAAATGGCCGGCACACGCGTGATCCCCGGACACGGGCGCATCCTGAACGAGGCCGACGTCGTCGAATACCGGGACATGATGACGATCATCTACGAGCGGGTCCGTGATGCCGCGGAGGACGGCCGGTCACTCGCGCAGGTCAAGGCGATGAGGCCGACGCTCGAGTACGACCCGCTGTACTCCGTCCCTGGGTGGACGGGCGACGTGCTGGTTGAAGCCATCTACGACGAAGTCAGTCGGCGCCCGGACTGAGTCCGAATACTCGCGCCATGACACGCCCAAGGCGACCACCGTCACGAGCCACGAGGGTCGCGAGCGTCGTCTGGGCGGCGGGACTGTTGGGGTCGGCCTGCGCGGGGATGCGGGCACGGCGGTGGGGATTTCGCCGATCTCTTCATCGACGAGGGACGGTTCACGATCGACCACGAAGCTCTCGGGCGCGCGGGACACCGCTTCGGATGCCAGTCCAGCGACTGGACCACTCGTTCAAGACCGTTGAACCAGCGGGCGCCCTGGTGCGGCGCCCGTTCGACCACCCACAGGTACAGGTCCTCGAGATCGGCTTCCGCGCGGCGCGCAATCTCAACGCGGTATGCCATGCTTGCGGCGCAATCGGGCAAACACCTGCCGCGCCGGCTTCGTACGGCCGGGCCGGCTTCGAGGCACAGGGACGTGCGTACCTCGAGTTCGCGCTGGGGAACCCCTCCCACTACCGCGTCATGTTCGGCGGCGTCCTCGATCGCCAGACGCCGGACCCCGGTCTCGCCGAGGAAGCCGGCGGTGCGTTCCAGGCACTGGTGGACGCGCTGGTGGATCAGCAGCGCGCCGGCCTGGTGCGCGACGGCGATCCGCGCCGGCTGGCGCTATTCGTCTGGGCGGCGGTCCACGGCCTCGCCATGCTGGCCATCGACGGACAGCTCCCGCCCGATCAGGACATGGCGAACCTGACCCGCGACGCCCTCGAGCGCATCAGCGCGGGGATCGCGCGCCCTGTCCCGCAGGGGGAATGCCGCCGAGCGCCTTGTACAGGGCGATGACGCTCGTGAAGACACCGGCCTCGGCCTGCGCCACCGCGTCCTCGGCCTCGAGCTGCGTGCGCTCGGCGTCGAGCAGCGCCAGGAAGTCGACTGCGCCTTCCCGATAGCGGATGCGGGCGATGCCCGCCGCACGGGCGCTCTCGCGCGCCTGCTCGGTCAGGCTGACCAGACGCTCCTGCTCAGCCCGGTAGCTGACGAGCGCGTTCTCGGTTTCCTCGATCGCCCCTAGCACGACCTGCTCGAACGACGCCAGGCTCTCGGCCGTCGCCGCCTCGGCGCCTCGCAGCCGCGCGCGCGTGCTGCCGAGGTCGAACGCGGCCCAGCTCAGTGCGGGCGTGACCGCCCAGGCGCGAGAGTCCCCGGCATCGAAGAGCCCGCCGCGTCCCGCCAGGAAGCCGAGAAACCCGGTGACGGTCACGCGGGGGAACAGGTCCGCGGCGGCGACGCTCTCGCGCGCCGTGGCCGCGGCGAGCCGCCGCTCCGCCGCGCGCACGTCGGGACGCCGCTGGAGCAGCGCGGCCGGATCGCCGATCGCCAGCGCCGTCGCCAGCGGCGGATACGGCCGGGGGCTCAGGTCCGCGCCCAGCCCCCCGGGACGCGTGCCCGCGAGCACCGCAAGACGGTGCTCGCGGTGGGCAAGGGCCATCCGGATCGGCGGCAGGCTGGCCTCGATGGCCGCCACGCGCGCCGACGCGCTCGCCACGTCCTGCTCCTCGCCAATCCCGGCGTCGCGGCGCACCTTGGTGAGCCGCAGGGTCTCGCGCTGGTTGGCCAGGCTGCGCTCCGCGACGGCCAGTTGCTGCTGGAGGCCCCGGATCTCGAAGTAGGTCCGCGCGGTCTCGGCGGCGACGCTCAGCCGCACATGCGCCAGGTCGGCCTGGAAGCCGTCGGCCGAGGCCGCCGCCGCGCGAATCTGCGAGCGGACGCGGCCGAAGATGTCGAGCTCCCACGAGGCGTCGAAGCCGGTGCGATAGGTCGTGATGCCCTGCGGCGACTCCGAGAACCCGGGCACCGTCTGATCCCGCCGATCCACGCTGGCGCCGGTGGGCACGACGGGCAGCAGATCGTCGTCCGCGTCGTCGAAGATGCCGCGGGCCTGGTCGAGGCGCGCCACCGCGGTCCGCACGTCACGGTTGGCGGCCAGCGTGCCCTCGACGAGATCGTCGAGGACCGGATCCTCGAACTGCCGCCACCAGGCCGCCTCGAACGGCTCGGGTGCCACGGCGGCCTCTGCCGCGCGGTGGAGCGCCGGCGGCTCCACGGCGGGCGGCTCGTACGGCCGGCGCTCGGCGCAGGCGGCACCCGTCGCCAGCACCGAGGCCCACAGAATCAGGCGGCGTGTCATGTCACTGCTCTCCCGCAGTGGCTTCGATCAGGCGGGGCGCCGGACCCTCGGCGATCGACGGGCGCTGGATCAGCCTGGCCAGGACGGCGTAGAACACCGGCGTGAGGAAGAGCCCGAACAGCGTGACGCCGATCATCCCGGCGAACACGGCGTTGCCCATGGCCTGTCGAATCTCGAAGCCCGGCCCCGCCTGCACGAGCAGCGGCACGACGCCCATGACGAAGGTGACCGACGTCATCAGGACCGGCCGGAGCCGTATCCGGCACGCCAGCAGGATGGCCTCGAGCGGCGAGTCACCCTCCCGCTCGCGCTGCTTCGCGAACTCGACGATCAGGATCGCGTTCTTGCAGGCCAGCCCCGCCACCACCAGGAACGCGATCTGCGTGAACACGTTGTTGTCCCCGCCCGCGACCCACACGCCGGCGATGGCCGCAAAGAGCGCCATCGGCACGATGAGGATGACCGACAAGGGCAGCGTCCAGCTCTCGTACTGCGCGGCGAGGACGATGTAGACCAGCAGGACGCACAGCGGGAAGATCCAGAGCATCGTGTTGCCGGCGAGGAGCTCCTGATAGGCGAGCTCGGTCCACTCGTAGACCATGCCGACCGGCAGGTGCGCATCGAGGAGCTCGGCGATGACGTCCTGTGCCTGACCCGAGCTGAAGCCGGACGCCGGCCCGCCGTTGATCTCCGCGGCCGGGTGGCCGTTGTAGTGCATCACCTGCTCGGGCCCGTAGGTGCGATCGACGCTCACGAGCGAGCCCAGCGGCACCATGCCGCCCGCCCCGTTGCGCGTCTCGAGGCGGCGGATCTGCTCGGGCTGCAGGCGGAACTCGGGCTCGGCCTGGACGTTCACCGGGTACGTGCGCCCGAAACGGTTGAAGTCGTTCACGTAGAGCGAGCCGAGATAGACCTGCAGCGTCTCGAAGACGTCGGTGATGGCCACGCCGTAGGTCTTCGCCCGCTCGCGGTCCACGTCGGCGTCGATTTGCGGCACGTTGACCTGGAAGCTGGAGAAGAGCCCGGCCAGCTCCGGCCGGCCGTAGCCCTGCTGGATCACGCCCTGCGTCTGCGCGTACAGCTCCTCGAACCCGAAGCTGCCGCGGTCCTCCACGTAGAGCTTGAAGCCGCCGGTCGTGCCGAGGCCCATCACCGGCGGAGGCGGAAAGATCGCGACGAACGCCTCCTGGATGGTCGAGAACCGGGCATTGAGCGCGCCGACGATGCCGCCGGCCGAGAGCCCGGGTGCCCGCCGCTCCTCGGGCGGGTCCAGCGTGACGAAGACGATGCCCGCGTTGGGCGCCGTAACGAAGCCGTTCACCGACAGCCCCGGAAACGCCACCGAGCCCTCCACGCCCGGCTGCTCGAGCGCGATGGCCGACGTCTCGCGAATCACGGCCTCGGTACGGTCGAGCGTGGCCGCGTCGGGCAACTGCGCGTAGGCGATGAGATAGCCCTTGTCCTGCGTCGGGATGAAGCCCGCCGGCACGCACGCGAAGCCCAGGTAGGCGAGACCGACGATGGCCGCGTACACGACACCGGCGATGGCCGTGGCCCGCAGGGTGCGGGCCACGCCCGCCGCGTACCGGTCGGACATCCAGCCGAAGAAGCGGTTGAATGCCCGGAAGAACCAGCCGAACAGGACGTTGGACAGTCGCTGGAGGGCGTCCGGTCTGGCGCCTCCGGGCTTCAGCATGCGCGAGGCCAGCGCGGGGCTGAGCGTGAGCGAGTTGATCGTGGAGATGACCGTGGAGATGGCGATCGTCAGCGCGAACTGCCGATAGAACTGGCCCGTCAGGCCGCTCACGAACGCCGTGGGCACAAAGACCGCGCAGAGCACGAGCGAGGTGGCGATGATCGGTCCCGCGACCTCACGCATCGCCAGGCGCGTGGCCTCCAACGGCGGCTCGCCGAGCGCGATGTGCCGCTCCACGTTCTCGACGACCACGATGGCGTCGTCCACGACGATGCCGATGGCGAGCACCAGCCCGAACAGCGAGAGGGTGTTCAGCGAGAAGCCCAGCCAGAGCATCACCGCGAAGGTGCCGACAATCGACACCGGCACCGCGACGAGCGGGATGATCGACGCGCGCCACGTCTGCAGGAAGACCATCACGACGAGTGCGACGAGCACCACCGCGATCAGCAGCGTCTCGACGACCGCCCGGATCGACTCCCGAACGAAGACGGTGGGGTCGTAGACGATCGCGTGCTCCACGCCCGCCGGGAACGTCCCGGCCAGCGTCGCCATCGTCTCGCGCACCGCGTCCGAGGCCTCGAGGGCGTTCGAGCCGGGCCGCTGGAAGATGCCGATCGCCACGGCGGGCTGGTTGTCGAGCAGGCTGCGCAGCGCGTAGGCGTCGGCGCCCAGCTCGACACGGCCGACGTCCCGAATCCGGGTGACCTGGCCCTCCGGTGTGGCGCGGACGATGACGTCCGCGAACTCCTCCTCCGTGGTCAGCCGTCCCTGCGCGTTGACCGAGAGCTGGAAGGTCGTGTCCGAGGGCGCGGGCGGCGCCCCGAGCACGCCGGCTGCCACCTGGATGTTCTGCTCGCGGATCGCCCGCACCACGTCTGTGGCTGTGAGCTGGCGGGAGGCGAGCCGATCCGGATCGAGCCAGACGCGCATGCTGTACTGCCCGGCGCCGAACACCTGCGCACTCCCCACGCCGGGGATGCGCGCCAGCTCGTCGCGCACGTAGAGGTGCGCGTAGTTGGCGAGGTACAGCTCGTCGTAGCGCCCGTCGGGCGACACCAGGTGCACGACCATGATGAAGTCGGGCGAGGCCTTCTCGGTGGTCACGCCGATCCGCTGCACCTCGGGCGGCAGCCGCGGCAGCGCCTGGGCCACGCGGTTCTGCACCTGGACCTGCGCGTTGTCGAGATCGGTGCCGAGCGCGAAGGTGACCGTCAGCGTCATCACGCCGTCGGAGGTGGACTGCGAGAACGTGTAGAGCACGTTCTCGACGCCGGTGATCTGCTGCTCGAGCGGCGACGCCACCGTCTCGGCAATCACCCTGGGATTCGCGCCCGGGTAGACCGCCCGCACGACCACCGTCGGCGGCACCACCTCGGGGTACTCGGTGACGGGGAGGCGGACGAGCGCCAGGGCGCCGCCGATCAGGATGCCGACCGAGAGGACGACCGCGAAGACGGGCCGGTCGATGAAGAAGCGGGAGAGCTGCATGATCCGTCCCTCACTCGGCCGACGCGGCGCCCCTGGCGGCGCTCACGGGCGAGACCTCAACGCCGGGCCGGATGCGCTGGAGGCCATTGACCACGACGAGCTCGCCGGCGTCGAGCCCCGATCGCACGACACGGAGGCCGTCCACGACGGGACCGAGCGTGACCTCGCGGTACTGCGCGACGCGATCGTCGTCCACGACGAGCACGTACTGCTTGTCGAGGTCGGTGCCAACCGCCCGGTCTTCGATCAGAAGCCCCGGGTAGCTCTCCGAGCCGGCGACCCGGAGCCGCACGAAGAGGCCTGGGGTCAGCATGCCGTCCGTGTTGTCGAATGCGGCGCGGGCGCGGATGGTGCCGGTGGCCGTGTTCACGCGGTTGTCCAGGAAGTCGAGCCGCCCGGCGCGCGGGAAGCCGTCGTCGCTCGAGAGCGCCATGCGAATCGGCAGGTCGGACGGGCGCGCGCCGGGCCGCCCGCCCGCGGCCAGCGCCGCGTACTCGAGGTAGATGCGCTCGTCGGCGTCGAAGTACGCGTAGACGGGATCGAGCGACACCACCGTCGTGAGCAGCGTCGCCTCGCCGGGGCCGCTCGACACGAGATTGCCCTCGGTCACGATCGCGCGACCCACACGCCCGGTGATGGGCGCAGTCACACGGGTGAACTCCAGGTCGAGCGCCGCTGCCCGCAGCGCCGCGGCGATGGCGTCGGCCTGGGCCGAGGATTCCTCGGCGAAGGCCGCTCGCCGATCGAACTCCTCGTCGGAGATCGCGTCTCCCCGGCGCAGGCGATCCGCCCGCTCGAGCTCCGACGCCGCGCGCGATACCGTGGCGCGCGCGCGGACGAGCTCGGCCTCGAGGCGATCGACATTGGCCTGGAAGGGCCGCGGATCGATCTGGACCAGCGGGTCGCCGGGCCGCACGACCGCGCCTTCGTCGAAGTGGACCTGCGAGACGTAGCCCGACACGCGGGGCCGGACCTCCACGGTATCCACCGCCTCGAGGCGGCCCGTGAACTCGTCCCACTCCGTCACCTCGCGCTCGACGACCTCGGCCACGGTGACCTCCGGCGCCGGGGCCGGTGCCTGCTGGGCGGCCGGTCGGGCACAGCCGAGCAGGACGGCCGCGAACAGCGTCGGCAGCAGCAGCAGGCCGATCCGCTCCGTCCAGGTCAGGGGTTGTTCCGGTCGTGTCATGTCGCGTCCTCCAGTGCTCGAATCTCGACCTACTGTCGCGTGTCGCCGCGTGCCGCACAATCCGACAGGAGCCTGAGTCCGGGGTCGCACGAGCGCGCGACGTCGCGCCACCGCCTCGGTAGGAGACCTCCCTCGTCCTTCTGGCCGATGGCCTCCTCGGCCGTGTGGGCCTCTCGAAATCGGCCCGCCCACTGGCCGATAATGGCGGGAGCGAGAGGGCGAGATGAAGGCACCCATCCACCACGCGGTCGCCGTCGCGACCGCGGAGTCCCGTGCGACCTGCTGGCCATCGATCGAGCTGCCGCGCGACCTCGAGTCGCTTCGTGCCGCGCTCGTTCGCGAGTCGGGCGAACGGCGGCGCGCCGAATGCCGGGCCAACATCCAGACCGAGGTGGTCAAGCTCGCGCTCGACCTCCTCGTGCAGGAGCCCAACCTCGAGGGCTTCTTCGGCGCGCTGACGAAGACCGTCGTCGAGCAGAGCGAGAGCCACGCGTGCGCCGTGTGGCTGCTCGACGGGGCCGGGGCGCGCTGCGAGCTCTGGATGGCGTACGTCGGCGACCGTCTCGTCAGGCCACCGACCGACGGGTCGCCGGTGGACACGGTGGCCCGCAACGGGTACCCCATCGAGGCAATGGCCGAGCACCTCTTCGCGTACGGGCCCGGCTGGACCCGTACAGTCGAGTACGAGCGGGACGACGACCGGCTGCCCCTCCAGGTCCGCGAGTTCAGCCTTCGCATCGGCTGTCACGCCGTCGCCACGCCTCTTCGGCTCGGCGGCCACCAACTGGGGTGGATGACCCTCGGCAGCCCGAACACCGTGGAGCCGGACAACCAGTGGTGGCGTGTCGTGCTGATCGAAGCCGTGGCGCGACAGGCGGCGCTGGCGCTGCACCACAGCCGGCTGGTGGACCGCCACCGGCGTGAGGAGCACCGCAAGGCAGTCCTCGAGGAACGGAACCGTCTGGCTCGCGACATCCACGACAACCTAGCGCAGGGATTCGCAGCGATCCTGATGCAGCTCCAGGGTGCGCAGCGGGAAGCCCGGACGCTGCCGCCCCGCGTCGCCGCCGGCGTGGAGACGGCGGTGGAGCTGGCGAGGACCCACCTGGCCGAGGCCCGCCGTTCGGTGGGCGCGCTGCGGCCCAACGTGGGCCAGGGCGAGGACATCGCCACGGCGCTCAGGCGCCTCGCGGATCTCGGCCGGCGGACCGCCGGCATGCCAGTCGATATCGTCGTCGATGAGCTGCCGCGGGTCGGCGACGGCGTCGAACGGGAGATCATCGCGATTGCGCAGGAGGCGCTGACCAACGCGCTGCGCCATTCGCGCGGCCGGCGCGTCACGATCCGCGCATCGACCGTCCACTCGGTCGGCCTGCGCATCTCGGTCGCAGACGATGGCCGCGGGATCGCCGGCGAACGCGCCGGTTCCGGCTTCGGGATGACGAGCATGCAGGAGCGGGCCGAGCGCATCGGGGCGTCGCTGACGGTGGTCACCGCCCCCCGAGACGGAACGGAGGTCGTCCTCGCCTGGCAGCCATCGTCCCTCCCGACGCAGGTGCACGTTGCCGGCTGAGGCGCAGGTGACCACGACCACCGCGCGCGTGCTGGTGGTGGACGATCACGCGCTGGTCCGCCGGGGCGTGGCGAACATCATCGACCAGGAGCCGGATCTGCGGGTCGTGGCCGAGGCCGGCAACGGCGTCGAGGCGCTCGAGGCCTGGGCGCGCCACCGTCCGGACGTGACGCTGCTGGACCTGCGGATGCCGGTGATGGAGGGGGTCGAGGTCGTGCGCCGCATCCGTGCCGAGGAGCCCGGCGCGCGCATCATCGTGCTGACCACCTACGACACCGACGACGAGATCTCGCAGGCGCTCAGGGCCGGTGCGAAGGCCTACGTGTTGAAGGACATCGGCGCGGACCAGCTCGTGGCCTGCATCCGCGACGTGCTCGCGGGCAAAACCTATCTGGCCCCGGCCGCGGCCGCGAAGCTGGCCGAGGGCGTGACCCGCGTGCAGCTCACGCCGCGCGAGATGACGGTGCTGGTGCTGCTGGCCGACGGCAAGGCGAACAAGGAGATTGCGGTCGCGCTCGACATCAGCGAGCGGACCGTGAAGACCCACTTGGCTCACCTGTTCGAGAAGCTGGGCGTCACCAGTCGTACCGAGGCCATCCGCGTCGCGACGCGCCGCGGCCTGGTGCGCCTCGACTGATGGACCGCCGATGCCTACCGTCCGCTTCACCGAGAACATCCAGCGCCACGTAAGCTGCCCGACGCGTGCGGTCTCCGGATCGACGCTGCGAGACGTGCTCGACAGCTACTTCGGCCTCAACGAGGCCGCGCGCGGGTACGTGCTCGACGACCAGGGTCGGTTGCGCCAGCACATGGCCGTGTTCATCGACGGGCGGCAGCTTCGCGACCGCGCCGCGCTGAGCGATCCGGTCGCCGACGACGCCGTCGTCGATCTCATCCAGGCGCTCTCGGGAGGGTAGAGGGTGATGAGCACGCGCTGCCACGTCGCGACGCGCAAGGGACTGTTCACGCTGGAGCGCGGCGCATCGGGCTGGACGATTGTGCGCACGAGCTTCCTGGGCGACAACTGCACGCTGGTCATGCACGACCCGCGCACCGGCCACCTGCTCGCGACGCTCAACCACGGGCACTTCGGCGTCAAGCTCCACCGCTCGACCGACGCCGGCACCACGTGGCAGGAGGTGAGCGCACCGAGATATCCCGAAAAGCCACCGGACTACCAGCCGAAAACACCGCCGGTCGAGGGTCAGCCCGTGCTGGACTGGTCGCTCAAGCTAATCTGGGCCCTCGCACCCGGCGGCGCCGGCGAGCCGGGCGTGATCTGGTGCGGCACGCTGCCGGGTGGCCTGTTCCGATCTCAGGACGGCGGCGACTCGTGGGAGCTGAACCGCCCCCTCTGGGACGACCCCCGGCGCGAGCAGTGGTTCGGCGGCGGGGCCGATCAGCCGGGCATCCACTCGATCTGCGTCGATCCGCGCGATCCGAAGCGCGTCTCGGTGGCCGTGTCGTGCGCGGGCGTGTGGACCACCCGCGACGGCGGTGGCACTTGGGCGCCGACGGCCAACGGCATGCGGGCGGCCTACATGCCTCCAGAGCGGCAGTTCGACCCCGAGGTCCAGGATCCACATCAGATGGTGCAGTGCGCGGCCAGCCCGGACGTCTTCTGGGTACAGCATCACAACGGCATCTTCCGCTCCACGGACGGCGCGTCCACCTGGACGGAGATCACCGAGGTGTCACCGTCGGTCTTCGGTTTCGCCGTGGCCGTACATCCCACCGATGCCGACACGGCGTGGTTCGTCCCGGCGGTGAAGGACGAGAAGCGCTACCCGGTGGACGGCCGGGTGGTCGTCACGCGCACGCGCGACGGCGGCAGGACATTCGACACGCTGACCGAGGGTCTCCCCCAGGAGCACGCGTACGACCTCGTGTTCCGTCACGGGCTCGATGTCGACGAGACGGGATCCTGTCTCGCGTTCGGCTCCACCACCGGCTCGCTGTGGGCGAGCGAGGACGCCGGAGACACGTGGCAGGCGGTGGGTCACTACCTGCCACCGATCTACGCCGTACGGTTCGAGAAGGCCGGCTGAGGCGTGGTCGCTCTTCTCGTGGCTTCCACCAGAAGGCATGGCGCGACGGGATCATCGCGCGGCTCCCGTGGAGGCTGATCCCGGGATTTCCTGGTGCCGACGTACCTGTTGACGCATGTTGCGACCTTCGCCCGGCTCTCGCGACGCGCGACCCCATTCCGGGGCGGGAATCAGCCCAGCAGAAGGGTGAAGGCGAGGGCGGCGGCCAGGGCGGCCAGGAGAAGAGCGCGGCGTCACCCATGACCGGACCTCACCCAATCACCGATAGGCCTCCTGCAGCCTCGCCAGGTCGAACTTCTTCATGGCGAGAAACGCCTCCGTGACCCGCGCCAGCTTCGCCTCGTCTCCGTTGCGAAGCATCTCGTTCATCGCCGCGGGGACGATCTGCCACGACAGGCCGAAGCGATCCTTCAGCCAGCCGCACTGCTCGGCCTTCGGATCCGCCGACAGTCGGTCCCAGTAGTGGTCGATCTCGCCCTGGGTTTCGCACTGGACCATGAGGGAGATCGCCTCGTTAAAGGGTGCGTCGTGCGCGCGCGCGCTGTCCATGGCCGCGAATTCCTGACCCTCGAGCGTGAATCCGGCATGCTTGATTGTTCCCGGGGTATCCGGCGCCTCGTCTTCACCATAGCGCACGACGTGTTCTATCTCGCTCCGACCGAACACGGTCCCGTAGAACGAGATGGCCTCTTCCGCTCGCCCGCACACGGCCCCGCTGAACAGGAGCGACGGGACCATGCGCTGGGTCGCGGCGTTCGCGAGCGACACCTGCCAGGACAGCCCGTAGCGGTCCTGCAGCCATCCGTACCGCTCGCTGAAGGGATACTCGCCGAGCGGCATGAGGGCCGTGGCACCCGGTTCCAGTCGCCCCCACAGACGATCGACCTCGGCCCGGGTGTCGCACCGGACGGAGAACGACACCGACGGGTTGAACTGGAAGAGCGGCCCGGCGCTGATGAGCGTGAACTCGTGGCCCCAGAGGTCGATCGTCACCACGTCCACCGATCCGGACGGGGTGTTGCGGAGGGTGACCACGTGTCCAGCCGAGGCGCTTCCGAACGCGGCCGCATAGAACGCCGCGGCTTCCCGTGCCTCGGTGTCGAACCACAGATGAGAGGTAATCCTGGGCATCGCCGTCGTCCTCCTGTCCCTGCGATCGTTCGCGACCAGCGTCGATACTCGATCACTCGCCGGAAGTCGCTGCCCGTTCGTGGAGCACCATCCAGTTGATGCCGAATCGATCGCGAAGCTGTCCGAAGCGGCTGGCGAAGAACGTCTCCTGCATCGGCATGAAGACCTCGCCTCCGTCGCGGAGCGCGGCGAAGACGCGCTCCGCCTCGGCATCGCTCTCGACGTTCAGCGACAGGTAGGCGCTCCGCATGGGTTGGGCACTCGGCACATCCGCGCCCATGAGCTCGGTACCCCCCAGTGAGATGCTGGCGTGTAGGATCGCATCCTTCTGCTCGGGACGGACCTGGCCCTGATCCGGTGCCTGCCCGTGCGTCATCATTGTGCCGATCGTTCCGCCCAGGTGCAGCTCGTAGAAGCGAAAGGCCTCGCCGCAACGGCCGCCGAAGTTCACGTAGGTCGTCATCTCCCTCAGCAGCATCACGGACGCGTGGTCGCTGATGGCCATGCAGGCCGCGTTCTGGTCGGTAAACTTCGGATTGAAGTCGAAGCCCAGCCCGGCGAAGAAGTCCTTCGACCGATCGAGGTCGCGGACCGGAAGATTGACGAACAGCATCCTGGAGCCGGTGGTGGTCATGAGTGCCTCCATGTCAAGCACGCAACGTCTGGCCGGCCATGCGGCTCGCTCCAGGGATTTCCCGTCGTCTGGTGGCTCATCGGACACCCCCTCGAATGCGCTCTCGAGGGATTAGACCGGCGTGAGCCAGCAAATTCATCGGTCGGCCGGCGCGAGGCGCAGCGGAAGGCCGAAGAGGGGAAAGAGCCGCTCCGTGTCGAGGAACGAATTCCAGGCCGCCAGCCGGCCACCGGACACCTCCGGGAGGACGAGCGCCCACGCCGTGTAGCCCCCCTCAGACGGTCCAGGACGAAACTGACCGAAGGCCGGCTGGCCGCACGCACGCGTGGGAACAAGGCGGGATCCGCGGCACTCGCACCCGCGACCGAGCAGCCAGGCCCCGATGGCGTCACGCCCGCGGAGCCAGAGCGTGTACGGCGGCATCGAAAGGGTCGCGTCCTCGTGCATCAGGGCCATCAACGCATCGACGTCGTAGCGGAGGAAGGCATCGACGTAGCGCTCGAGGAGCGCGGCCTCGGCATGGGGCAACTGGCTCTCCGGGCCGCGACGATCGCGGCTGGCGAGCGTCGCCCGGGCACGCTGGAGGGCGCTGTTGACCGAGGCTGTCGACGTCTCGAGGCAGCCAGCCGCCTCGGCTGCCGACAGGCCGATCACGTCGGTGAGCAACAGGGCCGCGCGCTGACGGGCGGGCAAGTGCTGCAGCGCCGCCACGAAGGCGAGCCGGATGCTCTCCCGGAGCCGTGCAGTCTCGAAGGGATCGCTGTCGGACGGCACGGCCATGGCGTCGGGAATCGGCTCGAGCCAGTGCTCGCGCGGGCGGGTCTCGAGCGCGTCGTCTACCGAGCCGGGCGGCCGCTCCTCCACCGGGCGGGCACGGCGGGCCCGCGCCGACAACGCGTCCAGGCAGACGTTGGTCGCGATACGGTAGAGCCAGGTGCGCAGCGACGCCCGGCCCTCGAAGTGGTCGAGGCTCTTCCAGGCGCGCACCATCGCTTCCTGCACGGCGTCCTCGGCATCGGCCGGAGAGCCGAGCATCCGGTAGCAGTGGCCCACCAGCGCAGTGCGATGCGCCTCGAGCTCGGCGACGTCCGGTACCATCGGATCCCTCTTCTACTCCCGCAACCGCGTGCGGTCAATCGGGGTACGTCGCGTTCACGGCACGACTGGCACCGCGTGCGTCTCGCGGACGCGGTCGCGCAGCGCGCGCGGCTGTGCGGTCGCGCTGCCCCGCCCAGGCGGCAAGGCAGGAACGGCGAAGACATGAGGATGCGTCACGTCCGGCAGATGGCTCTCCCACCAGCGCTGCGCCATGGTGCGCGACCAGTCGACGGGACCCCGGACGTCCATCAGCATCTCCCCGAGCACGCCGGCGTCCGGCGGTCGTCGCGCAGGATCTTTCTCGAGGCACGCCAGGATGATCCGGTCCCATTCCGCGGGAACGGGCAGCTCGGAGCGTTCCGACGGGGGAACGGGCGGCGCCTCGAGGTGCTGCAGCAGCATGCCCACCGACGAGCCGGCCTCGAACACCAGGTGCCCGGTCAGCATCCAGTAGGCCAGGCAGCCAATCGAGTACACATCCGCCCGCGGATCGACCTCCCCGGTGCCCTCGATCACTTCGGGGGCCATGTACGCGGGAGTACCGGACGGCGTCACGTCGGCCGTGAGGAGCGCGCTTCGGGACCCGGGCGCGAACTTGACCAGCCCGAAGTCGAGGACCTTCACGAAGTCGTACTCGAGACCCATCCGGCAGACGTACACGTTCGCGGGCGTGACGTCGCGGTGCACGAGGCCGCGCGCGTGCGCCTCGGCCAGCGAATGGCACAATTGCCGCAGCAGGTACGTCACCCGGTGCGCCGGCAGCGGCCCGAACTCTCGCACGAGGGACTGCAGGTCGCGCCCGACGAGCAGCTCCATGACGTAGTAGAAGGCTCCGTCCCGAGTGAGGCCGAAGTCGAAGAGGTCGATCGTGTGCGGCGATGACAGAATCGCCGTCGTCTGCGCCTCGCGCTCGAAACGGCGGAGCAGTGCTCGCGCCTCCTCCGCGCTCGCCGCCCCCAGCATCTCCGGCCGGATGATCTTGACCGCCGCCGGACGGACGAGCAGCCGATGCTCGGCGCGCCACACCTCACCCATGCCACCGTGCGCCAGTCGCTCGACGAGCTCGTAGCTGCCCGCGGCGCGCTCGGGCACGAGCCTGGTGGCCCGACGCCGCCGCGACAGAGTCCAGGAAGCGCCCGAGGCGTACGCCAGCACGGCCACGGAGAGGAGCAGGAGTCCGGCTACGAACACGATCGTCATGGCGCCCCTCGTGCGTCGGAACCGAAAGCCGGGCCGCACAGCAGTCGGGGCCTGTCGTCCGGCCAGCAGGCGCGGTCGGCGTCCAGCAGCGCGAGCAGCCCGGTGCGCGCGAGCAGCACTCGAAGCCGGTCACTTGCGTGCGCAACTCCCAGGACACCGTTGGCGTCGAGCGTGAGGCGGTAGGCGTGCGCCAGCTCCCCGAGACGAGCGGCGTCGAGGTGCGCCACGTCGGCCAGGTCGAGCAGGATGTGCCGCACCCCGTCGCGCAGGAGCGCGCTGACGCGACGCTCCAGATCGCGCACGACCGGCGCGCGGAGACCCGGCCCCACGCGAATCACGGCGACGCCGGCCGCCGACCCAACACCCACCATGCCAACCTCCAGGAATCACCGCAGCATCGCCGACCGGCCGGTACCGGCACAATCGAGCGTGGGGCCGATCCGGCTCTCGGCCGCGAAACCGACGCGAAGGAAGACCATTCGGACGAAGGCTGCCTCGGACTTTCGGCCGACGCTCGGCGGCGCCGACAGCGGCCGGGCTACAGCGGTGGCGCAGAGTTCCGGCGTGGCCGGGTAGCTCCGCTGCAGGGCCGAGGCCACTTCGCTGAAGGAGAGATCGAAGACGTCGTGCAGCAGGAAGGCCGCGCGCTCGAGCGGCGACAATCGTCGCCGCCGACCGAGAGGCCCCATGAGTCGAGGAGACGTGTGACCTGGACCACACTTCGACGCCGTACCGTGCACCGTGCAGCCTCGTCCCTGTATCATGACCGCCCGCTCTTCCGCGTGGAGACTCGAGGATTCGCATGCCCTTCCTGCCATCCGTGACCGTCGACGACAAGGTTCCGCACGTTCTGGCGAAGTTCAACACAGGAACCGGTCGGCCGCTCATCGAGTACCATGAGGCCCTCCTTCGAGGGGAGTCTCCGTTCACCGTCCCCGAGCGAGAGACGATGGCGGCCTATGTGTCGGGTGTGAACGCGTGCCGGTACTGCCATGGAGCGCACACGGCCGCAGCCAAACAGTTCGGCGTGCCGGAGGCCCTGATCGCGGAGCTGCTCGAGGACGTGTCGAGTGCCGGCGTTCCGAAGAAGATGGTTCCCGTGCTCGAGTTCGTCAGGAAGCTGACCCTGACACCAACGCAGATGACGCAGGCCGATGCGGACGCGGTCTACGCGGCCGGCTGGACCGAGCGCGCGCTGTACGATGCCATCCAGATCTGCTGCCTCTACAACTTCATGAACCGCTTCGTGGAGGGTGTCGGCCTGACACCGGTGCCGGAGCAGTTCGACATGGAGGGCAGGCTCATCAAGGAGGGCAGCTACAAGGGCATGCTCGACGCCTTTGGCATCGTCTAGCCTCGCCGGCGATGCGTGAATGGCTGATGTGCGCGGCCGCCCGATCGACCGTGCACCGCGCTCTCGCGTCGGCCGTCCTTGTGGGCCCGGTACTGATCGCGATCAATCACGGCGACGCCATCATCGCCGGCGACGTGTCCGGCGCGCGGACGCTCAAGATCGTTCTGACCGCCGCGGTCCCCTACGTCGTGTCGACCGTCTCGAGCGTACAGGCCACACTGAGACATCGGCGCGGACGTGACGCGCCGCTCGCAGGCTCGGAGCCTGCCTCCGTGCGTTCAGGTCGACGTGGAACGAGGCTGCCACGAGAAGCCCGGGCCGGCTCATCAGGCCAGTCCGCAGGGGCGCCGGGGCCGAAGGCGGACACTCATGGCAGCGAATAGAACGACCCGAGGATGGCGCCGAACGCCAGATGCGCGATTAGCACCGAGAGCGGAGTCTGGTAGCCGTAGTTGAGCGACAGGAACCCCGGCGGCTCGAGCTGACGCGTCACGGTCGGGCCGTGCTGTTCGCTGGCCATGCGGGGATGCAGGCCCGGCATCAGCCGCATGCCCACCGTCAGCACGAATGCCGCGTGGACGAACCCGATCGCGACACCGGCGCCCAGTCCGGCGCGTCCCCACGCGTGAAACGCCGCGACGTAGAGCAGGGAGAACAGCCAGCCGTTGATCAGGTGGACGCCGAACCCGACGAGCTTGGCGCGGTCACGGCCCGACGTGAACATCGTGCCGAGCATGTACGGAACGTTCATCCGCGTCATCCGCAGGCCCTGACTGCCGGCCATCACCGTCGTCAGCACGAGGGTGGCCACGAAACCCCAGAGCGCCCAGCTTCCCCAGTTCACGACGCTGCCTCCGGCGCGTGTTCGGGCCGGGCAGGTATCTGTCGCTGGAGAGGCGACTCGCCTCGGAGCCGCCGATCCAGGCTCAGCGCCGCGTTGATGAGTCCCACGTGCGTGAACGCCTGGGGGAAATTGCCGAGCGCACCGCCCGTCTCCGGGTCGAGCTCCTCCGCCAGGAGTCCGACGTCGTTCGCATACGCGCACAGGCGTTCGAACACGGCGCGCGCCTCCTCGGCGGTACCACCGCCCAGCGCGACGTACTCGGCGCCCCAGAAGCTGCAGATGCCGAAGGCGCCCTCGCCGGGGGACCCGGCCCCGCGATACCGGTACAGGAGCACGTCGCCGGCGCCGAGCCGCTCGCGAATGCGACCGAAGGTCCCGCGCATACGGTCGGAGGCGGCGTCCTCGAACCCGTACCACGGCAGGAGCAGCAGCGAGGCATCGAGCCGGTCGCCGTCGAGCTGCGCGACGTAGCTGCCGAGCTCCGGGTTCCAGGCCCGCGCCTCGACCTCGCGTCGAATCCAGTCGCGGTGCCCTCGAAGCGTGACGACGGGAGCCTCGCGCAGGTGTCCCCGGTCGTGGAGCTGCAGGAGGCGATCGAGCGCCACCCAGGCCAGCACCCGGGAGTGGGTGTTATGCGCCGCGGCGGATCGCGGCTCCCAGATGCCGTCGTCGGGCTCCGTCCAGTGCCGGCAGACGTAGGCCCCGAACGCGCACAGCATGCGCTCGGTGTCACGGTCGACAACGGCGCCCTCCTGTGCCGAGTAGGCCACCGCGTCGATCACCTCGCCGTACACGTCGAGCTGTCGCTGCCCCTCGGCTGCATTTCCGATCCGAACCGGCCGCGAGCCACGATATCCGGCGAGATGGCCCAGCGTCCGTTCACCGGGCGGGCGGTTGCCGAAGACATCGTAGAGTACACGCAGTTCGGGCTGCGTCAGGCGGGTCGTGTGCAGCAGCCAGTCGACGAAGGCGCGCGCTTCGGCATCGCAGCCGAGACCGAAGAGCGCCCGGACGGTCAGCGAGGCATCCCGCGGCCAGCAGAACCGGTAGTCCCAGTTCAGGTCGCCGCCGACGCGCTCGGGCAGCGACGTGGTGGGCGCCGCCACGACGGCGCCCGAAGGCGCATACACCATCAGCTTGAGGGCCAGCGCGCTCCGGACGACGATGTCGCGGCATGGGCCGTCGTAGTGGATGCGCGACGCCCAGTCGCGCCACCAGCGCACCGACCGGTCGAGAGCCTCGAGACATCGATCGCCCAGGGGTGGCAGCACGGCGATCCCGTCGGCGGCGAATGTCAGCGACGAGTGCGCCACCTGGCCGGCGTTCAGCCGGAGAGAGCCCACCACGCGGCCATCCCCGACGATCCGGACCGGAACGTCGGTCCTCAGCACCAGGAGTCCGCGCCCGGTGTCGACGCGCACGCCGAGCCGGCCGGCGGCCAGCGGCCGCGCGCGCTGTCGGGCGTAATCGGCCCGGACGTCGAGCAGGAGTCCGATCTCGAGCTCGCCACGCTCGCACGCCACGATGCGAACGATCTCCTGCTCGGGGACCAGTCTCCGGTTCTTGTCCTCCTCGGAAGCCACGGGCATGAAGTCGGTCAGAACCGCGACGCCGTCCCCGGTCTCGAACCTGGTCTCGAGCACGTTCGTGCGCTCGAGATAGCGCCGCGTGACCCGGCCGGTTCCCTCGGGCGCGAGGCGCCATTGCCCCCCCTGCTCGTCCAGCAGGGCGGCGAATATCGACGGGCTGTCGAAGCGAGGCCAGCACAGCCAGTCGATCGACCCGTCGCGCGACACGAGCGCCGTGGAACGCCCGTCGCCGATGACGGCATAGTGGTCGATCGGGGGCTGGACGGCGTCGGTACCTCGGCGATGTGCTGGATCTGGACGACTGGGCATGGACCTGAGACCTCGGGGCAACCTCACGCGTACGACGCGACCGTCGCGTCGGGTCCCCCCGTGAGGAGCCTCGGATCTCTCAGACACCTGGGCGCAGCGTCCAACATCCATGGTGTATCCGCCGGCGGGTCTGCACAACGACGGAGGTCGGTTCGTGTGAGCGAGGCCACATCCCCGCGCCCCTCACGACTCCTGTCCCGCAGGCGCGCGCGTGACGGGGTGCTTCCGCGCGCCGGGCGGAACGACGTGTTCAAGCGGCCCACCCGGCGCGACGTCGGCGGCGGCGATGTCGCCGGCAGCCGCCTCGAGCCTCATCCCGTGCGCGATCGTGTTGAACGACACGTAGTGCATCACGGCGCCCGCGACCTCCACGACAGCGGCATCGTCGAGCGCGCACGTCTTGCGGAGAAGGTGGGTGAAGTAGGGGATCCAGTACGCGCTCTGACGAAACTGGGCCACGGCCAGCGCTGCGGCGCCCTTGATCAGCGAGTCGAGCACTCCTTCGCCCAGGACGAGGCGGTCCTTGCGCCAGGTGGCGTCGAGCAGGCGAGGTTGATGGGCAAGCGCCCTCCAGAGGGCCGGCACGCGATCGACGTCCAGCGTGGCTCGCGACCAGGCGCGAATCCCGGCTAGCGTCGAGGCGGCGTCCGGCGCGCTCCGTTCGTCGAGCAGAGGGACCAGTGCCTCTCCGGCTCCTTCCACCGGCGGCAGGGGCACGTCGGGTCGAAGCTGAAACGCCCCAGCCGCCGCCGTCAGGCTCGCGACATGCTCGGCTATCGCCGCGATCTCCGCGACGGCGCGCTCGGTTCCCGTCAGCCGCAGCACGGCGGCCGAATGCGCGGTCAGTCAATACTCACAATGGCTCGTCATCGACACCGCGACGTGCATCGCTTCCTTGGCGAGCGGCGGCAGTACCCCAGGCCGCATGTAGGACGCGAGCGAATGATCCAGGTTCGCTGCGAGCCACGCGGGCCAGTGAGCCTGGACGCCGAAGATGCTCGGGCGCAGCAGCGCCTCGGCGCTCTGTCCCATCCGCCTGGCCACCCGTTCCAGCGTTTCCCGGTCCTGGTCCGACTGATGCTCGAGTCGTGGTGCGCGCAGCGTCGTCATCCCAGCGTTCCTCCCCCTCCAGGGCGACCAGCCAGCCTTGCCGCACGGGCCGTCCCATGTCAACATTCCTGGGAGCCGGTCCGCGCCGGTGACGGCGATGTGTGACGCAGGCCACACTCGCCGGCCTCGATCGATTGGGATCGATTGATGTATCCGGTTCTCTTCCGCATCGGCACGCTCGAGATCACCAGCTTCGGCGTGATGGTCGCGATTGGCGCGCTCGTCGGCGTCCGGGTGTTTCGACGCGAACTGGCGCAAGGCGGTCTACCCGCGTCGGCGGTCGACGCCGCGATCGCCGGCGTCGTTGGCGGGTTGGTCGGTGCCAAGACGCTGTGGGTGGTCGAGCATCTGGGTGAGGCGCCATTCACGGACCTGCTGTTCAGCCGGGGCGGCATGAGCTGGTTCGGCGGGCTGGCCGGCGGGATAGGGACCGGGCTCACCGTGCTGTGGTGGCGGCGGATCCCGGTGGTCGCGGCGCTTGCCGCGGCGACCCCTGCCCTGGCGATCGGTCACGCAATCGGGCGCATCGGCTGCTTTCTGGTTGGTGACGACTACGGCCGACCCACGGATCTGGCATGGGGCGTCGCCTTTCCCCGCGGTCTCCCGCCAACGGATGTCCCGGTCCACCCGACGCAATTGTACGAAGCGTTCGCGCTCGCGCTCGTCGCCTGGGGGCTCCTGAGGTGGCGTCGCCAGGACGTCCCCGATGCCATCGTGCTCGGGCGCTACCTGATCCTTGCCGGGTCGATCCGGTTCGCCATCGAGTTCATTCGCGTCAACGTGCGCCTCGTGGGACCTTTCACGCTCGCGCACCTCGTGTCACTGGCGCTGGTCGTCATCGGCATCGGGTTGGTGCTGAGCACCCCGGTCGGCCCCAGGGAGTGAGCTCCTGCGTGCCGCACAGGCCTGGTCTCTCCTGGGGACGGTGCCGAGGGGTAACATGGCCGCGCCGCGCCACCAGCGTCCGCAGGCGCACAGGCCCGAGTGGCATCGCGGAGAACCCGATGAGGAAGACCATTCGCGTCGTGCACGCGCCAACCGGGACCCTTGTCGCGGAGGGCCCGCTGGGGTGGGGGATCACTCCCTTCGAGGGAAACCTCTACATACAGCGCCGGGGAGGCCCCGTCGGAATGAGAGCCCGCCCCATACCGACCGGGATCCCTACCGGGACGCTGGCGGCCGTCCGCCCGGAGGCCCCGGCATGGCGATGGGACGCAGCTCGACGGTCCACGACAGCGGCACCGACACGGGGTTGTAGCAGATCTGGTCGTCGCAGGCCTGGTAGTCGAGCGTTCCGGTGATCGTCAACGTTTTCTGACCGCGGAGTGCCCGCTGCGCCTCGAGACCGCCGTCGAGGACGATCTCCTGCACGAGCGTGAAGGGCTGCTGGTAAACGCGCACGCGCTCGTCGAGCGGCTCGAAGTGGTAGATCTGCGACTCGGGATAGCTGAGCGGCAGCGCCTCGAGGTATGGCTGAGGCTCGATACGCGCCGTGACGATCCGGTACTGGTCGGCCCCCGGCGCATAGACGTGCATGCCGGGCCCGGGCGTGATGTCGAAGACCAGCGAGAACCGGTTGCCGACGGCAACGCCCGCGTCACTGGGGTAGGTCGTGACGTTCAGGTGCTCGGTCCCCACGCTCGTCCCGGTCACCGAAGCCCCGTCGGTGCCGACCCGCTTCAGGATGCTCGCGACCGTGTTGCGCTGGATGTAGAAGTCCTCGAAGAACCGCGAAGTGACCCGGCCCTCCGTGTCGAGCATGAACGTGCCGGGATACGCGATCCCCTGCATCCGCTCCTGCACGCCGACAATCGAGATGTACTTGCGCACGTCGGCCTGCACGGCCGGGTCGTCCCGGTTCGGGCCGAACGCCTCGTACGCGACCGTGTTCAGAATTCCGTAGCGCCGGATGGTCTCGGAGCCGGGATCGGCGAGCATCGGAAACGTGACGCCGTACTGTCCCGCGAACGCCGCGATGGCCTCACGCGAGTCGTAGCTGATGGTCGCCAGGCCGATGCCCTGGGCACGAAGTGTCTCGACCTGTCCTTGCAGCTCCACGAGCTGCGTCCTGCAGTACGGTCACCAATCCGCCGACCGGACGAAGACCAGCATGAGCCCCGCGGGGCCCATCAGGGACTGCAGGGTCCGCTGGCTTCCGTTCTGGTCGGTGAGGGTGAAGTCGGGGACGCGCTCCCCGACCTGGGGCCCGAGCGTCGACACGTCGATCGGCTCCCGCTCCTGCGCGCCGAGCGAAAGACTCAGCAGGAGAGCGGCAAGGGGCAGAGACAGGAGAAACGGGCGAACCATATGATTCCTCGCGTGACTGCTCGGGGACCCGGCCGTGGGCTCGACGCATTGTCGCACCATTCGCGGGTCGCCTGCTCGAAGTCCCCGTCCAGGATATCCTGTCGCCCCGAACGACTCGCCCGTTCTGTGGTCCCGCTCACATTTCTGTGGCCGGCGCGCCCGTCATGACATCACGAAGGCCACTTCGAGACGGCCGGCGACTGGACTACACGCTCGCGCTCCTGGCGGGCACCCTGCTGGCGGCCAGCTTTCCGCGATTCGGGCATCCACTGGTCGCCTGGCTGGCCCTCGCACCACTGCTCGTCGCCATTCTTCGACGCGACGATCGATCCGTGCCGAATCAGGTTCGCCATGCGAGCGTCCTGGGCTTCATCGCCGGGACCGCCGGCTTCGGCGGCACGGTGTACTGGATCGCCCCCGTCGTCCGCACGTTCGGCGGTCTGCCCGCCCCGCTCGCAGTCCTGATCGCGGGTGCGCTCGTCGCCTATCTGGCCCTCTATCCCGCGCTCTTCGCCGCTGCGGTCTCCCGGATCGCGCGTCGATCGCGAGGCGCCGCGCTCCTGCTCGCCCCGGCCGTGTGGGTCGGCACGGAACTGGCCCGCAGCCACCTGTTCGGCGGATTTCCCTGGGTGCTCCTCGGCTACAGCCAGACCTCGGTGCTCCCGATCGCGCAGCTCGCCAGCCTGTTCGGGGTCTACGGTGTGTCGGCGCTGGTGGCGTCGGTCAGCGCGGGCGTCACGCACGTCCTGCTCGCGCCCTCCTGGGCCGCCTTCGCAAGGGCCGCGAGCGTGGGCGCCGTCGTGGCGGCCTGCTGGGGATGGGGCAGCCTCCGTCTCCAGGCGGGCACCCTGACGGCCGCGGGCTCGCCCATGCGGGTCGCCGTTGTCCAGGGCAACGTCCGGCAGGAGGACAAGTGGGATCCCGCACAGGCCAACGCCATCTTCGACCGGTACCTGACGATGACGCTCGACGCCGCGCAGCAGGGGGCTGGGCTCGTGATCTGGCCGGAATCCGCGACGCCGTTCGTCTTCGAGGATGATTCTGCTCGTTCGAACCGGATACGCGACCTGACCCGATCGGAAGGCGTGACGCTGCTGTTCGGCAGTGTCCAGGTCGACCGGCGGCAGACACCGGCCGCGTACTACAACGCGGCGTTCCTGCTCCGGCCGGACGGCGGCACGGCGGGTGTCTATCGGAAGGTGCGCCTCGTGCCGTTCGGCGAGTACGTCCCGCTCGCGCGGCTCCTGTTCTTCGTCCGCCCCGTCGTCGAGGGGGCGGCGGACTTCTCACCGGGCGACGGCGTGACGACGCTGCCCGTCGACGGGAGCGCGATTGCCACCGCCATCTGCTACGAGATCGTGTACCCCGCGCTCGTCCGCGAGTCGGTCCGCGCGGGGGGCCGCCTGCTGACGACGATCACGAACGACGCATGGTTCGGCGATTCGTCCGCCCCCCATCAGCACTTCACGCAGGCGGCGATGCGGGCCGTCGAGCAGGGGCGGTACCTGGTGCGGTCCGCCAACACGGGCATCAGCGGCATCGTGGACCCGTACGGCCGCGTCCTGGCTCGCTCGGCCCTGTTCGAGCCCGCCGTGCTGGCGGGCGACGTACGTCTGCTCGGCGGGCTGACCGTGTACGGCCGGATCGGGGACGTGTTCGCGTACGGCTGTGCCCTCCTGACCATCAGCGCGCTGGCGAGCGGCCTGCGCCGCAGGTCGTCGCGGCGTCCTGACGTCTTTGTGAACGCCTGCGCCGCGAGCTTGATCCCTTCCGCCAGCGTGAGGTACGGATGGAACGCCGTGGCGAGGTCATCCATCGTCAGGCCGTGCCCGACGGCCAGGGCGGCCTCCTGAATCATCTCGCCCGCCTCGGTCGCCAGGATGTGCGCGCCGATCAGCCGGCTCGTCCGGCGCTCGGCTACGAGCGTGATGAACCCTCGCGTCTCACGCGCCACGAGCGCGCGCGGCACGTACGCGAGCGGCAGCGTCGCCGCGACCGGCTCCATGCCGCTCCGTCTCGCCTGTACCTCCGTCATGCCGACGGCCGCCACCTGCGGATCGGTGAACGTCACGCGCGGGAGTGCCGACAGATCGTACCGGCGCTGGTTGCCGAGAATCGCGTTGTCCGCCGCCAGTTGGCCGGCGTACGCGGCCACGTAGACGAACATCGGGTCGCCGATGACGTCCCCCGCGCCCGATGCCGGACCTCGGCAGCACGGATGAGCGTTTTCGAGGGGACACAGTTTGATCTCGCGGCCGGCAACCGCCCGGACCCGAAGCGGCCGCCGGCGGGAGGACGACGCGTGACACGCGGTGAGCTGGCACGACGGGCGGGCTGCCACCTCGAAACAGTTCGCTACTACGAACAGACCGGGTTGATGCCGAATCCGCCGCGGTCGCCGAGCGGTCACCGGCGGTACTCGACGGATCACGAGCATCGGCTCCGGTTCGTCCTCCGCGGCCGTGAGCTGGGCTTCACGATCGACGAGCTTCGCGCGCTGCTCGGACTGGTCGATCGGAAGCGGGTCACCTGCGGCGAGGTACGAGCTGCGGCCGTCGCGCACCTCGCCGACGTCCGCCGCAAGATCAGGGACCTGCAGCGCATGGAGCGTACGCTGGCCCGGACGGCAGCGCAGTGCAGGGGTGGCAACGTTCCGGACTGTCCGATCATCGACGCCCTGTCGGGCCCGGCGTGAACGGAGCTGCGACCGAGCAGGGAGCGTGGGCCCAGCACCGGCTGGGCCGGCCGGTCGTGCGACGGGTGGCGCCCTCGAGAGGGGCCGGCGTTAGAATCGCGGCGATAGTGGCGCTATCCCGTGGTACGAAGCTCGGCCCGTACGAGATCGCCGGCCAGATCGGCGCCGGCGGCATGGGCGAGGTATACCGCGCGACGGACACGAACCTGAAGCGCCCGGTTGCCATCAAGGTGCTGCCCGAGGCCGTGGCGTCCGACGCGAACCGCCTAGCGCGGTTCCAGCGGGAAGCGGAAGTGCTCGCCTCGCTGAACCACCCGAACATCGCGGCCATCTACGGGCTGGAGAAGGGGGAACGCACGAGCGCCCTGGTGATGGAGCTGGTCGAAGGGCCGACGCTCGCCGACCTGATCGCCGAGGGCCCGCTCCCGGTCGACGAGGTCCTCGCCGTCGCCCGGCAGATCGCGGAGGCGCTCGAGGCCGCACACGAGAGGGGGATCGTCCACCGCGACCTGAAGCCGGCGAACGTCAAGGTACGGCCAGACGGCAGGGTCAAGGTGCTCGACTTCGGCCTGGCGAAGGCGATGGAGCCCGTGGGTACGCTGTCGCCTGACTTCTCGCATTCGCCGACGATCACCACGCCGACGATGGCACGGGCCGGGTTGATCCTCGGCACGGCTGCCTACATGAGCCCCGAGCAGGCGCGTGGACGGCCGGTGGATCCGCGGGCGGACGTGTGGGCCTTCGGCTGCGTGCTGTACGAGATGCTCTCTGGCCGGCGGGCCTTCGGCGGCGAGGACGTATCGGACACACTGGCGAACGTCCTGAAGGTCGATCCGGACTGGGAGGCGCTTCCTCCGGCCGCGCCTGCTCGGGTGCGGCAGGCGATTCGCGTCTGCCTGCAGAAGAGCCCGAGCCGGCGATTCGCGGGTGCGCAGGACGTCCGGCTGGCGCTCGAGGGAGCGTTCGAGACGACCGCATCCCCTGTCGGGCACGGCGGCCACGTGCCCGAACTCCGGTGGTATGGGGCCCGGTTGTTCGCCGCGGGTGCAGTCGTGGCCGGTCTGATCGCGGGCATGGTCTCGTGGAGCGCATGGCCCGAGGAGGATCGACGGGACGTTCAGCGGTTCGACTACGACCTCCCCGATGGGCATGATCTCTCCAGCGAGGGGCCACCCGTCCTCGCGCTGTCCCCCGATGGCCGTCATTTCGTGTACGACACGACCAAGGGCCTCTACGTGCGCGCGATGAGCGAGCTGGAGGCGCGCCTGATTCCCGGGACCGTGTTACCGGCCAGCCCGACCTTCTCGCCTGACGGACAGGCGGTGGCGTACTTCCAGGCCTCTCAGCTCAAGAGCGTCGCCATCAGCGGCGGAGCATCCGTGGTGATCGCCGATATCAACGCTGACTTTGGCAACACCGGATCGAGTGGAGGGATGAGCTGGGGGCCGGACGGGACCATCTTCTTCGCCGTGAGCACGGGCATCTATCGCGTACCAGCGACAGGAGGTACGCCGGAGTTGGTGACCGCCGCCGACGAAGGGGAGGAGCTCTACCGTCCGCAGTTGCTGCCGGATCGAGAGTCGCTGCTCTTCAGCGTCGGGGGCGGCGAGGCGGGCCAGGCGCAGATCGTCGTGCAGTCGCTCGCGTCGGGCGACCGGACCGTGGTCCTGGAGGGCGGCCTGGACGCCACCTTCGTTCCGACGGGTCATCTCGTGTACGCGTTCGGCGAAGAGCTGTTCGGTATCGCGTTCGATCCCGACAGCCTCACCGTGGCCGGCAGGGCCGTGCCGCTCGTGGGGGGGGTGGCGCGGGCGGGGGACCTGTCGGGCGCGTCGAACTTCGGCGTGTCGGAGGATGGAGCGCTCGTGTATCTGTCGGGCCTCGACACGTTGCGCACGCTCGCCTGGGTGAATCGTAACGGCGGCGAGGAGACGATCGCGACGCCGCCACGGGCGTACGGCTATCCACGGCTCTCACCCGACGGGCAACGGCTCGCGCTCGACCTGCGCGACGAAGCGGATGACATCTGGATCGGGGACCTGGCCCGCCAGGCGCTGACACGCCTGACGCTCAGCCCGGATCCCGACCGCGGGCCAGTGTGGACGCCGGATGGAGTCCGCGTGGCGTTCTACCATGGCCGATCCGAACCCGGCATCTACTGGCAGCGCGCCGACGGGTCCGGCGCTCCGGAGCTCGTAGTTGCGACGCCGGACCCGATCCTGTTTCCGAGGTCGTTTTCACCCGACGGGAACTGGCTGGTCGTGTCCAACGGGCGGTCGCCGCAGGACATCCACCTCGTCGCCCTTCGCGGCGACCGCGACGTAGAGCCGCTGTTGGCGAACCCTGCCTTCAGCGAGAGCAACCCCGAGGTGTCCCCTGATGGCCGGTGGCTGTCCTACGACTCCAACGAGTCGGGCCAGCTCGAGGTGTACGTCCGACCGTTTCCCGACGTGGGAGAAGGACGGACGCAGGTCTCGATCGGCGGCGGCAGGCATCCCTTGTGGAGCCGCGACGGCCTCGAGCTCTTCTACTGGAGGGAACCCGGCACGGTGATGGCCGTGCCCGTCCGCACGGACGGGACGTTCTCGGCGGGCAGGCCCAGCGCGGTCGTCCAGGGCGACTACCTCATGCCGTTCAACGTTCGCCAGTACGACGTGTCGGCGGATGGGCAGCGCTTCGTGCTGATGAAGCGTGCCACCGCCCGCGCCGGTGGCACCGACCGGCCACGGGTCATCGTCGTGCACAACTGGACTGAAGAGCTGCAGCGTCTCGTGCCGGGCGCGTAGGAATCCTCCAGACAGGACGATAGCAATATTCAGGAGACATCAGCGCTCTCCAATCCCACGCACGGCGCCGATCTCGTCTAGTCGAGCCTGCGCAGGTACCGGAGCACGAACAGGCCACCCGCCGCCAAGACGGGCGTGGCGAGCAGGGGCACAGCGGACCGGGCGGCGGATGGAGAGGGAGCCTGCAGCGTCAGAATCGGGGTTTCGAAGTACTCGATGCTGGGGTAGCCGAACCAGAACTGACGCTCCCCGCCGACCACGCGTGCCACGGTCGTATCTTCCTCGTCGAGGCGGGCCGTCGTACCGCAGGGGATCGACGACCCACCGCGTCTCGAACAGGCCCACGACTCCAACGATGCCTGGCACGATGCCGAGCAACAGGAGGAGCACTCCGAGGGCCCGCAGGCGCTGAGCTCGAGTCACTTCAAGTCGGCCTGTGCGAGCCGCCAGAGGCGGCTTGTGTCGCGATCCGGCTCAACCGGGCCGAGTCGCGCAGGCGCACACTGCGGCGATCCATCTCGACCAGGTTCTGCTCTCGCCATTCCTGCAGGATCGCGTTCACCGTTTCCCGGCTGAGGCCGACCAGGCGGCCGAGATCGCCCTGACTCAGCCGCAATGCGATCAGCACACCATCGGAGTCCTGCACACCATGACGCTCCGCCAGCTCGATCAGCGCATGTGCCACACGGGCGTGCGCGCTCTTGCAGAGCAGCTCCTCGATGCGCGATCGGAACGTCCTGAGGCGCAACCCTATCAGCTTCGTGATCTGAAATCCGATCTCCGGCGTCTCCCGAATCGTTCGCACCATGGTGTCGCGGCTCAGCGCACAGATGACGGAGTCTTCGTACGCCTCGGCCACGTGATCGCGGGGCGCATCGTCGACCATCGCCAGCTCGCCGAAGATGTCGCCGGAGTGGAGAAAGGCGAGGATGACGTCGCGATTGTCGGGAGTCGTCATGGAGATCTTGACGACGCCGCTCTTCAGCAGAAAGATCTGGTCGCTCGGGTCGCCAGGGAGGTAGATGCGCGTGCCGCGCTTCACCTCGAGCATGCGCGTGACCTTCTCGAGCTGGCTGCGCTGCGCCGGACTGAGGGCCGAGATCATTCGGAACCGCTCGAAGTACCACAGCTTGGTGTGTGCTGGCATCTTGACGGTCGCGTACGCGCCGGATCCGTGTCCAGGTGGGCTGTCGCGCCCGGAGCGGCAACTCCCCTGATGTAGTTCGCGACGGGTGTGAGGAAGGTTACAGGGTCGTCGGGGTCGACTTTGTGGCGTGGGTCACAGTTTGGCGCCGCCGACGCCGAGCGGACCGGGCTCCGGCACGGAACTTGACTGGCCGCCTTGACCGCCTCGAACGCTCGCTATCGAGTCAAGTTGTCCCCGGGCAAGGCGTCTACGCCCGCGGCAGCGCCGGCACACCGCGCCGCCAACTGCGCCAGCGTCGGCACGCCGTACAGGACGGCCGTTCCGTCGATGACGATACCCGGGGTGGCGAACAGGCCGTACCGGCGGGCCGCCCCCGACTCCCGCTCGACGCATCGTTCGATCACCACCACGTCCGGGCGGTGTGCGACGAACTCACGCAGCCGTGCGCGTGCGTCGGGACAGCCGGGGCAATGTTCCGCCACGAACAGCTCGATGACGTGCGGCACGGGTGTCACACTACCGCACATTCCCGCGGAGTGAAGGCCACCCGATCGCGTGAATCCCCCGTCCTGTGCGCGGCCTCACACCTATCGCGAGGCCCAGCTCCTTGTCCCGGAAAGCGTCCAGGTCTCCGGCACGGTAGGTCGGTGCCGCCCGACAGGAGCGACCCGGCGCGAAGGGTCACAGGAGCGCCGCGATCGTCTCCTCGAAGGTCTCCTTCTCCGTGAAGCCCGTGTGGCTGGTGCAGATGACGCCGTTCCGATCGATGATGAACGTCGTCGGCAGCCCGGGCATCGGGCCGAAGGCCTCCAGGACGTCGTCACGTCCCTGGCCGACGAGAATCGGGTAGTTCATCTTCATCTGGCTGGCGTACGCCTCGATCGCGGGAACGGGGTCATCGACGGCGAAGCCGAGCACTTGAAGTCCCTCCGAGCGGTATCGTGCGTAGAGCTCGATGAAGCCTGGAATCTCGATCTTGCAGGGGCCGCACCACGTGGCCCAGAAGTCGAGCAGGATGACCTTCCCCCGGTACGCGTCGAGCGCGACGTCTGCCCCCTGCAGATCCTTGATCGTGAAGGTGAGATCGGCCGGCTTCGCGTCCGGATCGCACACAGCCGGCCGCGCGGACTGCCCGCCCAGAGGGGCTGCCGCCAGCGCAAGGCAGGCAGCGGCAAGCGCGCGTCTCCCCCATCGTTTCGTCATCGGTCTCCCTTCGGGCTCCCTGAACGCCCGTCGGCGAGCCCTGTGCACGGCAGTCTGGAGTGGCCCTACTGCTCGAAGATCTCCGTCCCTGGGAACGTCAGCGCGAAGCCGTACCAGCGGGTGAACACCTGCTGGGGCCGTTCGACCTCGACGCGCCGGCCGTCCCGCTCGAACAGCACGCCCGCGCGGAGAAGGCGACCGCCGTCGAGCAGCACGTCCGCGCCCTCCAGCCGGGCGGTCGTCGAGTCCACGAACACCGCCGCCGGCGTGAACGTGTCGGGGTCCAGGTACACCAGAGCCCGCCGGCTGTCGATCTCGTCGAAGAAGGCGCCGCGCTCGCGAACGACCTCCATCGGGTAGTAGCGTCGAACCGAGCCCGTCCAGACACCAAGGCCCATGTCCATGCGCGGCCGCCGGGTGTCTTCCTGGCCGAGCGTCTCCACGAACATGTCCATCAGCGACGCGTCCGGATCGAGGCCCCGTCCGCCCCGTCCGCCTCCGCGTGCCGCGGCACCCCGTGCGGCTCCAGGCGGGGCCGACGCCCGGCCCCGGCCTCCGCCGAATCCGGCCGCCGTGCCGAACTGCCGGCCACCCGCGAAATAGGCGCGATCGGAAATCGCCACGCGCAGGTCGCCGTCCAGCACCAGGGCCTGCGTGACGTTCATCTGCAGCACGTTGCTGACAGGGCCCAGCGAGCGCCCGACCATCGGGCCGTACAAGGCCTCACCGGTGATGTGATTCCAGAGCGTCTTGCTCTCCCTGTCCTGCATCACGAACAGCGCGTCGTAGAGCCCGACGTTGTCGAAGTGGTGCATCGTGCCGTCGATCGTGGGAACCAGACTGGTTCCCGTATTGCACACCGGTCAAAACGAGACGAGCCAGTCCCGGCCTCCCGTGGTCCCCTCCGCGATATGGTGGTAGGCCATCTGGTCCGTGATGAACGCGAGCCTGCCCCCGGCCGTGTTCGCGACGAGGAGCCGGGTATCTTCCGCCACTCTCGCGGCCGCCAGCACGTCCTGCAGCCGCTCGGTGTCCTCGACGTAGAACGTCTCGAACCAGCCGTTGCCCGCTCCGCTGAACCGCGAAATGTCGAAGCCCGGCTTGGCCGGACCGTCCGGAAGGTCCACCGGCCTGGACTCGGGGAACTGCGCGTTCCCGACCGCCGAGCACAAGACGATCGTGGCGACGGCAGCGATCACCGTCCGGTACCGGTGCGAGCTTCGTCGCGTGACTGTGACACTCATACTCGTAGACCCCCCCTCGAGTACCGACGACCGACGCCATTCTAGCGCGTAGCTTGAACGCGCCTTCCGTGAACAAAGTGTGACAACCCACGCCATGCCGATTGGAACGCGCTTCCCGCGACCAAAGTGTGATCCATCCCACAGATCAGCAACACGAGCCGCCCGGCTCGCAGCAGTCGTCACGCGTGGACACCCTGGCCGTCGAGCGTGGTCCGTCGGTGACGGCGAAGCTCCCGGCGTACGGTGCGGCGCCCAGCTTGGCGGCCGTGTCGGTGCAGACCTCGACCGGAACACCGCGCGGGAAGAAGTGGCCTTCCTCGTCGACGGTCGCCTTCATGGGACCGAGATAGGTGGCCCACTGGCCGGCGTATCGGCACCCGCCCTTCTTCTCGAACTTGAAGCCGCGCACGGTGATCGAGAAGAAGCGCGTGCCCTCGACCTCCCGCCAGAAGGTCTTCTCGAGGATGGTGACGCCGTAGAAGCCTGCGCGCTCGAGGGCGGCGAGCAAGGCGTCCTCGGAGAGCGCCCCGCTGATGCACTCGCCCCAGAGGCGTCCGTCGGCGCGCAGGGCGGGAGGCACCTCGGTAGCGGCCACGATGTCGGCCAGCACGGTCCGGCCGCAGTCCTTCAGGAGCCGCCAGATCTCCCGGAAGACGGCCGGCTTGTCCGGCGACAGGTTGATCACGCAGTTCGAGGTGACGACGTCCGCCGCGCCGTCCTCGAGGGGAATGCGCTCGAGAACGCCCTGGCGGAACTCGACGTTGTCGTAGCCGAGCGCCCTGGCGACCCTCGGCCGGCAGTCCCGGGCGACTGCGAGCATCTGCTCGGTCATGTCGATGCCGACGACGCGCCCCTCCGGACCGACCCGTCGGGCCGCGATGAAGCAGTCGATGCCGGCGCCCGATCCGAGGTCGACCAGCGTCTCTCCGGCCCGTGGCGCCGCGGCCGACACCGGGCTGCCGCACCCGTAGAAGCGCTCGACGACCTCTGGCGGGATGTGCGCCAGGTCCTCGGCGTCGGGCCGGACGGGACAACACAACTCGGCCTGCGGCTGCTCGGCGGCGTGCCCGTAGAACTCTCGAACGATCGCGCGCGAACGGTCGGCGACTTCTTCGGAAAGGACGCACGCGGAGTGTGTGGTCCGGACGACGACATCGTCCTCGTGCAGCGTGCGTGCACCCATGCCCCGGAGCACGACGGGACGGTCGAACCCCGAGCCTGGCTGGACCGTCGCGCGTCCCTCCTCCGCGAGGTCCTCGAAGAGGTCGGCCGCCAGCCCCTGGTAGAGGTCACAGTAGGGGTCATGACCCGTGAAGCGGCCCTGCCCCGCGGGACCCGCCGACGCCCAGTAGCCGTGCTCGACGTCGCCGCCGCCGCACAGAAACTTCAGGTGACACGTGCGGCAGCGGACCTTCTGCTCGACGGACGTGCTGCGAAGCTCGCGCAGCGTGACGCTGTCCCGCCAGATGGTCTCGAGCGGCTGCTCCAGCAGGCTTCCGCAGCGCAGCTCGGGAACACCGGCCATCGAGGCCGACGGGTAGATCTGGCCGTCGGTGTACAGGCACAGGCTCGTCCATCCCGCCCCCGCCAGGTCGTTTTTCACGCCCGGGCGGCCGTCGAACCGCAGGCGCAGCTCTTCCACGTTGTCGATCGTGACGCCAACCTCGCGCGCCACCTTGCGGGCGGCGCGGACGGCGGCCAGCATGTCTGCGGCCGGCGGCAGGTCAGCGAACCGCCCGGTGAGCAGCCGGCCGCGGCGATGCGGCCACAGCAGGTGGACGTTGGTCACGCCGAGCTCGGCCGCCAGCGCCACGAGCGCGGGCGCGTCATCGAGGTTGTGGCGCAACAGCGTCATGGTGATCGTCGTACGCAGCCCGGCATCGACGGCCGCGCGAACGCCGTCGACGATGCGCGCGAAGCTTCCGGCGCCACGGACCGGATCGTTGACCTCCGCGGACGCGCCATCGAGGCTGATCTGGACGCGCAGGCGGTCGGCCGGCAGAGCCCCCAGGGCCGACAGGCGTGCGCGACTCAGCAACGTCCCGTTGGTCATCAGCACGAGCTCCCGTTCGCGACCGCGCACGATGTGATCGATGAGCGCGATTGCATCGGGACGCGCCAGGGGCTCGCCGCCCGTCAGAAAGAACCGCTCGGTTCCGAGCGCAATCGCCTGATCGATCGCCATCCCGAGGACGTCCGCGCCGAGCCCCTGCTCGCGCTGCGGACCTGACGACACGAGGCAGTGTTCGCAGGCGAGATTGCAGAAGTCGTTCACGTGGATCCAGAGCTCGCGCAGCCGGTCGGTCCTCAGGTACGCCGCGCGGCCGAGATAGGGCACGGGCACGGCGCCGTCAATCGACACGAAGCCCTGCCGCAGCGCGTCCCGGGCGAACGTCTCGACGTCGAGCCAGGCCCGGGCCAGGTCCAGACCGGTCCGGCTGGCGTACACGCGCTGCACCTCGGCCAGCGGCGTCCGTCCGTCGAGGAGCCGGAGGATGTCGATCCCGCGCTCGTCGGTGGAAATCCAGTTCGGCGACGCCGGATCGATCGCGAGCAGCGCGTGACCGGAGCGCTCGATCGCACTGGCAGGAGCTCTCAGGATCGTCGTTCCGTCGAGCGGTTCCGGCATTCCTCCTCCTCACATGGCGACCCGCCGGCGGGCCAGGTCCGTGGCCGGCCGCAGGTTCGCCCCGGTGCACGCGGCGTGCGATTTTCAGGCCACCAAGGCGGCGCGATCCCGCGGCGGCCACGGCAGCAGGTACGCACCCGCGAGCCCGGCGACCGCAGTGAAAGCGAGCACCGTGCCACAGTGCCAGACCAGCAGGATGAGGTCGGAGCTGTGCGGGTGAAACAGGCAGACGCCGAGATTGCCCAGCCCGGCCGCCGCGAGCGCGCCGTAGGCGGCGCTGAGCCTGGGCGTCACCGGGGCTCCCCATCGCAGCATGACGCCCATCGCGACTGCGGGGACGGCCGACCCACCGAGAATCGTCCCGACGCAGCCCCAGTCGAGCTGCCAGGCCAGGACGCCGGCACCCGAGGCGGCGTACTCCCGCAGCGCTCCGGCCGCGACGACTCCCACCCAGACGACCAGCGGCACCGCGGGGAACAGCAGCAGTCGGCGCCGGTAACCCGGAACGACGGTCGCGAATGCCACGACGGCGGCGCTCAGTCCCGTCGCGAGCGCCGCGGCCTGCTCGGTGAGAAACCTCCAGTCCTGCATCCGCCGGCCGAGATCCTCACGCGGAGAGATCACGATCACCAGGGCGGCGAGGTAGCCCGCGGCCATCAGGGCCCATCCGGCGGCGCGCCACGCCGGCCGCCGCAGGGGCGTCACCGGCTCCGCCTTGGCGGCGAGCGACTGGATCAGCCGGTCAGTGTCCATGTGTGTCTCCAGCCGTGAGCTTGCGGCGAAGCGCGGCGATCGCCCGATGCGTGGCGACCTTCAGCGCACCGACGCTCATGCCGGTCGCGGCCGAGGCTTCCTTCAGCGACAGGCCGCGCAGCTTCACCAGCTCGACGGCGTCCCGTTGCCCCGCCGACAGCGTGGCCATCGCCCGCCGGAGGTCCCGGCCGTCCCCGAGTCCCGTCTCGAACTTCGTCTGGGAGCCGGCAAAGGTTACGTCGAGGTCCTCGACCTGCACCTCGTGGGCCGACCGCCGGGCGTACCGGCGCGCGCCGTCGGCAAGCCTGTTCCTGACGATGGCCAGCAGCCAGGGCACGAAAGGCCGCGCCGGATCGTAGCTGGCACGCGCGACATGGACCGACAGCAGGACGTCCTGTACCAGGTCCTCGACGTCTGCCGCCGTTCGGCCCGCACGGCGATGGCCGATCGTCCGTCGAATGCGCGGCGTCAGCTCGGTCAGGAGCCTGGCGTACGCGCCGGCATCCCCCTGCTGCGCCGCGCGCATGAGCTGACCGAACCGCTCGTCATCCGGGGTGCGCATGTCCTCAGCCTGTCCGCCTCAGACCTTCATCGACACGCTCGATGGTCTCAGGCGGGCCTCGCCAGACGTCCAGTGTAGCGGCAGCCGTAACCTTTTGGCCTCCTGTCGCGAAGTTCAGTGAGACCGGCCGTTCCCGACCGCAGATCGCGATCTGGACTCTTGACGAGCAATCGGCCTTCCGAGGAGGAGACACATCATGAACAAGCGTTATCTCGTGGCATCGGCGCTCGCGGCAGCCGTGGCGGCTCCGGCCCTGCTGTCGGCGCAGAAGCCCGTTCCGACACCCAGCAACTTCAAGGCGGAGAAGTGCTACGGCATCGCGAAGGCCGGGGCGAACGACTGCGCCTCGACGGGCAACAACTCGTGCGGCGGCACGTCGAAGGTGAACGCCGACCCACGAGCGTGGATCTACGTTCCGGCTGGCTACTGCGACCGCATCGTCGGGGGCAGCCTGAAAGCGCAGGCCTGACCAGGAAATCTGGAGGATCTGTGGTGGCCATCACACCTGCGTGCCCCGCGCGGCGCGATTCCTGCGAAAGGCAGCCGAGGGTTCAACCGACCAGCCGGCCGATCGCATCCGCAGGCATCGGGCTCCGGCTCCCCCACCTCGCAGAGGTGGTGGCCACCCATCCGGCGACCGGTTGGCTCGAGGTCCATCCGGAGAACTTCCTGGCGAGCCCACACGCCATGGAGCTCCTCGTCGAGCTCTCGCGTCACTATCCCCTGTCGGTCCATACCGTCGGCATCTCCATCGGCAGCGCGGACGGTCTCGACCGTGCGCATCTCGAGCGGCTCCGTGCGCTGATCGACGCCGTCGACCCCGTACTGGTGTCGGGGCACCTGGCCTGGTCGTCGAACGCGGGCGTCTATCTCAACGACCTGCTGCCCCTGCCCTACGACGAGGAATCGCTGAGCACGGTCGTCGCGCATCTCGACGAGGTGCAGAACGGACTCGGGCGAGCCTTTCTGATCGAGAACCCCTCGACGTACGTCCGGTTCAGCACCTCGACGATGACGGAGCTGGAATTCCTGAACGAGCTGGTCGATCGCACGGGGTGTGCGCTGCTCTGCGACGTGAGCAACGTGTATCTGAGCGGCCACAACATGGGCTACGACCCGTACGGCTTCATCGACGGCCTGCCGGGCGGAGCCGTCCGGGAGCTGCACCTGGGCGGGTTCACGCCGGAAGCCGACGAGGCGACGCCTGGTGGGACCCTGCTCGTCGACACCCACGCCTCGGGGGTCGCGGAGCCGGTGTGGGATCTCTACGCCCACGCCGTCCGGCGTTTTGGCCCGCAGCCCACGATTCTCGAGTGGGACAGCGACATCCCGCCGCTGGCCACGCTCATCGGCGAGGCCAGGCGTGCCGACGCCGTCCGAACCGCGGCGCTGGAGGCAGCCGGTGCCCCCGCTCGTTGACGTGCAGGCCGGCGTCCGCCAGGCGCTGTTGACGGGGGAGGCCGCCCCGCTCGCGCCGCTGCTCGTCGGCGGCGGTGACGGTCGAAAACGACTGGCCATTCACCAGCGCCAGTACAGGGCCAGTCTCGTCAGCGCCTTGCTCGGCCGGTTCCCGGCCACGGTCTGGCTGGTGGGCTCGGAGCTCGTGCGGACGGCCGCACTCCAGTTCATCGAGCGCCATCCACCGACGCGTCCCTGCATCGCCGAGTACGGCGAGCCGTTTCCGGCCTTCCTCATGTCGCAGCCCCGTGCGGGCAACGTGCCTTATCTGGGCGACTTTGCGGAGCTCGAGTGGCATCTCGGGCGTCTCTCGCTGGGCGCCGACGGCCCGGCCCTGAGGCACGACGACCTGACGGCTCTGGACCTCGGGTCGCTCTCCGACGCCCGCGTCGCCCTGCAGCCCGGCATCCAGCTCCTGCACGTCCAGTGGGCGGTCGATGAACTGATGTCCCTCTACCTTGCGGATCGGGCCCCCGACCGGTTCTCGCTGACGCCCGGTGACCTCTGGCTGGAGCTTCGCGGGTGTCGCGGCGAGCTGCAGATGACTCGCCTGTCCCGGGCGACGTTCCTCTTCCGGTCGTCGCTCGCTGGCGGGCAGTCGCTGGGCGATGCCGCCCTCTCGGCGCTCGACGTGGAACCGGGCTTCGACGCCGGGCGGGCGTTGCTCGATCTCCTGGACCAGCGCGCGATCGCGACGATCGCGGCTCCCCGGGCGGAAGGTGCCTCATGAACGACACGGCCGTCGTCTCCCCCGCGCCGCCGCGCTCGCTCGCAGCCATCGGTCAGCTCGACGCCCTGCGTCACTGGCTTGCCAGGTTTCCGATGTCGGTGATCCAGCTCGCCGGGCGCATCGGCGTCGGCGCGGTGTTCTTCAAGGCCGGCCTCCTCAAGTACAACTCGTGGGAGTTCACCGTGCTCCTGTTTCGCGACGAGTACCAGGTGCCGCTGCTCGACCCGGCCCTGGCCGCGCGTATGGCGATGGTGCAGGAGCTGACGATTCCGATCCTCCTGTTCCTCGGACTGGCAACCCGCGTGGCCGCGATTCCGCTGCTCGGGATGATCGCGGTCATCCAGACCTTCGTCTATCCGAACGCCTACAACGATCATCTCGTCTGGGGCTCGATTCTCGTGCTCCTGGTCACCCGGGGGCCGGGCGTCTTCTCGCTCGACCACCTGATCGACCGGGCCGTGAGGCGCCGGCTCGCCGGGGGCCGCTGAGCGTGCGCCGAAGCCCGGACATCGGCCGTGGACCGGGACCCCGTGAACGCTCGGTTGGCGACGGGCCCTGCCGACGGTCGTCGTGACGTGGAGGGCGCGGCGGGCGTGCGCGTGTCCACTGGCGACGCGACGCTCGTCACACGCCTCCTCGGGATGAGGCGGCCTTCGAGTGGCTCGTCGAGCGGTATCACGGCTCACTCGTCCGGCTCGCGCGCACCTTCGTCGGTGACGTGTCGGTCGCCGAAGAGGTCGCCCAGGAGACGTGGATGGCCGTCGTCAGCGGCCTCCGGTCCTTCGAGGGCCGCTCGTCGCTGAAGACCTGGATCTTCAGCATCCTCACCCACAAGGCCAGGACGCGAGGGGCACGCGAGCGCCGATCGATCGCCTTTTCCGCTCTGACACCGCCGGGGAGCGATGAGCCGGCCGTCGATCCGGCCCGCTTTGCCGCCGACGGGACGTGGGCGGTCGCCCCGTCCGGCTGGGACGACCGCTCACCCGAACGGCTGCTGCTCGGGGCGGAGGCCCGTGCCCATCTGGACGCCGCGCTTACGGAGCTTCCCGCCAACCAGCGGGCCGTCGTGACGTTGCGCGACGTGGAGGGGCTGGAGGCCACTGATGTCTGTAACGTCCTCGGCATCAGCGAGACCAACCAGCGCGTGCTGTTGCACCGAGGCCGCTCCCGGCTCAGGGCGGCGCTCGAGCAGTTCCTCGTCAGAGCCTAATCTTAGGATGGACGTTCAGTGACCTGTCAGGAGCTCACCGAGCTCGTCACGGACTACCTGGAGCACCGTCTCTCCTGGCGCCGCCGCCTCGAGATGCAGGCGCACCTGGGCATGTGCCGGCGCTGCCGCGCCTACCTCCGGCAGATGCGGAAGACCGTCCACGCGCTCGGCGAGCTGCCGCCGGACCCGGTCCCCCCGGACGTCCAGGAAGCGCTCCTCGAGCGGTTCCGCACCTGGAAGCCCTGATTCGTGTAACGAAAGACCCCGCAGCTGGACTCACCCGTGTGCGGCCGATCCGGCCGACCCGAAAGGAGCTGGAGATGTTCTCACGACTCGGCAAGCCCGCCCTCGGCGGCTTCGTCGGTACCCTCGCGATGACCGCCATGATGTACATGGTCGGGCCCATGATGGGCCTCGACATGGACATCGCGGCGATGCTCGGCGGCATGCTGGGCATCGGCTGGACCGGTGGACTGATCGTGCACTTCATCAACGGGACGGTGCTGTTTCCGCCGGTCTTCGCCCTCGCGCTGCAGGCGCACCTGCCAGGCGGCCCTGCCGTTCAGGGGACGGTCTGGGGGGGCATCCTCTGGCTCGCCGCCCAGCTCGTCGTCATGCCGATGATGGGTGCGGGGCTGTTCAGTGCTCAGGCAGGCGGCATGATGGCTGCAGCCGGCTCCCTCGCCGGGCACCTGATCTACGGCGCCCTGCTGGGCAGAATCGCGGGAGCCGCCCCGGCCGGCTCGGACGCGCGCGTCGCGGCGCACGCGTAGAAGGCGCTGGGGAAGAGCCCGACATCACCTGGAGGAGCCCGTGGGTGAGCACGACACGCCGCGCGTCACAGTACAGAAGAACGGGCCTCTTCGCGTCACGGACCTTCAGCGCTTCAGCAACTCGCGTGGCGAGTCCATTGGCACTCGGCAGACGATCGCCCTGTGTCGCTGCGGCGCGTCCAGGACGAAGCCGTTCTGCGATGGCTCCCACGCCACCGTGGGATTCGATGACGCCAAACGCGACGACCGCGTGCCGGACAACCTCGATCGCTACGCAGGACGGCAGGTCACAGTCCTCGACAATCGTGGCACGTGCTCGCATGCCGGATTCTGCACGTCCGGCCTGCCACAAGTGTGGCGAATGGGTGTCGAGCCCTGGATCGACCCCGACGGAGCGCCTCCGGACGACGTGCAACGCGTCATCCGTCAGTGTCCGTCGGGCGCCCTGGCCTGGGAGGAGGCTGGCGTGCGGCACGACCGGTTCCTCGATGAGCCGGAGATCCAGGTCTCCCGCGATGGCCCGTACCGGGTCCGTGGCGGCGTTCTTCTCGAGCACGTCGCGTTCGGGGAAGGCGCCAGCCGCGAGCATTTCGCGCTGTGCCGCTGCGGGCACTCGCGCAACAAGCCGTTCTGTGACGGCAGCCACTGGTACGTCGGGTTCAAGGACGACGAGGCCCTCACGATTGCCCGTGCGAACGCGGAACCGTCCGGGGACGGAATCACCTGGATGTCGGTCGGGCGGGCGGATGCCCTCGCCAAGGATCGCGTCAACACCGTCCAAGCGGGGAGCAAGACCCTGGCATTGGCGTACGGAGCCGGCGGCTGGTGCGCCATCGATGGCCTTTGCCCACACCAGGGTGGACCCTTGACCGAGGGCACGGTGTGTGATGGAGCGATCCGTTGCCCCTGGCACGGCTACGACTTCGACCTCGCGACGGGCAAGGGGAGAGGCAACGCGCACACCGTCACGACCTTCGAGGTTCGCGAGGTCGAGGGCACCATCGAAGTCGCCAGCCCCGCGCCATCCCGTGCACGCTGGACCGTGGGCCACGTCGTGGCCGCTCGTGGAGTGGGGGGTCGACACCGTCTTCGGGATGGTCGGGCATTCGAACCTCGGCATGGCCGAGGCCCTCCGCGTCCAGGAGAGCGGTGCAGGTGCTTCGGTCTGTTCCGTTTCGCTCTGGTTTGCTCTGGTCGTCAACCTCGAGGCTTCGGCTTGCTCCGGTCTGTTCTGGTTTGTTCCTGTGCAGAATGTCTCATTGTGTCTCAGCCGACGCCCGGCACCCGGAGTGCGGCCCTCTACCGTGGCCGGGCACCGGCTACAATGACTCTATGAGGATCACCGTCGAGGTTCCCGGTGCGCTGTCCGGCCGGCCGACCGACGAGCTCGCGACTCGCGCGCGATTGCTGCTCGTGATCGACGAGGTACGTGCCGGGCAACTGACCCGCGCGGCAGCCGCCCGGGCGCTCGACATGTCGCTCGACGAGTTCCTGATCGAGGCTGGGCGGCACGGCCTCGCAGCCATCGACTACGAGGTCGATGACTTCAAGCGAGAGCTGGCGACCATTCAGAAGACGACAGGCTGAGCGCGCCGCGTGCTGGTCGTCGCCGACAGCTCGCCGCTCATCTATCTCTCGCGCGTTCGGCTTCTTGATCTCCTGCCCACGCTCTTTGGCGACGTCGTCGTTCCGAGAGCCGTCTGGGACGTTCGTAACGCGCCGATCGTCCGGACGCTACTCCCCACTGTCGACGACTTCGATACTGTCCTCGATCCTCACGTCGATCCTGAACCCCTCGAACGTCATCAGCATCCTGCCGACCTGCTGTTGGCTCTCACGTAATTCCACAATCCCTCAGGTAGATCTCTTCAGAATCCCTCGGTGAGGGAATAGCGGATCGCTGGGCGCAGAGCGAGAAGCGTCCTGCGGTGGGAGCGCGAGCCGTGCGGGCGCTCGGCGGCGTCCGCAGGAGGACGGAGTGCGCCACGGTGCCAGCCGTGCGCCTCCCGGCCGGTGCAGCTGCGCGATCCACGGCCGCTGACGAGCGAGGCGTATCTTGCCCAACAGGCCTGGCGCTCCGCAAGCCTGGCGCGGTGTCCGCGGCATCCGGCCGGCGGCTGCGGCTTCGTGCGATGGGGGACCTACGCGAGGAAGACGCCCGACGGGATGCGCATTCCTCGCTGGTACTGTCGGCGTGCCCGCGAGACCTTCAGCCTCCTGCCGGATTACCTCGCCAGTCGCTTCCCCGGCGAGCTGACGGATCGCCCCGGCCCTCGCCCGCGCCAGGCTCGCCACCGCCGACCACGTCCAGGCCGCTCTCCCTGAAGTGGCCTGATCACCACACGCACTGCCCCCTCGAGAAGGCTGAGCATCGCTCAGCCTCCTCCTCGCATGCCCACCCCCCACGCGATGTCTGGACAACGCCGACGCGACGGCCGAATGTGAGCATCAGACTGTTTGGTGAATCGGAAGAGCGTGAAAAATGCTCAGTGGATTACCGTGAGAAACAACACCTGCTCCCACGTGAACGGCTTGCCATCGACGACCAGCAGGGGAACTCGGCCATCGACGTCCTGGTCCCACTCGATGCGCCCCACAACGTGTTGGTTCCGTCTGATCTGCCAGCCCAGGTCGGTCAGCTCGACGTGCCTGACCGCCATCTCCCGCCGCATCCTGGCGTGAAGGCGGCGGAATAGGGCCCAGGCGTTGGCCTCGTGGTGACCCAGCACCTGGAACTGGTAGCCCGGTGACACGGGTCGGCCGGCGCTGGTGACTTCGAGCGCCTCCATGACGCAACCTGTCGGCGCGAGCCTCGATCGAATGGCGAAAGTGTCGGCCGCTCCCTCCGCGTCCGCCATCACGAGCGGCTGAAGCGGCGTGTCGTCGAACGCCACGCATCTGGCTCGCCATCATGCGGTTGAAACACGAATAGCAGTGGTCGCCGAGTCCTGTGACCGTGATCGTTTCGAACGGCTCGATAGCGGCGCCGCACGCGCTACACGAAGTCCCGGTGTTCATGGCTGTCTCGATCCGGCTGTTTCGTCGAAGGACCGTCGCGGTCTTCGAGCGCCGGTCACGCCTCCATTCCCTCGTATGCGCCGCAACCACGCCAGGTCCTGCTGCCACCGTCGTCGCCGTGCCGCCTCACGCGAGAAGAGCGCTTCGGTCTTGCGCAGGACGAGTGTGAACGGGCGACCGGTGCGCCGGGTCGCGTGGGTCACCGGGAGGGCGTGCGCATCGATGACATTGTGCACGTGCCGGCGCGCGTCCTTGGCCAGGGGCCACCCGAAGTGGATGCGAGTCTCAGCGGCCAGGAACTCGCCGAGCGTTCTGCACAGCGTGCAGCGGCATCGAACCGGTGCCGTGATCGACCAGTCGTCTGGTTCACGCACAGGGGTCTGCATCCGCTCCGCGAGGATGGATGTGCAACGTGAGTGCAGGGCCTGCAAACCGAAACGCGCGGACGCGGTGCCCCCGCCTTCCCGCTGAGCCGCTCGCAGCAACTGCACGCCGGCCTCGACCGGATACGCGGTGTCGCCAGGCGTCAGAAACGCCACGACCTCACGATGCAGTTCGTCATCGTGCACGACGCGGCTGGCCTCGACGACGCCCAGGCACGCGGGCACGAGACGCGTCAGCATGTCCAGCGCCGTTGCAGGCGGCGTGATCGCGGCTGCGGCACGCAGTTCGGCCGAGAGTCGCTTCCACTGACCGCGGACGAGCCAGCGCGCGAACGAAGCCCCGTCGGACGATGAGCCCGCGACCGGCCGACAGACCGCCGGCAGTCTGGCCAGCCATGCGCGACGGGCGGACTGCTGGGCGATACGATGGTCGTCGGCCCAGCGGCCTGCGGCCCTGGTGGTCCATTCCAGGCCGTAGCGGTCGATGAGCCGCGGCAGCAGCGCCGCCGTCTTCGGCGAGAGCGACTCGACGGCCAGCGGGCGGAGCAGCGACGCCGCAAGCGGGCCGTCGTCCAGCACGGCCGCCAGCTCCAGCAACCGCTCGACGAAGCTGGCGCTCTTCTCCTGCCAGGCGACGCCGGGCCAGAACGGCACGAGCGTTCTCGCCTTCTGCCGCGCCTCCTCGCGTCCACCGCGCCGGGCCGCGATCGTCAACAGCTCACCGACGGCCCAGGCCGGCGCCATCTTGGCTCGAATGACGAAGTTCCTCGATCGCGGCCAGAGCACCACGGCCGCGCGGTGATACCACCGGTCGACGGTGTTGCCCCAGTTGCCCATGTAGCCTTCGTGCTCGGATGCGAACGGCGGGAGCTCGGCGGACTCCCGCGTAGCGCACACTTCGGTCATGGACATGAGGCCTTCGCTCTTCATGGGCCTGCCGTCGGCATCGAGCCAGTGCCGGAGCTCGATGTCCGAATCGAGGAGATCGCCGAGCCGTGGTTCGTCGCCGGGCGGCCGAACACGGTCGACATCGTGCTCGGCAGAGTCATCCTCGTCCTCGTCGAGGCCCCACTCGTGGTGCCCGCCCCAGAGGCCGCGGTAGCCGAACTCCTCGTCTTCACTCGACCACTGCTCGTGGACGTCGGCAAGGGCAAGCGCGATCTCGCAGTCGAGTCGACCGGCGACCTTCCACAGCGCCGCCGCGCGCGCGGCGTCTGTGCGCTTGAGACGACTCCAGCCGAGCGTTCGGCGTGTGTACTGGTGGTCGAGCAGGTAGACAAGACGATCCGGCACATCGGCTTCCGGAAGTCCACCGAAGCCGGCACGCTTTGGCGACCGGAAGTACCGATCGACGGCCTTCACGAGCGCGTCCGGTGCCCTTCCTGGCATCGCCGCGCGGCCTCGCCCTTCGAGCGTCAGGTTGTACGTCAGCGCGACCCGATAGCCGGTCTTCACCGGTTGCACCCGATGGTAACAGTCCGCATAGAATCCGATGAACGTCAGCATGCCGGCCGTCCCGCGGAAGACGCGCTTCTGATGGTCGTGTTCCACCACCAGCGCACCGCCGGTGAACGTCGATGGCAGGATGACGACAAGCGTGCCGATCACGTCATCGGCCTTCTCGGAATCCTGGTGCGCCCGGAAGAACTGGCCCGGCTGGTAGACCAGCAGGTTGTGCAGGGTCGCGCGCAGCCGAACGCCGTCGGGAAGTCCCAGATCGCGGCTGACCTGGGTCAGCACCGGCCCGATGGTTTGCCGCCACGACTTCTCCTCGACGGTGACACGATTCGCCGGGATCTCCCACGTGTCGCGCACACGAGGGTCGAGCTTCGTCTGGTCGCGCAGACCGTAGCGCGCCGGCCGCGCAACGGCGATGAGTCGCTGGGCGTCGGTGCGCCGGAGTGGCCACGCGAGCCGGCCGACTTCCTTGACGGCGATTCGCAAACCGGCCGATGACGTCGTCGTGCTCGTCGCGAAGGCGCCCGGAACCTCGACGGCGCCGAGCGACTGTGTGATGCGGTCGAGGGGCGACCCAGTGCCTGGGCGCGAGGGACTCGTCATGACCTTCGACGATGACATCGTCGTGTTGCGTGCCGCAAGACGGGCCGACGACGCAGGCCAACGCCGCGCAACGTGTCTCGTTTGTGACTCAGCGAAGCACCAGGCCCGTCTTGAGGTTCCCTAACCCGTCGCGAATCAACCGGTTGCGATCGTCGAATCCGCGGCCGACAACGTGGTGCTTCGAACCGTGCTCGGACCGGACTCGACAGTCCGTAATCGATTTATTGGGGAGACTTGTTGGCTGGGTATTAGGGACGAATTTCGGAACTGGCTGCTGACAGCGGCATGACTCGCGGACCTCGACCCTCCTGCGTTTCTGCAAGCCGTTTGGGATCGGATTGAGTGCTGTCTGACCTGGGCTGTCCGAAATCTGTATACATTTTTCGGACAGCCGGATTTTGGATCAGGCGGACTTCCTCCGAGAGTCGACGCGTCCCCGTACTCGGTCAGAGAACGCCGACTCGTGTCTAGAATGATGATCAGCTGATACTCGTGTCAGCCGCGCGTCCGCTCGTGCTGTGCGAGTTGATGGACGCGCTGGTGTGAGAGGCCTAGGACGCGTGCGGCAACACGCGCGCTCATCTTGGGCCGTCCACCACGCAGGACTCTCAACGCACGCCGAGCCGCCAGTGCGGCGCGTCGATCCTCCTGTTCCGCTTTCTTGCGCGATATGGCGTGCGCACGGATCGCCTTCTTCGCAGCGGCAGGCAGCATGACATCGTCGACGATCAGCAGCGCGCGGCGGAAGTCTTCACCCGGCGTCGGCGCGATCCCGGCGACGAAGGCGGTCTCCTCATCGTTGAAGGCGGGTTCGCCGCGATCGCGGTACAGTCCCACCGTTCCCCAGCAGGCCGAGTCGGCGACGAAGGAGGCGCGCAGCTCCCATCCGATTCCCTGCGGCCGGAGGAGTTCCCGATAGCGCGGACTCTGATCCCGGTGCCCGTGAGTGGCCCGGCACAGAATCCCGACCGGCCACGGACTCCTGGCGACGAACGACCATTTGTTCACATCCTCGACGGCGTACTCGCACCACGACAGCGGAGGCGAACCGTCTCCGCACAGGTTCTCCACATAGCTGCCGGTGACGAGCAGGGTCGCGGGATCCGTGGGGTACCAGCAGGCGCGCTCGTGGGGGATGACTCTGCGGATCAGCTCGCCGGCCTGCTCGCGGAGCGCAGCCCAATCGAGGCCGCGGTGACACAGCTGGCGTATCTGTCCGCGCACCTCGCCGGCCGCAGCGCTCGTCATGGCGCTGCCGATCCTACGACCGGCGTCAAGGGAAGAGAACCCCCACATTTCTGGGATGCCCGCAGGCGCAAATCCCCACCGGGCTGGGATGGACGCGCGCCGCCGCGCGGCCTACCATTGGTCGGTCAGCTTTGCGTGAGGAGGACGTCTCATGTCTGCACCTGCGATCGTGGCCGATGGCTCGAACACCTGGATTCAGCTGCGCCCCGGCACGCCAGAGGATGCCGCGGCGTGCGGGCGAATCTGCTACCAAGCGTTCAGTGCGATAGCGGGAAGACACGGCTTCCCGCCCGAAGTTCCGTCCGACGAGATGGCCATCGGGCTGCTGACCCTGTTCTTGTCGCACCCGGGCTTCTACTCGGTGGTCGCCGAACGTGACGGCGAGGTCGTGGGCAGCAACTTTCTGGACGAGCGCACGCCGATCGCCGCCGCTGGACCGGTCACCGTGAGTCCCGATGCGCAGAACAGCGGCCTCGGCCGGCGCCTCATGCGAGACGTGCTCGAGCGGGCCTCTGCGCGCGGGTGTGCGGGAGTTCGACTGCTGACCGCCGCTCACCACGGCCGCTCCCTGGCCCTCTACGCCAGCCTCGGGTTCGAGGTGCGCGAGCCGATCGCGTGCATGCAGGGGCCGCCCACCCGCGGCGAGATCGCTGACCGCCGCGTGCGGCCGGTCGTCGAAGCCGACGTCGACGCGTGCAATCGGCTGTGCAAGCGCGTGCTCGGCCACGACCGCGGCGGCGAGCTGGCCGACGCGATCGGTCAAGGGACCGCAGTCCTCGTCGAGCGCGGCGGGCGCATCGGCGGATACGCGACGGCGATGGCGTTTTTCGGTCATGCGGTCGGCGAGACGACCGACGACGTCAAGGCGCTGATCGCGACGGCGCCGGCATTCGAAGGATTGGGCATCCTCGTGCCCGTACGCAACGGCGAGTTGTTTCGGTGGTGCCTGCAGAGCGGCCTCCGCGTCGTGCAGATGATGGTGTTGATGAGCACAGGCACATACCGCGACCCCGCGGGCGCCTATCTGCCGTCGATCATGCAGTAGCCGCGCGGCCGACACGCTCGTCGGCCGCGGTGGGCCCGAGGCGCTGGCCTATCCTGACCGAGCTGACGCATCGACGACCGTCCTAGCCGCTCGTCGTAGCCGCGCGAAGCGCGGCAAGAGATACTGGCAACCAGCCGAGGGGCGCTGCGGAGTCGATGCGCCGATTCCGCCGGCATACGACACGCCGCGAGCCGAGGCAGAAGCTGCGCACAGCAGGCGCGTTGCTCGCGCGAGCGGAGGAGCAGGCGGATCAGCGGCGAGCGCGTATTCTGACGCGCGAAGCTGAAGAGCGCGCCCGACGCGAGCGCGAGGAGGCTGCCGTTCGCGACCGTTATCTGAAGCGATTCGCGAAGCGACAGGCTGACGCGTGGCGACGCGTCGAGACGTTCATCACGACGAAGCGTGCAGCTGCCTATGACACCGCAATCACTCTGCTCAAGGACCTGCGCGAGGTTGGCGAACGGAAGGGCCCGAGCATTGAAGTCGCCGAGCGCATCCGTGCGTTGCGCGACGCGCACGCGAAGAAACCGAGTCTCCTCGCGCGCTTGAAGAAAGCCGGCTCTTCTGTCCTCCTGCGACGACGCGTCGCGGGCGGTGTCCAACGGCGGTCCTCCGGCTCAGACCCCAACGGCGGCCGACGCTGGAAGTACTCAGCGAGTCGCCCGGGGCAATTCTTCCAGCGGCCTGCCAGATGTCCCGAGAATACGCAGCCAGGACGGCGTCACGATCGTCTCCGGGAAGATCGCCACGTTCCAGCCCTTCACACCCAACTGCCGACAGGCATCTGACGGAATATCGAATAGCTGCGACGAGGCGTTGCCCGCTGATCGCCAAGCCCAGTTGCTGAAGCCGTGTCGGCGACGTGACTCCTCGCCACGGCTCGATGAGGTCCGCGGTCGACAGACCAAGGATTCGTCGTACGTCGGGCTTCTCGAGATCGACGACACGCCTCAGATCAACCTGAGCCACAAACGTGAGCCTGGGCGCATCCGCGGTGCTCGTGCCGGCGAACGCGCGCCGATATTCGATGGCGGCAATGCGCTCGGTCTCGGAGAAATAGAGGCACTCGACGCCGCGCGGGTTGCAGCGATTCGGGCGGCCTGACGTGTAGAGGTACGTGGGAGGACGACTTTCGAGAAAATCGAGTGCTGGGACGCACCGGACCAGCCGACGCCGCATGCGGCGGGAGGGAACGCGGTCCAGGGAGTCCGCGAACACCGCCCCACCCACCATCGTCAGGTCGGGCTCCCCGTCAACATGTCCTCCGCCAGATCCGCAATCACCTCGACCTTTCCCTCTCGAATCAACTCCAGCGGGGTCCGCTTCCCGAGCTGGTCGTTCGCCAGGTGGAGCCACTTCTGAAACGTGTCGTTCGACAGCGTGACCCGCAGCCGCGCGACTCGCTCGAACGGTCGCAGCAGCGGCTGCAGCGAGTCCGCGTCCGGCGTCTTCGAAACCGCCTGCCGGTTCCGCCCGAGCAGCGCCGCCAGCTCAGCCACCGAAAGGCCGAACGCCCCGGCCACACTGTTTGCCGAGAGTCTTCCCGACGATGTCCGCAGATCGGCCGTGGCTTCGATCACACGCTTGACCCTGCCGAGCTCGTCTCCCGCAACCGTCTCCGGCGCCATCAGGCTGCGGGTGGTGATGATCTTGGCGAACGCCTCTCTCACGGCGTCCGCACCAGCCTGCGTTCCCTGTGCGACCTCCAGATCGAAGGGTCGGGTGAAGTACCTGAACAGCTCGATCAGCTGCCGTTCACTTGCTCGCTCGGTCACCTGTCTGACCTTCGTCTCGAACAGAAAAACGATCTTCGAGGGTTCCGGCGTGTGCGTCAGCCGGTCGGCGAGCGCACGCAAGAAGGCCTTATGCGAGAGCAGTGTCTCAATGCGGACCGTCGAGACGACGGTCAGCTCAGGCAAACGCTTGAGATCTCGAATCTCCGACGCCTTCGCCACGCTCGGGCTGAAGCGTCGTAAGGGCTTGGGAATCGTGGCCTCCCCGGTCGGACTGGTCACGATCGTCGAGGGGTACTCCGACCGCTCGGTCTCCATGCCACCGAGCGTAAACCACATGTCTTCTAGACGTCAACCATCGGCCGGGGTTCGCGCGGCGAGCCTTCACTGCCGTGTCTCAGTTGTGTCTCAGCCGGCTGAGGGGCTCAGATGGCGTCCGCCATGTCGAGCGCTAACGCCCTGGCACGAATGAGGTTATGACGGACCAACAATCGGCGACCAGCACCCCGAACACGTGGTGTCGCGACCGCTGTCGGTGTTCCGAGCCAGTGGCAGTAAGTCGTTTAGTGACAGTTGTTTATTGGCTGGGAGGCAGGGATTCGAACCCCGATAACGTGGTCCAGAGGCGCGTGGGCGCCTTCGCTACTTCGGCGTCCGCCACGAGGGCGCGGCGGCGTTTGCCTGCTCGGGATATGCGAAGGTCATCGTGGGCAACGGCGCACGTAACGGAATCGCAGAGGTCGTGGCCCTGGCCGAGGCCCTCAACGCTCCCGTCCTGACGACCTTCAAGGCCAAGGGACTGCTGAGCGACAGTCATCCCCTGGCCGGCGGCGTTCTCGGTCGATCCGGCACTCCCGTCGCGGCCTGGTTCATGAACCAGGCAGACCTCATCATCGTGTTCGGTGCGTCGTTCTCCGATCACACGGGCATCTCCACGACACGCCCCATCATTCAGGTGGATTTCGATCGCATGATGCTCGGCAAGTTCCATGCGGTCGACGAAGGGATCTGGGGCGACGGCGGGTTCGGGCAGTACATGGCCGAGTTCCTCACCGCCGTCAAGTACGGCATGAACATCACGCACGTGCTGCTCAACAACGCCGAGCTCGGCAAGATCTCGAAGGAGCAGCGAGACGGCCACTGGCCGGTCTGGCAGACCGGCCTGCACAACCCCAACTTCGCCGACTACGCGACTCTCTGTGGCGGCCTGGGGCGCCGGGCCAGCTCGACGGGCGAGCTGCGGGCCGCCCTGGATGCTGCCCTCTCGTACGACGGCCCGGCGCTCGTCGAGGTGATCTCTGATTCATTGCTCACGTGAGCAACCGGAGTGGCAGGCCACGCGGCACGAGAAGCGGGACCTCCACCCGGGCTGCTCGCCGTCGGACGACGGCTGTTGGCGCCGCCGCTACGGCGCGGCGACCGGCAGGAAAATCGCCGCCTGCTGATCGATGCACGTGTTCGTTCCGCACGCACCGCCCACACTACCGATCTGCGAGTCCACCTGCCCCGGAATCGTCCGACCGTGCGATCGCACGATGACGTGCACCTCGGCGCCGAAGCCGTTGTCGACTTCCAGCACGCCTGGCAACGGCGATTCGCGGCCGGCTGCCAGCGGACCGGCGTTGAGATGCGCCGTCACCGTCGCCGTCCCGTCGGTGCCGGTGACGAACCCGGCTCCGTAGATGACCGCGCTGTCGCCGCTCCCCAGATCGGCCGCGCTGCACGGATTGGTCGCGCAGGCCAACGGGTCGTTCCAGACCACGAACCACACGGTGTACGCGGCCTTCTTGTCCAGGTCGCTCGTCGAGACCGTGAGCCACAGCGAGTTCGCCGTGCGGTACAACGTCGCGGCTCCGTCGACGGCGTTGGTTCCTCCGAACTCGTGAAGATTCGACGTCTGAAACGTCTCTTGTGACTGAGCGACCGAAGGGATCAGCCCTATCGCCAGTAACAACGCGAGCGTCCTGGACTTCAGTGTCATCGGTGTCATGGGGATGCCTCCTTGCCAGTCAGGAATGCTAGAGGTCCCCATGTCCCTGGCGCGTGCGAGTTCGACTTCAGTGAGGCCGCTCACACATCGGAGTGCGCAAAGGGTGAGCTGCTTCACATCCTACGTTCGTGCGACACCGCGAGCTGATGCAGATTCGGGCCGCGGGGACAGGAAGGGCCATTTCTGGAACGGCGGCCTGACCTTCAGGCGGCAGGTCGGCCGTGCAGTGGGCGCCGGCCTTCAGAACATCGTGTAGGACATCATCCGGCCGGCCAGAACCGCCGTCGTCCACAAGAGCAGGGACGCCAGACCCGCCATCCGCACCGCCCGCGGAGGCCGAGGCGCGCTATCCCAGTCTGCGATGCGACGTTCGGTGAACCCGTGGTAGGCGAGCGCGTTCACACCGGCCAGCGCGATGGCCGCCATCTTGACCCGGAAGTAGACGTTTCCGTAGGCGGCCGTCGCGAACCCGGACAAGAGCAGACCGCCGGTCACGAACATCACGACGAACCCGCTCGCGAAGAACGGCATCAGGCGCCGATACACCCTGGACACGGGACAGCCTCGCATCGCGATGCCCAGCAGGCGCAGGTCGAACCACATGAGCACGCCGATCGAGAGGGTCAGGCCGATGATGTGGAGGCCGACGACGATGGGAAACGCCCAGAGAGACTCCCGGACCAGGACGCCCGGAGCCGTCGCCTCGAGCCACTCGGCAATTTGCAGAAACACCCTCCGTCCTCTCCGGCCCTCCCGGTGAAAACGCGCCTGTCTACTCCAGCAGGATGAACGCGCAGCCCGCCAACGCGACGCCGACCCAGAGGGTCAAGCCGACCGCGCCGGTCGTCCAGCGTACGACCGGATGCACGGCCATGCCGGCCGATACGGGACGATACAGCATCACGTGGACGAGCGTGGCCACGAGCAGGAGGCCCATCTTGATCTGGAAGAGCTCGTTGCTGAGAGCGGTCGACAGGCGCGAGGCTACCAGGAGCAGTCCACTCGCCACGCTGATCGCCAACCCGGCCAGCATGCCGCGAGCGACCGCGCCTGCCACATCGACCACGGGCCGGTCGGTCAGCAGGACGCCGGTCAGTCGCAGTCCGGACACGACGGCCCCACCGGTCAACACCGTCATCCCGACGAGATGAACCGCACTGAGCAGCCCGGTCAGCCAGAGTGACCCGGCAATGGCGGTGGCGATGCGACTGGTCTCGATGGCGGCAAGCCACGCGTCGGTATCGATCATCTCGAGAAGGGTCCGCGCCCGTTGTCGCAGCGTAGCGTCTCCGTCCCGCCACAGCCAGGCGCTTTCGTCGCCCGGTCTTCCGGGGGGGACGGTCTCACCAGGCGAGAACCCTCCCCAAGCTTCCCAGACACGCCCGAGGCCCGTGGCACTTGACACGACCAGAATTGAGATCTAGTCTCATTTGTATTGAGACTGGGTCTCAGTATCCTTGAGTCAACGTTCCCCGAGGGTCTTGCCGACATGTGCTCGTCGCTCCGATGTGCTCCAGCTCTTCTCGCCTCAGCGTTCGCAGTCATCACCACCGCACCGCCAGCCGCCGCTCAGGCCGTGGAGCCACCCGTTGCAGCCGGCACGTCGGAGGCAGGCGAGGCCGCCCAGCAGTCCGACGAGCTGGAGGAATTGCGCCGCCGGATCGATGTCCTGGCCGAGGAGATCGAGCAGCTTCGCAGCGGAGAGGTGGAGTCGGCCGAGATCTCGACCGAGCGCCAGCGGGCGCTGGGACTGGCGCCGTCTGCGGCCGCGACCTACCGGCGACAGAACGCGGGCGTCTCGCTGGCCGGCTACGGGGAGATGCTGCTCCAGAACTACGCGGCCGAGAACGAGTCCGGCCTCGGCGGCGCGCCGGCCACGCAGTTCGACTTCCTGCGAGCCATCCTCTACGCCGGCTATCGCTTCAACGACCGGTTCCTGTTCAACTCCGAGATCGAGGTCGAGCACGCGGACGAGATCTCCGTGGAGTTCGCGTACGTCGACTACCTGCCCACCGACAGCCTCACCATCCGCGGCGGGATGGTGCTGATACCGCTGGGCCTGGTGAACGAGTTCCACGAGCCGACGGTCTTCATCGGCGCCAGACGTCCCGAGACCGAATCGCGCATCATTCCATCGACGTGGCGCGAGAACGGCGCCGGGATTCTCGGCTCTGCCGGCATGGTGCATTTCCGCGGCTACGTGACCAACGGGTTCAACGGCGCCGGCTTCGGCTCGGCCGGGCTGCGTGGGGGACGCCAGAAGGGCGGCGAGGCGCGAGCCGCCAATCTGGCTTTCTCCGGCCGGCTCGACGTCACGCCCGTGCCGGGCGTGTTCGCGGGCGTCGGCCTCTATACGGGCGGATCCGGCCAGGAGGCCATCGAGCTCGACGGCCGCACGATCACGCTCGGCACCACCATCGCCGAGATCCACGGGCAGGCGCAGATCCGCGGCTTCGACGTGCGGGCGCTCTTTGCGCGGGCCTCGGTGGACGAGGCGGGTGAGGCCAGCCAGGCACTCGACCTCGACATGGGCTCGCCCATCGCCGAGACCATGCAGGGCGGCTACGTGCAGGTCGGCTACGATCTGCTCTCGCAGACCGGTTCGTCGATCGGACTCATGCCCTACGTGCGTTACGAGGGGGTGGATACGCAGCACGAGGTGCCGGCGGGCTTCACGCGCGATCTGTCGCGCGACGGCATCTTCACCACGCTCGGGATCGAGCTGAAGCCGATTCCCAACGTCGTCGTGAAGGCCGACTACCAGTGGATCACCAACGAGGCCGGATCGGGACGCAATCAGGCCAACATCAATCTCGGATACGCCTTCTGACGATGCGTGCCACGCTCGCGCTCGCCGCCGTCTGCGCACTGGGCACCGCCCAGGCGACGGCGCAGGACATCACCCGGGAAGAAGCGCTGGCCGCCGTCTTCCCGGGGGCGGCGATCGTGGCCGAGCGCGTGTTCCTCACCGGGGCGCAACAGGCGGAGGCCGCGGCGCTCAGCGGCGAGGAGGTGCCGTCGGCGCTGGTGGCGCGCTATGTCGCGCGGCGCGACGGCCGTGTGGTCGGCCGTGCCTACATCGACACGCACGTCGTGCGGACCAAACGCGAGAGCCTGCTGATCGCGCTCGACGCCGACGGCCGGCTGCGGCGGATCGAGGTCACCGCGTTCCTGGAGCCTCCGGAGTTCCGGGCCCCTGGCGCCTGGCTGCGGCAGTACGAGGGCCGGGTGCTCGACGACGATCTGGCGGTGAACCGGGCGATCCGCCCGATCGCGGGCGCCACGCTGACCGCGCGGGCCAGCAACGCCGCCGCGCGCCGGGTGCTGGCCGTCGACGCGGTGCTCAGGGCGGAAGGCGGGGCGCGATGAGGCGCTGGGAGCCCTGGGTGTTCAACAGCCTCGGTCTGGCGGTGGCGGCCAGCGGGTTCGCGTACCTGTGGATGAAGTACGGCCTGGAGACCGACGACCCATTCGCCCTGGTGAACCACCCGTGGGAGCCCGCGATGCTGGACCTCCACGTGCTGACCTCGCCGGCGTTCCTGCTGGCCTTCGGCATCCTGTTCAACGCGCACATCGTCAAGCAGCTTCGGGCCTGGCGGCGCGACAACCGCGTGTCGGGGCTCTTCTCGCTCGCGCTGTTCGCCCTGATGGCGGTCTCGGGCTACCTGCTGCAGGTGGGCACGTCCGAGGCCCTGCTCACCGCGCTTGTCGTGGTTCACGTGGGCAGCGGCACGCTCTTCGCCGTTGCGTACGTCGGCCATCTGATCCTGACGCTCCGCATGTGGGCCCGGGCCCGACAACGGATCCCGGCGCACGCCGCTTGACCAGGACCGTGTCGCCGTGCCGCGCTCGAGCCTGACGAGCACGCGTATTCGACTGCCACCGGGCGTGGCGGTCCTCCTCCTCCTCTCTCTCGCGGCGTGCGCGGCTCCCACTCACGAGGACCTGGCGCCGACCGCCGAACCGGTCGTGCGCGAAGCGACGCTGATGGGGACCCGCGCGCAGTTGCGAACCTACGCCGGGACCCGCGCCGAGGGACTGGCCAGGCTCGAAGCTGCCCTGGACGTGCTCGAATCGTCCGAGCGCGAGCTGAGCACATGGATGGACGAGAGTCATATTTCCCGGCTGAACCGCGCGCCGGTCGGCGAGCCGTGGTTGGCCGACGGCCGCACGTGCGACCTGCTGTCGGACCTGACGACGCTCGTCGCCGTGACCGGCGGCGCCTTCGACCCGGCCATCGGACGGCTGATAGACGCGTGGGACATCCACGGCGCGGGACGGGTTCCCGGCGACGACGAGCTGGCCGAAGCCCGCGGGCGGTCGGGGTGGCGCCGGCTCGTGTTCACGCCAGAGACCTGCACCGTCGTCCGCGACGCCGACGTCACGATCGACGTTGGCGCGTTCGGCAAAGGCGAGGCGCTCGACCGCGTGGAGCGGGCGGGCCTTCGCGGCTCCTGGCTGATCGACCTGGGCGGCCAGGTCTCGGCGGCGGGGACGCCACCCGGCTCCCCGCGCTGGCCTGTGGCGCTGGCGCACCCCCTCGATCGCGCCCGGGAAGTGCTCGCTCTCGAGATCCCGTCCGGATCGCTGGCCACCAGCGCCGGCTCCGAGCGCGACCTGCTGGTGGAGGGCGAGCGAGTCGGCCACATTCTCGATCCACGCACAGGCTTGCCCGCTCCGTTCACCGGCTCCGTCTCGGTGTGGCATACGAGCGGCCTCTACGCAGATGCCCTCTCGACCGCCCTGTTCGTGATGGGGCCCGACATGGGGCTCGCATGGGCGGAGGCCGAGGACCTGGCCGCCGTCTACCTGATACCCGACAGCGACGGCTTGCGCGTGATGCCCTCCACCGCCTTCCAGCCGCTCATCGTCGACCGACGCGCAGCATCAACCCTCTCGTGGCGGCTACCTGCCGAACGCCGCTCCGCATCCGAGGGATGGCGAGCTCGAACCCCACCTTCCCCCTGGACGGGGTCTTACTTTCGGAGATCGCTCAATCGGCGCTCGTACTCGTCGCGATCGATGTCGCCCCGCGCGTATCGTCGCTTCAGGATAGTCTCCGGCGACTCACCACGAGGTCCCTCGCCTCCTCCGACACCGGCTCGCGCGACGGCCCAGACGAGAAGCAACAGGACGCCCAGCCCGATGAGCGGCCACAGCCACATTCCACCCATGTGATTGCCGAGCTCACCCCACACGGTCCAGCCTCCCCAGCCAAGCCGGCGCCGACTGACGCACGCGCCGGTGCGACAATCGGCCACCCGCCGCCTCGACCGCCCGGCCAGTTGTCACTGGCTGGCGCCGCGTCCCCGCATGCCGCCCATCATGCCGCCCATGGACATCATGTGCTCCATCATGCGCCCCTGCATGCCCATCATCTGACCCCGCATCTGCGTGTGCTGCTCGACAAGGGCCCGAACGGCAGCGGCCACGGCCTCGACCTTCGCGTCACCCTCTGCCGCGTCCATGGCCGCCACGAGCTTGTTGAGCTGCTGGTCCATCATCTGCATCTGCTGCATCATCTGCGTGCGCTGGGCCATCATCTCGGCCATCTGGGCCTGCATCTCTGCCATCCGTCCGCCCTGCGCCGGTTCCTGGGCCTGCGCCCGGGCGAGTCCCCACCCGGTACCAAGCGCCAGCGCTCCGATGAGGGCAGCCGCCACGGCCCTGGGAACGAGTCGACGATATTTGTGAACTGCCATCTCGATTCTCCACATGCGAAACGCCGTGGCGGAGACGCCTCGGCGACCTTTACTTCACTTCACCTTCCACGTCTCTCATCAGTGGCCGCCCTGGACCACCAAACCTCCTTGCCTGATCGAGCGGGACCGCATTCCCGATCGTTTCCCGTGCTCGAGGATCGCTCTCTCTTCCGGCATTCAACACCACCGGCGCAGCCACCATTGCTCGAACGCCACCTTCCCCCAGTGCCACATGCGCCCTGGTCGAAACATCCTGACATGGGGTTCGGGCTCGGCGTAGAACTGTCCGCCGGCGAAGCCCGCCTTCCCGTCGCCTAGCTCGATCCAGCAGGAGCCTCGCCCGTCGAAGGACTTCTGCGATGGACGCCCCTGAATTTCGTCCACGATCTGCTGCACCACGATCTTGGCCTCCGCATGGGCGAAGACGCCCGCCTTCGGGAGCGTCTTGCCGTTCGGCAGCCGAATGCTCGTGACGTCGCCTACGGCGAACACGCCTTCATGCGCCGTGCGAAGCGTCCTGGCGTCGACGTGTATCCAGCCGGAGACGCCGAGAAGCCCTGACGCCCGCAGGACGTCCGGCGCTCGATGGGGAGGCACGCCGAGCAGGAGATCGATCTGTGTCGCCGATCCGTCCGACGAGACGACCTCCCGCCGTTCCGGGCGCAGGGATTCGAACGTGAAGAGCGGATGGTACTGGATGCCGCGTCCGCGCAGCACCTCCACGACGGCGTCGCCGACGGTCGACCCGGCGACCGGCATCGGTTGATGCTCTGGCGTGAAGAGGTGAATCTCGGTCTTCTCTCGCACGCCCGCCTCACGACAGTGAGCCTCGATCAGAAACGCGGCCTCGTAGGGCGCGGCCGGGCACTTGAACGGCATCGAGGGGATCAGCACACCGATCCGGCCACCGCGGAACGACTGCAAGGCCGCGCGGATACGAGAGCTCCCCTCCAGGTCGTAGAGATTGAGCGCCATCTCGTCGAAGCCCGGGACGTCCCTGGGCGCGAGTTCAGCGCCGAGCGACACGACCAGGTAGTCGAAGGCGAAGGCGGCGGACTCCGTCCGCACGACGCGGGCGTCGAGATCGATCTCGCTGACGTCGCCCTGGTGGAACTCGATCCCGTGCGCCGCCAGACGCGTCAGCGGCCGTTGAATCTGCCGCGGCTCGCGCCGCCCGACCATCAGCCACAGCAAGGACGGCGCGAACAGGTGCACCGGCGACCGATCGATGAGGACGACGTGATGCTCGCGTCCCAGCCGCCGCCGCAGCTCGCGGGCGGTGACGAGCCCGCCGGTGCCGCCGCCAAGGACGACGATGCGCGCGGCCGCCCTGGACGGGACGTGCCGCTCCACCGCCGGCTGGTCGGCCTGGCGGTCCAGAGGGGACGGAGCGGCACGCTCGTAGAGCGCCGCGATCGCCGCGACGTAGCCGGTCTCATCGAACTCGTTCTCCGCGAAGAGCACGGTGCCATCCGGCGCAACCAGAATATTGCAGGGCACCCACCCGTTCGTGAGCCGGCGGAACAGCGTGCCGTCTTCATCGGGGACGACGGGACAGCCGAGCCCGAACCGCTGTCTCCAGGCCTCACACGACTCGGCCGTCTCGAACGCCCCGACACAGACCACCTCGAGGCCCGACGATCGGAAGCGATCGAACACCCGCGCGACGGCAGGAGCCTCCTGCCGACAGGTCAGTCAACGTTCCTTCCAGAACACCAGGAGCACCCCGGCGGTGCCGGAGACCGGAAGGCTCAAGTCGCCCAACGCGAGGTGCGCGCCTGTCTGGACGCCTGTCGACGACTCGTCGAGCACTTTCATGATGGCGTGTCTCCTTCCCTGGTTTCGAATCCGCGCTGTCGCCACTGCCACACGCTCTCGTCGAGGCGCTCGGCGTGAAGGCCGTGGTCCCTGAGCATCCGGACCGCGTCGGCGGCCATGACACAGTAGGGCCCGCGACAGTACGCGACGATCTCCCGATCGACCGGCAGCTCCTGCAGTCGCGTCCGCAGCTCGGCAATCGGGATGGACAGGGCCCCAGGGATGTGACCCGCGCGGTACTCCTCCGTGGGGCGGACGTCCACCACCACGGCTTCCCCTCGACGCACCCGGGCAATCAGGGCGTCCCGGTCCACTGCCTCGTTGAGACCGCGCTCCTCGAGAAAGTCGCGCGTCAGCCGTGCCAGCTCGGCCGAGCGGGCTTCTGAGACCTGGCGCAGCGCATCGAAGCACTGTTGCACCGTGTCGTCGGCCATCCGGTACGTGACGAACACACCGGCCTTCGTCGCCGTCACGAGGCCCGAGGCGCGCAGGACGAGCAGATGGTGTGACGTGTTGGCCACACTCTGTCCCGTGATCCGGGCGAGCGCCTCCACGGTTCGCGGTCCCTGGCCCAGGAGATCGAGCAGCTCGATGCGCCTGGGACTCGACAGCGCCTTCCCGACGCGTCCGAACTGTTCGTAGACGGCCTCTCGAAAGGCGGAACCAGCCATAGTCAAGTAATCAAATGAATATGTGATATTAGCCGAGGCCGGAGGCCGGCCGCAAGGGGCCCGATGGCCGGGCAGGGAGGCTGGCTTCACGGACTTCGCCATCACGTGGCGGGCCGACGTCTTCGCCGGAGCACCGCAGCAGTCGAGTGCCGCCCAGTTCGGCACGGTCGGCATCAACTTCCGGGCGCGCAAGCTGTAGCGCATCGCGCGCAAAACGGGAGGCAGGTGAGCCACCTCGATGCTCGGTCGACCGCCGGGTAGAGCCTATCGGACGGGCTGAGACGCGGCGTCTCGCTCAGGGTCGATGCTCTCCCTCGGGAACGACCTGGACCGCGGCATCCGGGACCGCACCGAGGAACTTGTCGAGCGTCGATCCGCGCACCAGCAGCTCCCATCGCGTGCGCGCAGACTGACCGAAGATCACGTGCGTCACGCCCTCGCGCTGGGCGAACGCGATCAGGCCGTCGGCCGGCTTGTCGGCCTTCACCCGCACCACGGTCGCGCCCAGCGTCTCGGCCAGCCTGACGTTCTCCCGCAGCGCCTCGGCATCCTGCGCCCTGATGCGACCCGCGCGCTCGTCCGGGGTCTCGACGTACACCGCGTACCAGCGTGAGCCCAGGCGGCCGGCAATCCGGGCGCCCGTGCGAATCACGCGCGGCGCCAGCGCGTTGGAGCTCATGCAGACCATGACGCGCTCCGGAATCAGCGCGGGCTCCAGCCCTTCGCGCGCGCGATAGCTCGCCGCCTTCGCGCCGACCTCATCGGCCACGGCGCGAAGCGCGAGCTCGCGGAGGGTGGACAGGTTGCCCTTTCGAAAGAAGTTCGAGAGCGCCTGGTCCACCTTCTCGGGCCGATAGATCTTCCCCTCGCGGAGCCGGTCCCGCAGCTCCTCGACCGTGACGTCCACGTTGATGACCTCGTCGGCCCGATCGAGGAACGTGTCCGGTATCGTCTCGCGTACGCGCACGCCGGTCGCGCGTGCCACCGCGTCGTTCAGGGTCTCCAGGTGCTGGATGTTGACGGCCGTCATGACGTGGATGCCGGCGTCGAGGATCTCGAGTACGTCCTCGTGGCGCTTGGCGTGACGGCTTCCGGGCATGTTCGTGTGCGCGAGCTCGTCGACGATGCACAACTGGGGACGCCGGCACACGATGGCGTCGACGTCCATCTCCTCGAGCGTGACGCCGCGGTGCTCCACCTGCCGCCGCGGCACGATCTCGAGATCCGCCAGTTGCGCCTCCGTATCCCGCCGGCCGTAGGTCTCCACATAGCCGACGACCACGTCGATGCCGCGCGCCCGAAGCGCGTGTGCCTCCTGCAGCATCTCGTAGGTCTTCCCGACGCCCGGCGCGGCACCGATGTAGATGCGAAGCCGCGCGCGGTCCTTCGCCTGGATGCGGGCGAGCAGGGCGTCAGCGGTGGGACGATGGTCGGCCGGCGACGGCACGGCAGTACCCCCTGTGTCCTACGCGAGTCCGATGGCGACCAGGAGCACGTCGATCGCCTTGATGCCGATGAACGGCACGACGACTCCGCCCAGACCGTACACGAAGAGGTTGCGGCGGAGCAGCGCCGCGGCGCCCAGCGGCCGGTAGGCGATGCCCTTCAACGCGAGCGGAATCAGGCCGATGATGATCACCGCGTTGAAGATGACGGCGGCGAGAACGGCGGATTCCGGCGTGGCCAGCCGCATCACGTTCAGCACGCCAAGCTGGGGGAACGCGAGGTTGCCGGCGGCCTGTTCGCGCTCGATGAGCGCCATCTTGTCTTCGGGCGTGGCTTCGGCGAGATCGCGAGCAGCACATCTATCTCCTGCGGGGCCAGCGCCAGCGTCGTCGCCCTGGACGTCGAGGCTGAGCTTCGTGGAGCCCATGTCATCACGATAGGCATGCGCGCCTGAAGAGCGCCGAAGAAGTTCCTGAAAAGTGCCTGAAGGGCCGGCTCAGGCCCCGTGCTCGGCGTCTTCGGTGGCGAAGCGGTATCCGACCCAGGGCTCGCTCACGAGATATCGCGGCCTCGAGGGATCGGGCTCGATCTTTCGGCGCAGTTGTGCCACCAGCGTCCACAGATGCTCCGGCCGCTCGACGGCGTTCGCGCCCCAGATCGCTTTGAGGATGGCGTGATGGGTGAGCACGCGGTCGTGGTTGCGCACCAGAAGCGTGAGCAGGTCCATCTCCTTGGGCGTCAGCCGAATCTCCTCCCGGTCTCGCAGCACGCGGCGGCGGTCGTAGTCGATCGTGATGTCGCCCGCGCGCAACAGGCCGGCTTCGACGGCCTCGCTCGTGAGCACGCGACGGAGCGCCACTCTGATTCTCGCCAGCAGCTCCTCGGGGCCGAAGGGCTTCGTCACGTAGTCGTCGGCGCCGAGATCGAGCGCGTTGACCTTGTCCGCCTCTGCGCCGCGAGCGGACAGGACGACGATCGGCACGTTCAGCGTCTGCCGGATACGGCGGCACACCTCGGTGCCTTCCACGTCCGGCAGGCCGAGATCGAGCACGATCAGGTCGGGTGCGCGATCGGAGACAGCCCGCAGCGCCTCGGCCCCTGTGCTGGCGATCTCCACGTCGTACCCGCGAGACCGCAGCAGCGGGGCGACCGACCGCTGAATGGATGTCTCGTCGTCGACGAGCAGAATACGGCCGCGGACGCTCATGACACCGCGGCCTTCTCGCCCGCAGTCGAGCCGGCGAGAGGCAACGCAATCGTGAACCGTGCGCCACCTCCGGCGCAGTTCTCGACCCAGATGCGACCGTGGACGGCGCCGACCAGCCCCCGGGCAATCCACAGGCCCATGCCGGTCCCCGACGCACGCGTCTGCGCCGCCGTCCTGCCCCGGAAGAACCGGTCGAACACGTGGGGCAGATCGCCAGCTGCGATCCCCGGGCCGTGGTCCCGCACCCGGATCAGGAGCTCCGTGCCGGCAAGCTCGCTGGTGACCTCTATCGCGGTGCCGCCCGGGGCATACTGCGCCGCGTTCTCCAGCAGATGCGCCAGCGCCGACGCGGCCAGCCGGGCGTCCAGTCGCACCGACGGATCCGGCTCCGTCGTGACGGAGACCCGATGCGCCTTGAGCGACTGGTCGACCTGATCACGAGCGACGGCGACGATCTCCGATGGGTGAGACCACCGCTGCTCGGTCGCCACTGCACCCGCATCGATCCGTGCCATCTCCAGGACGTTGTTGAACAGGCGCGTGAGGCGCTCCACCCCGGCAAGGATCAGATCGCTCTGTTCTGCGCGATCGTCTGGAGGCAACCACGTGGCCTGGAGGTTTCCAGCCGCAACGCGGATCGCGGTGAGCGGCGTCCGGAGGTCATGACCGAGCGAGGCGAGCAGTGCGGTCTTCAGTTCCTCGCTCTGTCGCGTCAACGCTGCGCTCCTGCGCTCCTCCAGAAAGCGCATTCGCTCGATCGAGATCGCCACGACGCCAGCCAGCGCATCGAGCGTGCCTGGCTCGACAGGGCGCCCCGAGGCCGCGAGCAGCCCGATGGGCTCGGTGCCCACGCGCAGGGGCACGAGCCGCACGGCGCGTCCATTCGCGTCCAGCGACTGGTGACCGGCATAAGTGCGTGCGTACGCGTCGAACTCGAGCGACCTGGCGGCGGCGTCGAAGGCGCTCGTGAGCTGTCGCTCCTCGAGGCCGATGGAGCCGTCGCCGGCCGCCGTGACGGACCACCCGTCGGCCTCGGGCAGTGCGATGGCGACGTATTCGAGGTCGAAGCGCCTCGCGATCGCGCGGGCCAGACGCGACACGGCATCGGGGCTGGCGGTCATCACCAGGACGTCGCGACTCAGGTCGAACAGGCGCGCCAGTTCGTCGCGACGGCCCAGCGCTTCCTCCGTTCGGGTGCGCGCCACGTGCGACAGCCGGCTGGCGACGAGGCTCACCGCCAGGAACACGACGAGCGCCACCCAGTTCTGCGGTTCGGCGATCGTCCAGGTCCCGACCGGGGGCAGGAAGAAGAAGTTGAAGCACAACATCGACGCGATGGACGCGATCACGGCCGCGCGGAGGCGTGACATCGTGGCCGTGATCAGGACCACGAACAGAAACGTGAGCGCGACGATCGTCGCATGGGTGACGTGAAGCCACCGCACGTAGACGACCGTCACGGCAGCCAACACGATGAGGCTCACAAGCGCCCCGCGAAGTTCTCGCACCGTCGATGTCCGTCGGATGGGCCCTGGACGAGCCCACCGGGAGCCATCATGACGCAGGATCCGAACCGGTCTCAACGTGACCGGGCGCGAAGTTCCTGAAAAGTCCCTGAGAAACGGCGCGTCGACGACCGGACGCGATACGCTCGTCTGGCGACTGCATGGGAACCCGCGCGCACGCCTCGCCGGCGCCCGTCGAGGCGCCGGTCCGCCGCCGACGTCAGTTCTCGCCGGCGCAGGTGCTGGTCGTCACGTTCACGGCACTCATCGGCTCGGGCACGATTCTCCTCCGCCTGCCCGTATCGGCCGCCGGCGATCCGCTGACGATCCTCGATGCGCTCTTCACGGCGACCTCCGCGGTCTGCGTCACCGGCCTGATCGTCGTCGACACACCGAACGATCTGGCCGTGTTCGGGCAACTGGTCGTGCTCGTGCTGATTCAGCTCGGCGGCCTCGGGTACATGGCGATCACGACGGTCGTCGGCGTTGCGCTCGGACGGCAGCTCAGTCTGCCGGAGCGGCTGACATTGCAGGAGGCGCTCAACGTCCAGACGATGGAGGGCCTGGGACGTTTCGTGCTCACGGTCCTCAAGCTCACGCTGGCGTTCGAGCTCACCGGCGCCGTGATTCTGACGGCGTGGTGGGCTGGCGAGTACGGACTCGGGCACGCCGCGTACTACGGCCTGTTTCACGCCGTCTCCGCATTCAACAACGCCGGCTTCGCGCTGTTCTCCGACAGCCTGACGCGATTCCGTGGGGACTGGGTCGTGAACCTGGTCGTCACGACGCTCGTGATCTGCGGCGGCCTGGGATTCGTCGTCCTGACGGAGATCGGGCGCGTGCGCCAGTACCGCCGCTTCTCGACGCACACCCGTCTCGTCCTCGTGCTGACGGCCGCCGTGATCGTCGCCACGACGGCCCTGATCTGGTTCATCGAACACGACAATCCGCGCACGCTGCAACCGCTGGGACTCGGCGAAGGACTGCTGGCGTCGTACTTCCAGGCGGTGACGCCCCGGACGGCCGGGTTCAACACGCTCGACGTCGGCGCCATGCAACGCGCGAGTCTGTTCCTCCTGATCCTGTTGATGTTCGTCGGGGCCGCGCCCGGCGGGACGGGGGGCGGCGTGAAGATCAGCACGTTCAGCATCACCGTGGCGGTCATCTGGGCCATGGTTCGAGGTACACCGGAACCGATCCTGCTCCGGCGTCGCATTCCGCCACCGCTCGTCGCCCGCGCCTTTTCCATCTGCCTGATCGGGTTCCTCGCGCTCAACGTCGTCGCCGGGCTGCTGCTCCTGACGGAAGGACGGGAGCTCCTGCCGACGCTGTTCGAGACGACGAGCGCGTTCGGCACCGTCGGACTGTCGATGGGCGACGGCGGTGCGCCGGTCAGTCTGGCCGGGCATTTCTCAGGAGCAGGCAAGGCCCTCGTCGTCGCGATGATGTTCATGGGCCGCATCGGGCCACTGACCCTCGCCGTCGCGATCGCGCGGCGGCGCGACGTGCCGCGCGTGCGGCATCCCGAGGGCAAGTTCGTGATTGGGTAGGACCCTCATCGAGGAGAGACACCGTGAAGGGACGGCAATTCGGCGTGATCGGCCTGGGCCGGTTCGGCTCCGCCATGGCACTGACGCTGACCGAGCTCGGTCACGACGTCATCGGCGTGGACGGCGATGAAGCGCCCGTGCAGCAGCTTGCGGACCTCATTACGCATGCCTTGCAGATCGATGCCACGGACCAGAAGGCCCTCCGCGCGGCCGGCATTCAGGACGTCGACGTGGCCGTGGTGTCGATCGGAGAGAACATCGAGTCCAGCCTCCTCGTGGTGATGCAGCTACGTGAGCTGGGCATCGATACCATCGTCGCGAAAGCGGTGACACCGCTGCACGGCCGCATCCTCGAGAAGCTCGGGGTGTCTCGCGTCATCTTCCCGGAGCGGGAAATGGCGATTCGCGTCGCACACAGCCTCGTCATGCCGAACGTGATCGACTACATCGAGCTCTCTCGCGATTTCAGCATCGTCGAGCTGCCGGCACCGGAGACATTCGTCGCACACACCTTGAAGCAGCTCGAGCTGCGTCCTCGACTCGGGCTCACACTGATTGCGATCAAGCGTCACTCTGACGAGTCCGGCGCAGTCGTCACCAACATCGCACCCGCCGCGGACGAGACGATCCGGAATGGAGACATCCTGGTGCTCCTGGGGAGCAACGAGCGGCTGAACAAGCTGGAGGGCCTGCTCACTGCCTGACCGAAGGCGACCGGCAACCAGGAAGGGCGGTCACGACGCTGATGATGACGCAGCGGATGCTCGCAATGAACGACTCGGACGCCGCACATTCGAAAACGGCGCGCAGCATGGCGCCAACGCGCCTCGCGTGGAATCTTCCGAAGCTCAACGATGGCGGGCACCTGCGTCACGCGGATCGGGGTCAGGACCCTCAGAGTCAGTTCGGAGTGGGCCGTTCAACGTGATCGATGACGAGGACGTCCACATCGCCACGGCTCGCTTCCAGTCGCAGACCCAACTGTTCCTGCATCGCCGTGAACAGCGACAGGCCGTCCGGCGTCAGTGTATCGGCGCCAGCGCTGCCCGGCGAGGCCTGTCGCAAGCCAAGGTCGCTCGACGACTCCAGTTCCAGATCGTAGCTGCCTTCGAGACCGGTTCGATCGATGACCGGCCGGCCGACGCGGCCACGCAGTAGCCGCGCGAGGTTCGACATCGCCATCGCCCTCGCGGTCAGTGCCGCCGCCCCAAGCCGAAAGTCGCCGCACGCCGGCTGTACGGACGGGGCCGCATCTGGGAAGGCATCACGAGCCGCAGCCGCACAGGCGGCGTCGGTCTCCCGCATCCTCGGGCGCGCGCGCGTTCACGTCGAAGCGGTCGGTATCAAGCCAGTCTGGTCCCCCGAGAACTTCCATCCCGTCGTACGCACCCGAAACCAGCTCTCTCAACCTGACGCCGACAGCAACGAACCGCCCGCCAGGTTGGGGGCCGACGAGGCCGGCGCCTCGCAGGCCGGTCGCGGTGTTGCGTCTGATCGACGCTACGTCGAACGTCGGCTGGTCCCTCGGCTCCTGCGCGTGGAGTCCCAGGACAGACACGAGGAGAACGAGTGCGGGAAGGCTCTTCATGTCTTCCTCCGGCAGATTCAGGCGGGACCAGCACCGCTGTCGACATACCGCCGTGACCGAGCGGCTCAGCCCTCCCGCAATGCCGTCGACAAATCGACCCTCGACGCCCGCCGCGCCGGCACGTAGGAGGCGAGCAGCGTGACCCCCAGCATCGTCAGCGGAACGAGCACGAATACCTGTGGGTCGAGCGCGCTGACCTCGTAGAGCTGGCTCGCGATGGCCTGCCCGAGCGCTGCGCCCCCGAGAATGCCGCCGGCGATGCCGATGCCCGCAAGCCTGAGACCGCGCCCGAGGAACATGTTGCGCAGCTGTCGCCGGTCGGCGCCCATCGCGGCTCGCACGGCGGTCTCGTTGTGGCGCTGGCTCACCGAGTACGCCACGAGTCCGTAGATGCCGACGGCAGCCAGCACCAGCGACACCAGGCCGAACGCGGCCAGTGACAGCGCGCCAAGTCGATGCCGCGCGGTGGACGAGGCGATGACGTCCGAGTAGATGGCGAACACGGGCGGGATCGTCGGATCCATCTCGGCGAGCGCGCCGCGGATCGGGGCAACCAGGCTGCTCGGACTGTCGACGCTCGCGCGAACGACGACCGCCATCCGCCGCATGGTCCACTGCTCCAGCGGCACGTAGACTGCAGGGCGGACCGGGTCCGTGAGGCTGGCCTGCTTCACGTCCGGAATCACGCCGACGACTTCGGCTTCCTGGACGACGCGCTCGCCGAGCGTGGCTGCGAGCCCCGACGGCCTCCAGATTTCCGGATTGGGAAGCACGATGCGCCGGCCGAGCGGATCCGCCGTACCGAAGTACCGGCGTGCGAAGGTCTCGTTGATCACGGCCACGCCGCGCGAGTCGCGCCGGTCGCCGGAATCGAGCAGCCGGCCGGCGATCGAACCGACACCGAGGGCCGCAAAGAACCCGGGAGCAGCCTGGACGGAGTAGGCGACGCGCCCGCCACCCTCGGTGCCGGCGGCATCGCCGACGATGCCGATTCCGTCCGGATAGACCGGGAACAGACCCGCTTGAAGCGGCGCCGCCGACACGGCCCCCGCGGCCGCCACGCCAGGGAGCGCCTCGATGCGATCCGTCAGCTCCTGGTAGAAACGCGTGACGGGCAGATAGCCTGTGCCTCCGCCATCGACCCTGCCGGGCACATTGAGGATCACCGTCAACATTCGTTGCGGCTCGAAGCCGGGATCCGCGGAGGCCACCTTGGCATGGCTGCGCACGAGAAGTCCGGCGCCGATCACGAGCACGACGGCGAGCGCAATCTCGGTGACGACGAGCATCCCGAAGATGCGATGACGTTCCGGCCCGGTCGACCCCGATCGCCCGCTCTCGTTCAGCAGCCGGCTCAGGTCGGTCCGGGACGAGCGCAGTGCCGGTGCGATGCCGACGATGAACGCGGTCACGAGCACGCACGCGGCGGCGAAGAGGAAGACATCCTGCGAGACGGAAACGCCCTCGAGGCGCGGCAGAGCCCCGGGGCCGACGACCTGCAGGACGCGAACGGCCGTGACGGCCACCGCGAGTCCGAGGAGCCCGCCCAACGTGCAGATCAGGAGCGTCTCCGTCATGAGCTGGCGAAACACTCGCCACCTGCCCGCGCCGAGCGCTTCGCGCACGGCGAGCTCGCCCACGCGGGCCACGCCGCGAGTCAGGAGCAGGTTCGCGACGTTGAGGCACGCCAGCAAGAGCAGAATCGTCGTGGCTCCGGAGACGACGAGCAGCGTGCCCCGGAAGTCGCCGACGACGTCGTGCAGCAGCGGCCGGGCGACGAACTGGAGCCGCCGGCCGGCTTCCCATCCAACGGCGTTCCCGCCGGCGACGATCTGCGCGGTCACGGATTCCAGTCGGCCGGCGAAGACGTCGAGCTCCGCCTGCAGCTCGGGCCGGGAGACGCCTGGACGAACGCGTGCGTAGCCTTGCAGGTTGAACAGGACCTCGCTGCCCGGGCCCTGATAGATCTTCGTCCAGATCGTCGTGCCCACCGGAAACTCGAACCCCGGCGCGGCCACGCCGATGACGCGGAGCTGTGAATCGGCCACGCGAATCGAGGAATCGAGGATGTCCGGGTCCGCGCCGAAGACGTCTCTCCAGGTCTGATGGCTCAGGATCGTGGTGTTGAAGCCGTCCTCCGGCACGAAGGCCCGGCCGAGGCTCAACGGGTCGGTGAAGACCTGGAAGAACTGCTCCGAGACGCGGTATTCGTTGATGGCGAACGCGGTGCCGTCGCGGCCGATCAGGGACGATTCGTTGAGGTAGCCGTAGAACGCGGCCTCGATGCGTTCACCGGCCTCGTTCAGCGGGTCGATGTGAGCCCGCCCCGTCGCCCCTTGCGGCAGCCCGAGCTCGTCCATCGTCTGGATGCGGTAGATCCGGTCCGCATCCTCGTAGCCGAGCGGGTTCAACAGGACGGCGTCGACGAGGCTGAAGATGACGGTGCTCGCCCCGATGCCGAGCGCAAGCGTCACGATGGTCGCCGCCGTGAACGTCGGGTTCCTGCGCAGCACGCGGCTCGCGTAGCGGAGGTCCCGGAGGAATGCGCGGACCATCGAAGCACCCCCTGCAGTCGCTGGTGTCACCGGGCGCGCCAGACGGTCCGGCACGTCACGCGATGATAATTGATCCTGGAACCTGCATCGTGCACGGGCCGAACACGCTGTCGGCGACCGAGCTGCTGGTCGGTCTGCGGTCGCGGGGGCGGCGCGC